>Ga0207639_10000080_pt1 | contig 83745 bp, 74 predicted proteins | sample KBSCornC32_FD_184299 | JGI IMG/M metagenome (GOLD analysis project Ga0207639, IMG submission 184299) | Corn rhizosphere microbial communities from Kellogg Biological Station, Michigan, USA - KBS Corn C3-2 (SPAdes) (version 2) | ecosystem: Host-associated > Plants > Roots > Rhizosphere > Soil ... | reverse complement strand
ATCCGTCACAGTCGTGCTCTCCCAAGGCATCGACTCCCTCCTCGATGCCCTCATCGTCACTGACTGTTACCGATCTCCCAACAACTCCCTGTCACCTATGTACCAACACCGGACCCACCTTCTCCCCCGCTATCGCGGGGGCGAAGGGTACTCGATTGAGGAATCTCGCGAGCGCTATCAATCGAGCGTCCTTCTCCCCTCGTGAGAGGGGAGAAGGTGCCGAAGGCGGATGAGGGGTTCGTGTTCTCGCCAGAAGCGAGGGGAACCGGCTACCTACGCCACTCGTCGATCAGATTCGCCACCAATCCTGTCCACCCCGTCTGGTGTCCGGCGCCGAGGCCTTCGCCGGTGTCGCCGTGGAAGTACTCGTGGAAGAGGACGAGGTCTTTCCAGTGCGGGTCGTGGGCGTAGAGCTCGGACTTGCGGGTGCCGCGGGGGCCGTAGACGGGGCGGTAGCCGTCGCGGTCGGGGAGGAAGATGTGGATCATGCGGTCGGCGATCCGCGCGGCCAGACCGGTCAGGGACACGGTTTGCGAAGGCGCGGGGACGGGGACGTTCGAGAGCGTCATGCCGCGGGCGCGCAACTCGCCGCCGCCGGAGACGCCGCCGATTCCCTCCTCGGCGCGCGTGTCGAGCAGCGGCGGCGGATCAACGGCCGGCGTGTCGTCTTCGTCGCCGAGGGTGATCTGGACCTCGCGGCCGAACGCTTTCTCCAGCTTGCGGAGCGACTCGATCATCAGGAAGCTCGTCGGGAACCACACCGGCCCGCGCCAGTTGCTGTTGCCTCCCTTCAGCTTCTCGATCGCCTCGGCGGGCTCGTACGAGACTGACGCGCTTCCGAACGTGAACGGATTCTTCTGATGGAACTTCGAGAGGCTGCGGATGCCGGCCGGCGATAGGAACTCGTCGGTATCGACGACGCGCGACAGCAAATGCTGCAACTGATTCTGGTCGACGACGGCCAGCACGTGCGTGTAGTCGTGGTCGTACTGCACAGTCGTCACGCAGCTCTCGACGATCGCGCGGCGGTGCTTGACGAACCAGTCGAGGTTCTCGTGGAAGACGCGGAACGGCTCGATCCACGACTTCTCCAGCCTCTCGATCGCGTACAGCGGAATGAGTCCGACGAGCGAACGGACGCGGAACGGAATCGCGGCGCCGTCGGGAAAGCGGAGGAGGTCGTAGAAGAAACCGTCGTCTTCGTCCCACAGCGTGCGGTCGTGCCGCACCATCTTCATGGCGGCGCCGATGTAGACGTAGTGCTCGAAGAACTTCGTCGCGAGCCCCTCGTAGACGTGGTTCGTCGTCGCGAGCTCGAGCGCCATGCGCATCATCACGAGGCAGAACATCCCCATCCAGCCGGTGGCGTCGCTCTGTTCGAGCACCGCGCCGCCGGGAAGCGCATCGCTGCGGTCGAAGACGGTGATGTTGTCGAGGCCGAGGAAGCCGCCCTCGAAGACGTTGTTCCCTTCGCGATCGACCTTGTTCACCCACCAGGTGAAGTTCAGCAGCAGCTTGTGGAAGCACTTCTCGAGGAACGCGACGTCGGCCCGGCCGCTGCGAATGCGGTCCATGTTGTAGACGCGCCACACCGCCCACGCGTGCACCGGCGGATTGAGGTCGGAGAACTCCCACTCGTACGCCGGGATCTGTCCGTTCGGATGCTGGAACTGCTCGAACAGCATCAGCCAGAGCTGCTCCTTCGCATATTCGGCATCGATGAGCGCGAAGACGACCGAGTGGAACGCGAGGTCCCACGCCGCGAACCACGGGTACTCCCATTTGTCCGGCATCGAGAGCACGCGCATCGAGTTGAGATGGCGCCAGTGCGAGTTGCGCCCCTGCTCCCGCGCGGCCGGCGGCGGATCGTCGGGATCATCGCCGTCGAGCCAGACGTCGACGTCGAACAGGTAGATCTGTTTCGACCAGATCATTCCGGCGAACGCCTGACGCTGGACGTTCTTCTCCTCGGCCGACGCGCGCGGCGGGTGGATCGACTCGTAGAACTCGTCGGCCTCGGCGCGGCGCTGGGTGAAGATGGCGTCGATGGCGCCGTCGCTTGCTCGCGCACTGCCGTCGTCCGGACCGAGCCGCATCCGCATCACGTACGACTGCCCCGGATCGATGTCGACGCGCAGCCACCCGCACGCCTTCGTCCCGATGTTCTCCGGATTCGTCGCGTCGTGCTCGCCGTTCACGATGGCGCGGTGAAACGCGTCTTTGACGTAGCGCGTCCGCGACTGATGATCGGCACCGAAGACGCGTTCCATGTGCGTCTCGTTCTCCGTGAAGAGCATTCGCGCATCGAGGGGAAGTTGCAGTTTGCGCGGTCCGACATGCGAGGAGGCCAGAAGGCCCGCGAGCTGCGCCGCGTGCGAGTCGTCGGCCGATAGACCGCCCGCCGATTCCGTGATCGCCGGCGTCGGGAGGCTCTGTCCGCTCCATGACCAGGTGTTGCGGAACCAGAGGTGCGGGATCAGATGCAGCGGTGCGCGATCGGGTCCGCGATTGTGCGCCGTGACGCGGAAGACCATCGCCTCGCTGTCTTCCTTCGCGATCTCGATCTCGATGTCGAAGTAGCGCTGGTCGTCGAAGATCCCGGTGTCGATCAGCTCGAACTCCGGGTCGCGCGAGCCGCGCTTGCGGTTCTCCTCGATCAGCTCCTCGTACGGGAACGCGCGCTGCGGATATTTGTAAAGCATCCGCTGGTACGCGTGACTCGGCAGGCCGTCGAGGTAGAAGTAGCACTCCTTGACGTCTTCGCCGTGGTTTCCCTCGGTCGGGATCAGGCCGAAGAAGCGCTCCTTGAGAATCGGATCGCGCTCGTTCCAGAACGCCATCGCCCAGCAGAGGATCTGGTAGCGGTCCGAGAAGCCGGCGATGCCGTCTTCGCCCCAGCGGTACGCCCTGGAACGGGCGAGGTCGTGCGTCAGGTAGTCCCAGGCGTCGCCGTTCGGGCTGTAGTCCTCGCGAACCGTTCCCCACGCGCGGTCCGCGAGATACGGACCCCAGCGGCGCCACTGGAGGATCTCGTGCGCGTCCCCGGTCAAACGCGCGCGTTCGGTCATTTCGGCAGTTTATCCTCCGCCGCGCAGGGATAAAATCACTCCGCATGCGCTTAGTGACCCGCGGGGACCTCGACGGCCTCACGAGTGCCGTCATCATCACGATGAAGGAGCCGATCGACGAGATCACGCTCGTTCATCCGCAGGACATCACCGACAAGCGCGTGCGGATCACCAAGAATGACGTCCTGGCCAACGTTCCCTATCATCCCGAAGCCGGCATCTGGTTCGATCACCACCTGCTGACCGAGAGCAACGAAAAGCCGCCGGAGGACTTCAAGGGCCGCTATGCCGTCGCCCCCTCGGCCGCGCGTCTCGTCTACGAGTATTACCTCGAGCGCGATCCGGACGATGAGAAGCTGAAGGCACTGGCGACGCTGGTGCACGAGACAGATCGCCTCGACTCCGCGCAGCTCACGCCGTCCGACGTCGAGGATCCGCGCGGCTACATCCTCCTCGGCTACACGATCGACAGCCGCAGCGGTCTCGGCGCGTTCACCGACTACTTCAAGAAGCTCGTCGAATGGCTGAAGACGATGTCGATCGACGACGTGCTGGCACAGCCGGAGGTCGCGCAGCGCATCGAGCGCCTCCACCGCGACCAGGAGGATTTCAAACGGCTCCTCCAGCGCAACAGCTTCACGCTGAACAACGTCGTCATCACCGATCTCCGCGAGATCAAACAGCTCCCGACCGGGAACCGTTTCCTCGTCTACACGCTCTTCCCCGAGCAGAACGTCTCGCTGCGCGTGCACTGGGGGCCGTACCACGAGAGCGTGATCGCCGCGGTCGGCCACTCGATCTTCAATCGCACTTGCAACACCTCGGTCGGCGAGCTGATGTCCCGCTGGGGCGGCGGCGGCCACCGCGGCGCCGGAACCTGCGTGCTGCCACTCGAAAGCGCCGCCGAAGCGATCGACGAGATCTTGTACGAGCTGCAGGCGAACGGGTGATGTTCTACCACCCGCTGATCTTCAGGTTCCCGTACTTCATCCCGTTCTGGATCGTCTATCTCTGGGCGATGGCGCCCGAGATGAAGATCATGCAGAAGGCTCGGCGGGAGGCGAAGAACGCCGACTCGAAGGACGCCGGATCGGTGAAGTTGATCTTCATCGCCGGCCAGATCGGACTGTTCGCATCGTTCTTCTTCGCGTTCGTCCGCTTCGGCATGATGCAGCCGCTCGTGCCGCTCTTCTGGGCCGGCCTCGTCTTCATCCTCCTCGGCGGACTGCTGCGCCGCCACTGCTGGCGCGTCCTCGGCGAGTTCTTCACCGGCGATGTGAAGGCGCGCGCGGATCAGCCGGTGATCAACAAGGGGGCGTACCGTTTCGTGCGCCACCCGTCATACACGGCGGGGATGATGCTCTTCGTCGGCGTCGCGCTGGCGTTCGGCAACTGGATCGGCGGCGCGATCCTGATGATCGCCGTCATCGCCGGCTACCTCTATCGCGTCCGCATCGAAGAGAAAGCGCTCTGCGAGACGATCGGCCAGCCGTACGTCGACTTCATGAAGACGCGTCGCCGGTTCATTCCGTACGTCGTCTGAACTGTTAACCGATCCGCCGCCTGCAACGTAGTACGAGGGCAGTGAAACCGCATCGTCTCGCGATCGTTCTCTTCTTTCTCGCCGCACTGCCGCTCGCCGCTTCCGAGCGGAGCGACATCGACCGCTTCGTCAACGCGACGCTCAGAGCGTTCCCCGAGGTACCGGGAGTCTCGGTTGCGGTCGTGAAAGATGGGAAACCGTTCTTCGCGGCCGGTTACGGATACGCAGATGTCGCGTCGAAACGCGCGATGGCGGCATCCACGGCGGTGTACATCGCGTCATCGACGAAGTCGTTCACCGCTTTGATGTGCGCAATGCTCGCGCAGCAGGGGAAGCTCGATCTCGACAAACCGATCGTGACGTATCTGCCGGAGCTCGACTCGTGGCCCGACTCGAAACGCATCACCACCCGGATGCTGCTGACGCATTCGGCCGGCATCCGGAACGACGCAATCACCATCCGCACGGCGTACACCGGCGAGCACACTCCCGAACAGGTCGTAAAGCTCCTCGCCTCGAGTCAGTCGATCGAGCCGAAGTTTCATTACGACAACCTCGGCTACGTCGTCAGTGCCCTTATTGCGGAGCGCGTCACGGGGAAGAAGTGGCAGGACCTGCTAGATGCGATGGTCTTTGCGCCGCTGCGCATGAAGGACACCACCGGCTACATGTCGCGCGTTCGCGGTCTCGCGACGCCATACAGTATCGCCGGCGGCTCCGGGATCATCGCGATCCCGAATCTGAAGACCGATGCCACGATGCACGCGGCCGGAGGGACGGTCACGACCGCGACGGATCTTCAGCGCTGGCTGGTCGCAAATCTCAGCGAGCCGTCGGCTCCATATCGCGAAACGCACAAGCAGCAGATCACCGTGCCGGACGTGAACTGGTACAAGTTCCGGCGGTACGGCTACGGCCTCGGCTGGTACTGGTCGGACTACGAAGGGAAGCTGCTGATGCATGACTTCGGCGGCTTCGAGGGGTGGTACTCCCACGTCTCGTACATGCCGGCCTTGCACATCGGCGTCGCCGTCATCGCAAATAGTTCGGCGCCGGGGAGCAGCGACGCCAGCGACATGATCGCGACCTATATCTATGACCGGCTGGCCGGACGAAGCGACATCGACGCGGTGTACACCGCGCGAACCGCCGAAGCGCGAACAAAGACCGATGAGCGGTGGAAGCGCATCGCCGCCGATTTCGACCACCGGTCGAAACGAACACCGTCACTCACGCGCGAGCCCACGGCGTACACCGGCGAGTACGTGAGTCCGCAGTTCGGAACGATCTCGATCACGCACGACGGCAAGGTCTTCCGGGCAAAAATCGGGCTGCTCTCGAGCGTCCTCGAGCCGTTCGACGAGCCGGAGTCGGCGCGCGTCGAGCTCGTTCCCGGCGGCGGCCAGCTGCTGCGCTTTCAATTCGCGACCGGACCGCGCGCGAACGCTCTCGACTGGTCGGGCAATCTCTTCAGCCGCGTCACCAGCGGTGGTACGCCGGGTGGCCTTCCCTGACGGCGACGAAGAGTCCGCGGCACGTCGCGGTGACCTTGCCGTTGGCCTCGATCGACGCTTCGACGACGGCGCGGTCGTCGGCTGGCGATTCGACGACGTGTGCGCGGAGTTTCAGCGGGGTGTTCATCGGCGTCGGCCGCTTCAGGAACACGTGAAAGTCGGCGGTCACGGTGCACGGCGGCGTGTCGCTGCCGCTCTTCTTCATCAGATACATCGTCGCCGCCCAGTTGCTGTGGCAATCGAGGAGCGCGCCGGTGATGCCGCCGTTGAGCACGTTCTCGAATGCCTCGTGATGCGGCTGCGGCGTCCACTCCGCGACCAGCTCATCGGCCTCTTCGAAGCTGCGGATCCGCAGCCCCTTCTCGTTTGCCGGTCCGCAGCCGAAGCAGCGATTCTGCGGCGCCCACGTTTCCTGCACGCTCTTCATGCGTGCGAGTCTATCGCGCGCGCGAACGCGACGACGTCGGGGAAAAACGCGCGGAAACGGCGTTCCAGCTCTCCGCGTGAATCGACGAGGTGGTGCGTGGCCGCCGCAAGATCGGCGCGCCGGCTGGTGCGGCGCGACATGCGCGCGAGCGTCAGCTCGATTCCGGCCACGTCGCGGTATCCGATCAGCCACTGCTGATCGCGCATCCAGGGGTAGACGTCGCGGAGACGCTCGGGCAATTCGTCGAGGTGCGCGTCGAGTGTCGCGTGCGTGCGGGCGATGAACGACTCGAGCGGCTCGCCGGCGTACTCCTCGAAATGGCAGGCGAGGAAGTGGTCGAGGAAGACGTCTGCGATCACGCGCGCGTAGTGGCCGTGCTCGGGGATCAGCACGCGGCGGAAGGCGGCGACGTGCGGGTGCGCGTCGGTGAATGCGTCGATCTTTCGATGCGCCATGATTCCGGCGCGGATCCCCGGCGTGAAGCGCTCGTGCAGCGGCCCCTTCACGAAGTCCCCCGCGAGATTGCCGATCAGCGATTCCGGCGAGTCGCGTGCGAGGAAGAGATGGGCCAGGAAGTTCATGGCGCGTAGAGTCCGACGAGGCGCCGGTTCCACCATGCGCCCGTCCGCGCCCGCTCCACGCGCGTCGTGAACCAGTACTGCCACAGCACCGCGCGTACCGCGATGGGCGGCTGCTCGGCGAACGGGTTCCCGGCGAAGAGCTCGAGCACCTGCGGTGAGCCTTCCATCAGCCGCGACTCCGTATTCATCACGAACGGATTGTCTTCCGGAGGACCGAGCGATGCGAACCAGAGATTCCAGTCGAACCGCGGCTGATACGGCGCATAGATCCCGGGCGCCTTCTTCACGTCCTGCGGCTTGTACCGGAAGGGATAGGCGATCCAGGTCTTGCCTTCGTGCGTCCCCTGGAACTCGATCTCGAAGCGTGCGCGCGTCATCACGGCGAAGAGACCGAAGTTGTTGACGATGCGCGATGGCCCGAGGGCGAGCGCCAGAGGGAAGGAGGGGAAGAAGAACATGACAGAGGTCGTGATGAGGTGAGCGATGAGCAGCACACGTAGGACGGGCTTCAGCCCGTCCGGGCGGGCTGAAGTCCGCCCTGCATTGAGAACCTCGTCATCGAGCAGCCATACGCCAAGCGCGAGCATGAGGTAGTTCAGGAACGCGTAATTCGCGGTGGCGATGATCCCGATCTGCAGCAGCGTACAGATCGCGAAGCACGTCACGCGGGACCAGCGCGACGGGAAGAGGCCGAGCCAGACGATGAACAGCTCGATGAGCAGCGTCGCGGCGGCGGTTGCGGCGTGGAACGAGTGCGGGAGCTGCTGCGCGTGCCACCCGATCCACGTCGGCAGCGGCCCGTTCTCGTAGTACTTGTCCATCGCCGTGAAGTTCCGCCACTGCTGTTCGCCGCTGAGAATCTTCACCAGTCCTGACTCGAAGTAGATCCGGAACCACTCCCAGACAAGGACGAAGCGCGCCAGCCGCGGCGGCGGCGCGTTCTTGCGCCCGAGGAAGAGGGAGAGGAATGCGGCCTCGAGGAGCATCCCGTCCGATTGATAGGAGGCGAAGTCCTGCGCCGCGCCGATGAACGACAGAAAACAGACGATCGCCACCGCGATCGACGTCCGCGGAAGGAGGTTGAACGTCAGCGTGATCGATGCGATCGCGCCGGCGACGACGATCGCCGTCAGCATCGCGTCGCTGTCGTTCACCCAGAGCAGCGTCGGTGCGATCCAGTACGCCTTCGCCCCCGCCACCCGCTTCGCCAGCACCAGATAGTCCCGTGCCGGCAGGACTCCGCGCGACCCGATCAGCCCATGGATCTGGAACCAGAGCGAGTAGAACGCCGAGAAGAAGATCAGCCCCAGCGCGCGCAGCCACAGCCACTTCGCGCGCACATACGTGAGCGGCTCCGGTTTCACTGCAACGACGTCGTCGAACATACCCACACGTGCGGTGCGATCTGCGGGAAGCCGTGCCACGACGGTGCCCGGTCGGTCGCGAGATAGCGAACGTTGTTGCGCTCGCAGTATGCGAGGAGCTGATCGTGGTGGCGGTTGTGAAGCGCGTCGTTGGCGAGATTGAAGCGTGTGGCGTCCGGCATGGAGCCGAAGTTGTCGATGATGACGGCGTGGCGGCCGAAGACGTCGATCGCGTGGCCGAGGTACCAGGGGGCGAGGACGCGGCCGGGAGGGAGGGGGCGGATCTCGTTGGCGATCAGGAGCGGGATTTTGTCGGAGTCGGGCTCGGGGTGGTGGAACGCGTAGACGTCGTAGGCCATCGGCGGGATCACGATCGCGATCATCATCGCGATGCGCGCTGCCCTGCCCCCGAGGTCCCTCGCTAGGCTCGGGATGACGCAGAGGAGGGGGATGGCGATCGGCAGGAAGCGGCGCGAGGAGATCGCGAGGAGCGCGTAGGCGATCGCGAAAACGAGTGTAGCGGCGCCCGTTCTGCGGCGCGCGGCGGCGAGGGCGCCGCCGCCCCATAGAGCTACGACCACGCCGCCCCCGATGTTCGCGAGATCCGTCCCGATTCGCGACAAGTCGCGGAACATCGGCTGGAACTCGACGATCGAGCTGAGCCACGGGTCGCCGTGGAAGAAGTGCGCGGCCTGATAGAGCTCCGGCCAGAACGGCAGCGTCACCGCGATCGCAACCGGAAGCGCGTACCACTTGTCGTGCAGCGCCAGCGCGACGGCCGCCGCGACGAGCAGGACGACGTAGACGCCGCCGAGGAACCAGGGACTCTCGGGAAACGGAAGGGAGAAACGCCAGACCGCGACGGCGATCGCGGCGAAGAGGAACGCTCGCGCGTAGCGGCGGTCGCGGTCGAACAGCCAGAGCGAGAGGAATGCGAGACCGCACGCCACGATCAGCGCCGTCTGCACGAAGAGCGCGGAGGCGATCGCGAGCGCGAGGAGCCAGACGTTACGTCCCCGGACCGCCACGACGATCAAGAGCACGAGCATCGGCTCGACCCAGTGATGATCGATGTCACCGGCGCGCGAGATTCCAATCAGGTACGGCGCGAGCGCGACGCCGAAGCCGGCGACCGCGCCGAAGTTCCATGCGAGCGCTGCCGCGAAGAGTGCGAATCCGATCGGCGGCACCCACACCATCGCTCTTGGGCCGATTGCTCCGCAGACGAAGTCGTAGAGCGGCGGCCACGGACACCAGGCATCGCGATCGGAATCGAACTGAATGGTGTGCGGGAACGACTCAATTCTCTTCAAGTGATACGCGTCGTCATAAGGGCCGACTCGATGTGAGCCCCCAACGCGCAGCGCGAGCGCCAGGGCGAAAACGACCAGCGGCAACAACTTTTTCACGGCAGCAGGATTTTCTTGTGTTTTGAGCCGAGTTGTTCCAATCTAATCGCGCGTCGGTCCAAGACGCCAAAAAACAAGTCGATCGAAAGTACCCGGAGACCAATGGGACGGTTCCTCGCGCGCAGTTTTGTACCTGCTCTGCTCGTTTGCTGCGCTACGTCTCTCTCCGCTCAGAGCGACCTCGTCCACACGAAGTGCTACGAATCGGACGTCCGCCTCGACGCGACACACACCTCCTCGCGGCTCGGCCACTGCAGTGATGATGCGCCGGTCGACCTTCTCTGGCATCTCGACCGGATCGATCAGGTCGCCGGCTCGCTCGACGGCCGTTTTATCCGCCGCAGCCACGGCGCTGGCGTCGTCGTCTATGTGATGGACACCGGCGTCTTCGCCGATCACGACGAGTTCGAAGGCGACGACCATCATTCCCGCGTGATCGCCGGCTACGACGCCGCCGCCAGCGTGGTCCTCGGCGCCTCCACCTGCACCAGCAACAACAAAGCGACCGCTCCCTGCTTCGCGAACTTCGACGAGCTCGGCGCCAGCTCGCACGGCACCGGCGTCGCATCGCTGATCGCCGGGCGGAACGTCGGCGTCGCGCCGGAAGCGAAGATCGTCAGCGTCCGCGTCATGAACGAGCACGGCCTCGCCACGACGCGCACCTACCTCGAAGGGCTCAACGACATCATCCATCACGCCTGGACGTCGAACGCCTCTCAGTACACGACCTCGGTCGTCAACATCAGCGGCTGGGTGCTCGATCACATCACCGCGACCACGGATGACAACGTGGTGTCGTACGCGACCGTCGAGCAGAAGATGCGCGACATGATCGCGGGCGTCGACGCCAACGGGAAGCGTGATTCGAACGGCCGGAAGTTTCTCTTCGTCGTCGCCTCGAACAACACCGACGGCGGCTGCGGACCTTCGGGCATCGTCGATCGTTTCCCGGCGACGATCGGGAAGAACATCGAGGGGATGATCACGGTCGGCGGGATGACGGAAGACAACGAGTCGTGGACCGGCTCGTGCCGCGGCGGGGTGGAAGTGCTCGCGCCCGCGGAGCAGATCTTCAGCGCCACGATCACCGCGCGCGACCACTACCGCGGACGCGGCCAGCGCAACGGGACGTCATTCGCCGCGCCGATCATCTCCGGCATCGCGGCGCTCCTGATCTCCAACCACCCCGATCTCGCCCCCGAGCAGCTCGAGTGGTGGATCACCAACACCCCGTCGCGCGTCACCGATCCGACCTACGCCCTCGCCGCTGGCAAAGTCGGATACGAGTTCGTCCCGCAACCAGCCGTCCCCGCCGTCGCCTCCCGCGCGTCTCTGGCTCGTTAAGACAGGTTGTCACACCTGCTTTTCAGGCCTTCGCGCCGAACTTTCAGGTCATCGAACGCGCGCTTTAGGCATTCGTACCTGCAGCACAGAATTTTTCGCCTGTCTTTGAGGATCTTGTGTCTGCATTATAGATATTCGTACCTGTTTTTCAGGTATCCGTACCTGTTTCGCAGGCCGTCGAACGTCAGTTGCAGGCGGTTCGACCTTCCGCGCAGTATGCGTCAGGACTTGCCTAGTTCCTCGAACTCGTCATCCGTCAGCCGCACGTCGCGCGCCTTCATGTTCTCTTCGAGGTGCATCACCTTCGACGTTCCCGGGATCGGGAGCATGACGGGGGAGCGTTTGAGGAGCCAGGCGAGCGCCTTCTCCGGGGCGACGGGCAGGCGGCCGACGTTGAGCGGATACCACGGGATGAATCCGATCTTCTCGCGCTCGCAGTAGTCGAGCACGGGCTCCCACTCGCGGTCGCCGAGGTTGTAGCGGTTCTGCACGGAGACGACCGGGAAGTACTTGCGTGCGCGCTCGATCTGGTCGACCGTCACTTCCGAGAGGCCGGCGTGGCGGATCTTTCCTTCGCGGAGAAACTCCTGGATCGTGCCGAACTGCTCCTCCTCCGGCACCTTGTCGTCGATCCGGTGCAGTTGCCAGAGATCGATGCGATCTATCCGCAGCCGGCGGAGACTCCCTTCGAGCTCCTCGCGGAGACGTTCCGGCCGGCAGTTGACGACCCACTCGCCGGGACCCGTCCGATCGAATCCACCCTTTGTAGCGATCACCAGCCCTTTCGGGTACGGATGCAGCGCCTCGGCGATCAATTCTTCGGACACGTGCGGGCCGTACGACTCCGCCGTGTCGATCAGGTCGACGCCCAGCTCGACCGCGCGTTTGAGCACCCGGATGCACTCATCGTGATCCGCCGGAGGGCCCCACACGCCCTTGCCGGTGAGGCGCATCGCGCCGAATCCGAGACGATGCACGCGAAGCTCGCCGAGGGAGAAAACGCTATCATCCGCGCCGCTCATAATGTCCACTTACGACTCCTCTGCAATTGAAGTACTCACAGGTCTCGAGCCCGTCCGGAAGCGGCCGGGAATGTACACCACGACGGAGCGGCCGAATCACCTCGCGCAGGAGGTGATCGACAACGCCGCCGACGAGGCGATCGCCGGTTATTGCGACGAGATCACCGTCACCCTCCACGACGACAACTCCGTTTCCGTCGCCGACAACGGCCGCGGAATGCCGGTCGACAAGCACGCCAAAGAAGGCGTCACCGGCGTCGAGGTCATCCTCACGCGCCTCCACGCCGGCGCGAAGTTCTCCGAGAAGAGCTACCGGTATTCGGGCGGTCTTCACGGCGTCGGCGTCTCGGTCGTCAACGCGCTCTCCAAGCGGCTCGAAGTATGGGTCCGGCGCGATGGCAACGAGTACAGCATGCGCTTCGCCGACGGGAAGAAGAAGTCGGAGCTGAAGATCGTCGGTCAGGTCGGCAAGCGCAACACCGGAACGACCGTCCGCTTCTGGCCCGACGAGCAGTTCTTCGACACGACCAAGTTCGCCGTTCCGCGCCTCAAGCACGTCATGCGCGCGAAGGCGGTGCTCTCGCCCGGCCTGCGCATGCGCTTCATCAGCGAGCAGGACGCCAGCGACAACGAGGAGTGGTACTTCGAGAACGGACTTCCGGCGTACCTGATGTCGGAGCTCGCCGGCTCGCCGACCATCCCCGAGGAGCCGTTCGTCGGCCATTTCAAGGGAGCGGACCACGAAGTCGACTGGGCCGCGGTGTGGCTGCCGGAAGACGGCGACATCGTCGGTGAGAGCTACGTGAACCTCATCCCGACGGCGCAGGGCGGTACGCACGTGAACGGCTTCCGCACCGGACTGACCGAGGCGATCCGCGAGTTCTGCGAGTTTCGGGATCTCCTGCCGCGCGGCGTGAAGCTCGCGCCGGAAGATGTCTGGGCGCGATGCAGCTACATCCTCTCCGTGCGGATGAGCAACCCGCAGTTCACGGGCCAGACGAAGGACCGCCTCTCGTCGCGCGAGGCGTCGGCGTTCGCGCACGGAGTCACGCAGGACGCCTTCTCGATCTGGTTGAACAACAACATCGCGGAGGCGGAGAAGATCGCGAAGGTCGCCATCGATCAGGCGATGGTGCGCCTCAAGCAAAGCAAGAAGGTCGAGCGCAAGAAGCTGACCTCGGGGCCCGCGCTTCCCGGCAAGCTCGCCGACTGCACGGCGCAGGACCTCAATCGCACGGAGCTCTTCCTGGTCGAAGGCGACTCGGCGGGTGGTTCGGCCAAGCAGGCACGCGACCGCGAGTTCCAGGCGATCATGCCCCTCCGCGGCAAGATCCTGAACACCTGGGAGGTCGATCCGAGTGAGGTGCTCGGCTCCGAGCAGGTGCACGACATCGCCGTCGCCCTCGGCGTCGACCCCGGATCGAACTCTCTGGACGGACTGCGCTACGGGAAGGTTTGCATCCTCGCCGACGCCGACTCCGACGGCGCGCACATCGCGACGCTCCTCTGCGCGCTATTCGTCAGGCACTTCCAAAAGCTGGTCGAGGAAGGGCACGTCTTCGTGGCGATGCCGCCGCTCTACCGGATCGACGTCGGGAAGAACGTCTACTACGCGCTCGACAACGGGGAGCGCGACGGCATCCTGGCGCGGATCGAAGTCGAGGGGATTCGCGGGAAGGTCAACATCCAGCGATTCAAGGGGTTAGGGGAGATGAACCCGATGCAGCTCCGCGAGACGACGATGGATCCGAACACCCGCCGCCTCGTGAAGCTCTCGCTCGACGACCTCGACGTCGCGACCGCGACCATCGACATGCTCCTCGCGAAGAACCGCGCCTCCGACCGGAAGCAGTGGCTGACGGAAGAGGGAAACAAGGCGGAGATTCTGGAGTAAACGCGGTTACAATAACCGCCTCGTACAACCCAAATAACCTGGTCGAGGTGCCACGTGAAATCTCTCCGCTTACTTGCGGCGCTGGTCTGTCTTGTTGCAACGACGGCCGGCGCGACGACCCTGCTGTCGCTGTCGGACCGAGGTCTCGTAGAACACGCTGACGCGATCGTGATCGCGACCGTGAGCGACGCCAATTCGATACGTCTGATCGATGGCGCGATCGTCACCGACATTCACCTGCGCGTCGAGGACGTCATCAAGGGTGACGTCGCGACAAACGAAGTGGTCACCCTGCGTGAGACCGGCGGCATTGTCGATCACACGATCCGGTTCATTCCCGGTGCAGCGCGATACACGCCGGGCGAGCGCGTGATGGCGTTCCTCGGCCGCGGTACGGACGGGCGGTGGTTCACGGCCGGCATGTCGCTTGGCAAGTTCAGTTACGGAACGGACGCGCGCGCACGAGCCGTCGTTCTCCGCGAGACCGAAGGGGAAGCGGACCAGCGGCCCCGCCTTGCCGCGGAGTTCACGAACTACGTTCGCGACGTCGCGGCAGGCCGGACGCCGAAGCCGGTGTCCTACATCTCGACGTATGCGGCGCATCCTGACTTCGTCGCGCACACAGATTCGTTCCCCGCCTCTGCGTACACGCTCACGGCCGGCGGACAGGGGATGCGGTGGCCAGGCCAGCCGGCGGCAACAATGAATTACGGCACCACCGGCTCCATCAGCGGTATCAGCACGTCGGTGACCAGCCAGACGAGCGCGTGGCACAACGCGCCAGGCTCGAACATCTCCTTTGCCTCCGGGCAAGCAGCGGGAACCGATCCAACGACGCCGGACGGGAAGAACACTGTCTACTTCGGCTACACCGGCTCGTTGCCAGCGGGTTTTTTCTGCGATGCAAAGGCGTGCGCCGTCCTGACGCTCAACAACGACGGCGCACCGAGCCACCAACACACGTTCAACGGCGAGACCTTCTACACCCTTCTCGAAGTCGACCTTGTCTTCAAGGCCGTCACCTTTACCCAGGCAGAATTCGACGTCGTCGCGACGCACGAGTTCGGCCACGCGATCGGCCTGCGGCACTCGAACCTGAACGGGGCGAATGACGGGCCGTGTTTGACCGACTGCTCCAGCGCCGCGATCATGACGTCGACCACGAACGTCGCGTTCGGAACGATCCTGCAGCAGTGGGACAAGAACGCCGTCGCCACCGTCTACGGCAGCGGTCCTCCCTGCCAACCGCCCGGAATCGGCTCCCAGAGCCAGAACCAAAACGTGAACTCTGGATCGCAAACGACGCTGAGCGTCACGGCGACCGGAACTTCGCCCTATACCTACCAGTGGTACAACGGTCAGGCGCCCGATCAGTCGAGTGCAATCGCCGGTGCCACGAGCTCCACCTTCCAGACGCCGCCGATCACGCAGACGAAGAGCTTCTGGGTGCAGGTGATGAACGCCTGCGGAAGCGCCAACTCCACGACGATCACGATCACGCCGACCGAGTGCATCAAACCGACCATCGCCACCCAGCCGCAGGGCTCCTCGATCAACAGCGGCGCCACGGCGACTCTCTCGGTGACGCCGGGCGGTGCGGGTCCGTTCAACTACGAGTGGTTCATTGGCTCCAAGGGCGACCAGAGCAACCCGGCGCCGAACGGTTCGGGACAAAACTTCACGACCCCGCCGCTGACGCAGCCGACCTCGTTCTGGGTTCTCGTCTTCAACGCGTGCGGCACCGTCCAGAGCGACGCAGCGACGATCAACATCAACGGCGTCTGCCCGCTGCCGTCGATCTCCAATCCGCCGCAGAACATCACACTGAACATCGGCCAGAGCCCGAACGTCACGCTCACCATCAACGGCGCGACGTCAATGCAGTGGTACCAGGGACAGCCGGGCGACACGTCGCATCCGCTCAATGGCGCCACGACGCCGACGCTCCCGTCGGACGTCACGCTCACCACGGGCCTCAACACGTTCTGGATCCAGATGATGAACTCGTGCGGCAGCTCGAACAGCGGCGCGATCAACATCACCGTGACGTGCATCCTGTCGAAGCCCACAATCAGCGTTCCGCCGGTCGTCCAGAGCGGCAAGAGCTACACGATCGCGTGGAGCGGTGGGATCAACTTCATCTCGAAATATGAACTGCAGGAGGCGACGGACAAGCTCTTCACGACCAACCTGCAGACGTTCACAGTGACCGGCGCGGCGAGCCGCGTGATGCCGGGACACACGATTACCGCCGACACCCGCTACTACTACCGCGTCCGCGCCTTCCCGAGCTGCGGCGGCGACGCCACCGACTACTCCGATCCGGCGGGCGTCCTCGTCATCGCGCCCCCTCCGCCGAACTTCTCGAGCTTCGCGACCGGTCTGCCGTTCGGCTCGACCGATCCGTTCAACGTGAACTTCAACGTGAACGGCGCGTTCGGCAAGACCGGTAAGACGGGAGTCGCGGCGGCGGAGTCGTTCAACATCTCATTCGACGTCCCGTGGCTCTCCGCGAGCCCGGCCAGCGGCACGATCGGCCCCGACGGGACGCCTGCCCCGGTGACGATCACCGTCAATCCTTCACTGCTCCCGTTCGGGTCGTCGCAGGCGACGATGAGCATCTCGCACACCGGCACCTCCGCGTCGATCCCGACGACCCAGTCGACCACGACCACCGCCGTGCCTCTGAGCGTGAGCCTCGTCTCGCCCGTGACCCCGACGCCGAAAGACGCTTCGGCCCCCGCCGGCACGCTGATCGTCCCGGCGGTCGCGCACGCCGACGGTATCGGCTCGCAGTTCGTCTCCGATATGCGCGTGACGAACACGACGGCGCAGGCGATCCAGTACCTCCTGACCTTCACCTCCATCGCGACCGACGGCACGCAGTCGGGCAAGCAGATGAAGGTGAACATCGCGGGCGGCGACACGCTCCCGCTCAACGACATCGTGAAGTCGTGGTTCGGCGCCGGCGCGGCAGGGGAGGGGGGAATCGGCTCGATCGAGGTCCGTCCGCTCAACGCACCGTCGAGCTCCGCGGGCCACGCGACGGTCGGTGCAAGCCGTACCTATGCATCGACGCCCACCGGCACGTTTGGACAGTTCATCCCCGCGCTGCAGACCTCCAACTTCCTCGGCAAGAGCAGCTCGGCGCTCATCAGCCTCCAGCAGGTGGCGCAGAGCACCGCGTTCCGTACGAACTTCGGTCTCGTCGAAGGAAGCGGGTCGCCGGCGCAGGTGCAGCTCACGCTCTTCAACGGAGCGGGACAGCAGCTCGCCACGAATACGTTCAACCTGCAGCCGTATGAGCTGCAGCAGTTCAGCTTCGGCAACGCCTTCCCGAACGTGAACGTCGACGACGCGCGCGTCGAGGCGAAGGTGCTCAGCGACACCGGCAAGATCAGCGCGTACGCCTCGGTGCTCGATAACAAGACCAACGATCCGCTGCTCGTCCTGCCGGTCGATCCGAGCAAGGTGAACACGAACACGTACGTCATCGCCGGCGTCGGCGATTTCGACACCGGCGCCGCGCACTGGAAGAGCGACGTCCGCGTTTACAACGCCTCATCGTCGTCCCAGGCCGTGACGTTGACGTACTACCCACAGGGTGGCACGTCGCACTCGATCACGATGACGATCCCCGGCGGGCAAGTCGCGCAACTCGACAACTTCATCGCCACGAAGTTCCCCGGCCTGCTGCAGAGCGCCGGCTCGCTCGTCGTCAACTCCGTGAACAATTCCACTCTCGTCGCGACGGCGCGCACGTACACCGACACCGGCAACGGCACGTACGGTCAGTTCATCCCCGGCGTCACGCCGGACGGTGGTATCGGCGTCGGGGATCCGAACCTGCAGATCCTTCAGCTCGAGCAGTCGCCGTCGTTCCACACGAACGCAGGCGTCGCCGAGGTGTCGGGGAATCCGGTTTCCGTGATCTTTCACCTCATTCCGCCGGACGGCCGCACGCAGGCGATCATCGGCATGGACCTGCAGCCGTACGAGTTCCGCCAGATCTCGAACATCTTCGCGAGCTACGGCACCGTCTACAACGGCCGCATCTCCGTCGAAGTCGTCGGCGGCACCGGCCGCGTCACCGGCTACGCCTCGAACATCGACAATCAGACGAAGGACCCGACGTACATTCCGGCGCAATAGAATGACCCCTGTGCACAGTGCACCGCGCACTGTGCACAGGGTGATGATCGCCTCCACCTCCGACATCCGCGTCCGCTTTCCGGCGCTCGACCGCACGCACAACGGCCGTCCGGTCGCGTACTTCGACGCTCCCGGCGGCACGCAGGCGCCGCGCGAAGTGGCGGAGGCGATGAACGACTACCTCTTCCACCACAACGCGAACACGCATTGGGCGTATCCGACGAGCGAGGAGACCGACGCGATCCTCTTCTCCGCGCGTGAGGCGGTCGCCGATCTGCTGAACGCCTCGCCGCACGAGATCGCGTTCGGCGCGAACATGACGTCGCTCACGTTCCACCTCTCCCGCGCCCTCGGCCGCATCTGGTCGCCGGGAGACGAGGTGATCGTCACCGAGCTCGATCACCACGCGAACGTAGCGCCGTGGATGGCGCTGCAGATCGACCGCGGCGTGAACGTGCGCGTGGCGCGGATGATCCCGAGAAGCGCGCAGATCGACTACGCGCACCTGGCGTCGCTCGTCACGAAGAAGACGAAACTGATCGCCGTCGGCGGCGCATCGAACGCCGTCGGCACGGTGAATGATCTCGAGCGGGTCGCCGCGATCGCGAAGGACGCCGGCGCGCTCTTCTTCGTCGACGCGGTGCACCTCACGCCGCATGAGCTGATCGACGTGCAGACGATCGGATGCGACTTCCTCGCGTGCTCCGCGTACAAGTTCTACGGCCCGCATGCAGGGGCCCTCTTCACCCGCCGCGACCTCTTCGACGTCCTCCCGTTCGTGAAGCTGGCGCCGGCGCCGGACACCGCGCCGGAGCGTGCTGAAACCGGCACGCAGAATCACGAAGGAATCGCCGGCACCCGCGCGGCGATCGACTTCCTCGCATCGCTGGCGGATGCGGGCGCCGGCACACGCCGCGAGCGCCTCGCAGCGGCGTACGCACAGCTCCACGCCCGCGGCCTGTCGCTCGCGCGCAAGCTGTGGGAAGCGCTTGCGTCGATGGATCACGTCCACCTCTACGGCCCCGATCCCTCACAGCCCCGCACGCCGACCATCGCATTCACGGTGGACGGCCTCTCCGCCGAGGACGTCTCGCGCACGCTTGCCCAGGAAGGACTCTTCGTCAGCCACGGAGACTTCTACGCGATGACCGCCATCGAGAAGCTCGGCGTCGAAGCGCTCGTCCGAATCGGCTGCGCCTGTTACACGACGGAGAACGAGATAGACCGGCTGATCGCATCGGTGTTATCAATTTCGCATGCACGTTGACGTCACCGAGCTCGAGCAATACCGCCCTTCGCTGACCGGTCACTGCTACCGGATGCTCGGATCGGCGACCGATGCCGAGGATGCGGTGCAGGAGACGATCGTGCGGGCGTGGCGGAGCCTTGATCGCTTCGAGGGGCGCTCCTCGATCAAGACGTGGCTGCACCGGATCGCGACGAATGTCTGCCTCGACACCGTCTCCGACAACTCGCGGCGCTTTCGCCCAATGGAGGAGCGGCCGGCGGGACGACCGCTCTTGTCGCCGGACGAGCAGCTAGACAGCCTCGATCGGACGCACTGGCTGGAGCCGATCCCCGACTCGCGTGCGCTTCCGGCGAATGACGATCCGTTCCAGACCGCGGTGCTGCGCCAGAGCATCCGCCTCGCATTCGTGGCGGCGCTCCAGCAGCTTCCTGCACGGCAGCGCGCCGCGCTTCTCCTGACCGAGGTCCTCGGGTGGTCGGCGGCGGAAGTCGCGGAGTGTCTCGAGACCTCCGTTGCTTCCGTGAACAGCGCGCTGCAGCGCGCGCGGGCGACGCTCGGGAACCGCAACCTCTCTCCGGCCGAGCCGCTCACGGAAGAGGAGCAGGAGGTCGTCGACCAGTACGTCGACGCCTTCCAGCGCTACGACGTCGACACGCTCGTCAGCCTTCTGCGCGACGACGTCAACTTCTCCATGCCGCCGATTACGCTGTGGCTGCAGGGGCCGGAGCACGTCCGTTCCTGGCTCCTCGGCGCCGGTTGCGGCTGCCGCGGCTCGAAGCTGGTGCGCGTCGAGGCGTGCGGTTCACCCGCCTTCGCGCAGTACCGGGCAGGCGAGACTCCCGGGACCTACAACGCCTGGGCGCTCATCGTCCTCGAGCTGTCCGGCGGCCGCATCAGCGGCTGGAACTCGTTCCTCGATACCGAGACGATCTTCCCGCTCTTCGGCATGCCGCTGCACCTCTCGTAACTTTTTTCGCGGCGACCGATGATTTTCGCCGCGAGTGGCGGTCTATCCCTTCGAAACCACATTCGAAGGAGGCACGCCATGACCTCGACTACGACCACGACTTACTTCCCCGCCCAGACCACCAACCGCTTCTTCACCGAATCCCGACAGCGTTGGGCCGGACGCATCCTCAGCGCGCTCCCGGTCCTATTTCTCATCATGGACGCGACGATGAAGCTGCTCCAGGTTCCCGTCGCGGTTCAGGGAACGATGCGGCTCGGCTATCCGGTCGGAATGATCGTTCCCCTCGGCATCATCGAAGCGATCAGCCTGGTGCTCTACCTCTACCGCCCCACGTCGCTCTTCGGCGTCATCATCCTGACCGGCTACCTCGGGGGCGCCGTCGCCACGCACGTCCACGCCGGCGACCCGCTCTTCAGCCACATCCTCTTTCCCGTCTACTTCGCGACGTTTCTCTGGGGCGGCCTCTGCCTCCGCGACCGCCGCTTCCGCAGCCTGCTGGTGACGCGATGACCCGAAAGCTCTTCGTCAACATCGCCGTCCGCGATCTGAAGAAGTCGATGGATTTCTTTTCGACCCTCGGCTTCACGTTCAACAAACAGTTCACCGATGACAAGGCAGCATGCATGGTCGTGAACGAAGACGCCTACTTCATGCTGCTCACCGAGCCGTTCTTCCACACGTTCACCTCGCGCGAGCAGGCCGACACGACGCGCGTGACGGAGAGCATGTTCGCGCTCTCGTGCGCGAGCAGGGCGGAGGTCGACGACCTCGTGCGGAAGGCGATCGATGCCGGCGGCAGCCACGCCAAAGACCCGATCGATCACGGCTTCATGTACGGCTGGAGCTTCTACGACCTCGACGGCCACCACTGGGAAGTCCTCTGGATGGACCCGAACGCGATTCAGTGAAGGGAAGAGACGAGATGATTGCAGAACAGTTCATTCAGGAGTTGACGCAGGAAGCGGAGAAGACGCGCCGCGTCATCGAGCGCATTCCGGAGCCGGAGATCACCTGGACGCCGCACCGGAAGTCGCTGACCATCGGGCAACTCGGCTGGCACCTCGCGGCGTTACCGCGCGGCATCAGCGATCTCCTCAGCGAGCTCGAACGCGGCGCGCCGAACGTCCCGCGTCCCCAGCCGGCGTCGGTGAGTGATATCCTCGCGGCGCACGACGAGAACATCCCGTACGCCGTCCAGAAGATCAGCGACTGGGGCGACGAAGGGCTGCAGCAGATCTGGACGCTCACCTTCCAGGGTCGCACCGTCTTTCAGATCCCGCGAATGGCCGCTCTACGCGCGATCCTGCTGAATCACATCTACCACCACCGCGGCCAGCTGACGGTTTACCTCCGGCTGCTCGACGTCCCGGTACCGTCGATCTTCGGGCCGTCGGCCGACGAGAATCCGTTCATTGGGTAAAGAGCGAAGGATCGGCCGGCGGATTGATCACGGTCTTCTCGAATTTGATGACCGCAATCGGCCGTCCTTCGCCGCTCGAGCGGCGGATCTCCTTCTCGAGCTTCAACCCGCCGACTGTTTCCCATGACGCGAAGGCGGCCGTGATCGTGCGGTCGCCTTCTTTATGGGTCATTGAAACCGGGAGCGACGTCTGCGGATCGAGGTTCACACGCCACTCGACCCCGCCCTGCGGCTGAAAGACGACGGTGTCGCTCCCCTCGGCATGGATGGTCCCATTGTGATCGGCCGCGAATACGAAAAAGATCGCGTTCGAGTTCGCGAATGCCTTCGACGTCTCGACCGCGAGCTCGGCTCCTTCGAGCTTCTGCGGCGGCGCGGCGCCTTTCTTGACGAGGAGCGTCTTTCCGTCGAACGTCTCGACTTGTGAGAAGACCGCGACCGACTCCTCTTTCCTGTAGCGGCCGTCCGACGTGTGCCACACCTTGATCGTCCCCTGCATCCCGTTGAATTCGATCTTCCCTTCCCGGTAAATGCATTTCACTTTCGCGATCGCGTCATGTCCGCCGATCGCGTTGGCCCAACGCTCGACCGGGCCGGTGGCCGCAAACGCGGCCGACGTCAAAGAAAGCCCGAGAACCCATGTCATCGCTGTTCGCATGAGGGCACATACGGACGTAGGGGAGGGTGGTTTCCACTACAATGGCGGTCCCTCCGTCCAAAGGGACCACTCCAATGCGGAAACTCATATCCATCCTGCTCTTCGTGTCGGCATTTCCTCTCCTCGCCCAGACGCCGTATCTCGTCAAAGACGTCAATCCCGATCACTCGAACCTTCCGGCGTCTTCGTCGCCGACCTCCTTCGGCTCGTTCAAAAACCGGATTTACTTCAATGCCACGACGAGTGCGGCGGGAACGGAGCTCTGGAGCACCGACGGCACGAGCGGCACGGCGACGATGCTGATCGACATCATTCCCGGAGCGGGGAGCTCCGGCGTCGCGGCTCTGACAGTCCTGAACGACGTCCTGCTCTTTACCGCGCGCGACGTCAATCACGGCATCGAGCTTTGGGTCACGGATGGCACCGCGGCCGGGACGCAGGTGCTGACCGACATCAATCCGGGTCCGAACTCGTCGCAACCGAGCGCGATGTTCGTCTATCAGAACAAGCTGTTCTTTTCAGCGGACGACGGAACTCACGGCCGGGAGCCTTGGATCACTGACGGAACGGCCGCCGGCACGCATCTACTGAAGGACCTCAATCCCGGCAGTGCTTCGTCTTCATCCGGGTCATTCGTCGCCTTTGCGAACAGCGTCTACTTCGGCGCCGCCAGTGCGCTCTGGAAGACCGATGGAACCGAAGCGGGAACCGTGCAGGTGGCGAGCGTCCCGGCGCGCCGCTTCGCCGTTGCCGGCAGTCAGCTCTTCTTCGAGGGGTTCGCGCAAGCTTCAGGATGGGAGCCGTGGGTGACGGATGGAACGACCGCCGGCACCCGCATGATCATCGATCTCTTTCCCGGGTCGTCCGGCTCGCTCGATTCCCTCTACGACACCGGCCTGACGGCGCTCGGCAACCGCATCATCTTCCCCGCGACCGACGGGGCGCACGGCCGCGAGATCTGGGTGAGCGACGGCACCGAGACGGGAACCCACATGGTCCGGGACTTCGTGCCCGGACCTGTCGGGATGTACGACACCGCCATCCCGTTTCTGACGCAGTTCGCGGGACGCGCATTTTTCCAGTCATTCGACGCCGATCATGGAAACGAGCTGTGGTCGACGGACGGCACGGACGCCGGGACGTCGCTCTTTTACGACGCGAACCCTGGGCCGCCTTCCTCGGGGGTGTCGAATCTGACAGTGGCCGGCACGAACCTGTTCTGGAGCGCGAACACGACGTCGACGCTCTGGGTCACCGACGGTACGACGGCGGGGACGCACGCGCTCCGTCCGTCCGACGGGTTGACTGTCTTCTACGGCGCGCCGGTGCAGCCGATCAGCGGGAAACTCTACTTCACCGGCTCGACCGCGCTGAATGGAAACGAGCCGTGGGTGAGCGACGGCACGGACGCCGGTACGCGTCTGCTGGCGAACGTCGCTCCCGACACGGTTCCCTCGTCTTCTCCGAGGCAGCTGACGGCAGCCGGGAATCAGCTCTTCTTCATTGCGCAGTCGGCTCTGTCGCCGGCTGCGTACCTCAATCCGATGCTCTGGCGGTCCGACGGTACTGCGGCGGGAACGATCCCGTTGGGCCCCGCCTCGAACGGTTCGAGCGTTCTGCTCGCGGCCGGATCGCAGCTTCTCATGAACGGCTCGATCGCGGACTGGACGCAAAGCGACGGAACGGTGAGTGGTACGAAGCCGCCCACGGAGCTCCTCTCTCGCTTCGGTGTTCCGGGCGGTGCTGACGTGTTTCAGTTCTTTCCCTTTGGCGATCGTCTATACGCGCCCGTCCACATCGATGCGGACAACACGATCCTTTGGTCGACGGCGATCCAGCCCAACTCTCCCGCGGTCTCCCTCGGCTTGGGCAACGTCAGATCGATGATCGATGTTGCCGGCCGGCAATACGCGCTCGCTGATGCCGGCCTCTCCACCAGCGACGGCACAGCGGCCGGAACGTATGTGGTCTTCCCTACTTTCGGGAACTACGGGTCGCCCGCCGCTTTCGGCCAATTCGCGAGCGCCGCCGGAACCATCTTCCTCCTGCAGTATCCGGGCGGCTCCGCGAACGCCGCGCTGTGGAAGAGCGACGGCACCTATGACGGTACTTCGCTCGTCAAGACGCTTTTGTCGCCATACCCCTACACGACGCTGACTGCCGCGGGACGCCGCGTTTACTTTGTCAACGGCACTTCCCTCTGGACGAGCGACGGAACCGCGGATGGAACGGTCGCCGTGACGAACTTGAATCTCACTCCTTCGCTCTCCACCACCTACGTGGTCTACCCGGCCAGCGGCGACAGGGTGGTGTTCCTCCAGAGCGACCCGGTCGCGGGGCTTCAGATGTGGGGCACGGACGGCACGCCGGCGGGCACGAACCTGCTGATGACGCTCGGCTCCGTATCTCCGGGGCCTGCGAGCATCGACGGCCAGGTGTGGTTCACGGGCGCCGATGCGGCGCACGGTTCCGAGCTGTGGGTGACCGACGGCACACCCGCGAGCACGCGGATGGCCGCCGACGTCAATCCGGGCGCCGGCAGCTCGAATCCATCGTCGTTCGCAAAGATGGGGAATGTCCTCTACTTCAGCGCATATCGCGACGACGTCGGTGCGGAGCTTTGGGCGCTGCCGCTCACGCAAACGCTGGTGAACATCAGCGACACACGCGTCGCCGAGGGAGACTCGGGGACAGTGGCTGCGCACTTCAACGTGACGCTGTCGGCGGCGGCGACGCAGACGGTCAGCGTCCAGTACGCGACGGCCGATGGCACGGCGCACTCCGGTGAGGACTACGACGCCGCGTCGGGCACGCTGACGTTCAACCCCGGCGAGACGACGAAGTCGATCGACGTGAACGTGCGTGGCGACTCGAAGATCGAGGGCAACGAGACATTCTTCGTCACGCTTCAGAACCCCACCGGCGGAGCGCGCGTCGTCAGGCCGGCTGCCACCGGAATCATCGACGACAACGACCAGAAGGTCGACCTTTCGCTCGAACATGTCGTCGATCTGACGTCGAACAGTTCCGTCAACGTGAAGAACAACGGTCCGTCGGGCGCCACCGACGTCAAGGTTCTCTTCACGTCGACGCCGATGGTCTATCAGTACTGCCCGCCGTGCTCGTCGGCGATCGCGGCGCTCGCTTCGGGGAGCTCTGCGAAAGTGTCCCCGTATCCCGCGGGGTTCGCGCAGTCCTACGCCAGCGCCATCGCGTCGGCGCGTCAACCCGACGCGCAGCCGGCGAATAACCAGGTTTCCTGGTGCGGCACCAACGGAATGTCGATGGACTCGGCGTATCTCACGCCTGGCGTGCAAGGAACGATCACGGCAGGCGTGACTTTCCTTCACGTTGCGCCGGCAGCGACGTCGTCCGATCCGTCGGTGGTGACCCTATCGACTCCCGTCCTCTCGTCGGACGGCGCCAAGGTCACCGTGACTGCGAACGCATTGAAGCCGGGCTCCTCGACGATCACCATCGGTTCGAACCAGCTCCGCGTGCTCGTCTCCGCGGCCGGAACAGTGCCGCGGTGGCCGGGTGGCGTCAGTGCCCACGGCTCGGCCGTCGTTGGCTTCGACCAGCCTGCGCAGCTTGTCATTCGAGCGGACGGCACCGCGCCTTTTTCGGGAGCGACGGCTACGGGAACGGTGACCATCTCTGCGCCGGGGCAACAGATCACAAAAGCGCTCACCAGCCAGGTCATCTATTCGGCGTATCCCCCGTCGCTCGGCGGGCTCACCTATCAGGTGGACTATTCGGGCGACGCGACCTTCGAGCCGCAGTCGCAGCGCGTGACCGTCTTCGTAGACAAGGGGCAGGCGACGTTGACCGCGCTCCTGGAGCCGGTGGCCGGCCAGCCCGGCAGCTTCTCATTGAAAATCGGAGCCGCGGGTTCGCCGGTGACCCCGCCGTCGGGAGCGCTCTCGATCAGCAACGGCAGTACCGAGGTCGCAAAGGTGACACTCGCCGCCACGAGCAATGGAAATTCGGCCGCCCAAACGATTCTGACGAACCTCCCGGCCTCGCCCACGCTGACGATTTATTACGCCGGCGATTCGCTCTACTACTCGACGACCACGAACGTTCGCTCCCTCTCACTCCATCGCCGCGGGGTCCGGCATTGAAGACCATGAAATCGATCGCTCTGACGGCCATCCTCCTGCTCGCCGCGCCACGCGTGTGGGCGCAGAGCCCCTATCTCGTCAAAGATCTCAACACCACGACCGTGCAGTCTCCGGCGTCCTCGAACCCGGTCAACTTTTTTTCGTTCGGGCCGAACGTCTATTTCGCCGCGGCGTCAGCCGGATTCGGCGTCGAGCTGTGGTCGACGGACGGCACAGCCGCCGGAACGCATCAGGTCGCGAACATCGCCAGCGGCTCGTCCTTTCCGAATCGATTCATCAACGTCAACGGCCACCTCATATTCAACGCGACCGGCGCGGAAGGGGAGGAGCTCTGGACGTCCGACGGCACCACGGCGGGGACGAAGCTGTTTGCCGACATCTACTCCGGTTTTCGGTCTTCCTCGCCCGGCGACCGGATCGTCTACCACGACAAGATGTTCTTTTCGGCCGACGACGGTGTCGACGGCCGGGAGTTGTGGATCACCGACGGCACTCCCGCAGGGACTCGCCTTTTCAAGGACCTCTATCCGGGCGCCATCGGATCGTCTCCGGGCCACTTCGTCATCTTCAATGACACGCTCTACTTTTCCGCCGGCGCCGGCCTCTGGAAGAGTGACGGTACGGAAGCCGGCACCGTCCTGGTGACGCAGAGCGTCAGTCCGAACGACATCGTCTCGGCCGGATCGTTCCTCTTCATCGCTGCGACGGACGGAATCTGGGTGAGCGACGGGACTGCCTCGGGCACGCATGTCCTCGACGGTACGGCGGGCGTCACGACCCTGCTCGGCCAGAACGTCCGGTTCGGCAATCGCATCCTCTTCCCAGGTCGAGACTCCGCCCATGGGACCGAGCCGTGGATCTCCGACGGGACGGCGGCAGGAACGCACATGGTCGTCGATCTCGATCCGAGACCGCAGGTCGGTGGCGTTTTCACTCCGTACTTCACGGTCATCGGCAACGTCGCCTACTTCGCCGCTGAGACTCCGGCGAACGGATTCGAGCTGTGGAAAACAGACGGTACCGCGGCCGGCACGTCGCTCGTCAGCGACATCGTTCCGGGAACGGCGGGGAGCTCGCCGTCGCAAATCATCGCAGTCGGACAGCAGCTCTATTTCGTCGCGAGCGACGGCACCTCGACGACGGCGACGAGTCTCTGGACCTCGGACGGAACCGCCGCTGGCACGCATCGGGTCGGCAACGCCGGTCCGATTCTCTCGGCAACTCCGGCTCTCGTTGCCGTCGGTTCGACCATCTACTTCTCCGCCTCGATGCCACTGACGGGTTTCGAGCTTTGGAAGAGCGATGGGACCGACGCCGGAACGGTGATGGTTGCGAACATCGCCGCCGACCTTGCTCCCGCCTCGACTCCGGCCAATTTCACCGCCGCCGGCGACTGGGTCTACTTCGATGCTTGGGACGGTATCGCGACCGCCCCCTCCACCGGCACTCCCATCCGCTCGCTCTTCCGGAGCGACGGCACATCGGCGGGAACGGTGAAACTCGCCGACTCGCCGTTGACGCCATATTTCACCATCGGCCACTCGGTCCTTTTCTCCGTGCCGGGATCGTTGACAGGGACGCAGTGGATCAGCGACGGGACGCCCGAGGGGACGAAGCCCGCCACGGAGCTCGTTGGCCGCTTCTCGCCGGCGGTACCGGTCATCTTCGTCTCGGCGATCGGAGATACCGTGCTCGCCTACGCGGGTGGAGGGCTCTGGGCCACGAGACTTCCCGCAGGTTCGCCGGTGGTGCAGATCGGCCCCGGCGGATACCGATTTGCTCCTTTCGGCAACCGGGTGATGTTCTTCGTGTCGACGCAGTTCGTCGCCCCGGCCACGACCGCGCTTTGGATCACGGATGGGAATGCGGCCAATACGCACATGGTCTACGACCTCGGGACCGCGCAGGTGGGAGAGAACGTCGTCTTCGGCGGGTACTTCTACTTCATTGCCGGCACGCAGCTCTGGAAGAGCGACGGAACGTACGAAGGAACGGCGGCCGTGGCGACGCTCCCGAACGCGGCGGCTGGCTTCGTCGTAGCGGGGAAGAATCTCTTCTTCACCGTTGTGGGACAACTCTGGGTGAGCGACGGGACGGGTCCCGGGACCCACCAGCTCGCGATCAAGAACCCGGGCAGCCTCGCCGCTGTCGGCGACAAGGTGGTCTTCAACTACAGCGACCCCGACCACGGGTCAGAGCTGTGGGTGAGCGACGGGACCGATGCCGGCACGCACCTTCTGAGCGACATCTATCCCGGCACAAACAGCGGCGCACCGAGCCAGATCACGGCGGCAGCGGGGCTCGCCTATTTCGAGGCGTCCGACGGCTTCACCGTCCACGGCCTCGAACTCTGGTCGACGGACGGAACCGAGGGCGGCACGAAGATGGTGGCCGACATCGAGCCGGGAAGCACCGGCAGCTTTCCGATGAATTTCGGGGTGGCCGGATCACGCCTCTATTTCTCCGCGTCTCAGTCGGCGACGGGACAGGAGCCGTGGGCCCTCCCGCTGCCGCAACAGTTCTCGATCGGCGATACCTTCGCCAGAGAGGGGACGAACGCGGTGTTCACCGTGACGCTGACCTCGGCCGCGGGCCAGGCCGCGCACGTCGACTATGCGACAGCCGACGGCACCGCGATCGCGGGGAAGGACTATCTCGCCGCCTCCGGAACGCTGACATTCGCGGCCGATGAATCGTCGAAGACGGTCATCGTGCCGCTGTACGACAACAGCACGCCGGAGAACAACCGGAACTTCTTCCTCAAGCTGAGCAACGCGAGCGGCGCGGTGATCGTGCGGCCGGCCGGCTCCGCGATGATCGAGGACGACGATCAGATCGCCGATCTCGGGCTGTCGCTCGACTTCTCGAACCTCTCGACCGCGCAGGTCAATGTCGTGGCAACGAACAACGGTCCGCGGGCCGCGACCGACATGAGGATGAAGGTGACGCAGGTGGGCGGTCCGCTTCCTGCCTCGTGCGACCCATGTTCGATCGCCACGTCGCTGCTCGCGTCAGGCGCGGCCGCGACGGAGTACACGCTGAGGGGCGCCGGTCAGGAGTACTTCACGGCGGCGATCTCGGCTCATCAACGCGATCCGCAGCTCTCCAACAACAGCGTCGGGTTCTCTACGAACAGCACGATCGCGATGGATGCTCTCTATCTCACGCCGGGCGCCCAGGCGAACGTCTGGTTCAACAAACAGCAGTCGGCCGTGACGATCTCGTCGTCCAACCCGGCAATCGTTTCCGTCCCGGCGTCGCTCGCTGCGGGCGCGACGCCGACCTTCGTTGCCCAAGGTGTCGGAGTCGGGAGCGCCACGATCACCATCTCCGGGCCCTCTTTTCCGATCGGGACGCTGAAGATCGATGTCGTCGCGGCCGGCACGCACTTGCGTTATCTCGATTCCGTCGATGTGAACCTCGATACCTCGTTTGTGTCGTTCGACCAGGCGGCAAGCCTTCGCGTCCAGTCGATCGGCCGCGCTCCATTCACCGGCGACACGGCGACGGGATTGCTCACGATCTCGGAAAACGGGCAGGAACTGGCGAGGGGAACTCTCGTGTCGGGGACGCTCATCACCAGGATTCCCTTCTACCTGCCGAGTCTCGGCGGCCAGACGCTGACCTTCAATTACGCGGGCGACGCGAACTTCCTCCCGATTTCGGGTTCGCTGATCATTCAGGTCGCGTCGGGAGAGGTCACCATACTTCCCACGGTCGACCAGAGCGGATCGAACGTCACGCTTCATTTGCACGTCAACGGATCGCCGCAGTCTCCTCCGACCGGGACGGTGACCGTGACTGAAGCCGGCGGCGTCGGTCCGTTCCAGGCGGTGCTGTCGGGCGGCGAGGCGGTCCTGACGCTTCCCGCTCTGCCCGGCGGACGGCACACGTTTTCGGTGGCGTATTCGGGCGACGTCCACTACCACGCGGCGACGCAAACCGCCGTCGTCACCATTGGAGGTCGCCACCGCGCGGCAGGACATTAGAGGAAGGTGGCTGGGGAGGGTGGATTCGAACCACCGAATGGCGGCTCCAAAGGCCGCTGCCTTACCACTTGGCGACTCCCCAATGCGTGGCGGCATCGTACAAGATGCGAGGCGGACGGATCATTCCCCCTTCTCTTTCGCAATCGCCCCCACCTTGGCCCCCGTCGCGCGGAGGTAGTCGGCCGGTGCGAGGATCAGTTGCGCGCCGCGGATGCCGGCGGAGACGGAGATGACGTCGAACAGCTCGATCGTCTCGTCGGCGAAGACGGGATAGTTCTTCTTCGCGGCGAGCGCGGTGACGCCGCCGCGGATGTAGCCGGTCAGCGGCTGGACCTCTTTGAGCGGCACGGTGTCGATCTTCTTGTCGCCCGTGAGGTGAGCGAGCGCCTTCAGATCGAGCTGCTGGTCGCCGGGGACGACGGCGAAGCACACCCCATTTTTGTCACCCCGTGCGACTAAAGTTTTGAACACCTGCTCAGCCGGAAGGCCGACCTTCTTCGCCACTGACTCCGCCATCAGATCGTCCGGATCTACTTCATATTCACGGACTTCGTACGAGATGCCCTGCGCGTCGAGCAGGCGTGCGGCGTTCGTCTTCACACGCCAAGTCTAGTGACAATTCCTGGCGCGGCCGTTGCTGCCGTTCGGTCCGCAGTGGCCGAGCAGCAGGCGGATCTCGACAGCACACTCATACGACGCGGGAAGGACGCAATGACCTACAGCGATATGGTTGCGTTCGCCGAGTCGGTGGAGGTGCGTCCTCTCGGGAAGCTTCTCGAAGACCTCCCCGGCATCGCCTCCCTCTCCGACTCGAAGTTCCGCATCGCCTCGACCGTTCTTCGTCGCCGCTTCCAGCTCGAGTCACCGATCGAGCAGATCCAGCTCCGCGTCATCGCCGACGAGATCGCGAGCGCTGTCGAAGACCGCGTCGTCGCGAACCGCATCCGCGATGTGTTCCACATGGACCACGCTTAACCGCGGTAGATCTGCCGCCTGCGGTTCATCCGATCCTTCGCTCCCCACGAGTACTTGTACTCCTCGGCGCCGCGCAGGAAGTCGAACGTCGTCGCGCCGTCGCGCACCGCGTCTTCGATCGCGTGCGCGACGATGACGTTCCCGATGCTCAGCTTCTCGAGCGCCGGGTCGTAGCCGCTGAGGTAGTAGTAGACCGTTCCTTGATGCGCGAAGCCGTAGAAGACCGCGACGATCCGCTCGTTGATGCGAATGGCGTACATCCGCAGCGCCCCCGCCTCGAGCATTCGCCGGGCGGCGTCGCGATGGAAGCTCTGCGTCACCTCATCGGCGAGCACCCCCGGCAATCCGCGTTTCTGCCAGCGCGCCGCGTGCAACTCGTATAGCGCGTCCAGCAGCGCGTCGAGCGACTCCGCGGTCGCGCTCTCGTACCGGACCTCGCCTTCGCGCTCCAGGCATCGCCGGAAGTAGCGGAGCTTCTTGCGGGCGTGTGTCGAGAGAAGGTTCTGCAGCTCATCGCCCGCGTCATCGATCGGGAGAACGGGGCAGGGGTCCTGATCCTCGACGTTGTCGCTCCAGCCATCCGGCAGCGGCACGGTCAAGAGGCTCGACGACGGACGGAGCTGTTGCAGGTCCCAGAGCTGGCAGTCGGCGCGCGTGATCGAGTCGATCAACAGCGAGGCATCGCCGAGGACGTCGAGATAGTCGCTGTTGCCGGTGCCGAGGAACATGCCGAGCGATTCGCCGGAGTCTTCGTCGCGGAGGATGTATAGCGGCGCGAGCGCATCGAGCGAGCCGTTCGAGGCCGTGCTTGTCCGGGCGATCACGTGCGGGGTGTCGCTGCCGAAGTGCTTCCACCACGGAAGCAGCCACTGCGGCGACTGGAACGGCGTCGCGTTCGGGTCGCGCCGCCAGAGCGCCTCCCACTGCGTCGCGATCTGCTCGAGGCCGGGTAACGTTTCGGTGATCTCTACAGGCATGAGGGGGCGTGATTGTACTTACCTCGACAGGGTTGGAAATAGCGCTACTACCATTCGTGGTTCAGCCCAATAACTTTCGTCCCTGGCGTATCGGAGGCCTTCCCACGTGAAACACATTGCGGCGTACTGGCAGACGTGTGTCCTCGCAGTCCTCGTTGCTGCATTCTTCATCCCTCTCGCTTCCGCAACCACGATCGTGATGCCGACCGACGAGCAGCTCGTCGCGAAGTCGCCGGACATCGTCGAAGGAACCGTCCTCTCCTCGGTGCCGGTGCAGATCGGGAACCGCATCTGGACCGAAACGCAGGTCGCCGTCTCGCGCACCATCAAGGGCGACGCCGCGGGCACGATCACGATCCGCGAGATCGGCGGTCAGATCGGCGTCAACGTCACCAGGATCTTCGGCGCGCCGGAGTACACGCCGGGGGAGAACGTCCTCCTCTTCCTGACCCCGTCGCCGCGCGGCGACTTCCAGACCACCGATCTCTTCGTCGGTAAGTTCACCGCCGACCAGATGCTCGACGGCACGCCGATGTGGGTCCGCAACGACCAGACGGCGGACGTCTCCATGCTCGACGCCGACTTCCATCCGATGCGCGCCGGCAACATCCAGCGCGCGGCGCAGGGCTTCGAGCAGTTCGTCACCGACCGCGTCGCCGGCCGCACCGGCTCGCGCAACTACGCCGTCGAGAACCCGATGCTCCGCAGCGTCGTCGGCGCCGACGGCGGGCAGCGCTTCAAAGCGATCGACTACTTCACGCTCATCTCCGAGCCGGACATCTATCGCTGGGGCGTCTTCGACCAGGGCTCGTCCGCGAACTGGTACAGCTACGGCACGCAGCCGGGATACACCGGCGGCGGCGTCAACGAGATCACCACGGCGATGAGCTCGTGGACCGGCTACACCGGCGCGAAGATCAAGTACGCCTACGTCGGCTCCGAGACCACCGGGGCCGGCATGAACACCAACAACGGCCGCAACGAGGTCCTCTTCAACGACCCGTTCGGCGACATCTCGGGCTCGTGGAATCCGGCGACCGGTGGCGTGGTCGGCCTCGGCGGCTTCAACGGCGTCAACGGCAGCGGCACCTTCACCGCGACGTTCACCGCCGACGCCTCGCATACCTCCGGCCCGCATTCCTACACCAAGATCACCGAAGCGAATCTCACGATCCAGGACGGCGTCTCGTCGAACGCGAACGTTCCGAGCACTGAGCTGGCGGAGATCGTCGCTCACGAGTTCGGCCACACCCTCGGCTTCGGCCACAGCACCGACAACCATGCGCTGATGTACGCCTACGTCACCGGCCTCGGTCCGTCGCTCCGCACCGATGACCAGAACGCCGCCGCGTGGCTCTACCCGAACGGTTCCTCAGCCCCGCCGCCGCCGTCCGGCAGCGCGCCGGCCGCGCCGTCGAACCTGACGGCCGCGCAGAGCGGCTCGAACGTCGTTCTGAACTGGAGCGACAACGCGAACAACGAGACCGCCGAGCAGGTTTACGTCGCGGTGGGGAACGGCTCGTTCAGCAACGTCGCGAACCTCGGCGCCGGCGTCACGACCGTCACACTCACCGGCTTCACCACCGCCACGTACAAGTTCTACATCACCGCATCGAACTCCTACGGCACTTCCGCCGCGTCGAATACCGTGTCGCTGAACTTCGGCGGCGGGACGACGCCTCCTCCGCCACCGCAGCTTCCGACGGCAGCGTTCAACGCCAGCACCTACAACGGCATCGCCGGCCAGACGACCTTCACGTTCACCGACGTGTCGAGCGGCACGATCACCTCGCGCCTCTGGACGTTCGGCGACGGCCAGACCGCCACGAACGTCACCACCCCGTCGCACGTGTACGCCAATGCAGGTGTCTACACCGTCACGCTGACCGTCACGAACACCGCCGGCTCCAACAGCGCTTCGGTCAATGTCTCCGTCACCGCTCCCGTTCCGGCGACCCCGAACGTCACTCCGGCGTTCACCTTCAACCCGTCGAATCCGGTCACCGCGCAGGTGATCGCCTTCACCGACGCTTCCACCGGCTCGCCCGCATCGTGGGCGTGGGACTTCGGCGACGGCGTTACCTCGACGTCGCAGAACCCGACGCACGCGTACGCCTACGCCGGCCAGTACACCGTGACGCTCGCCGTCCGGAACGCCGTCTCGTACGCCTACGCGACGCACACCCTCAACGTCTCGGCGGCCCAGCAGACGACGCGCACGCTCGTCTCCGCCGCGGCGCAGACCACCGGCGTCGGCGGATCGTCGTGGCGCACGGAGCTCACGCTCTTCAACGCCGGCAGCGACACGTTGCCCGTGAACCTCATCTACATCCCGAGCTACGGCAACGCCGTCCAGAGCGTCACCGTCACGCTTGGCGGCAAGCAGACGATGTCGTACACGAACGCGCTCAGCCAGCTCTATGGCATCAGCAACGGCGCCGGCGCGATCGCGATCGAAGCGACCGCCGCCTCGTCGACGCCGCAACTCCGCGTCACCAGCCGCACGTTCACCGGCGGCGTCACCGGCACCTACGGTCAGGCCGTCCCGACCGTCGGCTCGTCCGACTTCAGCGGCAATCTGTACCTCACCGGCATGACGTCGAACGCGAACTTCCGCACCAACGTCGGTCTCGTGAATCGCGGCGGCAGCGACGCATCCGTCGGACTCACGCTCCTCGACGCGTCCGGCAACCAGGTCGCGTCGGCGAACGTCACCGTGCCGGCGAGCAACTTCCAGCAGACGCCGATCTCGCAGCTCTTCCCGCTCCTGTCCGCGCGCGCGTTCGACTCGCTTTCGATGAAGGTGACCTCGAGCTCGCCCGATGCGATCAGCGTCTATGCCTCGGTCATCGACAACCAGACGCAGGACCCGATCTACATCCAGGCGACGCCGGGCGGCGCCTCGTCCCCGATGGTCCTTCCGGCCGTCGGCCGCGCCCCGGGCGTCGGCGGCACGTTCTGGCGCTCCGACGTGACGATCTACAACCCCGGCTCGTCCACCCTGAACCTCACCATCCGCTTCCGCACGGCCGGCAGCGATGACCGCAATGCGCCGTACCGCTCGCTCTCCATCGCTGCGGGACAGACAAGCGTCCTCTCCGACATCCTCGGGCAGTTCAACATCATCAACGGAAGCGGCGCGCTCGAGCTGTCGTGGCCCAACGGCGTCTCGCCCGTCGTCACCAGCCGCACCTACACGCCGGCGACCAGCGGCGGCACGTACGGCCAGTCGATCGATCCGGTCGCCGCCTTCGGTACCGACATGTACGTCACCGGCCTGCGGTCGGACAACAGCTTCCGTTCGAACGTCGGCTTCGTGAACAACAGCGACCAAACGATCGCGATCTCGCTGACGCTCTACGCGTCGAGCGGCACCGCGGTGGCGAACGGCCTGATCACCCTCGCGCCGCGCTCGCAGGCGCAGAGCGCGCTCAGCACGCTCTTCCCGAACGCCCCGATCTCATCCCTCGGCAGCGTTACGCTCCAGGCGCACACCGACAACGGCGCGATGTTCGCCTACGGCTCGATGGTCGACAACGCCAGCGGCGATCCGGTGTTCTTCGCGGGACAGTAAGAAACGAGTTGTCGGTTGTCGGTTATCAGTTGTCTCGATAACCGACAACCGACAACCGATAACTACCCGATCGAATCCAGAATCTCCTCGATCGTCGTCCGCCGGCACGTATACATCGGCGTATCCCGCTGCGTGTACTTCGACGACTCCGTCTCGCGCAGGTCCTGCACGAGGTCGAGGAACTCGGCCGGCTGCTCCGCCTCGAACGCGACGACGAAGTCCTGATCGTCCAGTCCGAACGAGTACGTCGTGTTGATCTTCACGCGCGGGTACTTGTGGCCGATGGCGATGTGCTCGTTCATGATCCGCTGGCGGTCGGCCATCGGGAGCAGGTACCAGTCGCGCGTCTTCACGAACGGATAGACGAAGAGGAACGGCCGCTTGCCCGGAACGATCTTTAGGCGCCGCCCTTCCTGCCCCTCATGCACATGCTCGTCGACGTACTGGGAGTGCTTCGTCATCGAGAAGTAGGAGAAAGGGATGTCCGTATACCGGCCGAGGACGGACTTGTTGATGTCGGCGACCATGTGCTGGAACGGATCGAGGTCGTAGCCGATGCGCCAGAGCATGAAGTCGACGCCCGCCTTGAGGCCGACCGTCGAGTAGGCCATCACCATCATCGGCCCGGTGTAGCGCTGCACAATCTCCGCGAACTCCCGTTTCGCGGCGCTTTTCGCCTCCGCGTCGAGCGAGCGAAACGCGCGATCCACGCGGAAAAACATGAAGTTGACGAACTGTCGCGCTGCGGCGGTTTCCTGCGGACGCGCGGTCTGCGGCTCGGGTGCTGTGATGGTCATGGCCCGCGATTCTAGCGCGCCCCGGGAATCCCATGTGACACCACACGCATGTGGAAAGTTAAAAACGCGAGAGAGTCAAGTGCACAAATACGCGTGCAATGCTTGACGCTGTCTAGTTAATTCGTTGAAAGCAATCAACTTGTCCGGATTACGCCCAACGTAGTGTGCAATTCGCTTTCAAGGCCTGATTTGCACGGCTTTTCGCGTTTTTCACAGGTATTTCCGCAGCGTTTTCCACACTTTCTGTGTAAACGACGGGTCACCTTCTCGTGTGATTCTTGTGGAGTCGCCGGTAAAGTCCACGATCACTGAAGGTTCGCCTTTCAGCGGCCCCGCGTCGACGATTCCGTCGAGGCTTGTCTGAATGCCGTATGAGAGCATCTGCGGCGTCTCGACGGCCGGTTCGCCCGAGAGGTTCGCGCTCGTCGAAGCGAGCGGTCCGGAGATCGCGACGAGGGCCCGCAGCCAGTCGAGAGCGGGCACTCGGACCGCCAGCGTCGCCGCGCCGCGGCTCGCCGCCACCGGCAGGCGAAGCGGAAGGATGGCGGTCAGGGGAGCGGGCCAGAGGGATTGCAGCACCTCGCTGGCGCGCTCCGGGACCTCGACGCCGATGTCCTGGAGCTGCTGCATCGACGCGCCGATGACGACGAAAGGCTTCGCCTCGTCGCGTCCCTTCATCGCCCCGATCCGCGCGATCGCACGCTCGTCCGTCGCGACGCCGTGCAGCCCGTAGATCGTATCCGTCGGCAGCAGCACCACCCCGCCCCCGCGCAGCAGCTCCGCGATCGCGCCGACGTCAGCGGCGTTTGGCTGCGGTGCGGCTGTCCACCGTCGCATGCGTTCCTCTCCGCGCGCTCTCGAGCAGCTCGCGCGCGTGAATCGTCGCCGACTTCGTGATCGTTTCGCCGCCGAGCATCCGCGCGACCTCCGCGATGCGCGCGTCGTCGTCTTCCAGCTTCCGGATGCGCGCGCGCGTGTGGCCGCCGGCGTCTTCCTTCCAGACGTAGAAGTGCGTCGTGCCGAAAGAGGCGATCTGCGGGAGGTGCGTCACGCAGATGACCTGATTCCGCGCCGCGAGCTCCTGCAGCTTCCGCCCGACCACCTCCGCCACCCGTCCGCCGATTCCGGCGTCGATCTCGTCGAACACCAGCGTCGCCGCGGCTCCGCGCGATGACGCCTTGAACAGCGCCGCCGCGATCGCGAGCTGGATGCGCGACAGCTCGCCGCCCGAGGCGATCCGCTGCATCGCCCGCGGCTCCTCGCCGCGATTCGGCGCGATCAGGATCTCGACGTTGTCGAATCCCGTAGGACGCGCTTCCGCGCGTCCGTTGCCGTCATCGCTCACCACGATCCGCACCGTCGTCCGCTCCATCGCGAGATCGTTCAGCTCCGACTGGATGGCGCGCTCGAACGTCGTCGCCGCTTTGCCGCGCGCCGCCGAGAGCTTCTCCGCCGCCCGCGCATACTCCTCGAACTTCGCCCCTTCCGCCGACTGCAGCTTCTCGACGTTCGACTCGTAGTCTGCGAGCTGCTCGTGCTCGTCCTCGATGCGGCTCAGATGCTCCAGCACCGCCTCGACCGAGCTGCCGTACTTCTTCTTCAGCCGGTCGATCGTCACGAGGCGGTCCTCGATCTCGTCGAGCCGCGCCGGATCGTGGCGGACGTTCTCGCTGAGGTCCGCGAGCGTCCGCGCGATCTCCTGCAGCTTGTAGAGCACTTCCTGCAGCTCGTCAGTCACTCGACCGACATCTGAGATGTCGCGCGCGAGAGGCTGCAGCAGGTGCGCGGCGCGGGCGACCTGCGACGTCGCCGCCGACTCGTCGTCCTCGATCAGCGCGAACGCGCCGCTCGACGCCTCCGCCAGCTCCCGCGCATTCGCGAGCATCGTTCGCTCTCCGCGCAGCTTCTCCTCCTCGGCCGGATCGAGCTTCGCCGCCGCGATCTCGTTGATCTGGTACTTCAGCAGGTCGAGCCGCAGCGTGCGGTCGTTCTGCGCGTCCGTGAGCGTGCGAAGCTGATCGGCCGTCGTCTTCCACGCGTGATACGTCGCGCGCGTCGCGTCGAGCAGCGGACCGTGACCGGCGAACTCGTCGAGCAGCTCGCGGTACGACTGCCCGGCAACTCGCGCATGCGACTCATGCTGCCCATGGATCTCGAGAAGCGAGTCCGTAGCCTCGCCGAGGTCTTTAACAGAGAGAGGTGAGCCGTTCATCAGCACCCGCGAGCGGCCCGACGACGCGATCTCGCGCTTCACGATCAACTCGAGCGACCCGTCCGCGACGTCGACGTCCACCCCGATCGCGTCGAGCCGTTCCGCGATCCCTCCCGGCACCTGGAACACCGCCTCGGCCGACATCTTGTCCGTCCCCGTCCGGATCATCTCCGTCGACCCGCGCGCCCCGCGCAGGAACTCCAGCGAGTCGATCAGCAGCGATTTCCCCGCCCCCGTCTCCCCGGTCAGAACGTTCAGCCCGGCTCCCGGCTCAATCGAGAACTCCTCCACGATCGCCAGATTGCGGACCTTCAAATACGTGATCACGACCGTCTAAGTGTAGCGGACTGATGGCCTTCCATTTGCTGTGGAAGGGGGTCGAGAGGAGTCCCGCATGTGCAGGAAATGGTTCGTCGCCGTCCTCGTGCTCGCGCTCGCCGCGTGCACGAAAGAAGCGAACGAAACGGCGAAGAACGTCAAGGAATCGACCAAACAGGCGGTGAAGAGCGTCGGTGATGCGCTGGAGGTCAACGCAGACTACAGCCCGAAGCCCGACGACCGCGCCGTCCGCGAGAAAGAGCGTTTCGACGCGCAGTGGCGGCAGCTCCAGTACTTCCGCCAGCAGCAAGCCGTCAAGGCCGCCCAGGAGCAACAGCAACAACAGCAGCAACAGGCGGCGGCGCAGCCGGCGACCTTCCGATTCGTCACCGGCGTGAAGGAGAACTGGAAAGTCGTCGACGCGAACGCCATCAACAGCGCGCCGGTCAACGCCCCGGTCACCGGCGACGTGAAAGGCCCGAGCGTCCTGCGCGCGCAGGTCTACCTCGACCGCATCCACTTCTCCGTCGGATCACTCGACGGCCGCTGGGGACGCAACTCCGCGATCACCACGTGGTGGTACCAGAGCGCCCGCGGACTGCCGCCGACCGGCGACATGGACCAGCAGACGTTCCAGCGCCTGGCCGCCGAGGCGGGGTACGCGCCGGTCGTCAAACAGTACGCCGTGACGGCGGACGACGTTCAGGGACCATTCGTCTCGATTCCCGACAGCGTCTACGACCAGCAGAAACTCAAATGCCTCTGCTACGAGACCGTGCGCGAGAAACTGGGGGAGAAGTTCCACAGCGATCCCGACTTCCTCGACGTCCTCAACCCCAACGTCAAGTGGAAGGATCTGCAGGCCGGAACGACCATCGTCGTCCCGAACGTGCGCGACGAATTCACGAACGACCAGAAGGACATCGCGAAGGTCGTCATCTCGATCGCCGGCAACTCCTTCGACGCATTCGACGCGAGCGGACGGCTCCTCTTCCACTCGCCGACGACCCTCGGCGCCGGCTACGACCCGTCGCCGCACGAGACCGTGCACGTCATCAAGATCACCCCGATGCCGCACTTCCACTACGACCCGACGCTGTATCACGAGGTGCCGGACAGTGAGCCCGACGCCCACCTCCCGCCCGGCCCGAACTCGCCCGTCGGCATCGTCTGGATCGCGCTGAGCAAGGAGCACTACGGCATCCACGGCAACCCCGAGCCCGAGTCGATCGGCTACTCGTCGTCGCACGGCTGCGTGCGACTCACCAACTGGGACGCCGAGGAAATCGAGCACCGGGTCAGCGAAGGGGTCGAAGTCTCCTTCGTCGACACGCGCGCGAAGGACCTCCCTCCGGTCGCGCAGAAGAAGTAACCGCCTCAGTGTGGCGCCGGCAGTCCTGCCGGCGCCTTTCGGAGTACGCCCCTACAATGCAGCCATGACCTACGAAGCACTCGTCAATCTCGCGCAGCAAGTCACCGACGAAAAATCGTTCGTCGCTTTCCTCACCACCCTGCGCCAGGAGTGCGAGTCGAGCGACCACGACTGCGAGTCGCGCTACGACAATTGCATGGAAGAGAATCATTGGGAAACCCGCTCCACCAAGAACTTCCTCCGCACGATCGAATGGTGGTCCGGCGGCGACTTCGCCGACGGAGAGCACGGCGGCGACCCGATCCTCCGCCGCGTGGCGACCATGCTCTGCGTCGGCAAGCACCTGCGACACGAGGACATGCCGCCTCGGTAGGCACTTCCAAGCCGAAAAATGAGCGGGCGCGCTTGCGCGCGCCCGCTCGGTCTCGACGTGCGGAGCGCTCGGTTCCGGCGTCGAAGGAGACGGCGTCGGCTGCGGCGTCTCGGGCGCCGACTTCCGCCGGCGCGCGATCCGTTTCAACCGCTTGATCTCCTCGACGTGAGGCACGAGGACCTCGTTCTCCGGTTCCAGCGCGAGCTGCGACCCGATGGCGCACGCCCTCGCACCGATTTGTGCGAGTTTGTGGCGCCGCATCGCATTCGCGCCGGCGATGCTGGCGAGCAGGTTCCGGACCTCGCCCTCCACCGCTTTCCAGAGGATGGCATCCTGCTGGAGGGTGCGGACGGATTCGACCGGCAGTCCGAGCGCCGAGGAGACGTTCCCGGAGACTCCGATGACGTCCAGTGAAGCCTGCACAATCGGTTCGGAGCTCGTCGGCGAGGGGATCGCGGTCCCGGCTCTTAGGGAAGATCTGAACAACTCCGTCATCCTGAGCCGGCGCAGCGCGGCGAAGGATCTCCGGATGCGCTGCAGGTGGCTCGTGCTGCGAAACTTGAGATACTTCGCCGTCTACGCGGCTCAGGATGACGGATGCTAGAAGGCGAGGCGCTTCGCTACGATTTCGCTCGTCGCATACGCGTGAACGTCATTCCGGCGATTGCGACGATCGCGAACGGGAGCCACACCCAGAGCAGTTCGGAACGCAGGACGGCGCCGGCTTTCGCGGCGAAGTTGGTCGCGCCGATCGGGGAGACGCGGATGGGGCGCCAGGGGAGGAAGTAGCGTCTTGTCGAGAAGGGGATGAAGAAGCCGACGCCTTTGCCGCCGTTCGTCATGGCGTCGAGGAGGCCGTGGGAGGCGATGGCGAGGAAGAGGAACGTGAACGCGCGCGCGAACCGGGATCTGTAGGGGAGCGCGAGCAGCAGCGCGAGGGTGATGGCGAAGGGGAGGGAGTGAGTGAAGCCGCGGTGCCCGAGGGGAGACTCGTAGGGGATGTGGTAACGGAAGGCGAGGACGTCGATGTCGGGGATTGAGCTGGCGATTGCGGCGAGGATGATCAGTGAGCGCGGGAGTCTCCGGAACCAGGGGGCGAGGCCCAGCGGGCCGGCGGGGTGGGTGAAGATGGTGGGCATGGGCTGACTGTGTGCTCGTCTATCTCCCGCGGGGAGAGGGTTGTTTGTTGGCGGCTCATGGTAGTTTCCCGCCGACACTCATGGCGACCCGAAAATCGAAAGATCAAGGTTCTCTGATCCCCCCGCCGCCGCCGACGATCGCGGACGTTGAGACGCAGCCGGTCTCGCAGTTCGCGCGGAAGGCGTACCTCGACTACTCGATGTACGTCATCCTCGACCGCGCGCTGCCGCACGTCGCGGACGGCCTCAAGCCGGTGCAGCGGCGGATCATTTACGCGATGTCGGAGCTGGGGCTCTCGGCGGCGGCGAAGTTCAAGAAGTCGGCGCGAACGGTCGGCGACGTCATCGGCAAGTTCCATCCGCACGGCGACTCGGCGTGTTACGAGGCGATGGTCCTGATGGCGCAGCCGTTCTCGATGCGCTATCCGCTCGTCGAGGGGCAGGGGAACTGGGGCTCGCCCGACGATCCGAAGTCGTTCGCGGCGATGCGGTACACCGAGGCGAAGCTGACGAAGTTCGCGTCGACGCTGCTGTCGGAGCTGGAGCAGGGGACGACGGAGTGGGGACAGAACTTCGACGGCACGCTGCGCGAGCCGAAGCTGCTCCCGTCGCGCCTCCCGCACGTGCTGCTCAACGGCGCGTCGGGCATCGCGGTCGGCATGGCGACCGACATCCCGTCACACAACGTCCGCGAGATCGTCGGCGCCTGCATCGAGCTGCTCGATAACCCCGACGCCACGATGGCGCAGCTCACGAAGCACGTCAAAGGTCCCGACTTCCCGACGGAAGCGGAGATCGTCACGCCGCCGGCCGAGATCCGCGAGATTTACAAGACGGGCGGCGGCTCGGTGCGGCAGCGGGCGAAGTGGGAGCGCGAGGACATCGACATCGTCATCACGGCGCTGCCGTTCCAGGTCTCCGGCGCGAAGGTGCAGCAGCAGATCGCGGCGCAGATTCAGGCGAAGAAGCTGCCGATGGTGGAGGACATCCGCGACGAGTCGGATCACGAGAACCCGACGCGCATCGTGATCGTCCCGCGCTCGAACCGCGTCGACGCCGGCGAGCTGATGGCGCATCTCTTCGCGACGACGGACCTCGAGCGCAGCTACCGCGTGAACATGAACATGATCGGCCTCGACGGCCGGCCGCGTTTGTACAACCTGCGGGACCTGCTCGCGGAGTGGCTGGAGTTCCGCATCGAGACGGTGCGGCGCCGGCTGCAGCACCGCTACGACCAGGTCAACTCGCGGCTGCACATCCTCGACGGCTACCTCATCGCGTACCTGAACGTCGACGAGGTCATCAAGATCATCCGCCGCGAGGACGAGCCGAAGCCGGTGCTGATGAAGCGCTTCAATCTCTCCGACCTGCAGGCGGAGTCGATCCTCGAGCTGAAGCTGCGCTTCCTCAACAGGCTCGAGGAGATGCAGATCCGCGGCGAGCAGAAGAAGTTGCAGGACGAGCGCGCCGCCCTCGAGAAGACCCTCGGCTCGAAGAAGCTGCTGCGCAAGCAGGTGCGCGACGAGCTGGAGCGGGACGTCGAGGAATTCGGCGACAAGCGCAGATCGCCGATTGTGGAGCGCGAGGCGGCGAAGGCGATCGAGGCGTCGGCGCTGATTCCGTCGGAGCCGGTCACGGTGATCCTGTCGGAGCGCGGCTGGGTGCGCGCCGGCAAGGGACACGATCTCGATCCGACGTCGTTGCAATACAAGGCGGGCGACGCGTTCCTTCACGCCGCGAAGGGGCGCAGCAATCAGCTCGCGATCTTCCTCGACTCGACCGGCCGCAGTTACGCGCTGCCGGCGCATGAGCTGCCGAGCGCGAAGGGCCACGGCGAGCCGCTGACGTCGTCGCTCACTCCGCCGCCCGGCGCGTCGTGGGTTGGGGTGCTGATGGGCGATCCGGACGAGCTGTATCTGATGACGACCGACGACGGCTACGGCTTCGTCGTCCGGTTCGAGGAGCTGCTGACGGATCGCAAGGCCGGCAAGTCGATCGTGAATGTGACCGACAACGCGGCGCTGCTGCGGCCGCAACGCGTCGCCGACTTCGATCACGACCTCCTCGCCGCGGCGACGACGGAAGGGAAGCTGCTCCTGTTCCCGGTCAACGAGCTGCCGCAGCTCGCGCGCGGTAAGGGAGTGCAGACGATCAAGGTGCATCGCACGCCGATCGCGCCGGAGAAGGTGGTCTCGACCGCCGTCGTCCCGCCGGACGGCACGCTGGTCGTGCACGCCGGAAAGCGCTACACGAATCTCAAAGGCGGCGATCTCGAGACCTACATCGGCAAACGCGCGCAGCGCGGCCTCAAGCTCCCGCGCGGTTTCCAGGCGGTGTCGCTGATCCGGACGTGGAGCGATCGCGATCGGTTCGGCGGCCCGGAGATAGTGATGTGAAGGTAAATCGACTCGCGCTCGCGCTCCTCATCCTCGCCGTCATCGCCGTCGACCAGTGGACGAAGTCGCTGGCGCGGACGCATCTGTCGCCGTTTCCGCGAACGTATGCGGGCGGCGTGGTCTCGCTGCTGCACACGGAGAACGAAGGGGCGTTCCTCTCCCTCGGGTCGACGTTGCCGCACACGACGCGCACGCTGATCTTCACCGGCGCCGTCGCCATCGCGGTTCTCCTCGCCCTCGGCATGCTGGTCTTCGACAAGGTGCATGGCTACGACGCGATCGCGGTGGCGCTCATCGCGGCGGGCGGCATCGGCAACCTGATCGACCGCGTCTTCCGCGACGGGCGCGTGACCGATTTTCTCTACCTCGCCGCCGGCCCGCTCCACACCGGCGTCTTCAACGTCGCCGATATGGCGATCACTCTCGCCGTCGTCTGGTTGTTGCTGTCGTCGTTTGCGCCGAAGGCGAAGGCCGTGTCGTGAAGTAGCGCTTCAGCCATAGCGAGAGGCCGTCGAGGCCGGGGAAGAGGACGCGCTCGGTGATGTTGGCCTGGTCGAGTTTGTCGCGGACTTCCCACTTGAGCGCGGCGGGGATGATGATGCGGCGATGCGTCGCCTCGCGCTGTTTGAGCAGCTCTTCGAGCGACATGCTGGCGCTCGACGGCAGCGAGAAGAGCGCGAACTGGTTGACGATCCGCTCGTCGAGTGACGGCGGCTCGAAGAAGAGGACGAAGTCTTTGCGCGACAGCGCGCCGAACTCGGCGAGCGTGTGCGCCACTTCGTTGAGCATTTCGGTGGTGAAGATGTTCGCGTCGTGCTGGTCGAGGATCTCGCGGACGCGCTTCGGGAGCATCTGGTTCGTCTCGTGATAGTCGACGCACCAGATCGCGCCGTCCTGGTCGAAGTGCGCGAAGTTCTCGGTCGCGAAGTGCATCGCGACGTACGGCGAGTAGGTCCAGTCGAGGAGGCGCGTCGGCAGGCCGTGGTGCTTGCCGACGGAGAGCCAGTTCCAGACGGAGTCGCCGTGCACCGCGCTGCGCAGCGCGTATTTGCGGAAGCTCGTGAGCAGGTGCCGCTCGTGCGATTCGAGCCCGCCCGTCTGCAGGCTCGTCTCGAGCCCATGTGTCACCCGCGGCGCGCCGCGGAAGACGAAGTTCGAGCGGAACCGCGAGATCGCCGACTGGTACGAGTTCTCGAAGAGCGCTTCCTGGAGCTCGGTCCAGGATTGGATGGTTACATCGCTCATGATTCGTTACGTCATTTCAAAGTCTTTTCCAGCTCCTCCACCGCGGCATCGAGCTGCGAGTCCTTGCCGGCGTAGCTTTCGCCGATGGGGCGGATGACGAGGCGGTCGACGGGGCGCGGATGCATTTCCATGTCTTTCCCTTCGGAGTCGAGGACGCGGATGCTCGGGAGGCGGAAGCTGGTGCCGTCGAGGAGCGGGAAGTTGGAGGTGTAGATGATCCAGCCCGCGGTCGGTTCGCCGACGACTTTGCCGAGTTTCAGCGCGCGGTAGCCTTCGGTGAAGTCTTCGGCGTCGGAGAGGGAGTGGCGGTTGATGACGAGCACGGTCGGACGCTCGAGCGCGCGCTGGCCGAGGATCGAGCGGGCGGGGGAGGGGGGGAAGTCGCGGCCGATCATGGTGAGGTAGCTGCGGCGCGCGAAGACGTCGATGGCGTAGGGGTTCACGAAACCGCCGTGGTTGTTGCGCAGGTCGATGACGACGCCGTCGTGCGTCCGGTTCTCGGCGTCGAGGTCGAGGAAGAGGCGCTGCAGCGAGTCCCAGCTCATGTCGTACATGTGCACGTAGCCGAGGCGGCCGTTGCTGATGCGATTGACGTAGTCGCGGTTCGCCGTGACCCAGCCGCGATAGGTGAGCGGCTGTTCCGCGCGACCGCTGATCGGCTGCACGACAACTTCGTGACCAGACACGCTGAGCACCGTGCGCTTGCCGATCTTGTAGTCGAGCAGCGCGTCGAAGTTCGTCGATGCGGTGACCGGTGTGCCGTCGACGGCAACGATGACGTCGCCGACTTTGATCTTGGCGACGTCGGCGGGGCCGAGCGGAATGACCTCGCTGACCTTGAGCACGCCGTGGCTCTCGTACTCGTCGCGATCGAAGCGGACACCGATGCGGCCGGTCGTGGTGCGGATCGAGCTGGCGGGAGGAGAGGCGCCGAGGTGCGAGGCGTTCAGCTCGCCGACCATGAGGGAGAGGAGGCGGCGGAACTCGTCGCCGTTGCGCGCTGCGGCGACGCGCGGCTCGAACTCGGTGCGGATGGCGTTCCAGTCGACGCCGTTCATCTTGGCGTCGAAGAAGTTGTCGCCCTCCCACGTCCACGCCTGGCGGAACGCTTCCTTCTTTTCGCGCTCGAAGTCGACGTCCATCTCCGCGCTGACGCCGATGGTTTTCGTCTTGGCCGGATCGATCGTGGCGGCGATGATCTTGCCGTCGTCGAGGAACCAGACCTCCTTGCTGTCGGACGAAAACTGCAGCGCGCTCTTGCGGCCGGACGTCGCGCTGAGCTGCTTCGGCACGGCCGGCTCGGTCGCCAGCTCGTCGATGGAGTAGACGTAGACGTTCTGGTCGTCGCCGACGGTCGCGGAGAAGGCGATCCACTTGTTGTCGGGGCTGATGGCGACGGCGCCGGTGTCGAACGCGATCGGGAGGATGCGGGCGCGGTCGCGGATGCCGGTGAAGTCGATCGTGACGGCGGCCGGCGTCTTCTTCTCATCTTTCTTCTCGTCCTTCTTCTCTTCAGCCTTGAAGAGATTTGCGAACTCCTCTTCGCGGAGTTTCGGCGTCTGCGGGACGAGGTCGACGCGTGCGATCTGGTTCTGCTCGGTGCGCTGGCCGGTGACGATGAGGAGGAACTTGCCGTCTCGGCTCCAGGTGAGCGAGTCGACGTTGCCGTTCGCGATGAAGGAGACGGCGCGCGGCTTTTCTCCGGCGCTTGCCGGAACGACCCACGCGTTCACGAACGCGCCGACGTTCCCTTCGCCTCCGGTGAGGAAGGCGATCCACTTGCTGTCGGGCGACCAGTCGACGGAGCGGTCGCTGAGGTACGGCGGCCGGTCGAAGTGCCCGTTCGCGACGGTGTGGACCTGGTTGTTCGCGAGGTCGAGGACGTCGAGCTCGCGCGAGTTGCGGGTGAACGCGATCATCTTGCCGTCGGGCGAGACGCGCGGCGCGACGTCGGTCGAGTCGCCGGTCGTGAGCTGCGTCTCTTTGTCCGTCGCGAAGTCGTAGCGGTAGAGGTGATTGTGGCCGTCGCGGTCGGAGACGTAGTAGACGCTCCGGCTGTCGCCGCTCCACGCCGGCTGCATCTCGAAGCCTTCGGTGTTCGTGACGCGCATGCCTTCGTTGGGCTCTTTCGCGGAGGCGGCAAAGACGTCGCCGCGCGCCGTGAAAACGACCTTCTTGCCGTCAGGCGACAGCACCATGTCGCCGAAGTGATCGCCGATCTTGCGGTGCTCGATCGCGGCCGACGACGCGACGCCCTGCAGCGCGATGGCGATCGGCGTCGCGTTGCCGGACGCGGTGTCCATCTTCCAGAGACCGAAGTTGCGCTCGAAGACGATGCTCTTCCCGTCCGCGCTGATCGTCGGCCAGAGAGCGCGGCCATCCTTGAAATGCGTGAGCTGTTTCGGCTCGCCGCCGATGTCCATCACCCAGAGGTTCTCGCTGCCGTCGCGGTCGGAGGTGAAGTAGAGGCGGCGGCCGTCGGGCGACCACATCGGCCAGAGGTCTTTCGCGCCGCCCTTCGTCAGCGGCGTGTAGTGGTGCGCGAAGTCGACGAGCGCGAGCTGCGACTCGTCCATGTGCGAGCGGCCGTGGCGCCACCACTGGTTGTTCCCGAAGCCGCGCGCCACGAAGGCGATCGACTTGCCGTCGGGCGAAGGCGCGGCGTAGTACTCGTACACGACCTTCTCGGCTGTCACCTGCATCGGCGTGCCGCCGCTCGCCGCGACGCGCCAGACGTCGCTCGCTCCGGTGTCCGCCTCGCGCGAGTTGGACGAGAAGTAGAGCCACTTGCCGTCCGGCGACCAGGCGTCGAGCGACTCGCGCGCGTCGTCCCACGTGATCCGGCGCAGGGCGCCGGAGCTCAGGTCCGCAACGTAGATGTCGCCGTTGCCGCTGCGCGTCGAGACGAACGCGATCGACTTGCCGTCCGGCGAGAAGAGCGGCCGCGACTCCGATGCCGGATTCGCGATCAGGATGTGCGCCTCCCCACCCCCCGCCGGCGCGATCCAGATGTCGTCGCCCGAGACGAACGCGATCGACTTCCCGTCCGGCGACAGCGCCGGTTGGGAGAGCATCGGTTGGGCGGTCGCAGCGGTGGCCGTGAGCAGGGCTAGGACGGCGAGGATGGTGCGCATGGGGCGGATTCTAGTCCTCGGTCCTCAGTCCTCGGTCCTCAGAACGGTGAACGTTCCGTCGCGCGTCCGAGGACCGACGACCGAGGACCGAGGACTAAGTAAAGCTCTTCGGCCTCTCGTCCAGCGTCGTCGCGAGCGAGATCAGCGAGGCGAAGTAGACCGGTTCGTCGACGCGCAACGTCACGGGCGTTTTGAGGTTGGTGATCCGGAGCAGGATGGTGCTGGTGTCGGCGTCGACTTCGATGTCGTCGATGGTCGCGACGGGGTATTCGGTTTTCTTCGCGCCTTCGATGATGAGGCGTTTGTTGGTGAGGTGGATGTTGACCGGCGCGGCGCCATTCACCGACGCGCTGACGGTGTGGATGGCGTATTCGCGGTGCTGCATCGGGATGCTGGTCTCGCTGTGCGGCACGTTGCGGTGGTCGATCCCTCGCAGTCGCTCGAACTGCGCCTCGGACGAGGTCTCGATCGGCACGTCCTCGGGGGCGATGCCGAGGCCGCTCTCGACGGCGCGGACGACGCGGAGCTGCGCGGTGCCGAGGCGGTCGTCGGCGAGGTAGTGCCAGAGGACGGTCGCGTAGATCGCGTGCTTTGCGGCGAGCGCATCTTCAGAGACGAGGCCGGCGGCGCGGCTGGCGCGGTCCATCAGCGCGGCGACTTCGTTGGCGCGGTCAGGACCGACGCGCGCCAGGAGGCGGAAGCCGACCTGGAGCACCGAGGAACAGGCGGCGTCGCCCCAGATCGAGTAGGGAAGGTCGAGTTTCTCGCGCTCGCGACGGACGCCGTCCAGCGTCTCGTCGCTGGGGTCCTCGCGCATCTGGTCGAGCGTCGCGGCGTAATTGGCGAGGAGCTCGCGATCGCGTTTGTCGCGTTCCGCCCGCTCGTTCCTCCGCTTCTCCTCGGCTGCGTGGATGACGCGCCGTTTGTTGGCGGTGAGGAGGACGGGGATGACGATGAGGATCAGGCCGAGGATCACCGGCATCCATCCCTGCGGCCCTTTGGAGATGACGACCGACAGGCCGAGGAAGACGAACAGGACTCCGACGATGATCATGGCTAGGAAGCCCCATCCTCGGGGCGTGCCGTCGACGAGGGACGTCCAGAAGGGCTGGGTGGAGATGGAGCGCGCCTGCGGGAGCTCCGGTTTGCGGATGGGGCGGTGGTCGGCGACGTAGAACATCTCGTCGCGGTGGCGGACGAATTCGCCCGACTCGCCGGTGCTCATTTCGGGGTTGTCGTCGATGGAGGTGAGCTCGCGGCGACGAGCGACGATGAAACGGAACGGGCCGGTGGCGAGTCTCTTCTCTACGTAAAAACTCATGGCGAGCGCAGCAGGTGCGCATCGCGTGCCTGTTTTTGGTCCTCAGTCCTCGGTCCTCAGTCCTCGGATGTGGCGGCGACGCCCCATGGGCCGTCGCCAGCTTTGAGCGTGCCGGTCACGCGGTCGTTCTCGATGATTGAGATGTCGTTGGAGAGACCGTTGGCTACGTAGAGTTTTCCGTCGGCGAAGGCGAGCCACCAGGGTCTGGAGCCGACGGGGATCTGTTTGATGAGTTTGTCGTGCTCGATCACGGCCACGGAGTTGCCGCGGCCGGTGGCGACGTAGAGGCGGTCGCCGCGCTGGACGAGGCCGACGGGGTGGTCGTTCTTCGGGAGCTGGATTTTGGCGATGACGCGGTGGTGCGGGACGTCGACGACGTCGATCGCGCCGCCGATCTCGGAGGTGACCCAGGCTCGCTTCGAATCCGGCGAGAAGAGCGCTCCGCGGGGACGCGTGGAGACGAAGAAGTTGGCGACGACGGTCTTCTTTTTCGCGTCGATGACGGTGACGGTGCTCGAGGTCTCGGCGGTGATGTAGATCCACTTGCCGTCAGGACTCGTGGCGACGCCTTCCGGCTCGGTGCCGGTCACTAGGCTCGTCTGCTTCCCGCTCGCGATGTCGACGATCGTCGCGGTGCCGGCGTCTTCGTTAGAGACGACGAAGTGTTTACTGTCCGGCGTGAGCGCGATCCCCTCCGGATCACGGCCGCATTCGTAGCGCCTCACGATCTTCAGTGTCTTCGGATCGATCGCCACGACGCCGTCGGGATCGTGCTGGAGCTGGCCCTTGAAGTGGCTGATCGCGACGTAGAGGCGCTTGCCGTCGAACACGATGCCGCGGGCGCGCGTGCCCGCGTGCTGAGTCGCGATGACCTTCTCGCTATGTGTGTCGATCGCGCTGACGGTCCCGGCGCGCTCGTTGGTGATGAACAACGTTGCGGCGAGTACCACGCCGATCATTGCAGCGATTCGAGGAAAGCGGTGATGTCGCGGGCGTCGGCGGGGGTGACGCCGAGGTTCGGCATCGAGTTGTTCGGATCGACCATCTGCGGATTCTGGAGCCACGCCATCATGTTCTGCGGCGTGTTCGTCAGCTTGCCGCCGATGATCTGGCGCGAGGCGATGTGCTCGAGCGGGGGACCGACCATACCTTTCGGTCCGTCGATCTTCGGGATCACGTGACACGCCGCGCAGCCGTACTTCTCGATGAGCTGTTTGCCGTGCGCTGCGTCGCCGATTTGTTGTTGCTGCTCATGGCCTTTGCAGGCGGCGAGAGCGAGCAGAGCGCAGAGCGCAGAGCGCAAAAGAAGCCGTCGAACGTCTACGCTCTGCGCTCTGCCCTCTGCGCTCTTCATCGTTTCATCTCCGCCAGCCGCACGCGGCGTTCCGCCTCGCCGAGCCACGCGGTGAAGAGTGCGAGGCCGAGGATGAGGAGGATTGTGCCGGCGGGGACCCACATGATGAGGCCGGCGAGTTGCTGGTCCTCGATCGGGTTGAGACCCCACGCGGCGGTGCGCGCCTGATAGATCGGATACCACAGATTGGGCGAAAACGTGAGGAGCGCACCGAGCGCGCCGCTGTGGACACTGGTGAAGAAGACGTAGACGACGGCGGCGCCGTAGCCGAGGCGTCCGTAGCGTCCGTGAATGAGAGCCCACCAGAAGAAGGCGGCGGTCAGCAGAAACGACGTGTGCTGGAGCGCGTGGATCCAGTCGTTCCGCAGCGTCGCCTGGTAGAGCGATGGGAGGTGCCAGATCCAGAGCGCGAGCGCGTGGATCACGACCGCCACGGCCGGAGCGGTGAAGAAGTCCCACATTGTCGCGATCGGTCGCGCCTGGGCGGCGGTCGCGATCGGGGAGCGCCAGCGCGACGGCAGCGCCCAGAGGAGCGCGATGAGCGGGCGTCCCAGGACGAGCAGCGGTGCCGCGATGATCATCAGCACCTCGTGCTGTGCCATGTGCGCCGAGAAGAGGATGCCGCCGAGGGCATCGAGTGGCGAGACGAGTGCGATGACGAGCGCGATCCAGCCGCCGGCGAATGCGAGCACCTGCCAGGCGCGTATGCCTTTCGAGCGTCCGGCGTTGCTCCAGAGCCGCACCAGGCCGACGACGTAGAGCAGCGCCGACGCCGCGAGCAGCGTCGTCACGATCGGCTCCCACGTCCAACCGACATGGTGCTCACCGGCGTGGGCGATGAAGAACAGCGGTGCTAATCGCATGGCGACAAGAAAAGGTCAGGGATCATGCTGGCGAGGATGGTGATTGCGAAAATCGCGCTCAACATCAGGCCGCCGTAGGCCATGAAGCGGACGCGCATCGGATACGCGGTCTCGTTTTCGCCGATTGCGAGGCCGGTGCGGGCGAGGAACGCGCCGGCGACGCAGATGAGGACCAGCGGGACGGCGATCCAGAGGAGGACCGAGCGCGAGCCGTGCTCGCAGGCCCAGCGTACGAGGGCGTAGCGGAGCTGGAGGTTGATCGCGAAGGCGATCGGGCCGGCGAGGATGCCGGACCAGAGAGAGACGGAGCTGGAGCGGGTCACGACGGCCCCTTTCGCTGCATCCACGGAACGATGTAGACGATGAAGTAGAAGGGGAGCCAGGTGATGACGACGAAGTACCAGTAGACGGCGGTGCAGCGCACGTCGAGGTACTTCTTCTTCGTGACCGGCCAGACGGCGCAGTAGAAGGCGACGAGGCCGCATTCGCACGTGGCGGCGATGACGTGCATCAGGTGGAGTCCGAAGATCACCCAGATCACGGAGCCGTAGGCGTGGTCGCTCCACTTGTAGCCGAGGTTCGTGAGGATCCGGTAACGGCAGAAGAGGATGACGAGACCCGCGAGGACGGCAGCGGGGAGGCCGATCAGGACGGGAGTCTTCTCCTCCCGTTTCGCGGCGAGGTCCGCCCACAGCACCGGGGCGACGCTGACGATGAGGATCGCGAGGTCGAGCGTCGGCCAGAAGAGCACCGGCGGCTGTACGGTCGACGGCGGCCAGTCGATGTTGACGGTGCGGAGGTAGAGGTAGGTCGCGATGGCCATCGCGAACATCGTTCCCTCGATCACCATCATGCCGAGGTTGCCCCACCAGATCAGCGCGCGGCTGTCGGTCGTCCCCTCGGGGAGCTCGCTGACGTCGATGACGCGCGCGGTCATACAGCCGGCTCCTCACGCAGGATCTCGCGCTGCTCCTCCACGAGGTGGTCGATGACGTCTTCTTTGCGCGGCCAGAACCAATAGATCATCACGAGGCCGACGAGTCCGAGGCCGATCGGGAACCACCAGGCGAAGAAGATCGAGCCGGCGAGACCGATCGTCGTCGCGATCGCGAGGAGGAACGGCGCGAGCGAATGCCCGGGCAGCTCTTCGCGGTGTGACGGCTGCGCGTCGAGGACCTGCGTGACGAGAACTTCGCGCTTGTCGGTGCGGAGACCGACGACGTACGGCTGGTCGGGCGCCGCATCCCAGAGCGCATTCGGTCCGCTGACGACCGGCGGATACACGTAGTTGTACGGCGGCGGCGGAGAGCTGACCGACCACTCGAGCGTGTCGGCGTTCCATGGGTTGGCGCCTGCGAACGCGCCGGAGCGGGCGTTGACGAAGAAGTTGATGACGGTCGTCAGGACCGAAAGCGCGATGATGCCGGCGCCGATCGATGCGGTCGCGTTGAGCGGTCCCCACCCGAGGCCCTGCTGGTACGTGTAGACGCGGCGGGGCATCCCCTCGAGCCCGAGGATGTGCATCGGGAAGAAGGTGAGGTTGAAGCCGATCAGCAGCAGCCAGAAGCTGAGCTGCCCGAGCTTCTCGCCGTACATGCGCCCGGTCCACTTCGGGAACCAGAAGTAGAACGCGCCGAAGAGCGGGAAGAGGGCGCCGCCGATCAGGACGTAGTGGAAGTGCGCGACGACGAAGTAGGTGTCGTGCACCTGGACGTCGAGCGGCACGGACGCGAGGATGATCCCGCTCAAGCCGCCGATGATGAAAACGGCGAACCAGCCGAGGACGTAGAGGACGGGCGTGCGGATGGTGAGGCGGCCGGTCCAGATGGTGACGATCCAGTTGAAGATCTGCGCGCCGGTCGGGATCGCGATCATCATCGACGCGGCGGTGAAGAAGCTCTGGCCGAGCTGCGGCAGGCCGGTCGCGAACATGTGGTGGACCCAAAGTCCGAACGCCATGAACGCGGTGAAGACGAGCGACGCGACCATCACCGGGTAGCCGAAGATCTTCCGCCGCGTGAATACGGTGAGGATGCTCGACACGTATCCCAGTGCCGGGATGAAGATGATGTAGACCTCGGGGTGTCCGAAGAACCAGAACATGTGCTGGTAGAAGATCGGATCGCCGCCTTCGGAACGGTTGAAGAAGTGGGTCGAGACTTCGCGGTCGAGGCAGAGGAAGCCGCTGTCGAGCATCACAGCGGGCATCGCGAAGATGATCATGAAGGAGATCACGATCATCGACCAGACGAAGAGCGGGATGCGGTTGAGCGACATCCCGACCGCGCGCTGTTTGAACGCGGTGACGCTGATCTCGATGGCGACGCTGAGCGCGGAGATCTCGGTGAACGTGATCATCTGCGCCCATGTGTCGGCGCGCTTGCCGGGATCGAATTGCGGACCGGAGAGCGGGACGTACGCGAACCAGCCGGCGTCGGGGCCGGCGTGGAGCACGAACATCGTGTAGAGGAAGATTCCGCCCGCGAGGTAGATGAAGTAGCCGAAGGCGTTGAGTTTCGGGAAGGCGACGTTGCGCGTCCCGACCATCAGCGGGACGAAGTAGATCGCCATCCCTTCCATGACCGGGACGGCGAAGAGAAACATCATCGTCGTCCCATGCATGGTGAAGATCTGGTTGTAGAGGTCGGGGTTGAGCAGCGTGTTCTCTGGCCGCGAAAGCTGCAGCCGCATCAGCGCCGCCTCGATGCCGGCGATCGTGAAGAAGCAGAGGGCGGTGATGATGTAGCGGAGGCCGATCTTTTTGTGGTCGGTCTCGGAGAGCCAGCCGAGGAGGCCGGGAGCGTGGGCCCAGGTTTTTTCAAGAGCGGCGCGATCCGTGTAGCGCAGGCTTCCAGCCTGTGCCCCCCGCCCGGGGCGCAGGCTGGAAGCCTGCGCTACACGAGGAGTCCCCTGCTTACTCATCGCAGGCTCTCCAGGTATGCCAGCAGGTCCTGCAGATCGTTCGACGCGATCTGGTTCGGCGGCATCGCCGTTCCCGGCTTGATCGCGGGGGCGTTGACGATCCAGCCTCCCAGGTTGCCTTTGGTGTTCAGCAGCTCGCCGGCGGCGAGGGTGGGGCGGGTGGCGAGGTGGGTGAGGTCGGGACCGATGGTGGCATAGGCGTCGCCGGTGATGGCGTGACAGTTCACGCAGGGCAGCGAGAGGAAGACGTCGCGGCCGTGTCGCTGCTCGGGCGTCACCGGATCATTCGCGGGCGTCTGCTGGTGGCTCTTCCACTGCTGGTACTTTTCGTTCGGCTCCGCGATGACGACGAGCGCCATGTGCGCGTGCTGCAGTCCGCAGAATTCGGCGCACTGGGAGCGGAAGACGCCGGGGCGGTCGGCTTCGATCCAGAGCTTGTTGACGCGTCCGGGGATGAGGTCGCGCTTGCCGTTGAGGTTCGGGATCCAGAGCGAGTGGATGACGTCGCGCGTCGCGAGCCGCAGGAGCACCGGCTGGTGCAGCGGGATGTGGATCTCGTTCGCGGTCTTGAACGATTTGTCCGGCTCCGGATCGGGGTACTGCACTTCCCACCACCACTGATGTCCCGTCACGTCGATCTCCAGCGCGTCCGGCTTCTTGTCGCCGTACGTGCCGACGGCGCTTCCGGTGGCGACGCTCGCGATGAGAAGTCCGATCAACGTGACGGTGGTGATGCCGACGGCGACTCCGACCGTGATCGAGTGCGGCCGTTCCTCCGCGTCGCTGATTTGCGGCGCCGCGTTCTTGTGCGCGCGCCACACCGCGACGAGCATCCAGAGGATGACGATGACGTAGACGGTCGTGAGCACGACCATGTATCCGTTCCAGAGCGATCCGATCCGGCTCGCCTGGATGCCCGCGGGATGCAGCACGCTCTGGATCACTCCTCCGCCTTCTTCGCCTGCATCTCCTCGGCGCGTGCGGGCGTTACGTTCTGCGGCTCGAGGTTCGACATGGAGCGGACGTAGGTGACGAGCTGCCAGATCTGGTAGTCGGGGATGTGCCCACCCCACGACGGCATCCCGTTCGGCCGCCCTTCCGAGATCGACTCGTAGATGTTGGCCGGCGAGCTGCCGTAGATCCACTCGTCATCCATCAGCGGCGGGCCGATGGCGCCGCCGCCATGCGCGTGGCATCCGCTGCAGTTGTACTGCTCGAAGAGCTGCTGTCCCTGGCTGATGGCCCAGGCGTTTCCTTCGTACGGGTTCTTCAGCGACGCGGGCCGGACGGTTCGCTGCGCCTCGGCGGCGCTTGCAGTGAGGTTGCGGGTTTCGCGGTGGCAACCGAGAGCGGAGAGGGCAGAGAGGAGAGCGGAGAGAAGGAGGAGCCTAGACACGCGGCACTCCATACGCGTCGAGAATCCGGTCGATCTCGGGACGCCGCCGTTCGATCTCGGCGTCGAGGCGGTCGCGGAGGCGGGTGTCGCCGCGGCGCACGCCCATGGAGATGTCGAAGACGAAGGGGAGGAAGGGAGGGTCGATCTGCGGCGAAACGGGGGTGATCTCGAGGCCTTTGGCGTAGTAGCCGGCCTGTGGTCCCCAGACGATGGCGACGTCGATGTCGCCCTTCGCAACGGCGTCGACGATCGCTTTCGCGCCGCCGCCCGCGACGGGATAGCCGCGCATGTTGTCGATCAGGTGCCGCGACGCTAGAGCGTGCACGGCAGGCGTGTCGCCGGCGGCAATCTGCACGCCGATCTTCATCGACTTCAGCTTCGCGTCGTCGAGCGACGTGATCCCCGCGTGACGCGAGACGAACACGTAGCTCGACCGGTAGTAGGGAACGGTGGGAGAGGCGAGCTCGTAATTCGCCGGCACGCCGATGATCACGTCGCACGTTCCGCGCCCGAGGGTGTTGCGGACGAAGCCCATGCGCTGCGGGAGCCATGTGTACTCGAGCCGCTCGCCGAAGTCGTGCGCGATCAGGGCGGCGATTTTGTTTTCGAAGCCCTGGCCGTTCGCGTCGGAGAAGGGGAGGTTGGAGGGGTCGGAGCAGACGCGGAATGGGTGGCCGGTGGCCGGTGGCCGGTTGCCAGATGTCGGGCTGCACGCTAACAGCAGTGCGACCGCACAACTGGCAACTGGCAACCGGCGACTGGCAACTCTCTTCATGGCAACCCAAACGTGTAAAGCATCCCGCCGCGCGTCGTCGCGGACGGCAGATCGCGCATGGCGTTGACGAACCCGCCGCCGGCTGTGCCGTCGTGCGAGTCGAGTTGGCCGGCGACGATGGCGCCGGCCCAGCCGCCGACGCCGGAAAGGATGCTGACGTACTGCTTGCCGTCAGGGCCGCGAAACGTGACCGGCTGGCCGATGACGCCGCTCCCGGTCTTGAACTGCCAGAGCAGCCGGCCGGTTCGGGCGTCGACCGCCTTGAACCAGCCGTCCATCGTCCCGTAGAAGACGACGTTGCCGGCTGTCGCGAGGACTCCGCTCCAGAGGGGGAAGTTCTCCTTGATGCTCCAGACTTCGCGCGCGTGGATCGGGTCCCACGCGTCGAGCTCCCCGCGATTGCCGCCGGGCGCCGGGTACATCTTCACGTTGACGCCGACGTACGGCGTCCCCTCGATGTAGTTCGGCGAAATGCCTTCCTCGTCCTGGCAGAGGTTCGCGCGCGGGAGGTACACCATTCCGGTGAGTGGTGACCAGGCGCTCGGCTCCCAATCCTTCGCGCCGGGAGCGGGTGGACAGATGTCGCGCACGACGCGGCCGTAGCCGGGCGCTTTTCCCTCGACCGGAATGAGGCGTCCGCTCTTCAGGTCGACGCCTTTGGAGATCGTGTTGTAAGCGTAGGACTGCGCCGACAGGACCTGGCCGTTCGTCCGATCAATCAGATAGATGTAGCCGTTGCGGTCGGGACGGAGGATCACCTTGCGCGTCTGACCGCCCGCGGGGAGATCGAGCAGGATGTTCTCGTTGACGGCATCGTGATCGTAGAGGTCGTGCGGCGACAGCTGATAGAACCAGACCGCCTCGCCGGTGTCCGGCTTCCGCGCGAAGATGCCGCACGTCCACTTGTTGTCGCCCGGCCTTGCCTCGGGGTTCCACGGTCCGGGGTTCGCGGTGCCGTAGTAGATGAGGTCGAGCTGCGGGTCGTAGGAGATCCAGCCCCACACCGTGCCGCCGCCGATCTTCCACGCGTCGGGAGGCCACGACTTCACGCCGAGGTCGGAGCCCTGGTCGGTGGCGTAGAAGGGGTGGAAGCTCGGGCCGATGAGGCACTCTTTGTCGGGACCGGTGCTGTAGGCGCGCCAGACGAGCTTTCCTGATTCGGTGTCGAGTGCCGTGAGCCAGCCGCGGACGCCGAACTCGCCGCCGCTGTTGCCGACGAGGACCTTGTTCTTGACGACGAGCGGCGCCATGGTGATCGACTCGCCGCGGTTCGGATCGGCGAGCTGCGTCGTCCAGACCTCCTGGCCGTTGTCGGCGTTGACGGCGCAGGTGCGGCCGTCGAGGGTGTTGAAGAAGATCTTGCCGTTCGCGTAAGCGCAGCCGCGGTTGACCCAGTCGCAGCAGGCGACGCCTTTCGCGGAGTTGTTCGGCTGCTTCGGCTTGTAGTTCCACTTGGCCGGTGCGCCCGGTTTGGTGAGGTCGAGGGCGTACAGGGTGTTGGGGAACGGCGAGACGACGTACATCGTGTTGTTGACGATGAGCGGCGCCGCCTCCTCGCCGCGGTCGTTTGCCATGGAGAACGTCCAGGCGACTTTGAGGCTCGCGACGTTGCCGGTGTTGATCTGGTTGAGCGCCGAGAAGCGGGTGGAGGCGTAGTTCTTCGCCGGCATGACCCACTGGCCGTCGTCGTTCTGCAGCGAGGCGAGATTCGTCTCGACTTTCGGCGCGGGAGAGAGGTTCTCGAGGTAGGGGAAGGTCTTCTGGTTGACGCCGTGCTTGGCGCGGCAGGCGAGGGCGAGTGCGATGAGGAGGGTTGCTTTGGCTCCCAATCGTCTGGTCAGCACGGTTTGCGCCGAGTGCGAAAGGTGCGCCAAACACGTGCATGAGACGCAAGAATTCGACCGGTTGGCGGCGATTTTGCTTCTGCGCGCACCGTGGCTTCAGACAAAGGGCGTGTGCTCGTGGTGGACGACGAGGCGGCTATTCGTGCGCTCGTCGCCAAAATCATCGAGCGGGCGGGTTTCGCCGTCGAGACGGCGCGCGACGGGCGCGAGGCGATCGAGATGCTGCAGACGAGCGACTTCGACGTCCTCGTGATCGACCTGATGATGCCGAATGTCGATGGCTACGGCGTCGTCGACTTCCTGCGCGAGCGCGGCGGGCCGCAGCCGGCCGTCATCCTCGTCACCGCCGCCGACTCCGCTGCCGTCCGGAAGCTGGATGGTGCGTTCGTCCACTCCGTGCTCCGCAAGCCGTTCGACATCGACGTGCTGGCGGACCTCATCAGCGCCGCCGCTCAAACGATCCGCCGCGAGCACCAGGGCGGAGAGGTTGTTCCCTTTCCAGAGCGCGAAGTCTGCTGACGGCCGTGGCTCGCGAATTGCTTCGTCGGCTATTGCATTAGCTGCAATTCAAATCCGCTGAGCCACGGAGGAAGCGCTTGCAATACACGATTGAGGCGCGAGAGCTCACGAGCGAATCGAGGCAGCACCCACCCGCAAGTGACGGTACGCGGAGAGTGACGCTGGAAGCGCGTGATGAAGGGGATGCAATCTCTCAGTTCGTACTGGGCAATGATTCGGAACTGGTCAGTTTTCAGCCGCTGCGCGGGCGGGAGTCGATCGCTACGGTGAAGAAGAACGACAGCGTTTACCTGGTGCGGGTTTACGCCGACTGAAACCGGATGTATTTTGTAGGTTGTGTCCAGAGTCGATGCCCCCGGAAGGCGTTGGAGCGCTCTGGTCGTCGATGATGACCCCGGCATTCAGGGGCTCTTCACGACTCTCCTGGCGCGAAACGGCTTCTCCGTCGATTGCGCCCCGAACGGCCGCCAGGCGTTCGAGTACCTCCGCCGCGGCTCGTACGCCGTCATCCTCCTCGATCTGATGATGCCGGAAGTCAACGGCTTCGAGCTGATCGAGCGTATCGAGCGCACCTCTCCCGCCCTCCTCGGCCGCGTCATCGTCATGACCGGCGCCTCGCAGCGGGTGCTCGAGGACTTCCACCCCGCGCGAATCTGGGGCCTCATCCGCAAGCCGTTCGACATCGACGATTTTCTCAACAGCGTCGTGGCGTGCGCACAGGGAGAGAAGCTGAGTTGTTAGTACACTGCGCGGCGCATGAGCGCCGTGTATGCGCTGTCCGCGTTTCTGATGACGCTCGCCGGAGGGGCGTTCGCGTTCCGGTACCGGCGGTATCTCGAATACATCATGGCGTTCTCGGCGGGGCTGCTGATCGGCGTCGCCTTTCTCGATCTGATCCCTGAGGTCGTCAGCGTCGCGGTCGAGCGGCACCTCGACGTCCGCCAGCTCATGATCGTGCTCGTCCTCGGCTTCCTCGCCATCTTCCTGCTCGAGAAGCTGACGATCATTCACAGCGAGAAGGCGCACGACGCGCCGGGGCATCACCACCACGTCGGCGTCGTCGGCGCGGCGGGCCTCTCATTTCACAGCTTCCTCGACGGCCTCGCGATCGGCGTCGGGTTTCAGGCCGGCTTCAAGGTCGGCGTGATCGTGCTGCTGGCCGTCGTCGCGCACGACTTCGCCGACGGACTGAACACCGTCACGTTCATGCTCGCCGCCCGCAACAGCGTCTGGCGCACCGGAACGCTCCTCGTGATCGACGCGGTGGCGCCGGTGGTCGGCGCGCTCATCGCGAGCTTCATCGTCATCGACCCGCGAGTGATCGCGTTCCAACTCGCGTTCTTCGCCGGCTTTCTCCTCTACCTCGGTGCCAGCGATCTCCTCCCGCACGTACACCTCCGCCCGCGCGCCGCTCTCGTGGCGTCGACGGTCGGAGGTCTGTTTACGTCCGGTCTGCTGGTGTGGGCGATCGATAGCGCGAAGTGATCAACCCTTCGCGTCGGGGAACGCGTTCACCTTGTTCGGGATCGGCTTGAGGCTCTTGAGGTAGTCGTAGATCGCGCCGAGGTCGTCTTCGCTCATGTGAGAGAACGAGAGCCACGGCATGATGGTGTTGCGGCCGGGCTGTGCCGTGGGCGCGTTCATCGCGTTCATCGCTTCGAACGACTTGAAGCGGCCGATGAACTCCTCGCGGGTGGCGCGGCCGAGGTACGACGTCGCGTCGGGTGTGAGATTCGGGGTGAAGTTGCGGCCCCACGGTCCGATCATCTGCCATCCGCCGGAGAGCATCTTCGCTTCGATCAGATTGTTCTTGTCGTCATGCGGCGAGTGGCACTCGATGCAGCCGCCGATGCGGACGAGATAGCCGCCGTACGCGATGTGGTCCTTCTTCGGGTCGGGCGCGCTGACGGGACCGGTGAGCGGCTGCGGCGCGAATTTGACGAAGAGGTTGACCGGGAAGTCGATGTGCTTCATCGGCACGCCGCGATGGACCGGCTTCAACGTCCGGAGATAAACGACGACCGACTTCGCGTCTTCGTCGCTCATGTAGCGGAAGTGCTTGTACGGCATCATCGGGAAGAGCGCGTCGCCGTTGCGGTCGACGCCTTCGCGGAAGGCGCGGAGGACCTCGCCGTCGGTCCACTTGCCGAGGCCGAAGTCGGCATCGGAGGTGATGTTCTGCGCCGCCACGACGCCGGGGAATCCGAGCTTCTTGTCGAAGACGAATCCGCCTTCGCCTTCGGTGCCCGGCTTCACCGGGAAGCCGTACTTCACGACGTGGTCGGAGTGGCATCCGAGGCAGTCGGAGACGTGCTCGACGATGTACTCGCCGCGGGCGAGACGGGCGGGAGTCGCTTCGATTTTCTCGGCGGAAGCCGCGCGCGAAGCGGGTTTGCGGATCGACAGCCAGGAAACGACGCCGATCACGAACGCAACGATGACTAGCGCAAGACCGCCTACGATCTTGAGGAACGTCTTCATGTGTGGGCTCTCTCCGTTGGAACGATGTTGTGTCGAAAAGGATCGCACGTTTTTGCGGCGAACGAAAGCGTGCGCATCCGTGTTTCCATACGGGCGATGGCGACATTTCGGATCACGTTGCCGGGCGACTACTCGCCGAGGTACGCGCTGCGGTACATGACGCGCGATCCGGAGAGCGTGAGCGAGCGCGGCGATTCGCGGTCGTTCGCGAAGCCGCTGGTGATTGACGGGAAGCCATCTCTCGTCCGGGTCGATTTCTCGGACGGTCATGCGCGGGTCTCTTCGGATGTACGCCGCTCCGCGGTCGAGCCGGCCGTCCTCCGGCTCCTCGGCCTGCCGTTCGACCCGGCGCCGTTCGAGGCGAAGCACCGGCGGCTGGTCGGTCCGCGGCGCGGGATGCGCGTCCCGCAGACGGCGACGGTGTTCGAGTCGATCGTCTGGGCGATCTGCGGGCAGCAGGTGAATCTCGCGTTCGCGTTCAAGCTGCGGCGAACGGTCATCGAGCTGGCGGGAAAGAAGATCGACGGCATGCACGCCCACCCCGATCCGGCAGCGGTCGCCAGGCTCGACTATGACGATCTCACGCGGCGCCAGTTCTCGCGGCGCAAGGCGGAGTACCTGATCGACGTCGCGCGAAGCGGGATGGATTTCGAGTCTCAGTTGGATCATGAGCAGTTACTCGGGATCCTGCTCTCGATCAGGGGCTTCGGCATCTGGTCCGCCAACTACGTCCTGATGCGCGGCTGCGGGTTCGCCGACTGCGTTCCGGTCGGCGACAGCGGATTGACTTCGTCGCTCCAGGAGTTCTACAGACTCGAAACGCGTCCCGACGCCGAGAAGACCCAGGCGCTGATGAAGCGCTTCGCGCCGTACCGCAGCCTTGCGACCTTTCACTTCTGGATGAGGAAATCAGATGCCGGTTTTTGAGAGCCCGGTGGGACCGCTGACGATTCGGGTGAATGACGACGGCGCGCTGGAAGAGATCCGGTTCGGTGCCCGGGAACCCCTGTGCACTGTGCACAGTGCACAGTGCACAGCAGTGATCGACCAGTTGAACGAGTACTTCGCGGGCACGCGGCGCGAGTTCGAGCTTCCGCTCGCGCCGCGGGGCACCGAGTTCCAGCTCGCCTGCTGGAACGAGCTGCAGCGGATCGCGTACGGAACGACGATCAGCTACTCCGAGCTGGCGCGGCGCATCGCGAGGCCGAACGCCGTCCGCGCGGTCGGCGCGGCGAACGGCGCGAATCCGATTCCGATCATCATCCCGTGTCACCGCGTCATCGGCGCGAACGGCACGCTCACCGGCTACGGCGGCGGGCTGCACATCAAACGCGCGCTCCTCGCCCTCGAACAGCCGCAACGCACGCTTCTGGAGACTGCCTGATGCTCGCCCTCTTTCTCGCCACGACCCTCGCCGCGAAAGTTCAAACGCAGTACGACACCGCGCACGCCAAACAGCTCGTCCCGATGCTGCAGGAGGTGCTGCACTTCAGGACGTACGAGCATAACGACGAGGCGCAGCCGCAGCAGAAAGAGTGGGTGATGCACGCGGCGCAGTCGCTCGGCCTCGAGGCGCACGACGCCGGCCGCGTCACCGAGGTCGACCTCCCGGCGTCCGATCCAAACTCGCCGGTACTCGGCCTGGTCGTGCATGGCGACGTGCAGCCGGTCGACGAAGACGCCTGGACGTTCCCGCCGTTCGCCGGCAACGCGGACGATCAGTTCGTCTATGGCCGCGGCGCCGCAGACGACAAGGGACCGCTGGTGCAGGCGCTGCTGGCGATGGCGTCGCTGCGCGAGAGCGGCGTGCCGCGGACGCACACCGTGCGGCTGCTCGTCGGCAGCGACGAGGAGTCGACGAACCTCGACATCGCCGACTACTTGAAGACGCACAAGGCGCCCGACTACTCGCTGGTCCTCGATTCCGAGTTCCCGGTCGTCGTCGGCGAGAAGGCGTGGAACTCTCTGACCGTCACGACGCCGCTCGCCGAGCGGGGGACGAACAAGTTCCCGTACCTCGTCTCGAAGCTCGACGCCGGCCTCGCGACGAGCATCGTCCCCGATTACGCGAAGATCGACCTGACCTGGAGCGGGGACGGCGCGAACTGGGATCCGCTGATCGCGAAGCTGAAGGCGGTGAAGTTGCCCGAAGGGACGCGTCTCGCCACGAACGGCGAGGGCGAGGTACTGCACGTCGCCGCCTATGGGAAGTCGGCACACGCCGGCGTGAACATCACCGGCGGCCGCAATGCGCTCGTCGCGCTCGCGATCGCGATGAACGGGCTGTTGGCGGAAGGCGGCGCCAACGATCTCCTCACGTTCGCCCGCATCGCCGGCTCGGATCTCTACGGCTCCGGCCTCGGCATCACCGACAGCGATCCGGTGTGGGGGCGCTATGCGGTGAACGTCGCGACGATCAAACCGGCCGACGGTCCGAAGCAGTCGACGCTGACGATCAACGTCCGCAGCACGCCGCCGCGGACCGGCGAGCAGCTCCAGCAGTACCTCGCCGGCTTCGTGAAGACGTTCAACGCGAAGCACGGCTCGTCGCTCGTCGCCGGCGGTTTCTATGGCGACAGGGTGCTCGGCTTCGATCCGCAATCGAAGATCGTCAAGCGTCTGCTTAACGACTACGCGACGGCGACCGGCGCACCCGCGAAGCCGGCGATCTCCGGCGGTGGGACGTACGCGAAGCGTCTCCCGAACGCCATCGCCTTCGGCATGTGGTTCCCCGGCAAGCCGTATCCGGGACACGACGTCGACGAGAAAGTCCCGATCGCCGATCTCGAACGGGGCGAGAAGGTGCTCATCTACACGCTCACGGACATCGCGACGGGGCCGAAGATGGAGAATGCGTTCGGCAAGTGAACGCCCTCGTAGACCTCATTCGCGCCAGCGAGCGCCTCGTCGTCCTGACCGGCGCGGGATGCAGCACCGAGTCGGGGATTCCGGACTATCGGAGTCCGGGCGGTGCGTGGACGCGGCACAAGCCGATCCAGTACGCGGCGTTCGTGCGGAGCGCGGAGGTGCGGCGGCTGTACTGGGCGCGGAGCTTTCGAGGGTGGCCGCGGTTCGAGGCGGCGCGCCCGAATGACGCGCACCGCGCGCTCGCGGAGCTCGAGGCGCGCGGCAAAGTGCATCAGCTGATCACGCAGAACGTCGACGATCTCCACCAGGAGGCCGGGAGCCGCGCCGTCGTGCAACTGCACGGACGCAACCGGCTGGTCGTCTGTCTCGACTGCGGCGGCGAGTGGGCGCGTGGGCGGGTGCAGGAGCGGCTCGCCGAGACGAACGCCGAGTGGCTGGACGAGACGAATCATCTTCGCGGCGACGAGGCCGACTTCGCGCCCGACGGCGACGCGAATATAGGCGCGAATGTGGGCTCCGACCTCGTCGGACGGTTTCGCGTCGTCGAGTGCGAGCGTTGCAGCGGCGTGCTCAAGCCGGCGGTCGTCTTCTTCGGCGAGTCGGTGCCGCGCGAGAAGGTGGAGCTCGCGATGACGCGGGTCGAAGAAGCCGACGCAATGCTCGTCGCCGGCTCGTCGCTCACGGTGTGGTCCGGCTTCCGGTTCGTCAAGCGCGCACACGAGCGCGGGCTGCCGATCGCGATCGTCAACATCGGCCCGACGCGCGGCGACGATCTCGCCACGATCAAGGTCGAGTCGAGTCTGGGGCGGACGCTCCCGGAGCTCGTAGCTCGATCAGCGTGACCTCCGGCGTCATGCCGAGGCGGAACGGCAGGAGCCAGTAGCCCGTGCCGGTGTTCACGTACAGCTGCGAGTCGCCGGCGCGGTAGAGGCCCATGTGGTAGGGGAGGAAGAGGCCGGCGAGCGACCAGTGCAGCGGCCGGAAGCCGAGCTGCCCGCCGTGTGTGTGCGCGACGAGCGTGAGCGCGATGTGCCTCGCTCGCGCCGGATCGAACGCCTTCGGCTGATGCGCGACGACGATCGGGAGCGCGCCCTGCGGCGCACCGGCGAGTGCCCGATCCAAGTTCGGCTCCAGGCGCGGATCGCGCGCGGCGAAGTCGGAGATGCCGGCGACCCAGAGGCCGTGGATCGCGATTCCCTCGTTGACGAGCAGATGAATCCGCGAGCCGCGCAGCTTGTCGATGACCTCGAACGGCGCGCCGTACATCTCGTGATTGCCGAGGACCGCGACGAGCGGGATCGACGGATCGAGCGCCGATGCGCCGCGGAGCAGCTTCGGGACGAAGTACGGGTCGTCGTCGATCAGGTCGCCGGCGAGAACGACGACGTCCGGCCGCTGCGCCTGTGCCGTCGTGAAGAACTGACGGAGGCGCGACTCGCGCGTGAAGAGGCCGACGTGCAGGTCCGCGACCTCCGCGATGCGCGTCCCGTTCAGCGCGGGCGGGAGATTGGCGATGGTGACCCGCACGTGCTCGACGCGCAGCGGCACGATCGCATCGTAGTAGCCGGCGACGGAGCCGGCGATCACGATCCAGAGGAACACCTTCGACGGCGCATGTGCGAACGCGGTGAACTTCCGTTTTCGGAAGGGCAGCCACGCGATCGCGATGAGCGCCAGCAGCGACGTGTAGAGAATCGCGAAGCACTGCCAGCCGAACCACGCCGGCCCGAGGGTCGCGCGGACGACACGGGAGAAATCGGTGCGCGCGTTAAGGATCGCGAAGAACGGCCACATGGCGTTGCCCAAAACCATCGCGATCACCGTCCAGCGCCTGCGCCGCGGATGAATGCGCGTCAGCCCAGCCCAGGCGATCCAGTTGAACGGAACGAAGATCGCGAGAGCAATCGCGAAGAAAGCGATCGAGCGCATGGCGAGGAGTGTAATTGCGGCGTGATCGGGGACGGTACGGCGTGCTGACGGCCGGTACGGGCGCGCCGTCGAGCGGCGCGCTGTCCCCGTCGAGCGGGGCGCCGTCCCCGTCGAGCGGCGCGCCGTCCCCGTCGAGCGGGGCGCCGTCCCCGTCGAGCGGCGCGCTGTCCCCGTCGAGCGGGGCGCCGTCCCCGTCGAACGGGGCGCCGTCCCCGTCGATCGGCGCGCCGTCCCCGTCGAACGGGGCGCCGTCCCCGTCGATCGGCGCGCCGTCACCGTCGATCGGCGCGCCGTCCCCGTCGAACGGGGCGCCGTCCCCGTCGAGCGGCGCGCCGTCCCCGTCGAGCGGTGCGCTGTCCCCGTCGAGCGGCGTGCCGTCCCCGTCGAACGGCGCGCTGTCCCCGTCCAGCGGCGCACCGTCCCCGTCGAGCGGCGCGCTGTCCCCGTCGAACGGGGCGCCGTCCCCGTCGAACGGGGCGCCGTCCCCGTCGATCGGCGCGCTGTCCCCGTCGAGCGGGGCGCTGTCCCCGTCGAGCGGCGCGCGATCCCCGTCCCCAATCGCGCTGTCGCGGCCACCGTTCGCTCCCTTGTTAGACTCTCGCGCATGCCCCACTTCGACATCCCGCTCGATCTCCCGCATGCGGCTCGGTTGTCGGATCGGATCCTCAACCTGCTCGAGCGGCAGATCGAGGAGAACTCGCTCGATGCGGGTGCGGTGCTGGATGCGGCCGAAGGGCTGTCGAACTTTCTCTTTCGCTTCGCCGAGGATGAGGACAACCCGCCGGGGGCCGAGGTGATCCGCGACGAGGCGGCAGCGCTGGCGCGGAACCTGGTCGACGAGATGGAACGCACCAACATCGGCAGCGACCGCCTCGGCCAGTACATCCGCAATCTTTTCGAGTGCCTGGAGCTGGGGAAGGAAGGCGCGGAGATCTCGCTCCGCGCCGGAGAGAATCCGGACTCGTTGCAGCGGCCGGTGTGACGGCCGCCCCTACGCCTCGACCATCTCCGTCGCCTTCTTGGCCTTCTTGTTTGCGACGGTACGGTCGCTGTGATCGAGGATCTTCTTGCGGATGCGGATCGATTCGGGGGTGACTTCGACGAGCTCGTCGTCGTCGATCCACTCCAGGCACTGTTCGAGCGTCATCGCGCGGGGCGGGGTGAGCTGGACGGCGATGTCGGAGCCTGAGGCGCGCATGTTCGTCAGGTGCTTCTTGCGGCAGACCTGGACGACCATGTCGCTGTCGCGGGAGTTCTCGCCGACGATCTGGCCGGCGTAGACTTTCACGCCGGGGCCGAGGAAGAGGACCGAGCGCTCCTGGAGCGGCTCGATGGCGTACGCGGTCGTGTCGCCTCCCTCTTTCGCGATGAGCGCGCCGCGGCCGCGGCTCGCGATCTCGCCGCGGTACGGGCCGTACTCGAGGAACGTGTGGTACAGCAGCCCGGTGCCGCGCGTCTCCGTGAGGAACTCGGTGCGGATGCCGAAGAGGCCGCGGGTCGGGATCTTGAACTCGATGCGCACGCGGCCGGTGCCGGGGTTGACCATGTCGGTCATCTCGCCGCGGCGCTGCTGGAGCTTCTCCATGATGGCGCCGACGTGCCCCTCGTCGATGTCGACGACGAGCGCCTCGTACGGCTCCATCAGGTTGCCGTCGATCTCTTTGAGAATGACCTGAGGCCGTGAGAGCGCAAACTCGTAGCTTTCGCGGCGCATGTTCTCGGCGAGGATCGAGAGATGCAGCTCGCCGCGGCCGCTCACTTCGAAGCGATCGGCCTGATCGGTCTCGCGGACGCGCAGCGCGACGTCTTTTCGCAGCTCGCGCTCGAGGCGGTCTTTCAGGTTGCGCGACGTGACGTACTTCCCCTCGGTGCCGGCGAACGGCGAGTCATTGACCATCCAGAACATCGAGACGGTCGGCTCGTCGATCGCGATCGGCTCGAGGCGCTCCGGCGCGTCGGCGGAGGCGATCGTCTCGCCGATCTCGATGTCGGCGAAGCCTGCGAGCGCCACGATCTCCCCCGCGGACGCCTCTTCGATCTCCTCGCGCTTGAGGCCTTCGAAGGCCGTGAGCTTTGTAACGCGGCCCTTTTTCTGGCTGCCGTCGCGGAGCATGAGAATGACGTCTTCGCCCTGGTGGATCTTCCCGCGCTGAATGCGCCCGATGCCCATGCGGCCGACGTAGTCGTTGTAGTCGATCGATGAGACCAGCAACTGCAGCGCGCCGTCGGACTTGCCGGGAGGCGGTGGGATGCGCTTGAGAATGGCGTCGAACAGCGGACGGCAGTCTTCGTTGGTGTCCTCGAGGTTGTTGCGGACGATCCCGGCGCGGCCGATGGCGTAGAGCACCGGGAAGTCGATCTGTTCGTCGCTGGCGCCGAGCTCGATCATGAGGTCGAACACTTCGTTGAGCACTTCGTTCGGCCGCGCGTCGCTCCGGTCGATCTTGTTGATGACGACGATCGGAAGGAGGGCGAGGCTGAGCGCCTTGCGAAGGACGAAGCGCGTCTGCGGCATCGGTCCTTCGGCGGCGTCGACGAGGAGGATGACTCCGTCGACCATCGACAGCACACGCTCGACCTCGCCACCGAAGTCGGCGTGGCCGGGTGTGTCGACGATGTTGATCTTCACCTCGCTGGGGTGGATGAAGTTGGCCGGGAGGTCGTGCCCCGACGCGGTGTGCGTCGCCTCGTGATGCGCGGCGTGGCCGAGGGCGTCGGGCGAGTCGACGAGATAGCGGATGGACGTGTTCTTCGCGAGGATGGTGATGCCGCGCTCGCGCTCGAGATCGTTCGAGTCCATGACGCGCTCATCGACCTGCTGGTTCGCTCGGATCGCCCCCGCCTGCTTGAGGAGGGCGTCGACGAGCGTGGTCTTGCCGTGGTCGACGTGCGCGATGATCGCGATATTGCGGATGTCGTATCGAAACTGCATGCGGGGGTGTCAACGCGGCGGTGCTCGAATCATTCCATGTCCGCCCTTGACTTCTCAGCGAGCGCGCCGCACATTCTCTCCACCCATGCCAAGTTCCATCGATCTTGCCGCGCGGCTTTCAGCCGTCGTGGGCCTGCAGCAGGAGATCCTCGACGTCGCCGCTGATGCGCCGAAGGTGATGGATATCGTCGTCACGCGTATCGCCGAGCTGACCGGCGGCGACGGTGCGGCGATCGCGCTCGTCGACGGCGAAGACCTGACGATCGGGGCGATCTCGGGCGTGGTCCCGTACACGAAGGACGAACGGACGCCGATCGCGGGCAGCCTCGCTGCGGACGCGTTGCGAAAGGGCGACATCATCCGGCGTGACGACCTCCACATCGACGGCGCCGGAACGGGACGTCCGATTCAGATCGCGGCGGCGATGACGGTCCCGCTGCTGCGCGACGGCTATTTCGTCGGCGTGGTGGAGACGTTCGCGACGACCGTCAATGCGTTCGACGATCTCGCCGCCTACACGCTGCAACTCCTCGGCGGCATGACCTCCGGCGCGCTGATGGTTGCCCGCGAGTTCCGCGAGAAGCAGGAGTCGGAGGCGCGCTACCGGATGCTGTTCGAGCGCAACATCGCCGGCGTCTTCCGCACGACGCAGGATGGCCAGATCCTCGACTGCAACTCCGCATTCGCCGGCGCCCTCGGCTACTCCTCACGCGAGGAGCTGCTGAATCGCGAGTCGTGGGACCTCTACGGCAAGCGCGCGGATCGCGAGGCGTTTCTCGCGACGCTCGATCGCGCGCAGGCGATGACGAACTATCGGATCGAGCTCAAGCGCAAGGACGGCACGCCGATGCGCGCCGTCGTCAATGTCTCCGTCATCCCGGACGACTCCGGGTGGCAGCTTCTCGGGACGCTCGTCGAAGAAACGCCGGATTGACCTTTAGTACAAGACCTTGTGCTCGTAGAAGAAGGTCATCCGCTGGCCCTTCTGGACCATCGGATAGAACTTCGCCTGCAGCAGCGCGTTCGCGTTGGCGGCGGCGAGCGCGTTGTTGTTGGTCGTGTTCTTCCCCATCTTCACTTCGATGACGTCGCCGTCGGTGTTCACTTTCGCGACGAGGTCGATCTCGCCGCGGGCGCGCGCGTCAGGAACGGGGGCGGCGGGGACGAGGAAGCGCGGCGTCGGGTCTTCAGAGATCTGTTTGGCTTTCGCTCCGTCCATCAGCTCGGAGGCAAGGGCCCAGCCGCTGCCGTCGACCGTCCGGATCTCGCACCACTCACCCCGCTTCGCCAGGATCGAGACCGTTTCGTTGATGCCGTACTGCGTGATCTGCGCGGCGCCGGCGCGCGGCGCGTCGTAGACCTTCAAAAACGGGACGGCGACGTACGCGATGTCGATGGCCTTCTTGGCCGGCGGCTGGACGACGACCAGTGGTGCGGACTTGGTGCAGGCGAGAAAAGCGGCGGCGATGACGAGAAGCGCGAACATTCGCTTCATGGCGGGGACCCTCCGATGTGAAGGGATACGCCGTGTTGCCTGCTCGATCCGTGACGCTCACATCGCCGCGGTTGTGCGGCTCGTCACTCAGTGCGGCAGTTCGTACACATCGTCGTCGCCAAACCGCTGAATCGGCGTGAGGCGGCCGCGCTGGACCTGCGAGACGATCCAGGCGTTCATGGCGGGGGCGGTGTCGCCGAGGAGTGCGTTGTGGACGACGACCACGCGGCAGCCGTTGCTGGTGAGGATGTCGTAGAAGGCGTCGTCGTACTTACCGTGGTCGCAGAGGTCGACCAGGACTTTGCGCAGCGGAGGGTCGAAACCGGAGACGCCGTTCATCATCCGGACGTGATGCGTCGTCGCGGCGAGCATGTACTGGGCCTCCGGCTCGCCCGGACTGACCGGCAGCTCGATGAAGACGGAGGGCCTGGCGCGCGCGATCCAGTGGTAGACCGGCGGCCGTTCCGCGGGAACGCTGGACCATTCGATCCGCGGCAGCACGTCGACGATCGTGAGCGCGATGACGATCGTTGCGACGAGGCGAGGCATCCGCACGCGCGCGAGGAGCTCGATCAGACCGATGGCCATCCAGACCGCGAGGCCGGTCTGGAGGATGACGACCCATCGCGAGGGCGTACGTGTGGCGCGGAAGATCGGCAGGAGACGGAAGAGAAACGGATGCAGGAACGCGTGCTCACCGAACGCGCCGGCGAAGCCGATGACGATCCAGAGCGCGGCGGTCCACTCCTCGACGTTGAATCGCGAGCGGCCGATGAAGTCGCGGATGTTCGGCGCGAAGCGGATGACGGCGAGGAGGATGCCGAGCATGATCGGGACGTCGGCGCCGTGGCGTGTGCGCGTCATGACGACGGCGGCCAGTGCAAAGAGAGCGATAGCGATATCGAGAAGGCGATGTTTCTGTGTCGCACCCGCAATCCTGCCGGTGCCGCGCCGGCGAGGGCGCCGGCGCCACACAGAAGCGCAGGCGAGAAGCACGGGCACGATGCCGAGGAACAGGTGCCGCTCCACGTGCGAGCGGCCTTCCGCGATCTTGCCGTAGAGGAGACTCCGTTCCGACGGCATGAAGAAGTCGAACGGCGTCGCCGACCCGGCGAGCGATTCGGAGGACCTCCGCCAGAGCCGGTACATCTTCGAGACCACTTCGTACGGGATAAGGAACGGCAGCAGAAGCGCGCACGAGACGGCGAGCGTCACGACCAGCCGGCGCCAGAACACGGCGTCGCGTTTCTCAGCAACGATGAAGAGGAACGCGATCGTGATGCCGAGCGCCGTCGCGCCGAACGCGAGCCAGTAGATGTTCGTCAGCCCGTTCATCACGAACGCGGCGCCGAGGAGCAATGCGTGTTTCAGATCCGCGTGCCGCCAGTAGGCGAGGAGGGCGGCGAGCATCAGCGGCAGCCATCCGGTCCAGACGACCTGTACGTGCGACAGGTGGTCGAACTTGAACGAGACGAAGGCGGCGAAGATCCCGCCCACGAACGCCGCGAGCGAGTTGCCGGTGATCATCCGCGCGAGCACCCACGCGCCGTATCCGCTGAACGCGAAGCCGAGGAGCATCGCGAGGTTGTAGACGACGAGGGGAGCCGCACCGGCGACGTGAAACGGCAGCGCGGCGAGGTCGATCCCGACCAGGTTCTCGCTGAACGCGAGCGGGAACTTCGCCGGATGGAGGACCGGCGCGTCGAAGAGGTGGAGCGGCGAGTGCGTGAGCGCGTAGCAGCCCCAGTCGATGATCCAGCAGTTCAGCAGCGGATCGCCGCGGTCGGCGACGTACGTGTTGAGATGCGTGGCGAGCGGCCACGTCAGCGCGACGGCGAGCAGCACGTACAGCGCGAAGACGGCGGCGTGGCGCGCCACGCCGCTAGTAGTCGACACGGTAGTAGTAGAGGAAATTCTTCTTCTCGCCTTTCTGCACGATCGGATAGAACTTCGACTGCTTCAGCGCCGCTTCGTTCTGCGCCGCGAGCGCCGCGGAGCCGGTGGTGTTGGTGATGAGCTGGGTGTGCGTGACGTCGCCATCGGTATTCACGGCCGCTTCGATGTAGACCGTGCCGTGGGCACCGGGCTGCGAGACGGGCGAGGGCGGCTTACGGAACTTCGGCGTCGGATTCGCCTCCTCCGCCTTCGCGCCGGCCGCGTTCGTGAGGTCGGCTCCGTGGGCCCAGCCGCTGCCGCCGGCCGTCCGCACCTCGACCCAGTCGTTCTTCTTCGCGAGGACGGAGACCGACTCGCCGTTCAGAAATTTGGTGACGATTGGCGACGCGTCGTCAGCGGTCGCGTGAACGTCGAGCTCCGGCGCTCCGACGTACGCGATCTCGATCGTCTCTCGTGCCGGCGCGGGCGGCGGCACAACTTCCTGTTTACAGGCGGCGAACGCGACCAGGAGGACAAAGAGAAGACGTCTCATCCAAACACATCCCGATTCGTGAAGAGGGCGAACGCGGCGGTGATCGCGGCGAGCGCCCAGGCTCCGAGGAGGAGGATGCAGAAAATCATCGTCATCCCATCGTACGGCGGAGGTTCGCCGGTGTAGTAGTCGGGGAGCGGAAGGGCGCTGACGAAGAGGTACTTCGCGGAGGTCCAGTCGGGCGTCAGGCGCGTCAGGATCGTGCCGGCGATGAGCGAGGCGAGCATCGTTCCGATCGCGCCGGCGCTGGAGCGGAAGACCACCGACAGCAGCAGCGCGATCGACGCGACCGTCAGCAGCGCGTACCACTCGAGACCGTACGCGATCAGCGCGTCCTTCCAGAGCGGGAGCTGCCGCACAGAGCTCGGGTTGAAGTTCATGGTGCCGGTGCCGAATCCGTTGAACGTCGGCGCGCTCCATCCGATGCGGGTGAGGAACGGCGCCGAGATCAGGTACGCGAGGATCGCTCCGACGAGCAGCGTGATCGTCGTGAAGATCCAGAGCGTGATCAGCTTCGACGCCAGGATCTTCCACCGCCGCACCGGCCGCGTCAGCAGCAGCTTGTCCGTCCCCTCGGCATGCTCGGCGGAGACGATGTCGCTGCCGAGAACCGCGACGAGAAGCGGGAGGAGGAGGAAGCCGGCGGCATTCGCGAAACCGCGGACGAACATCGGCGACGTTGGCTGGTTCGGATCGATGTCGTGGTCGAGATAGAACTGCAGCCGGTGGATCTCGGCGCGCATCGAGCGCGCCCACGGCGCGTCGGACGGCGAGCGGCGGAGGTTGTTGTTATAGCCGGCGAGGCGCTGCTGGATCTCCGCGCGCCAGTTGCGGTGCGGGAGGTTCTTGAGGTGCCGGTACTGTCCGTAGGAGACGATGCCGATGATCGCGGCGAGGATGCCCATGACGATGTAGAGCCGCTTGCGGCGGATCAGCTTCAGCATCTCGTTGCGGATGAGCGCAATCATCATCAGTCGACCGTCTCCCCGCCGGTGATCTCGATGAACATCTCTTCGAGCGTCTGGTCTTTCGCGAGCATCTCGTCCACCGATCCCTCTTTCAGCACGCGTCCCTTGTGGATGATCGCCACACGGTCGCACATCAGCTGCACTTCGGCGAGCAGGTGCGACGAGACGAAGACGCTCATCCCCTCGGCAGCCAGCGACCGGAGGAGCTCGCGGATCTCGCGGATGCCCGCCGGATCGAGTCCGTTCGCCGGCTCGTCGAGGATCAGCAGCTTGGGGCGGCCGAGGAGCGCCTGCGCGATGCCGAGGCGCTGGCGCATGCCGAGCGAGTACGTGCCGACTCGCTGGTCGAGGCGGTGCGAGAGGCCGACCAGCGCCGCGACGCGGTCGATCTCGGCGGCGCCGACGCCGAGCATCCGCGCGAAGTGCTCGAGGTTCTCACGCCCGTTCATGAAGCGGTAGAGGTCGGGCGTCTCGACGATGCAGCCGATCTGGCGCATTGCGTTCTCGAAGTCGCGGTGCAGGTCGTAGCCGCAGATCGTGACCGTGCCGGACGTCGGCTTGATGAGCCCGACCAGCATCCGGATCGTCGTCGTCTTTCCGGCGCCGTTCGGGCCGAGGAAGCCGAAGACTTCGCCGGCCGGGATGTCGAGCGAGACGCCGTCGACGATCGTCCTGGGGCCGATGACTTTTCGGAGATCGCGCGCGAGCAGGGTCGATTCCATGTTGTCGGTTGTCAGTTGTTGGTTGTCGGAGAACTGACAACCGACAACCGACAACCCGTGCTAAGTTCCTCGCGCGACATGCGGCGATTTTTCCTGTGGTACTTGCCTTTGGCTACCGCGCTTTTCGCGACCGCCATCTTCGGGGCCGGATTCTACTCGTTCCTCCGCGGCGACATCGGAGAGCCGGTCGCGCCGGTACGCGGCCCGATCGCGGCGACCGCGCCGCGCGCGAAGATCGCGCCGATCGTCCTCGGCGACTCGCTGGCGCGCGGCCAGGGCGACGACACGGGACTCGGCATCGGCGGACGCGTGGTCGACGATCTGAAGAAAGCGCACGTCCCGGTGCAGCCGGCGATCAATCTTGCGGTGAACGGAGCTCTGACCAAGGACCTCGAGGCGCAGCTCGACAGCCGGAGCGTCCAGACGCTCATCGCCGAGTCGAACGTCGTCATCATCTCGATCGGCGGCAACGATCTATGGGGAGGCGCGGAGGGGCTGCGGCGAGGGCCGCAGAAGAATCCGGCGAAAGTGATGAACGCGACGCTCGATTCGCTCGACCGGATCGTGAAGAAGGTGCGGACCGCGAATCCGCGCGCGCGCATTTTCATCGTCGGCCTCTACAACCCGTTCGTGAACGCGCCGTTCGGAAACCTGCTCAGCGTCCTGGTGAACAAGTGGAACTCGCTGGAGTTCGACCGCTTCGCCGGCGATACGAACATCACGATCGTCGAGACGTCCGATCTCTTCTCGCATCGCCAGCGCCTGTCGCTCGACAACTTCCACCCGAACGACGAGGGTTACGAGCTGATCGCCCGGCGCATCGCGGAATCGCTCTAGTATCCTCGGCGCAGGAGGTTCTCATGCAATTGGCGAAAGACTCGTGCTCATGCGGACATCCGCTCGAGCACCATGACGGCGGACGCGGCGCGCCGTGCAACTACTGCGCGTGCTCCGCGGGCGAGCCGCCGACGGCGTTCGAAGTCGGCGTGATTCACTCGATCCACGAGATGACGATGGTCCTCGTGCGGCTCGTGAAAGAAGTTCAGGGAAAGACGGGTGGGGCCGGCTGAGAGCCGGCCCCTACACAGATCACTTCGATGCGGGTTTCTGAAAGATCTTCGGATCGACTGTCGGATTCACCTCGACCGTCTTGATCGTCGCAGAGCCCTGTTTCTCGCCGTTCATCATCAGCGTGAACGAGCCCGGGAGATTGAGGCCGCTGAACGCTTTCCAGTCGCCGAAGTCCGCGACGACTTCGCCGCGGGGCGTGTTGCGAACCGTACGAAGAATGCGGCCGGTCGCCGGATCGACGTACCACTTCGCGCTCGCTCCGTCGCGCGAGACCGTGACGATCGTGGCGTTCACGTCGCCGACCTTCTCGCTGCCGGTGGCCGCGAAGGTGTACTTGTCCATCGACTTCAGAACCATCAGAAGGTCGAAGCGTCCGTCCGCGCGAGCCGAGGCCGGGAGATCCTGAATTCCCATCGGCGTGTTCGCAAAAGCGACAGACGGTGTCATGACCGTCGTCATCTCGCCCATCGGCGTCTTGACGACCTGGTAGACCGACTCGGGGTACTGGACGGTCTGCTCCATCTCGACGTCGATGTCGCCGCCGGGCGTCTTGGCGGTGCGCGAGCTCACGATCTTCGTCGCCTGCAGCTTGTCGACCGCCGCCTTGCCGCCGACGAAGTCCTGCACCTTCTTCACGAGCGCCGAGGCGTCTGCTGATGTCGTCGTCGCCGTGGTCGTCGCAGCAGCGGTCGCCGGTTTCGGCGAACTATCGGGAATCGTGATGTCGATCGGCGTGACTTTGCCGACCGTCGCCAGCGGCTTGTCGAAATCCTTCTCGTTGCCGACGACGAGCACCGCGAGCTGGTCGGGATGGACGTACTTCTTCGCGACGCGCTCGACGTCCGCGGCGGTCACCGCCTCGATTCCATGCTGGTACTTCTGCAAGTAGTCGGCTGGGTAGCCGTAGAACTCGAGCAGCACCCGCTGATTGAGGACCTTCGCCTTCGAGTCCATCGTGAAGACGAAAGCGTTCAGGAGCGTGTCCTTGGCGTGCTGCAGCTCTTCGGCGGTGAACGGCGTCGTCTGCAGGTCGTTGATCTCCTTCTTGACCAGCTCGATCGATTGAATGGTCGTCGGGCTCTTGGTCGACATCTGCACCGTGAAGAGCATCGGACGATCCCAGCCCGCGCCGATGCCTCCGCCGACGCCGTACGCGAGGCCTGCCTCTGAGCGGATGTGCGACATGAGGCGTCCCGAGAAGCCGCCGCTCAGAATCTCGTTGAGCACCGTCGCGGCGTAGTAGTCGGGGTCTTTGCGGAGGAGCGTGGCCGGATGCGTGACGGCGATGTTCGACTGCGTCACGTCGTCTTTCGCGACGTAGTAGACGCCAGCCTTTGCCGGCGTACCGGACGGCGGAACCGTCGCCGGCGCGCCGTTGCCGCGCTTCCACGACTCGAACGCGGCGCGGAGTTTTTTCTCCATCGCGGCCGAGTCGAAGTCGCCGGCGACGCCGAGGATGATGTTGTTCGGTGCGACGAAGCGGTCATGGAACGCGAGGAGGTCTTCGCGCGTGATCGCGGCAATCGTCGAATACTCGGGGACGCGCGCGTACGGCGAATCGCTGCCGTAGCCGAGCTTGCGCACCTCGCGGCCGAGGATCTGGCCCGGATCGTCGTTGCGGCGCGAGATGCCGGTGCGCGCCTGCGTCTTGGCGAGGTCGATCTTGTCCTGGCGGAACGCCGGCTTCTGCAACAGCTCCACGAAGATCGGGAAGACCGTGTCGAAGTCGCCTTTCAGGACATCGAACGAAACGCGGCTCGAGTCTTCGCCGCCCGCCGTCTCGATGCGCGCCGCGCGCGACTCGAGGAGCTCGTCGAGCTGGTCGCCCGTCTTTGCCTCCGTGCCGCCCGTGCGCCACGCCTGGCCGTAGATGTTCGCGAGGCCGGTCTTCGCGGCCGGCACGTCGCGCTCGCCGCCGCGGATGGCGGCCGAGCCGCGGATGAGCGGCAGCTCGTGGTCTTCCTGCAGAAAGATGATCATCCCGTTGCCGAGGACGATGCGCTTCGGCTGGACGACCGTGAACGAGCGGAGGGACGGAGTCTTGATCTCCGTGTACTTCGTGACCTGCGCGAAGGCGGGGGAGGCGAGCGCCAGAAGAAGCGTCGCCGCGGCTACCGCGTGTCTCTTCAGCGAGTTCATTTCGACTCTCCCTTCGGCGTGGTCGCGGAGGCGGTTTTCGCCGGCGAGTTGTCGACGTATGCGATCGTGCGGTTGTTGACGTTGAACGTGGCGTTGGCGACGCGGCGTACGTCGGCCGCGGTCACCTTGTCGATTTTGTCGACGGAGCGGAACAGCTCGCGCCAGTCGCCGTAGAGCGTCTGGGTCTGCGCCAGCTCGAGGGCGAGGCCGGCGTTGTTGTCGAGGCGGCGGAGGAGTCCCGCTTTGACGCGGGTCTTCACCGACGCCAGCTCTTCCGGCGACACATCTTCGTTCTTCAGGCGGTCGAGCTCCTGCGCGATCGCCGCGGTGACGTCGGCCGGCGTGTGGCCGGGCGTCGTGATCGCGAGGAAGGTGAACAGACTCGGGTACTTCGATCCGGGGAAGCCGTTGAAGCCCTGCGCCTGCGCGGCGATCTTCTTGTCGCGCACCAGCGAGCGATACAGACGCGAGGTGCGGCCCGACGACAGCAGCATCTCGATCACGTCGTACACAGGATCATCAGGATCGGTCGCCGACGGGCGGTGGTAGCCCTCGAGATAGATCGGTTGCGACTTCTCGTGCAGCACGACCGTCCGCTCCGCCTTCTGCTCCGGCTCGACGGTGCGCAGCGCCTCAGGTGCCGGCGCCTTCGGCAGGCGTCCGAAGTATTTCTCGAGCAGCGGCATCACCTCGGCCGTCTTCACGTCGCCGACGACCGCGATCACCATGTTCGACGGCACGTAGTATTTGTGGAAGAAGTTGACGGCGTCCGTGGCGCTGAAGCTCTTGAGGTCCGACGGCCAGCCGACGGTCGGGAAGCCGTATGGATGCGCGGTGAAGGCGGCGGCGAGGAACTGCTCGATCACGCGGCCGAACGGGCTGCTCTCCGTCCGCATGCGCCGCTCCTCGAAGACGACGTCGCGCTCTTTGTAGAACTCGCGGAAGACCGGGTGGAGGAACCGCTCCGACTCGAGGTACGCCCACAGCTCGACGCGGTTCGACGGCAGCGAGTAGAAGTAGACCGTCTCGTCGGACTGGGTGAACGCGTTCACGCCGACGGCGCCGGCGCGATCGACGATGCGCGAGAACTCCTCCGGCACGACGTACTTGTTCGCAGCGGCGATGGAGTCCTTCCACGCCTGCTCCAGTTGCGCGACCTTCGCCTGATCGGCGCCGGTCTCCTTGCGCCGCTCGGCGTCGTAGGCGGCGTACGCCTCCTCGACCTTCTGCAGCGAGACTTTCTCTTCGGGGTAGTTCGTGCTTCCGACGTTCTCGGATCCCTTGAACGCCATGTGCTCGAACATGTGCGCGAGGCCGGTGATCCCCGGCACCTCACGCGCTGACCCGACGTTTACGACCGTCGCGTACGAGAATACGGGCGCCTCGGGGCGCTCCATGACGATCAAGGTCAGGCCGTTGTCGAGCTTCTTCAGTGTGGTCCGCTTCTCGAACGAAGCGAGGTCCTGCGCGAAGAGCGACGATGCGGCAAGCAGCAGGCAGACGGCCAGCACGGGCGTGCTGCGGCGGGTGTCTCGCATGAATCCTCCTGGATTGTGTTGTAGAAAGACTGCGGGCTACGCAAGCTTATACGATGAGTTTCTATCGAGGTTACCGGCGGCCCGGGCCGTTGCCGCCCGGCGGAGTCGAGCCGGAAGCGGGCGAGACGCTCGACTTCATCTGCGGCGAGTACCGCATTTTTCAGTACGAGAAGGGGCACCGCTACTCGACCGACGACGTCCTGACCGCCTGGTACGGCACGCAGTGGGCGGCTCGCGTCGAACTTGCGTGCGACCTCGGCTCGGGCATCGGATCGGTCGCGACCATCACGGCGTGGCGGCTGCCTGGCGCGCGCTTCGTCACCGTCGAGGCGCAGGAGATGTCGATCCGCCTCGCGCGAAAGAGCGTCGCGTACAACGGGCTGCAGGATCGCTTCACGCTCGTACACTCCGACCTGCGCGATTTCGAGACGGACCAGCGCTTCGATCTCGTCACCGGCTCGCCGCCGTACTTTCCGCAAGGCACGGCGACCGGGGCGAATCACCCGCAGGCGATTCCGGCGCGCATCGAGGTGCGAGGCAACGTCGCGGACTACGCCCGCACCGCGGCTCGGATCCTCGCGCCCGGTGGCCTCTTCGCGTTCGTCTTTCCGGCCGCCGACACGCGCGTGAACGAGGCGTTGCAGAGCGCCGGACTAACGCTCCTCCGCCGGCGCGACGTCGTCTTCAAGGAAGGGGAGCCGCCACTCATCGCGCTCTTCGCGGCGGCGCGCGCCGCCGACATGCCGGTCACGGTGCGGGCGCGGGGAGGCTTCCTCGAGCCGCCGTTGATCATTCGCAACCGTAACGGCCAGGTGCATCCGGAGTACGCGGCGATACGGATGAGCTTCGGCTTCCCGCCCGGTGACGTTCCGGCAGACGTTTCGCAATCAGATGAGGCATGAGCAGGCGTCAAACTGAACAGGAAGATGTTGATCTCCTCGACGAGGAACAGGAGCCGGTCGTCACTGACAACGACGTCGATGACTTCTTCGAGGACGACGAGAAACCAACCGACCGCCGGCGCGATCCGTTGAGAATGCCGGCGTAGATCCGGAACGTTTCAAAGGACGTATCATTCTCGCGTCCCGTTGAAACGCCTCGTTAAAAAGCACCCGCTGGCGATCCGGTGGTTCCACTGGATCAACTTTCCGCTCCTCGCGCTGATGATCTGGAGCGGCACGCTGATTTACTGGGCGAACGCGGTCTATCGCGTCGGCTTCCGGAAGCACACCTTCTGGATGATGAACCTCCCGCCGCACGCATGGGACAAGCTGCACGTCAGCTACCGGCTCGCCGAGGGGATGGCGTACCACTTCTTCTTCATGTGGCTCTTCGCCATCAACGGCGTGCTGTACGTCGCGTACACGGTCTTCTCGGGCGAATGGCGCGAGCTGGTGCCGAACCGCCGCTCCTTCATCACCGCGATTCAGGTCACGCTGCACGACCTCCATCTGCGCCGGGAGGCGCCGCCGCAGGGGAAGTACAACGGCGCGCAGCAGATCGCGTACAGCTCCATCGTCGTGATGGGTCTCGGGTCGCTGCTCACCGGCATCGCGATCTACAAACCGACGCAGTTTCACCTACTGACGTCGCTCTTCGGCGGCTATCCGATGGCGCGCTTCTTCCACTTCTGGCTGACCGTCGGCTACGTCGCCTTCTTCGTCATCCACATCGCCCAGGTGATCCGCACGGGATGGAACAACTTCCGCGCGATGGTGATCGGGTCCGAAGTCGTGGAGGTTCCGAATGAGTGAAACTCCGCACGAAGAGCCGGTCGGCGTTCCTGAGCCGGTCATCCACGAGCCGACGCCCGAGGAGATCGAGGCGGCGCGGATCGCGGCGATTGAGGCAAATGACAAAGATGTCGCCGAGCAGTTGCGGCGGATGTCGCGGCGCGGATTTCTGACGCTCGGCGCCGGCGCGGTGGCGGCGATCGGAGCGTGGAAATGGCTCGGCTCGCGCGAACGCGAGGGAGGCCTGCCGTGGCCGTTGCGGCGGATGCTGCACGTCAACGAGGCGGTGGCGCTCTCGTACTTCTCCACCGCGCGCCTCAATCCGACGTTCCCCGCGTCGATGATCACGCGTCCGGCACGTATCAACGGAGGCGACGGCCTCGACGCGCATGCCGACGTCGCGAGCTGGCGTCTCAATTTCGCCGGCAACGCGCTGACGCTCGACGACGTGAAGTCATTTCCGAAGCGGACGATGATCACCGAGTTTCGCTGCATCGAAGGCTGGAGCACGATCGTGCAGTGGGGTGGCGCGCGTCTCTCCGACGTGATGGCGAAGTTCCCGCCGCCGTCGTCGGCCCGTTACCTGGCGATGTCGACGCCCGGCGGCGGCTACTACGTCAGCATCGACATGCCGAGCGCGATGCATGCGCAGACGCTGCTCGCGTACGAGATGAACGGCGCTCCGCTCACCTGGCAGCACGGCGCGCCGCTGCGCCTCGCCATCCCGGTGAAGTACGGCGTCAAGAACATCAAGCGCATCGGCCAGATCGCCTACACCGCCGTCCGTCCGCCCGACTTCTGGGGCGAGCGCGGCTACGACGACTACGCGGGGCACTGACGACGGAGCTCCGCCCGGCCCGTGCGGGACGGGCCAGGGGTGCTGGATCGGGGCGGCTGCACGACTAGGTCGTGGTGGCCGGGTCGTCGGGGCGGGTCACGATGGGCACGCCGTCGAAAATGTGGACGATCCTGTTGATCAGGCGCTGCACGATCGTCTGCTGCTGCTGATCGCCTCCGCGCGGCTGGCGCTTGGCGTCATCGCGAGCGGCGAACATGGGGGCGGTGAGAAGGGTCGTCAGAACGAGGGCGATCGTGAACGACTTGGTCGAGGTAGTGCGCATAATTCCTCCTGTTTGTGCTCGGTTCTCGAGCGTCTGGTTTGAACTGGGGCCAGCAGCGGGACCTTGCTGCTGCCGTTTATCGGCGA
>Ga0207639_10000077_pt1 | contig 86758 bp, 52 predicted proteins | sample KBSCornC32_FD_184299 | JGI IMG/M metagenome (GOLD analysis project Ga0207639, IMG submission 184299) | Corn rhizosphere microbial communities from Kellogg Biological Station, Michigan, USA - KBS Corn C3-2 (SPAdes) (version 2) | ecosystem: Host-associated > Plants > Roots > Rhizosphere > Soil ... | reverse complement strand
GCGCGCACACAACGCGCTCCGGTTCGCACGCTCGTGCTGCGCTAAACTCACAAATTCTTGGCGAAGGTTCATGGCGGTCGGCGTCTTCCAGGGCATGGCCAAAACTGTCAGCCATGTGTCCGAACACCTGTCAGCCATGTGTCCGGTCTATACACGCCGCCGCCATCCCCAATTTCGCTCGGGGGTCGGACGGCCTCCGCGGCCCATTTCCGCATGACAAGAGACGTATTCCCAATCGCCGACAAATAGTGAAATTCGTTGGCGCTCTGAGCGAGATCAGGGACGGCGGCGGCGCGCCATCCCTTCCGTTGCTATTTCGCCGCTCCGCGGCGCACGGCAGTGCGCGAATTTTTCCGAAGAAAAAAATTCCTGGCGTAACTCGCCACTCGTTTTGCGCATGTCGTGAGGAAGGCTCATTCCGGCCTTCATTCACATCCACCCGTCGAACATGAAATCATTCCACCCGATCCGTCCTTGTCTCATCGTCGCTCTCGCCGCTCTGGCCTCGGTGCTGTTGCCAGCACCCGTGCAAGCCGCGCGCGGACGTCCCTATATCAACACTGCCAAAACCACCTTCGTCGCCGACAACGGCGCGCTCCTCCGCGGCACGCAGATGGCGACCGACTCCGGCGGCATTCCGAATCAAGCCAACATCATCGCGATCAAGAACTATGGCTGCAATGCCGTGCACCTGTACGCGGAGCGGTCCGACCAGGGCTATTCCGCCGGAGCCAAGGCCGCGCAAGTGGATGCCGCGGTGCAATACACCCGCGATAACGGCCTCTATCTCATCATCACCATCGGCAATGGCGGCGGCGCCACCGATCCGTTCACCACGGCCTTTTGGAACTTCTACGCCCCGCGCTACGCGAACGAGACGCACGTGCTCTACGAAATTCACAACGAGGCCACCGGCGGCGCTCCGTCCTCCGCGGACGTCATCACGATGGAGAAAAATTGCTACACCATCATCCGCGCCAAGGCGCCCAATACGCCCATTCTTTTCTTTAGTTACATTGCCTTTAATAGCGGCACCGGCGTCCTGCAGGATATCCAGAGCCTCGGCACGGGGATCAACTGGAACAATGCCGGCATCGCCTTCCATGGCTACGGCTCGGGCGGGCCGGACGGCATGAAAGCCACGCTCTCGCAGGTCATCGGCGCCGGCTATGCCTGCGTCGAAACGGAGTTCTACCAATGGCCGTGGGGCACCGGCGATTTCAACCTCGGCGACGGCGCTTCCATGTATCAGGACGTGGACCAAACCGGTATCTGCGAGCGGCTCGACGTTTCGTGGCTGAGCTTCCTCACGCTCGGCCTCACGCAAAATGACGCCCGCTTCAAAACGCGCATCAACAACGCCGGCATCGTCTGGACGCCCGATTACGGCACCTGGCCCCCCGGCTCCCGCGGCGTCTACGGAAATGGCGGCGAACCGCCCGCCGCGATGCTCTCCGGCACGGTGCGAATCGAAGCGGAGAATTTCGATACCGGCGGCGAAGGCGTCGGCTATCACGACAACGACACTGCCAATCTCGGCAGCACCCTGCGCACCAGCGAGGGTGTGGACCTTCAGGCAACCACGGACACCGGGGGTGGCTACAATGTCGGTTGGATCAACGCCGGCGAATGGCTGGAGTACACGATCAACGTGAAGAACGCCGCGCGGTATGAACTCCGTCTGCGCGTGGCCTCCCCAAACGCCAGTTGCAGCGCCCGCGTGCGCCTCGCCGGCACCGATCTCACCGGCACGTGGGCCTTCGCCGGCACCGGTAGCTATCAAACGTGGCAGACCATTACCAAAGTCGTGGACCTGCCGCCCGGCCAGCAGGTGCTGCATCTCGACGCCATTACCGCGGGCTTCAATCTCAACTGGATTGAGCTCAGCCCCGTCACGGCCGGCACCATGGCCAATGGCACTTACAAAATCTTGAGTCGCAACAGTGGCAAAGCAATGGACGTCGTCGACGCCTCCACCGCGAACGGCGCGAAGATCCAGCAATGGGGCTACTCCGCGACCGCCAATCAAAAGTGGGTCCTCACGCACAAAGGTGGCAACCAATACACCATCACCAGCTCCCAGACCGGCAAAGGCATCGACGAAGAAAGCTACACCGCGCTCACCGGCGATTATCTCGACATGTGGTCGCTGTGGAACGGCACCGGCAGCAGCAACCAGCGCTGGCTGATCGTCTCCACCGGCTCCGGCTACTATCAAATCATCAACGCCCACAGCGGCCTGGTGCTCGAGATCGCCGGCGCCTCCACCGCCAATGGCGCGCTCGTCCAGCAAGGCGAGTTCGTCAACGCCACCCACCAAAACTGGACCATCGCCGCGCCGTAGCCGCTCCAGCGGAGATGGGAGCGTTCCTACAAGAACTGCAGGCGCTCGCCATGCGGGGTACGTTTGTAATTGTGGCCGGGAGGCCGCGGAAAGCGGCTCCGACATTTCTGAGACTGCCCTAACTTCGCACAAAATGAATGGGCCGGTGCACCGCAACACGTGCACCGGCCCACTCGCGATTTAGAGCGATTGCCGCAAATCATTCCCGGCCCTCCGGGCCGCAACGCAGAGGAGTTTTTCAGCGAACTTCCTCACTCGCCGCGCTAGCTCGCGCTCACCGAAACTTTCACCACCGCCGTGGTGTTGTCGGTGAAGGTCACCAGCACCAGCACCGTGTCGCGCGGATTGAAGCTAAAGCTCCGGCCCGTGCCCGCGCTGCCGGAGACAGCCTTCAGCGCCTTGAAAGATTTCACCGTCTTCCCAAGCAACGGCTGATTTTCCCGCACCAGTTCAAACGTTTGGTAGGAGTCCGTGCCGACATCGTATTGCGTCGCGTAGAGAGCCAGATCGTCGATGCTCGTGATGCCGCCGGGGCCGGCAGCGGCGCCGACACCCTTTTGCAGCGACGCGGTGAACACCAGCACCATGTCCGTTCCGCCCGGGGCCAGCACGGAGGTAAAGGCTTTCCATTTCGCGCCGGCGGGAGCGCCGGGAGGCTGTGCGCCTTCGCGGGCGATGAGCTGGAGTGCGCCGAAGCCCGGCTGCGTCATCCACAGTCCATCGTTGTCGGTCGAACTCGTGCTGCCGCCCTTCACCGTTCCAAGGAAGGCCGTGTAGCCCACGGGGTCCTTGAATGCACTGAAGGTAGCGCCGGCGATGCCCGGGGCGCTGTCGCCCACGCGCGCGACGGAACTCCACGTGTAGCCGGAGTTACTGGGATCGGCCGCAGCAAAAATCCCCTTGGCATTCGCGCTGGTGACTCCGCCCGTGCCGGCCGTGAGGGTACCCAGCATTGAAAGATAGCCGCCCCGGAAATCGCCCCAGCCGGAGGGCAGCCCCACCTTCGCCCACGTCGCCTGCGGAATCGCCGCGCCGAAGAGGCTCCCCGTGAAGGCGAGCGGATAATCTCCGGCGGCGCCGGTCGCCAGCCACGTCGCTTGCCGGCCATCGACGAGCGTCCCCTGCACAGCGACCGCCTCGCCAGTGAGCATCGCGCGATTTTGCGCCGGGCTGCCCGAAAGCGCCTTGAGCGCCATAAACGATTTCACGGGGAAGTACATGCTGTCGCCATCGTAGAAGTCCGGGAACGATTCGCGCACCACGCGCAGCACGTCGGTGCCGCCGGGATTCAGCATCCATACGCCGTTGTCGTCGGCCTTCGTAACCGGCGTCGTGGGGTTGGAGCCGATGAGGAGCGACGCCGAAAAGGCCACGCCGCACACACTGCCCTCCGCGGGCGCAAACCGGGCGTTGCCGATGGACACCGAGCCGAAGCTTTTGATCACACAGCTGTCCGCCGAATCGAGATTGGTGTCTCCCTCGCGGGCAAGCACCTCCAGGTTGCCATCGCGGCCGTTGGTGACGACCACGGTGTCATTGCTGGAGGACACGCCCGGGCCAGCAATCGTGGCGAGAAAGGCAAGGTGCGGGTCCTGGCCAATGGCCGGATCCTTGAAAGCCTTGAATGTCAGCCCGGGGTGGCCCGGCACCGGATCACCCACTTTCACGATGAGCGAGGTCGTCACGAGATCATTCAGGAAAATTCCCACGCCCGATTGCGCGGGGAGTGGATTGGCGCCCGTCACCGCTGGCGCCTTCCATTTGCCAATCATCGCGGTTGCGCCATAGACCGCCACGGCCGGGGAGCCAAAGCCGGTCCACTTCGCTCCGGCCTGAATTTTGGGATTCGTCCCGGCGCCCGGGACATCACCGCCCGTCTGGTAGAGCGCGGTGAAGGTGTACGGACTCGGCGGCGGCACGACCGCATGGCTGTCTGCGGCTCCACAGAGCAGCAGCGCGGCGATGCTGGCGAAAAGGGGGCGGCAGGAGAAAACAGGAGCGTGGACGGAGTTGGTCTGGAGCATGGCAATATGGGTGCAGTGGTTGATCTCGGACTAAAGGTTCGCCCCCTTTCTTCTCCGCATTCTCTGACGTGTGACGGCGAGGGGGGCATAATTTTTGAAAATTCTGGAAGCCATGGCGCCGGAGGAGTTTCGGTTTAGGAGAACGGCTTGCGAAAAAGTCGTAGCCGCTCTCTGCGACCTTCCGGTCGCAGCTACCTCGAGCTCCGCCATCCCTACTTCAGCGCTGCGCTGTGGCGGCAGCCGGCGGCGATCGCCTTCACCCCGGCGAGCCCGGCCGGCACCTCCGTCTGCCCGTGACGATCGCCCCACACCTCGCGTCCGCTGATTCCCCACGCCACCACCGTGCCATCCGCTTTCAGCGCGAGGCTGTGCTTGTACCCGGCGGAGATCGCCTCCACACTCGCCAAACCCGCCGGCACCTGCGTCTGGCCGTCGGTATCGAGCCCCCACGCGGCAACGGTTCCATCCGTCTTGAGGGCGAGGAAATGATGCCAGCCCGCCGCCACCGTGCGCACGCCGGCCAGGTCGGGCGGTACCGCCACGGTGTCGGGCCGCCCCCACTCGACCACCGTTCCATCGCTCTTTACCGCGACCGCATTCCATTCGCCGGCCGCGACACTTTGCACCCCGGAGAGTCCCGCCGGCACGTTGCACTGGCCGGATTCATTGGCGCCCCAGGCCACGACGCTCCCATCGCGCTTCACCGCAAAGGAGGATGCCATGCCGGCGGCGATGGCCTGTACATCGGCGAGGCCGGCGGGCGCTTCCGTCTGCCCGGCCCAGGACGCGCCCCAGGCGATCACCCGGCCGTCGGTCTTGAGCGCGAGGACGTGATAACCGCCGGCGGCAATCGCCCGCACCCCGGACAAGCCCGCGGGCACATCGCACTGGCCTTTGTCATTGCGGCCCCACGCGGCCACCGTGCCGTCAGCCTTCAGCACCACCGTAAAGGCGTCGCCCGTGCTCATCGCCTGCACGGGGCCGAGGTCCGAGCGCGTCGCGCCTTCGCCAAAGTCATTTTGTCCCCACGCGACCACGCTTTGGCCCGGGCCGTGCGGCGCAGGGCTCGCCGCAGGCGCTGCCGAGGCCCGAGGCGCATTTCTTGGCCAGAAATAAATCCCGGCGCCGCCGGCGGTGAGCAGCACCAGGGCCGTGACGACCACCCGCCGCCCCCGGCCTCGTTGCTTCTCTCCCGTGCGAGGCAGCGCGGCGCGGAAATCGGTGGCGCTTTGATACCGGCGGGACGGATCGCTCTGCATCGCGGTGCGCACCACGGAATCCATCGCGGGATCCACGGCAGCGTTCACCTTCGACGGCGGATCAAAGACCCCGCGCGGGAGCTGGCCCGTGAAGACCTCGTAGCAAATCACCCCCACGCTATAGAGATCGCTGCGCGAATCCACGGGAGCGCCGGCCGCCTGCTCGGGAGCCGCATACTCCATCGTCCCGACCGCGAGACCGGTAAAAGTAAGGCGCTCATTTGGCTGATCATCCAGCACCGCGATACCAAAGTCTCCTACCTTCACCGTGCCCTCCGCGGTGAGCAAAATATTCGACGGCTTGAGGTCCCGGTGGATCACTCCCTGCGCATGCGCCGCCTCGAGCGCCGCGCAGATTTCCTGCACCATGCGCAAGGCCTCTCCGGGCGGCAGCGGACCATTTTTCAGCCGCGCCCCGAGATCCCCTCCCTCCACATACAGCATGGAATAATACAGGTGTCCGGCGGTGCTTTCGCCAAATTCAAAGACCTCCAGGATGTTTTTGTGCGCCAGGTTTCCCAAGGTCCGAGCCTCGCGCCGGAACCGCTCCGCAAAGGTGGCATTCGCGCCCAATTCCAGCGGTAGGATTTTCACCGCGACACGTCGCCCGAGATCGATCTGCCGGGCCTCATAGACCGCGCCCATGCCGCCGCGGCCGAGCAGGCGCACCATCTCATAGCCGGGCAGCGTCCCTTGCAAATCCTCCAGAGACGGGGCCTCCCACGCCGCCGGCGCCGGGGACGCCGCCTCACGCAGCCCCTCGGCGAGGAGACCGTCGAGATCCAGCCCGTGCAATTTTGGCGAAGCGGAGTCCATGCTGATATCCTATTGCTTCTCCCTTGTAGCCGGTTTGTGACAGACGCCGCGAGCTTTCGCTTGCCGCCATCGGGGCGGAATGGGATCTTTGGGGGAGTGTCGTCGTCCTTCCCCATCACCCGCTGGTCCGTGATTGCTGCTGTCGCCGCAGGAGGCGACAGCGCCGCGGCGCGCACCGCGCTCGGCGAACTCTGCCGCCTCTATTGGATGCCGCTCTACGCCTTCGCCCGGCGGAAGAACCTCAGTCCCGAGGATGCGGAGGATGCGACCCAAGGCTTTCTCCTCAACGTGCTGGAGACACAGTTTCTCGCCACCGCGGATCCTGTGCTCGGGCGGCTGCGCTCATTTTTACTCACCGCCTTTTCACGCCACCTCATCGACCTCCACCGCGACAGCAACCGGCTGAAACGGGGTGGTGGCGTAGAGTGGATCCCGCTCGATTTTGGCGATGCCGAGAGCCGCTATCAGGCCTCGCCCCAAAGCGCGGATGCCGCGCTCAACTTTGAATCAGACTGGGCCGCCGCGGTGCTGGAGGCGGTGATTTCCCAATTGGAATCCGACTATGCGGCCCACGGCCGCACGGCGATTTTCGAGGGCCTGCGTCCCTTTCTCGGCACCGGCGGGGAGATTCCCGACCAAGCCACGCTGGCCACGCAATTGGGCATGAGCCACGCCGCGCTGCGGCAGTCGCTCACCCGCTTGCGCGAGCGTTTTCGCAGCACGCTCCGCGCGCACATTGCCGACACGCTCCGCGAACCGACCGACGCCGCGATCGATGAGGAACTCCGCGCCCTCCGCGCGGTGCTGGCCAGCCACGCGTGAAGGCCGGAGGCCCGGGGCTCGGGCCGCAAAGGACCAAACCCCGGGATCCGATCAAAGCGCCTAGATATTCGGATTGATCGCCCGCTGGCGCGCGGCGAGGTAGCGATCCATTTCCTCGATGCTCTCAAAAATGGACACCCCCGGGAGCGCCTGGATGATTTTGAAGACTTCTTTGATCTGCGGCTGCGCGTTCACGAAGGACGCCTGGCCCTTGCGTTCCTGGAGCGGCTTGCGCACCGAGGCAAACACGCGCAGGCCGGCGCTGCTGATGAACTTCAAATTGGCGAGGTCGAACACGAGCTGCGTGACCGAGCTGGCGAGCACGGGCGCGAGCTTGCGCTCCAATTCCGGGGCGGTCGCGGTGTCGAGGCTGCCGTTGAGTTTGATGGTGGCAACGTCGGCGTTGGGTTTTCCGCCGGCGCCCTGTTCAATGGTGATGTCGAGTGGCATATCAGTGGTGTGGTTTTGGGTTTTCGTCTGCTTGGTTCGGTGCGCCGTCCAGATATTTGGTCAGGCGCAAAATGTTCTCACCGGCTTCGCGCCGGTACTCGAGGCGGTCGACCGAGCGGCGGACCAACTGGATCCCCCACCCGCCCAGCGGATCATCATCCTCGGCTTGCAGTTTGTTCTCGGGCGCGGCCGTCGGATCGAAAGCGGGACCCGCATCGCGCAACTCCATCACGAACGCCTCACCGGCACGCTCGATCACGACTTGAAACTTCCTCTCCGCATCCCGCTGCAGGGCGTGGTTCACGATGTTGCTGCCGCACTCCTCCAGCGCGAGCGAGAGACCGAAGACCATCGATTCCGGCACTCCCTGCCGCTGGGCAAATTCCTGCATCGCCTCCACGGCGCGCATCACCTCCTCCGGCGTCGCCTGCAAATCCAGCGTCATGCCGCACCTCCCGCTTCGTTGATTTTAAACGTGAGGATCGCAATGTCGTCGGATTGCGGGGCGCCGGCAGCAAAGGCACGCACCTTTCCGAGCAAGCCCGTGCTCACAACCCCCGCGGGCTGGCGGGTGAAGGAACCCGCATCCGCCAGCAGGCGATCGTTGCCGTACAATTCTTCCTGCGGATTAAACGCCTCGGAGACGCCGTCCGTGTAAAAAACCACGGCGTCGCCGGGGTTCAGGGTGGTTTCCACCCGCTGAAACTCCAGGCCCGACTCAAAGCCCAGAGCGGTCCCGAGATCCTCGAGCAGCCAGCGCGGCGAGCCGTCCTGCGGCAGCAGCAAAGGATAGCAGTGCCCGCCATTGGCGAGCGTGAGACGGCGGGTGGCGGGCTCGTAGACCGCGCAGAGGAACGTCACAAACATGAAGGACGGATTGTCTGCGGCGAGCTCGTCATTCAGCCGCGCGAGAATGCGTCCCGGCTCGGCGATTTCCCGGGCGAGCAGCCGCGCGAGGCTCACCGCGCGCACCATGAACATGGAGGCCGGGATGCCTTTGCCCGAGACGTCGCCGAGAAAAATCATGAGCCGCTCGGCGCCCCCGGCGCACACGCCGTAGAGATCGCCGCCCACTTCGCGCGCCGGCTCGAGGACCGCGCCAAAGCTGACGCCGTAGTCCCGCTCAAACCCGGAGAAATCGTGCGGCAGCATTCCCATCTGGATCTCACGCGCGACCCGCAAATCGGCGGCAAGTTGCTCCTTCACTGCGTCGCTGTAGGCTTTTGCCTTGAGCAGGGAACGCACGCGCGCCTTCACCTCCAGCATCTCGAACGGCTTGGTGAGATAATCATTTGCGCCCGCCTCAAAGCCGCGCGTTTTGTTCTGCACCTCCTCGAGCGAGGAGAGAAACATGATGGGCACCTCAGCCGTCTCAGGCCGCTCGCGCAGACGGCGGCAGACCTCGTAGCCATCCATGCCGGGCATGACGATATCGAGGAGCACGAGATCGGGCGGTGTCCGTGCGGCCGCTTGCAATGCCATCTCGCCATTCAGCGCCAGGCTGAGCTTGTGATCGGCCTTCAGGCCTTCCACGAGGATATCGAGGTTGGCCTTGGCATCGTCGACGATGAGCACGCGACACTCGGAAAGCTGTTTCATGCGGGGAATTGTTTGAGCGCCTCGGTTAACTGCGCCTGAGCGTCGCCGAAGGCATAATCCTGGACAAGTTTTTCAAACTGGGACCAGTCTGAAACCAAGGACCGCAGGGCTACGTTCTTGGCGGCCACGAAATCCGCGGCGCCTGGATCGAAATCGGCGAGCAGCTTGCCCAATTCCTCCGCCGCCGCGCGCGATTCCGCGGGAGCCACCGCCGCGGGAGCCGGAGCCGAAGCCTGGGGTTGGGGCGCAGCGGCGCCCAACGCCGCCTGCAAGCCCGCGACCAACGGAGCGAGCGCCGCGGAGACTTGCTGACTGGCGGCCTCCACCGAGGACGCATCGGCGTGGTTGCGGATCCGTTTTTCCAATTCGCCCGCCATTGCCCGGACATCACCGGCGCCGATGTTTCCGGCCACTCCTTTGAGCGTGTGCGCGATCCGCTCGGCCAGGACCAGATCTCCGTTGGCCAGCGCCGCGGAAACCTGTTCCACCGCCGGCCCCTGTTGCTCGACAAACTGCCGCAGGATCTTGGCGTAGAGTTTTTGATTTCCCGCCACCCGTGCCAGGCCATCGACGGTATCGAGCCCAGCGATTTCTGGAAGCTCATCACCCGCCGCCACCGGCGGAGGCGGCGCTGTCGGCGGCATCCCACCACCTGCGGCGGGCTTGTAAAATCTGCCGACCGTTTCAAAAAGCAGCGCCGGATCGATCGGCTTCGCAATGTGATCATTCATCCCGGCCGCGAGGCATCGCTGGCGTTCTTCGATCGTCGCGTGCGCGGTCATCGCGATGATTGGCAGCCCGGCCAGGCGCGCGTCGGCCCGCAGCTTCGCGGTCGCCTGATAGCCGTCCATCTCCGGCATTTGCAGATCCATCAGCACCAAATCGAAAGGCGGTGGCTGCGGGCCGCCGCGCAACGTCTCCACCGCTTCCCGCCCATTATTCGCGACCTTCACGCTGGCGCCCGCTCCTTCGAGCAATTCCACCGCGATCTGCTGATTAATCTCGTTGTCCTCGGCGAGGAAGATCCGTGCCCCGCGCAGCCGGGCCGCATGCTCACCATCGTCACCCACGGCTTCGTCACTGCCCTCGGCGAAGACATTCACCAGGGTGTCGACAATCATCGAGCGCGTGACGGGCTTTACGAGGAATCCATCGAGATTGAGTCGCTCCGCCTCCTCGCGCACCTCCTCGCGGCCAAAGGCCGTCACCAGCACGATGTGCGGCGGCTGTTGCAAGGTTTCATCGCTCTTGATGTGGCGGCTGGCTTGCAGGCCGTCCATGCCCGGCATGCGCCAATCCATGAAGACGATATCGTACGGCTCGGTGGCGTCGTGGCGCTGAATGGCCGCGATCGCCTCCCGTCCGGTGGACACTGCTTCCACCTGCGCCACGATGCCGCTCAGTGGTTCCTGCAGGATCTCCCGGGCGGCCGAGTTGTCATCGACGATCAAGACCCGAAGATGGTTGAGCTTCTCCGGAATGACCTTCCCCACGCCCTTCGCATCCCCCACCCCGAGCCAGACGGTGAAGTAAAACGTGCTGCCCACGCCCGGTGCGCTCTCAAACCAAATGCGCCCGCCCATCAGTTCCACCAGCCGCCGGCAAATGGTGAGCCCCAGGCCGGTGCCGCCATGCTTCCGCGTGGTGGACATATCAGCCTGCGTGAAGGGCTGGAACAGCTTCGCCGACTGCTCCGGCGTCATGCCGAGACCGGTATCGCGCACGGAAAACTTGAGCTGCACCTTTTCGCCGGTGCGTTCGACCTGTTCGATCTCCAATCGGATCTCGCCGCGCTCGGTAAACTTCACCGCATTGTTGACGAAGTTCGTCAGAATCTGCCCGAGCCGCAGCGGATCGCCGAGCAGGCACTCGGGAATGCCGGGCGCCGCATGCGCGAGGAACTCGAGTCCCTTCTCATGCGCCTTCTGCGCCGTGAGCGTCGTCACCGAGCCAATCACTTCATCGAGCCGGAAATCCGTGCTTTCGAGATCCAGCTTGCCGGCCTCGATTTTGGAGAAGTCGAGAATGTCGTTGATGATGGCCAGCAGCGACGTCCCGGCGTTGTGCACTTTGCCCACGTAGTCCCGCTGCTTCGGCGTGAGCTTGGTCTTCAGCGTGAGATGGGAGAGGCCGATGATCGCATTCATTGGCGTGCGAATCTCGTGGCTCATGTTCGCGAGGAACATCGACTTCATCTCCGTCGCCTCTTCCGCCTTCGCTTTCGCCTGCTTCAGCGCATCCTCCTGTTCCTTGCGTTCAGTGATGTCGCGAATGGAGAGCGCCAGTTGCGCGGTTTCCCCTTGCCGGGCGGGCAGCGCGCTGATCCCCACCTCGGCCGGAAAGACCGAACGATCCTTGCGCAGCCCCTCCAGTTCGCGCGTGGCGCCTTCTTCGCGCGATTCAGTTCCCTTCTGAAATTGCGCCCGCAGAACGGCATGACGCGGGCGCGCCTCCTCGGGTACGAGCATGTCCACCGGCTGGCCCAGAAGTTCCTCCCGCGTGTAGCCGAGGATTTTTTCGCACCGCGCATTCGCCAATTGAATGCATTCCTTGGCGTCCAGGACCATCATGCCGTCCGGCGCGAGCTCGAGCACGCTGCGGAAGAATTTCTCCGTCTCGCCCAATTGCTCCAGCAATTCCCGCGTGTGCAGGCTCCGCTGCAGGACTTCAAAGCTCATGGCCGCCACCGGCAATAATTCGTCGAGCAGCGCAATCTCCTTGGCCGCAAAGACGCGAAAGGTCGCCACCTCGATCACACCCAGGAATTTTCCATTCGAGATGAGCGGCATCGCCACGGCCTGCGAGGGCTCGGCTCCGCCCACGCTGGAACCAATGCGCAGGTACGCCGGGGGCAGATTCGTCAGCGTGACGTTTTTGCGCTCCTGCGCGCATTGCCCCGGCAGCCCCTCGCCTACCCGAAACACTTCCGCGGAACCGGCGGCCGCGCTCAGCCCGTACGACGCCAGCCGCCGGAGATACGCGGCCACTTCTTCATACCCATAAAAGGTGCCCACGCCGCCGCCGAGCAGCGGCACCAAGCCGGAGAGCAGCCGCTGCCCAAACTCGGCGAGCGTTCCCGAGCCCTGCAATTCCGTGGTGAGGCGGGAGGCATTCGACTTCACCCAGCGCTGCTCATCCATCGCCGCCGCCCCGTGTTTGAGCACGTCGATCGAGCGTGCCAGCCCACCCGTCTCATCCGTGGCCTCGGTGAACGGAACCGCCTGCGCGTAATCGCCGGCGGCGATGGTTTTCACCGAGGCATCCAGCGCGCGGATCGGCCGCACAATGCGCCGAAACGTCAGGTACCCCAGCAACCCCGTCAGCACCAGGGCCAGCGAATTGCCGAGGAGCATGTTGAACCGGGATTGCTCGATACCCGCGATCGCGTCGCCTCCCGCTTTCTTCGCCTGATCCTCATTGTTCTGAATCCACTCGCCGGCCGCCTGGCCCAGCCGGTCTCCCACCTCCATGAGACGGCCATTGAGCAGCGCCACGGCCTCGTCGCGCTGGTTCGCACCGGCCAGCGCCATCACCTTTTCCGCCCCGGTCATCCACTCTTGCCCGAGCGTCTGATATTCGCCGAGCAGACGGCGCCCCTGATCCGTGACCACCAAATGGTCCGCATAGTAGCGCAGCGATTCCAGGACCTCCTTTTCGCCGTCCTCAAAGGAGCGGCGCGCCACCTTCCGCTGCTCGTCGGTGGTGGAGAGCAGATAGCTCCGGACGTTCACCCGAATCTCCACAAATCGTCGCGAGAGATGGTCGACGGTCGTGAGCGCCACGAGACGGGATTCCGCCACAAACCGACTCCGCTCCTCGATCTTTCCCAACTGCAGGCGGGTGAAGATGCCAAACGCGAGCAAGGCCACGATCGGCACCGCAAGCAGGAGGATGAGACGTTTGGCGATCGTCATGGCGCGTGGGCCGCTACCGGTCAGCGGGCGAAGTCCGATCTACGTGGACCACCCCATGTTTGTAGAGGGGAAAATGGGAGCCGACGTGGACGCGCGCGTCGAAAATATGGATCGCCCACGTCGGCATCCGGGCAGCCCCAGCTGCGGCGATAAAAATGCTCCGAAGCAGCGACCGTAAACGGCTCGCAACCACGGACGAGCGGTTCTGAGTCATGGGGTATCTTCTAGCCGGCAGCCCCGCCAACGCCCATCGGACCTTGGTCTTACGAACTGCGGCCTCGGAATCAGCCAGTCACTTCTCGCACGTGGCGGGGAAGGCCACAACTCCACTCAAATCCCTCCAGCTACCGGGGGCCGTCCATCGGATTGCGGCCAAGAAAAAGGGCACCCAATCCGGGTGCCCTTTTCTGAATCTTGCCGTGGCGCTTCGCCTAGCTGCGGCGCTTGCGGCGCGTGCCCGTGAGGAGCGCGAGACCGCCGAGCAGCAGGGCCGCCGAGCCGGGCTCCGGCACCACCCCGGTCAGGATGATGTCGTTGTTCGGTGCATCGTAGCTGACGATACCGCCCGACCATCCGGTCGTGCCGTAGTCGATGGTCGGATTGCCGATCGACGCACCGTTGAGCTGGCTCGCCAGCGTGTCGCCGTCGAACAGCACGAAGGTCGCACCGCCCGGGGCGCCGAAGCCGGCGTCAGACAGCTTCACGGTCCAGTCGCCGGAGATGGTGAGGCCGGACGACGGTCCCGAGAAGACCACGGAATCCGACAGGCCGTTGGCCTTCGCCTCAAACTCGTAGGTCGTTCCCGTGCCGAGGAGCAGCGTGTTGTTAAACGTGAGGGCCGTCGTGAGCGAAGTCCGATCCGGCTGGAGCGTGGAGCCAATGCCGAGCGTCGAGGCGCCGGCAATCGTGCCCGCGCCCTTGAGCGTGGCGCCGATGCCCACATTTACGGTGCCGCCGAGCGAACCGTTAATCACCAGGCGGGCGCCCGTCTCAACCTGCACCGAACCGTTGCCGCTACCGACGCTCGTCGTGTCGATGTTCAACGTGCCGTTGACGACATCGACGAGGGAACCGGTATTGAGCGTATTGGCGCCCGTCACGACCACCGTGCCATTGCTGGTCGGGTTGACGCTCAGGGTGCCGTTGTTCGCCACGGTCAGCGTGCCCGCGGTCACCGAGAAGCCATTGGCCACATCGATATTGCCCTTCGGATTGGAGGTCCCCGTCACCGCGATGCCGTCCGTGCTGCTGTTGCCACCGGTCACATTCAGCGAGGCGGCATTCGAGGAGGCGCCACCGTTGAAGGTTACCGCGGACGTCAGCGAGAAGCTGCCGACATTCAGTGTCGAACTCGCGTCCACCTGGATGCTGCCCTTGCCACCCACCGGGGTGACGAAGAGGTTGCCGGTGCCGTCGTCGATCGGCTTGATCATGTCGCCACCGTCGAGAGCGGCGATGCCGTTCTTGTAGCCGAAGCCATAGTTGGTGGAGAAGCCGTTGCCGTTGATCGGGCCGGCACCGCCGGTGCCGTTGTTCATGCGGATTTCGACCAAGTGCCAGCCGCTACCGAAGCCTGGCAGCGAAATGCCGGGACCAAAGTTCTGGCTGGGCGTGCCGAGGTTCGAACCGGCCGTGAGAGCGCCGGTGCCCGCCTGGCCGTCCTTGAAGGCCGTGCTAACCACGCGGCTCGTGCCACCGTTGCTCGCATTCAAGGCCAGCGCGCCATCGATCCAGACCGCGGCGCGGTCGTCGATGTTCTCGGCGAAGGAGAAGACGCCGTCATCATCCTTCACATAACCGGTGTAGACCCAGGTATCGTTGTCCGTGTGACCGGTGAGCGCGTTTTGGGTCACCACGTTCATCTGGAGCATGCGGGGCTCCAGGCGGATGCCAAAGTTGCCCGGGTTCGCAGCACGAGTGTTGGAGACATCCATGGCGCCGCCGGGAACCGTGGTGTAACCTTCCAGCAAGCCGGGGGTGTAACCGAGCGTGGTGCCATCGATGCTGCCGCTGATGGTGATGGTTCCGGCCGAGGCACGCACCGTGCCGTTATTGGTGATGCTGCCGGTGTGGGTGATGCTGCCCGCGGTGCCATCCAGATTCAGCGTGCCAGAGACCGCCGAAATCGCCGCCGTGGTGGCGGACGCCGTGGAAGCCGGCGAAGCAAGCACTGTGATGGTGCCGCTGCTGGTGGCCGCCGACGTGGGCGTGAGCTTGAGCGTGCCGCTTTCGATGCGGGCGCCGCCGACGTTGCTCAGGCCATTCGCGTTCACGGTGTTGTTGCCCGCGACCTTGATGCCGTTCAGCGAACCGCCAAAGAGGTTCAGCTGCTGGTTGAACGAGAGGTAGTGGCCCGTGCCGCTGTATCCACCCGCCGACCCGATGGTCGCGGTGCCGCCGGTGGCACCGATGACGCCGTTGTTGACGACGCTACCCGCGGTCAGGGTGGTGGTGTTGGTCACCGCCAGCACGCCGGGAACATTGCTCTTGTTCGACGCGATGTCACCCGCGTTCGAAGTCACCGTCAGGGCGCCCGTCACATTGAGCGTCTTGGCACCTTCCGAGGCGTAGAAGCCGCCGACCGTGAAGGCCGGGAGCGTCGCGGACGTCGGGAGAATCAGGTTATTGGTGGTGCCCGCCACCGCAATGCCCTGCGGGCCGGCGATGGTGATGCCACCCGTGAAGGTCGGGGCAATCGCGGTAAACTGCAGGCGCCCGCCGCCGCCCTTGACGAGCGTGCCGGAGCCATCCAGCGAAGCGAAGCGCGTAATGTAGTTGCCCAAGCCCGCGCCCGCCGTCGTAGCGGTGTTCGAGTCGACGGTCAGCGCCTTCGTCCCCGCGGCCACGGTGAGGGTGCCGAGGTCGATGATGTTGCCGGAGGTCGTATCCGCCGTGTTGACGCGGCCCACATCCAGGAAGGAGTTGGCCGAGAGCGTCACCGCGTTGCCGAAGGTCACCGCCGTGTTGTTCACGCCGGCTGCACCCGTGGTCGCGTCGTCGCGGAAGCGGAGACGGCCACCGTTCAGATTGATGGTCGCGGTGCCGAGCGCGCTGCCCGTGCTGCGGATAATCGCGGTGTTCTTGGCAATCAGGGCGATCTGGTTTTGCAGAATCGCATTCGTCCCGACGGTGATGGTGCCGCTGAAGTCATTCGAACCGGTGCCCGAGACAATCGGGTTACCGAGCGTGATGACGCCACCGCCACCGTTGCCCTGGGTGACCTGCTGGCCGTAGAGGTTGATGTTACCGCCACCGGTGAGCTTGCCATTGATGGTGATATTGCCGCTGTTCGTGCTCGGCACATAGTAGTCGTAGGCGGCGATGGTCGCATTGGCGCCCGTGGGCACCGTGAGCACCGTGGCGTTGGCCGGGGAGTCCGAAGCCGCACCGAGCGTGAAGGCGTTGATGGTCGCTCCCAGCGTGGCACCGTCTTTCAGCGTCACAGAGCCAGTGATGATTTGGTTGGCATTGTTAGCACCGAGCAGCACTGCGCCGTTCTGAACGGTCGTCGTGTCCAGCGGGCTGCCGAGCGAACCATGGCGATCCACACGCACCACACCGCTCTGGATGTTGAGCACGGCCGTCGGCACCGTGTGGCCGAAGAAGTTCTGGGCCTGACCCGTGACGGTGCCGGTGGCGCCCGCCACGGTGGCATTCACGCTCATCGTGACCTGCGTGCCGCTGTCCACCGAGATGATGTAGGCGCCCGCCGGGATGTTCGTTCCGGAGATCAGCATGCCGGGCTGCAGGCCCGTCGTGCTGGCGAAGCCGGTAATCTGCGCGCTGCCCACCGCCGTGGTGCCGCCGCCGAAGGTCGGGTTCTGGTCGGGATCCAGCGTCAGCAGGCCGGTACCGGCCTTGATGAGGCCGCCTTCCGTGACACCCGTCGGCACCGTGCTGATCCGGCCGCCGAAACGAAGGCCCACCGCCAGCACGCCATTCACCGCTGTCGGCGAATTAATATTCAGGGTGGCGCCCGTCGGATTCGAGAAGGACACGTTACCGATGAAGCCGCCGATGAACGGAGTGCCCGCCGACGGGTTGGTGTTCGTGGACGTAATCGCCGTCGCGGCCGTCAGGTTGACCGTCGAGGTGATTTGCAGGGCCGTGCGGTCGAAACCGTTGGCCGTCGCGTTTGAGCCGCTGCCGTCCAGGAAGGTGAGCGAGTTGATGTTCTCGGTCACGCCCGCGACGGCCACCATGTTCAGGCGAGCACCGCCACCGATGGTGACGTTCGCCGTCGGATTAATCTGCCCACCCACGTTGGCTTCCGTGACCACTGAGCCAATGCCGGTGACGTAAAGGTCGCCCGGAACGGCGAAGGCCGCCGGACCCGACGCCACTTGGTTGAGCGTGAGCGTGCCCGCGTTGACGATGGTCTTGCCGGTGTAGGTGTTGCCGAAGGTGACGCGGTAATCCGCGCCCGCCGTGGTGACATTGTTATTCAGCGTGATGCTCACGCCGGGATTGATGGCCGTGATGACCGTGCCCGCCGGGAAGATGCTGGCGGTACCGGCGCTGACGGCGTCACCGACTTCCAGACCCGTGGTGTTCGTCGTGGTGATGACGTTCGTTCCCGCGGTCACCGTGGCGGTGAGCAGCGACGAAGGCGCCAGGTTCAAGGCACCCGCGCCGGACTTGACGAGGTCAATCGCGCCGGTGACCGGGATGTTAAAGCCGTTCGTGTTCTGGTTGACCCAGTAGATCAGCTCGCCGGAGTTGGAGGTAATGAAGTTGCCGCGCGCATCCGCCGCCGCATTGTGGCTGATGGTGAAGGCGGCGTCCGACAGCATGGCGCCGGTATCAATCGTGAGCCCCACACCATTGTTGTAGGTGTTCGTGATGTTTGCGCCCGGTCCCATGCGCCAGGAGTTGACGGTCTTGCTGGCCGCCAAGGTGCGCGCCGTGCCGTCATTGACGTTTTGGGTCGCCGTGGCGGCCGTTACGTCGCCCGAGTCGTAAGCCGCGAAGCCATCCGCGGTATTGCCCATTTCACCCACGCCCACGCCGGCGCGATAGGTGGCGAAGTTCGTGCCGCGCACGATGGCCCAGCCACCCAGGATATTATCATTCGTCGCCACCGGAGAGCCGTTGACGTTGTTGATCATGTAGCGGATCGCCGTGGAGGTGTTGCCCGCCGTGCCGATGAAGCCGTAGTTCTGGTTGAAGTTGAGCACCGAACCAGCGCCCGGGGTGCGGACGAGGTTGTTGATGATCAATTCGTTGGCGCCGCTGCCGCCCGCATTGCTGACGAAGTCATTGCGGCCACCGCTCATGGTGAGGGTGTTAATCGTCTGCGACGCCACCTGGCCGGCCGCACCAGTCATGCTGATGGTGCCGCCATTGATATCCACCGGGGTCGCCGGGTTGATACGGTTGGTGACGTTGGAGAGATAGCTGTTATCGAGCAACAGCGTGGCGTCCCGCAGAGTAACGGTGCCAGCCGTGGCGCTCAGCGCGGCGGAGTCGCGGAGTTGCAGCGTGCCCGCCCGCAGCGTCGTCGTGCCCGTGTAGGTCTGCGCGCCGGTGAGGAGCAGGGTGTTGTTGCCCGTCTTATCGAGCGACACCAAGCCATCGAGGTTGCCGGCAAACCGGCCGCCGCCCGTGTTCAGGATGGTCGCCGCCGTGGCGCTGGTCACCGTGCCGCCCTGGCCGGGCAGCTCGTTGGCGCTGTTCAGCAGGTTGATCATCTGGCTGTTGCCGCCGAGATTCAGCGTGCCGGCGTTGACGTAGAGGCTCACCGCCGTGGTGGAGCCGTTCTGCGACCGCACATTTTGCGCGTTGTTGCCCGCGGCCAGGTTGACCGTGCCGCCGTCGATCTGGAAGGGAGCGCGGAAGCCGTTCCAAGCGCCGGCGCCGAAGTTCACGGTGCCGGGGCCGGTCTTCACCAGGCCGATATCGCTGAACACCTTGGTGTTCAGGTTCAGGTCGCCCCAGGTGTGGAGGAAGATGCTCGAGCCACCGATCTGGGTGATGTAGCTCTCCGTGTTGCCGGAGGTGCTGCCGGTAATCGTGGCCGTTCCACCCGAGGGAACAAAGATTGCCGAGGAGTTCAACAGCAGGCGGCTGGACGTCGCGTTCAGCGGCAAGGTGCCGCCAATCGTCAGATTGCTGCCCGGGTTGAGGGTCAGCGTCTGCACGCGGCTGTCACCCGTGACCGTCGTGGCGCCCGAGAGCTTCACGTTCAGGCCAACGGTTTGGTTGTCGCGGAAGGTGCTGCTGTATTCGGAAGAGGCCAGGTTGCGCAGACCACCCACGATGACGTTCAGGTTGGTCGCCGCCGCCGTGGTGTTGTTGGTCAGGGTCACCTGGTTCGCGCCCACCGTCGCGATGCGGGTGCCCGCCGGGATGCCCGCGCCCGTCACCAGCATGCCCACCGCAAGGCCGGTCGTGGTCGGCAGGCCCGTCACGAGGTTGGTGCCGCTGGTATTGGTGGAGGTGTAGTTGACACCGTCCTCGGTCACGAATCCTTCCGGCACGCCATTGCTATCGGCATCACCGAGGAGGTCGTTGCGGACCGGCAGGACGAGCGAGCCCGAGCTGCCCATGATGACACCGGCGCCCAAGCCCGAACCGCCCACGCCGCCACCAAAGTTGGGCGTGATCACCTCCACCAGGCCATTGGCCGTGTTGCTCACATTGGGCACGATGCCGCTGGTGCTGGTGTAGGCCATCGGCAGGTTCGCGAGGCTCGGGGAACTGAAGATATACGCCGCCTGGCGTTGGCCCGAGTTGATGAAGTTTTCGATCGCTTGCAGTTGCAGCGTCGTGTTGGCCGCCCCCGGCGTCACCTTCACGGTGCTGATCATCGAGTTTTGCACCTGGCCGATGAAGTTGCCCGCGCCGCTGGCGAGCGTGCCAAACTGTTCCACCACCGCCGTGGTGGCGTTGCCCTTCAGCTCGAACGTGCCGCCTTGGCCGACGAGGAAGGCCGGAAGCCCGAGGCGGTTGCTGGTGGCGTTCGTGGTGTTGTCCACGATGATCGAGGCGCCGCGCTGCGGACGGAGTTCATTCCAGTCGCCGGTGCCCGCGTTGATCACCAAGGAGCCTTGCTGGGCCAGCAGCACGCCCTGGGCGTCGCTATTGCCGGTCAGGGTCAGCGTGCCGGTGCCGGACTTCATCAGGCTCGGCTGCTGGCCGTTGGTGTTCTTGAAGACCACGTTGCTGGTCACGTTGCCCGTGATATTCATCGCCAGGGCAGTGCCGGCCGCGTTCGCGATGACAGCGCCATTACCGGTGACGGGACCGGTATATTCCATGAAGTTGGTGACGTTCAGCAATAGCGAGGAACCCGTGGCCGGCTGGGGCCCGGAACCGCCGGTGCCCGGGAAGGCTTGCACGGCACTCGGCAGGGACAGGCTCTGCGTATCCGGGAAGACGTTGGCCGCACCGAACGCGAGCTGTGCGCCGTCGGTGACGGTGATGGTAGCGCCCGCTCCGGTCACGTTGCTTTGCGGTCCGACCAGTTGCACGGCGCCCAGTTTCGGCAAGCCGTCAATGTAGCGCGTGGTGCCGATGGTGAGATTGGCGCCGGCGGCGAGGTTGAAGCCTTCCTGAATGTTGAAGTAAGTGCTGCTGGTGCCCGCGAGGATGGACCCGTTGCCGAGCATTAAGCGGCCGCGGCCCTCGTTCAACTGGCGGCCGTCCACGGAATCGTTGGTGAGGACACCGCCGCTGGTGAGCGTGAAGTCTTCCGGAGCAATTGTCGGCGTCCCGGTCACCGGGATGATAAACGGATTGTTGTTGTTCGTGTAGGTGCGGTTCGCGCCATAGACCTCATATGCGCCGTCCGTCGGCGTGAACTGCGAGATCTTGTAGACGTTGTCGACGTTCAGGTGAACCACCGTCCCGGGCTCATACACAAACTGCCCGGGCACCACGAGACCGGTGGTATCCGGCGTGCCCGTCTGGGTGAGCCCATAGGTGCCGCGGCCGAAGAAGGCGTTGGCGGTGCCGAGATCGAGGATGGAATCCGTCTTGAAGGTGTAGGAACCCGCGGGCGCGGAGCCGATGCCCGAGGCATCGTTGATGATGAACTTGCCGCCCGCTTCCACCGATACCTGCCCGTTCAACGGGCTCGGGACGGCGTACGGGAGATTCTGGGTATTGTTCAGGGTGCCATCCGCATTGCGGGTGGAGTTGGTGATGTTGCCGATCGCCGTGTAGTTGCCCGGGTCGAGGATGGCGCCCGCCTGCACGACCACCTTGGCCTGACCGGTGGAACCGAAGCCCAGCGCCATGGTCGTGTTCGGCTGGAAGATGGAGCCCGGGGTGAGCACGAAGGTGAGGTTGGACGGCAGGAGGACCGGCTCGTCTTCGTTAATCACCACGTTGCCGATAACCTTCGCGTTGATCGGGCCGTTGGTGTTATTGACGATCTGGAAACCGCCCTGGTTGTTCGCCGCCGTGAGCAGCGAGCCAAGCGCCAACTGGCCAATGCCGTTGTCGCGCGTGATGCTCTGCAGGATGAAGTCGCTATTCGCGTAAATCGTGCCGCCATTCCACGTGATGGTGCCGCGGTCCGAGCTCAAGCCCGCCCACGGAGTGCCCGCACCGACGGTCACCGTCTGGTTGAACGAGGTGGTGGCCGTCACTGGCGCGAAGAAGAGGTCCGCTGCCGTGCCGAGATTCTGGATGGTCAACGTGCCCGCACCTTGATTCGCGGCGTTGGTCACGTTGTGTTTCACGATCGCGCCGGGCGCGAGGTAGACCTGGCCGCCGGCGGTGAAGGAGGTCGGAGTGGCGACACGGGTGAGGCTGTTCAAACCAAAACCCGCTCCCTGGCTATTCGCGAAGATGGTGCTGCCCGTGCCGATGCTGAAGCGATCGCCCGAGGCATTGTAGGCGCCGGCTGCGCCCGCGGTCCCGTTGGTGAGCACAATCGTCGATTGATCCACCAGGGTGTAAACCGCGGCGTTCGCCGCCGCATCAATGCCGGTGGTCGAACCCTTATTGCCGAGGTTGAGGATCGAGTTCTTCACGAACACCGAACCCGTGCCGAGGCTGCCCGTGTTGTTGGCGGTGAGCGTGCCGCGCAGCACTTGCGTGCCGCCCGAGTAGGTGTTGAGCGGGCTGTCAAGCACCACGGTGCCGTCCTGCGCTTTCACCACCCGCACGGTCGCAGCCGCGTTGTTCGGGTTATTGATGATGCTGGAGTTGATCGTGAGCGTCGCCGCCGTGTTGTTGTGGAAGAACAGTTCCTGCGGCGTGGTCGCCGTGGTGGTGCCCGCCGTCAACTGGCCGCGGGTGAAGTTGCTCGTCGTCACGCCCACGGTCTTGGCGCCGGTGCCGTTGTCGGTGATGATACCACCGCTTTCCACGAAGAGCGTGTCCGGCGTGCCGGTCGTGCCGGAGAACGTGAGCGACTGCGCCGTCGCGCCACCGCTGAACTTCAACGCGCGGACGGAAAAGTTTTGGCCGGCCCCAGCCGTGCCGAGGGCGAGAGCGGCAATGGAATCCGAGCCCACCACTCCGGTCGCCCAGTTGCCGGAACCCGGGGCCGTGGCCGCCGTGAGGGCACTGTAGGTCGGGGCGCTGCCCGTGCCGTTCACCGTGCCGTAGTTCACGATACCGGTGACGGTATTGGCCGCACCGCCGATCGTGGCATTCGCGCCGTAGGCCGCGAAATCGGACTGGTTGATCGTCGCCCAGCCGCCAATGAAGGAGCTGAACGTGGGCGCAACGCCGTTGATCTGGTTCAGGATGATGCGCGGATTATCGCCCGAGATACCGAGAGTATTGCCATCCGTGGTGAAGTTCACCGTGCCGCTGCCGACGTTGCGCACGAGGTTCGAGATGACCAGATCCGCACCACCGTTGCCGGTGCGGGTGGAGTTGATGAAGGACTGGCCGACACCAACCGTCGTCACGCCGAAATCTTCCTCGCTCGTCGCCGGGGTGCCGGCGGCGAAGGCCACGTTACGGCCGACAAAGCGGAGCGTGCCGCCGTTGAGGGTAATGGTGGCCGCGTTGTTGAAGCGGTCGCGATTATCCGTCGAACCGAACACGCGGGTGGAGCCCAGCGTGCTGTTGTTGTCCACATCGAGGCGGCCCTGGGTTTCCAGGACGAGGCCGGTGATATTCGGCAGCGCGCCCTGTCCGCGCAAATCGACGCGGTTGCCGTTCGCGCCGATGGTCAGCACACCGCTGTAATTGTTCGAGGTGAAGACCTCGAGGAAACCGAGGCCGGTCTTGGTCAGCGCGCCGCTGCCAGTCAGGCCGTTCGTGCTGGTGATGGCCGCGAAATTACCCTGGGCCTGGCGGGCCGGGATATCGATCGTGCCGCCGGCGGCGCCGACATTGACCACACGGCCGCCGCCGGTGGAGGCGCCCACGTAACCGAGGTCGGCCCAGCTGGCGGTACCGCCCGTGTTGTCGGAAGCATTGATGAGCTGGAGGATGCCGCCGTTCAGGTTGAGCACATTGCTCGACGTGCCGAGCGAGTTGTCGTTCACGTAGGCCAGACGGCCGCCCGCATTGATGGTGGCCGCACCGGTGAAGGTGTTGATGCCGTTCAACTGGGTGTCGCCGTTAATCGCGAGAGCCGCCGAGCCGGCGAGCACGGAGTTCACGCTGATCCGGCCGCCGCCGCCGCCGATGTTGAACCCAGCCGCATTCGGGGTGATGGTGCCCGTGTAGGTCACATTGCCCCGGGCCCCGAGCCCGATATTGGGCGTGGCGGAGAAATTCAGGTTGTTGGCATTATTGCTGGTCAGCGCCAGCGTGCCGGTCGAGCCCGCGGCAAACACCGGCAGGAAGGTCTGATCCACCGCGTAGTTCGCGTAGACCGTGCTGGTCGCCGGCACCGTGAGGCTCACGCTGCCGCCGCCGGAGAGCGGATTCGAGTCGAATTGGTAGCCGAGCCCGGCCGGCACCGAGGCCGCCCCGAAGCTTTGCGTGCCGCTGAAGCCGAGGACACCCGCAGAGAGGGTCACCGCCGGAACGGTCGCCTGGTTCGTGGCGAAAGTCAGGACGCCGTTGCCCGTCTTGGTGATCGCGCCCGAGGCCACATTCAGCGTGCCGTTGATGATGAGTTCGCCGCTATCCACGCGGACCGTCGAGGCCGCAGTGGTGGTCAGGTTGCCAATCTGGCTGACGCCGCCGAGGTTGCGCAGGGCCGCTTCGCTGCTGTCGCCCGTGATGCCGGTCCCGGCGATGGAGACGTTTTCCGCCACCATGCTGGCGCCGCTCGTGCGCAGCGAAGCACCGGAGGCCACGTTGGTTTCATTGCCGGCCCCGCCCGCGCCCAGGGCATTGGTGCCTTGCGCTTGCAGGATGCCCACATTGACGTTCGTCACGCCGGTATAAGTGGAGCCGTTGCCGGACAACACCGCCGTGCCGGCGCCCGTCTTGTTCAGCGTGAAGTTGCCCGCCAGCGCCACCCCGATGGTGCCGCCGGTGAGGGTGGGCGTCGCGCCGTTCACCGTCAGGACGCCGGTGGTCCCGGAAATCGTGCCGCCGTTCATCACCAGGTTGCCGATGGTGTCGCTGTTCGCGCCCATGTCGAGGATACCCGCGGTCATGGTCACCGTGGCGGTATCCGCGATCTGGTTGCTCTGGCGCAGGACCACGTTGTTCAACGCGCCCAGCGCATTCGGGGCATTGACGGTGAGGCCGCCGGTCCCGATCGAATTGCCGCCCGTCGTGTTCAAACGGAGCTGGCCACCGGTGACCGTGGTCAGGCCGGTGTAAGTATTGATGCCTTGGAATTCCCCGAAGTAGGGGCCGGCAAAGTTCAGCGCGCGGCTGCCACCCGTTTCCGAGATGGCGCCCGTCACAATCAGACCGGCCGTCGTCGGCGCGAGGGTGGGCGTCGCGGCATTGATCACGCCGCCCGCCGCGGTGAGATTGTCCACCGCGTTGCTGGTCAAGGTGAACGTGCCGTTGCCCAGGGTCAGTCCCGAGGAACTGGACGGACCAACCAAGTCCAGCGTGCCGCCGCCGTTGGAGCTAATCGGCCCCAACGCGAGATCCGCCAGGGAACCGGTGGTAAAGGCCGAGCCGGGCACGATGACCGTGCTGGAGCCGGAGTCCGGGCCGTTGTAGGACAGCGTCGCGTAACCGCCGCCGCCGCCTTCCGAGTGCTTCACCACGATGCTGTGCGCACCCGCGGAGAGGTTGACCGCGCCGCCGATGTTCGTATTCGTGGCAATGACGCCGAGGGTGCCGATTTGCACGCCATCGATATAGAGGACGTAGTTGTCGTCGTTGGTGCCGGAGAATTGATAGCTGCCGCCGGTCGTGATGTTGATCAGGCCCTTCCACATGGTGCCCACGTTCTGGCCGCCCACGAGGCCCGTGCCCATGGAGTAACCTTCCACCGGGATAATCGGCCAGTCACCGCTGCCGCTATTGACCATGTTGACGTTCAGGTCCGTCTTGAAGAAGGCGCGGGGATAGAGAAAGAGCTGATCCGTCGCGTAGTTATTGGCCCCGGTACCCGGGTTGCTGCCGAAGTTGTAGTAAATCGCATTCAGGCCGGCGGAACCAGCCGAGTTCAACGCGGAGTTGATCGTCCGGATCTGCGCCGTGCCACCCGCGAGGCCGATGCCGCTCGTGGTGTTAATCGTCGAGGCATTGCTATACAGCACCGTCGCATTGGTGCCGGCAATCACCTGGCCGGTGTGGCCCGCGCGGCTGCCCGACAGGGTCAGCGTGGCCGCCGCCGGGGCGGTGGCCGTCAGATTTCCGCTGCCGGAAATCGGGGCCGAAATGTTGAAGCTGATCGCCGTCGTGGTCGTCTGGAATTGCCGCAGGGCCGCGTTGGCATTGCCGGTCATCGTGATGGCGCCCGCGAAGGTGCCACCCGCGGTGTTGGCGCTGATCGTGCCACCCGTGTTCAGGGTAAAGGTGTTGCGGTTGCTGATGCCGGCGCTGGTGACAAACTCGCCACCGCTATTCACGGTCACGTTTTTGACCGCCGTGCCCAGGGAATCTGCGTTTTGGAATTCCACGGTGCCGGCGTTGACCGCCAGGCTGCCGAGGAAGTTCGTATTGGCGCCCGACAACTGCATCACGCCGCCGCCGGTTTTGGTCACGGTCGCGGTGGCGTCCGAGGCGATCAAGCCGGCTCCCACCAGCACCTTGCCAGTGGAGCCGCTGCCGCCGACGAAGATGGTGCCGCCCGTGCCTTGGAAGCTCAGCGTGCCCGTGGCGCCGACCGTCAACTGCGCATTCTGCGTCCATTGGAACGTGCCGCCATTGCTCAAGGTAACCGCCTGAACCGAAGTGCCGGCCGCGGTATTGATTTCGTAGGTCGCGCCCGTGCCGACGGTCACCAGTCCGGTGCCGACCGCGCTGAGGTTGGTCGCCGTGAGCGTGCCGCCATTGACCGCCGTCGTGCCAGTGCGAGTGCTGGCCCCGCCCAGGCTCAAGGCGCCGGTGCCGGTTTTCGTCAAGGCGTTGGCATTCGCCGCCAGCGCCGTGGAGGCGGTGAACGTGAAGGTGGGGTCGACGTTGATCGTGCCGCCGCCCGCTCCGAGCGTGATGGCGCGCGCCGAGGTAAACGTCCCGCCGACGCTCAGCGTGCCGCTATCGAGAGTCACGGTATTGGCCGCGACCCCGAGATTGGCGTCCGCCGCAATCCCGAGCGTGCCGCCCAACACGGAGACAGTCCCCGTGAACGTGTTCACGCCGGTCAAATTGAGCCGGCCAGCACCATTCTTCACCAAGCCGGTGCCCGTCAGAATCGCGCTGATCGAATCGGTGTCGGCGGCATTGGTCACCGTGATCGTCGGGGTCGTCCCACCCAAATTGATCACTTCACCCGCCACCGCGCCCGAAATCGTGTAGCCACCGCTGTTGAAGATCAGCCCGTTGGCCGCCACCCCCGTGTCGGTCGCCGTGTCGATCGTTACCAAGCCCCCCGCGCCACCAAACACCGCCACGTCCGTCAGCGAGATGTTGTTGGGCCACAGCACGTCTGTTGCTACGCCGTCGAACCAGTTTGCCGTAGTCAAATCCCACGTCCCGGCGCCGCCGATGGCCGCCCCTGCGGTCAATCCGGGATCCCAGGAGTAGTTTGTGGCTTCAGCGCGGCTCAATCCCAATGCGGCCAGAGTGGCGAGGGCGAGATTGCGGGAGAGGGCAGCGATAAAAGAGCGGCTGATGCCGGCAGCTTTGCGGGTGGATTTGGGGGCGGTGGACGACGCTTTATTGTTCATGGACGTGACAGGAAGATGCCGGGATGAGCCCAGCAAAGGTGGGTGCAGGTCTTGGGTGTGGGTCTAGGGTGCGGGATTGCTCGGGGTGAAAACGGACAGGTAAGGAGAATTATCGGTGCAGGAGAGGAGGATGGTCGGGTATTAACTGCGCGTTCAACCTCGATTCGTCAACACTGATATTGCGTTCCGGGGCGGAGTTTGCAGTACAATTGCGTCACGTAGAGCGACGATCGTGCCAATTCTCTCCTCAGATAGGTTACTTCTCGGCGGCTCCAGTCCCCTCGCCAGCTAACTCCTTCCGCCGCAACTTCTCATACGCCTTCGATTCATTGGCGTAATCGGGGTAGTCCTCCCGGGTTCCCTTGGGCCGATATCGAAAATGCTTATACGGCCACAGCCAAATTCCCGGATTTGCGTGAATGTGCGGCTCATAAAAATCCCAGCACTGCTGCGCAATTTCCCGCAAACTCGCGCCGGGCGCCACCTCCAGCGGCGCGGCCACGAGCATCGTGCAACCGCCGTCGGGGTCCGGACGCGGGATCACGGGGACAATCCGCGAACCGCCGCGCTGGGCCAGCACCGCGTGCAACACGCTCACGCACAGCTCCAAACCAAAGGCGCGGATGACCGTGCTGGCTTGGCCCGGCGGCACCGTCAGGTCCGCGAGCATGGCGGTCATGCCGCCGCGTTTGGCCGTCTTAAGCATGCGCAGCATGGAGTTCTCCTGCGGAATGATTACCGCGCCGCTCACCTGGCGCAGCTCGGTGAAAATGGGGGTTAGCTCCGGATTTTTAAACTCCTCCGCCACGGCGGGAAACGTGTAACCGACAAACCCGGCAGCCAGGTTTGCCCACTCCCAGTTTCCATAGTGTAAGGTGAGAAACATCACCCCCGGCTTCCCCGGCCCCAGCATCTCGGCGGGCGTCGGCCACTGCTGCGCGCGGATCCAGTGGCGGTTCTCCGGCTTCGCCAGGGTGGGCGACCAGAAAAGATCCACCATGGTGCGGGCAAAGTTCCGGTAGCTCGCCCGCGCGGCGGCCTCCCGCTGCTCGGGAGTCAGCTCGCCCCCGAGGGTGCAACGTAGATTTTCCAGCGCCACGGCCCGCCCGCGCCGGTCGAGCCGGAAGACGATTTCGCCCAAGGCATTCGCCAGCCGCACGCATTGCGTCCGCGACAGATTGGGCACCAGCCACGCAAAAAACCGCACGGCGGCGGCTTCCAGCAGTTGGCGGATATTTCTCAAAAAAGACATCGGCACTCGCTTACCCTAAACGCGGAGATCGGGACAACGAAAGACGTGAAGGAGCTAAAACCCAGGCCAGCGGAGCCGGATTTCAAAAAGGGCCGGGGAGTAACCACAGAGGACACAAAAGGCACAGAGATAGACCATGGGGGCGGTCATTGACCACAGATACCGCTGATAATTCAGATGGCGCAGATGACGGCCACGGGCCGTCGATCCCGCGGATAAGCGCGGATTCGCTAGTTCCATCTGTGTTATCTAAGTCATCATCTGTGGTAACCAGGCCGTGCTCTTCCCTCTCTGTGCCCTTGGTGGCCCTTCGGCATCCCTCCCAAGTTCTCCAGGGATCTCCTTTCGTGCCCGATCGTGTCTCTCGCTGTCCTCCCAATTCGTTTTCCGGCTTCCCGGAGAAATCGCCTCGCCTGCGTGCGTTCCTTGGTGGCAAAAGTGCGGCCTGCCATGCGTCCGTTTCTCTCCATTGTCCGCGCCATCCTGGAACAGCCGACGGCGCCCTTCCACGAGGACGCGGTGCGCGCGGAAATTGAGCGCCAGCTCGCCGGCCTCGCGCACGTCACCGTCAAACGGGATGCTTTTGGAAACCTCGTGGCTCTCTACCAGCGCGGCCCGGCGGCCGCCCGCTATGCCTTCGCCGCGCATATGGATCACCCCGGCTATGTGGGCCACGAATTCCTCGGCGGAGTTCCGGCAGCTTATCTAAAGAAAAAGCCGGCCCGGCACAAGTTCGGCGCTTTCTCCATGTGGCAGCTGCCCGCCTATTCCCTGCGCCGCGGGCTCATCCACTCCCGCGCGTGCGATGACCTCATCGGCTGCGCCTGCATCGTGGCCATGCTGCAGGAACTGGAGGCCACCGGCGCGAAGTGCGGCGCGTACGGGCTCTTCACCCGTGCGGAGGAGGTCGGCTTTGTCGGGGCCATCCAGCTGGCAAAAGGCGGGCTCCTTCCGGAGGACGTCACGGTCGTCTCGCTCGAGACCAGCAGCGTGAAAGGCGGGCCCGTGAAAATCGGCGCCGGCCCCATCATCCGCGTCGGCGACCGCACGAGTATCTTCGACTCCGAGGCCACCGCGCGCCTGCAGGAATGCGCCACGGAAGCCAAGCTCCCCCACCAGCGCGCCCTTATGCAAGGCGGCACCTGCGAGGCCACGGCCTACGCGCTTTACGGCTATAAGACCGCCGCCCTCTGCGTAGCCCTCGGCAATTATCACAACTGCGGACCGCGCACCCGCATCGCCGCGGAATACGTCAGCGCCAAGGACGCCGCCGGCATGGCCTCCCTCTGCACGGCGCTCGCAGAGAGCAAGCCCTCCAAATCCCTTCAAGCCCTCCGCCGTCGGCTGGAGAAACGCCTGCGTGACCACCGGAAATATTTTCGGAAGCTGAAGGAGTAGCGCGGCGCCCTACGTGTTTAATTTGTCAGGCGTTTGATGATAGGACGGAGCAAAGCGCTCCTCTCCTGGTGGCGTGACGCTCTGCGTCGCGCCTAATGTGGCTCCCGACTCCGTTCGGGAGTTCAAAACACAGCGCGCAGCGCCTCTTTTGTGAAGCGTTCCTGAGGATCGTGCGGTTTAAAAGCGGGCGCTGCGCGCGATGATCTCAAACTCCCGGACGGAGCCGGGAGCCACATTAGACGCCCCTTCACCAGGCGCGACGCAAAGCGTCATGCCACCAAGGCACCGGCCCTACATGACATTCCACCACCAAACGCCTGACGAACCCGTTCAGCGGCTACATCGACGCACTCCTACCAACCCGTACAAAAAGTGTGGGGCCGCCGACCGAATGGACGACGACCCCACTGTTCCCCCCAGAACGAGAACAATCATAGCGGGGTTTTCCGGACCGGCTACGGGAAAAGTGTATCGTTTTTGTTACGCATCCCGCTTCGCCCTTGCGACCTCTGGCTAAACTCCCCTTCCCTCCCGGATTATCTCCTGCATGACTCCCAAACACATCCTCCTGGCCCTCGCCCTGTCCACCCCGCTCGTTGCAGCTCCCGTGGATATCCCCCAGTGGCGCGGCCCGAATCGCGATGGCATCTTTCCCGCCACTGGGCTCTTGAAACAGTGGCCGGAGGGCGGCCCAAAACTGGAGTGGTCCATCGATAAACTCGGGAAGGGACTCGCCGGGGTCTCCATCGTCCACGGCACGATTTACACCACCGGTGGCCGGCAGGATGGCCAGTACATCGTCGCCCTCGATGCCAATACCCATGCGGAAAAGTGGGCGGCGAAGATGTCCAGCGGCGGCGGCGAACCGCGCTGCACGCCAACCGTGGACGGCGACCTCGTTTTCGCCCTGAGCACGCGCGGCGATCTCGTGTGCGTCAACGCCACCGACGGCAAGGAAGTCTGGCGCAAGAGCTATGCGACCGATTTTGGCAATCCGCCCAAGCCCGGCTGGGATTTCTCGGAGTCCCCGCTGGTCGATGGCGACAAGCTGGTAGTTATTCCCGGCAGCGCCGAGGCCGTGATGGCCGCGCTGAATAAAAAGACGGGCGACACCATTTGGAAAACGGCCGCCGTGCTTTCCGGCAAAGGCCACGATGGCGCGGGCTACACGGGCGCGGTCATCAGCAATGCCGCCGGCATCCGCCAGTATGTGACCCTCGTGGGGAAAGGTGCCATCGGCGTCGATGCGCAGACCGGCAAACTCCTGTGGCACTACAACCGCGTGGCCAACGGCACCGCCGTCATCCCCACGCCGCTCGTGTGGGACGACTACGTCTTCGTGAGCAGCGGCTATGGCACCGGCGCGGCATTGCTGAAAATCACAAAGGGCGACGCTCCCGCCCCTGCGGCACCAGAGCCCAAGGTGGATCCAGCCAAGGTTGCCGAGCTGACCAAGAAGCTCGCCGACCTCAACGCCACGCTGGCCAAAAATCGCGACGCCCGTTCCAAGACCAAAAACGGCACCCCCGAATACGAGGCGGCCGACAAACTCGTGCAGTCCCTCAAACCCGACATCGCCAAAGCCGAGGACGAACTCAACAAAGCCCGCGGCACCGCCGGCAACAAGGAAGGCCCCAGCAAAATCCCCGGCTCCCCCGTCGTGGCGGAGGAGCAATACTGGCTGAATGCCGGCGTCTTTCAAAATCACCACGGCGGCATGGTCCGCATCGGCGATTACATTTACGCCGGCAAAGGCCACAACAACGGTTTCCCCATCTGCCTCGAATGGAAGACCGGCAAAGTGGTGTGGGAAAAAGAACGCGGTCCCGGCAAGGAAAGCGCCGCCGTCATCGCCGCCGACGGCAATCTCTACTTCCGCTACCAGGACGGCACCATGGCGCTCATCCAAGCCACGCCCACCGGCTACACGGAAAAAGGTGTCTTCAAGCTCGCCGTCGTCAAAGGCCCGAGCTGGCCCCACCCCGCCATCTACGACGGCAAGCTCTACGTCCGCGCCGATGACTCGCTGATGTGCTATGATTTGAAGTAGCGCTCGATACCGCGGGGCGGTGAACGTGGGACCGGTTTCCAACCGGTCGGGGCGGGCGTGCGGGCGGGAACGGTGAGAGCACCAGCGCGGAAGTGATTGCCCAAATCCCCCACCCCGCTACCTGCGCCCACCAACCGCGACTGGTTGGAAACCGGTCCCACGTTCGCCGTCCCGCCGTGTCGAGCGCTCTACTCAAATTTGCGGGCGCCAGCGCCACGCTATCTCTTTTCATCCGCTTGGTTACCTCCGCACACTTCCCATTCCCTCCCCGTCCGCACTACAAAGGCGCCCCATGATCCGCCGATACCTCGTGTCCCTGCTCATCCTCGTCGTGGTGCTGTGCGCGGTGTTCAGCTCGTTTGCGTTCGTCACCAAGGCACAAGTCGGCGCCGGCGCGGTGGTGGATGAAAACTTCCACACCGATTTCGTCCTGCCCATCACCATCTCGCCGGGCCGGTATTATCGAGTCGAAGCAGACGTTCTCCAAAACTTCCAGCAAAACACGAAATTCGTCGCCAGCGGGCCAATCGACATTCTCTCCCAAAACATCCAGATCACCACCCAGGAGGTCTCGTGGAAGCGGGACAAGACCACCATCACCGCGCCCGGCGCCAGCCTGCAGGCGCAGGTGCAATGGCGCGCAAAAACCAACACCGACGGCCAGGGCACAATCGAGCTGACGTTTCCGGAATATAAACTGGAGAAGCCGTACGTCATCGACCTGCACTCCGGGAATTTTCAGATCGATAATGGCCACCGCTGGTTCCGCGAGACGCAGGTTTATCAAAATGGCGCATCGGTCTTCATCGGGCGCATGATGTTTGCGGGCATCCTTGCGTTTCCCGTCGGGCTCCTCGTGCATTCCATTTGGTGGTTCTTTGTCCTGATGCGGGAGAAGCGGGTGCGCGTGGCGGCGCTGGCCGCGGGCAGTTCCGGGGCGCTGCCGCGCACCTTTCACCCGAGCCCCATCGCGGAGTTCTTTTGGTTCACGGTCGTAATGTCTTTTTTCGGCTTTTTCGGCGCCTTCATTTGCATCCTGGCCTGCACGGATTCCTACCTCAGCCTCACGATGTTCGGCGTCGTCGTCATCACGGAGGGGATCGGCTTCCTCATCGCGCTCTTCGTGGTCTGGTGCGTGCGGCGCGCGCTCGTGACGATGAAGCTCGATGCCGACGGCATCGCCTTTGCCAAGGGCCGTGGGGAGCTCAATTGGGTCACCGCACGCTGGGCGGATTTGCGGGAAGTGGAGGTGAAAGAGCGCGTCTACAAAGGCAACCGAACCGAGTGGGTGGAGATTACCTTTCCCGACGGCAAGCGCCGCTACTTTTCCGAAAACACCGTGGATGACTACAAGCTCGTCCGCGACACGATGTTCGCGCTCTTCCGGCATCACCACCAGCCGCCCGAGGCGCCGCAGCCGCCGGCGGCGGGGTGAATGTTTCGGGGTAGGACCGCGAGAAATGGATGCGGCGAAGCCGCCTTTATCTCTCCCCGACAAACTCCCCTTTCAGCCGCACCATCATCCGCAGCCAATCGCGGTAGAGGCTTTCGCCGATGGTCAGCTTTTCCTTCCGTTCCTTCGCATCGAAATCCTCGAGGCTGCTCCCATCGTAGTGTCCGATCCAGCCGCACGCCCATGGGCGCGACAACTGCAAGAACTCCTCCAGTTCCTTCGGCGTGCACGCGAGCGGGAAGGTCTCTTCGATGACCACCGGTTTCCCCACGGCGAACAACTTCAGGCCATCCACGGCCTCGGCGAGATCCTTGGTTTCCGGGTAAATGTGCACGCTGATGAAATCGACCTCCGGCGCAATTTGCCCGGGGACGAAGCCGGATAAAAAATGCCACTTCCGCGACCACGGCAGCAGGCCCACGGTGACGAGGTGCTTCGTGTCTCCGCGGCGCACGGCGGCTTTCATCCGCCGGCACCACTCCACCGCCACGGCCTCGCGGGCGCGCGCGCCGGGATCGAGCACCACGAACTGCACGAAATCGAATCCGCCCAGCAGATTCCCCGAGCGCCATTTCCCCGGCTCCCGTTTTTCCCCCGGTACGATGGGTTCATTCATGAGGTCGTAGCAAAAGACCGCCGGGCTCGCCGCGCACGTCTCCGCGACGGCCGACCAAAACTTTGCCTGCGCGTCCCACCGGCCCGCTTCCTCAAGCGCATCGTACCACGCCGGGGCATCCGCCGGGCGATACGATGCCAGGCCGGTGACATCGAGGTACAGTCCGAGATCTTCCGCGAGTTTCAGCAACCGGCCGAGCTGTGCCAGCGCGGCGGCGTGCGGACGATCCGGCGCCTCCATGAATTTTCCAAATTGCAGATGCACCCGGACGACATTGAGACCGAGTGCCTGCATCGCCCGAAAATCCTTTTCCACCCGCGCCCAATCGGCGTCCCAGAAATCTTCCATGAGCACGTCCTTCGGGCCGTAGTTCACGCCCCACGGACGGAAGACCGCGCCGCCGCGGACGAAGGTTTTGCCGTCCGGGGCGAGTTCGATGGGCGGCAGGGCAGCGTGCAGGAATAGGGAGCCGGCAAGGACGAGGAGAGCGGCGATTTTCATGAGCGGTGGAGCGAAGTGCGCGCGATAAGAAAAGGTAGCCAGAACTCCAGAGGCTGTCGCGCCCTTGGTGGTGTGACGCTCTGTGTCGCGCCACTAAGTTCCCCCTCACCGCGTCATCACCAGCATCTCAATCGTTCCCGTATCGCCGGCGAAAGGTTCGAGCGCTTTACCGATAACCGTGCCGGGTTTCACATCAGCCGGTGCGCGCATCGCGTGGCCCGGAGTGCTCGAGGCGACGAGCAGATCGCCAGGCCGGATGGCGCCGCCTTCGCCGGTGATCTTCACGGGCACGCGGCCCACGAGGGCGAGGGCCGGCGCGGCAGATTCATTGTCGGCGGCTTTGTTCATCAGCACGCCCGGCAGCGTCGTAATGACGCCCGCGACCATAGTGGTATTGGCGGAAGAGCTGAGCCGGTAGTGGAGCGGATGCTCGGGATCGATCTCCACGACATCCCCCGGCGCGGGCTGCGGGCCGGTGGATGGGATGACCTCCGCCACGTCCGCTCCCCCCGTCTGTGTGCCGCCATTGAAGAAGCCTTTACCGGTGGAATCGATCCGCGCAACGTTGCTGCCGGATTTTTGGAACACGGCGAGGTTGCAGGTGCTGATGGAGGCCACTTGGAGCACGTCGCTGCCATTGCCAGCGGCGATGTTCTCAAACCGCGCGGCCCGGGTCACACTGCCCGAGACCCCACCCTGGCCAAGCACCCCCACGCCGCCCGTCTTGGTGCCATAACCGCGTACGCCAATGCCATTAAGCAAGTCGTTGCGACCCACGACGGCGCCAGTCGTGCTGCCGTCGTGATTGGGATCGCTCGAACTACCAAGGACCCGGCCGAGCACCGCCTCGCCCAGAGAGTTGTCGCCGATCACGCCCGCCCCGCTGACGGAATTGGTGATTCCCCAGAGGCCAATGCCGCCGTTGGTGCTCGCATAGACTCCCGGGCCCGGGCCCTTCAACTCCACATCGACGCCACGGCTGCCGTTCGAAGCGCTGGTCAGGTTTAGGACGATGCCAGCGCCGAGGCCGGCGTGATTCACGGTAATGCCATTGGCTACGCTGCCGGGGCTGGTGACGGTGAAGAGGCCGGCGTCGCCCGTGCCGGATTGAACTGCGGAAACGCCGGGACCGGTGCCGTTGGTGGAGCCCAGCAGCGCCGCCGCGCTATTGGCGGCATTGGTAATCACGAAGTTGCCCGCTCGGCCCGTTCCGGTTTGGTTTCCGGTGATAGCGTGGCCGGCGCCATCCGTGGAGCCGAACAGCGCCACGGAGCTATTGCCGGCATTCGAAATGGTAAAGGAGCCGGCGCCACCGCTGCCGGATTGAGTGCCCGAAACCGCGGGCCCGGCGCCATTCGTCGCGCCCCACAACGTCGGCGAGCCATTGATCGCGTTGGCGTTTTGGAAAAAACCGGCGGAATTTGTGCCAGTGAGAGGCTGGACGCCATAGATCGACGGACCGCCACTGCTCTGCCCATAAACGCCGGAGCCATTAGTCGACAAACCATAGACCCCAATGCCCGATGCCGAGACGCCATACACGCCCCAGCCGGAACCGGCGTGCGATCCATAGACCCCGGCACCGAGGCCGCCGGTACTATTGTTCACACCCCGAATTCCAGCCGAGTAACTGCCGGGAGAAGTGGCATTGATGACGCCCATGACTCCGGACGCATTGTCGCTGGTGGACTCCGACTCGCCGAGCACGCCGGCCACGGTGCCGATGGTGTTGCCAAAGACACCGCGGAGCGCGCCGCCGGCCCCGCTATTCGTCACGTCGATGAGCGTGCTGGCGTCGGTATCGCTAATCGACAGGCGCCCGATGGCGCGGTCGATCTCCACTTCCAACTCGCACGGGTAGCCGCTTCCGGCGCCCTCCTTCGCACCGAGCACCACGCTGGTCTTGCCGGCGGCCACAAATGCAAACCCGTTGTTTGTCTCCGTCCCCGCGCGCCACGCCTGCACGGTGGCGGTCACGTCCACCTCGACAAATTTTTTCCCAAGCACGCTCGCCATCGGAAGCGTCGTGATCGGGCTTGCCGAGACGGCCGGCTCCGGAGCAGTGTTCTTTTCATCCCACGCCGCTGTGACAGTGTGGATGGCGATGTCCCCGGGCCGAAGGGCCGAGGGAAAATAGACACGCAGCCGCGCGTTCGCGATGTCCCCCGGCAGCACGTCTTCCGGCAAACTATTGAGATTGAAGAGGACAAAAGCTTTCCGGGTCGCGCTCACTGGCAGCGTGGTGGCCCGTCCGGTGACGAGCGAGAGCTTTCCCTTGAGGGAGCTGCTGTCCTGCGCCGGCGGCAGGACATCCGCCCGCCCGCGGGCGCCGAGGAGGGCAATGGACACAAGGAGTGGAACGAGGCAGATGCGAGTGTTCATAATCCGTTGGCGAACAGGGAGAACACCATGAGCCTAACGCCCACGCCCACCCCGTCGCGAGACCATTCTGATCATCCTTCCGATGGAGGGTCCCGAGGTTTTCCGCCGACCAACCAACCAACCTCTACCGTGTCGACAGCGACCGTTCGACAGGGAAAAGGCTATCACAGAAACGCGCTGGTCTTCCGAGCTGCGGCCGTGCTATTTTCGCGGTGGTTTCCCAATGACTCTCGCAGAATTCAAAGCACAACTGCGGACCTGCTCCGAATGCGATATTCAATTCGTAATCGAGCACAGCGAACATGTTCCGCCCCACGCTCACGTGAGCGAGATTGGGCGCGTCGAACGAGTGTCCATCGATTGCGGCGGAACCCTGCGCAAGTCGGTGTCCGCCATCCTGCAGCTCTGGCTCGCGGACGACACGAGTCACCGCATGACCACCGCGAAGCTTTTGAGTATCATTCATCGCTCGGCTCCGATTCTGAACGACGACACCCTGCCGGTGGAAATCGAATACGACGATTTTATCATTTCGCAATTTCCCATTCGCTCCTCGGAAACAGAGGCCGGCGTTTTGAAATTTCACCTGGTATCAAAGCATGCCGATTGCCTGGCGAAGGACATTTGCCTCCCGTGCGGACCCTCGCGGCAGAACGGCTGCTGTTGAGAGCACGCTCCCTCGATCCATGAACCTCCAGCGTGCGCCCACCATCCAATCAGTCGACGTACTCAGGAGTTGGGCGCTCCACCAGCGGATTGTTCTGAAAGTGGTCGGTGCCCCGGATAAGGACGCAAGGCGGGCCGTTTTCACCCCAGCGAAGCGGTTCGTCGCAATTCAATGGAATTTGGACCCGCTCACTCGGGACCGTGTATTGGATCAATAATCCGTAGCGGGCGGTCTGCGTATCATTCTTCGAGCCGTGCCAGAGAGGGCCATCGAAGAGCAGAAACTCGCCCTCCCGCATCGGCGGAGCGATTAAACGGGCGGAATCATGGAAGCTCCGTGCGGCAGCCTCTGCGGCTGCGTCATCCTTGACGCCAAGAGACTGGGGCATCTCGGAAATCCCTTGGCTACCACTGATCAGCTTCAATCCCGATGCCGGGCTCGTTCCAGACAGCCCAATGAAGGCCGTAATGCCCCGCCACCGCCGATGTTCCACATCCACATGCCAACGGTGCACCTGGCCTGGCTTCCGCACCGTAATCGAGGCGCCCCACGCCAGGACATCCGGGCCGAGGATCGACTCGACGCGGTCGACCAGAGCGGGATGGCAGGCCACATCAAAAAACTCCGGCACATACGCGTGCAAGCTCTTGGCCCAAGGCTTCGGATCCTCCTCCGCCCCCGAACCAAATTGCGTGGCCACGGATTCGTAGAGCTGCACGATGTGCCGACAGCCCTCTTTGGAGAGCAACGGAAAGACCCCGATCCAGCCATGGCGTGTGAAGAAGGCCTTTTCCCTCTCCGATAAATGATGGGAACCCGACGGCGCGGCGTCTGGATTGGTGGAGGGTGCATGTGGTCCACTCATAATGTTCGGGAAGTGATTGATGAGAACCCTGCTTAGTCAAAAGCTACGCTCTGGAGCCCCTCTTCATCGAGCCGATTCGGCAGCTCTCGCGCGCCCATAAGCTCTCGCATTTTCAACCTGGTTGCATCCCGGAACCGAAAGATGCGCTCGTCTCTCTCCTCGTTGCATAATTCGTGGATCTTTTGGAACACCTCATCCGCCCGTCTGGTCACGCTATCCCCCCCGCCCCGATCCTGCTTCCGCCGAAAATCCTCCAGCGATCGCGTGTAGTAGTGATTGATTTGAATCTGTGAGACCGCGGGGGGATTTCGGAAAGCATGACGGTGTTTAAAGTGAGGGGGATACGGCCGACCATCCCCATCCACCATCCGGCGACTATCACGAAGATGAAAGGCGTGCGGATTCACGGGCCAGAGCACCTCCGCTGGGTTGACGATGCTTTTGACGTGCTCGTTTTCAGCATAATCCACCGCTCCGCGTCTGGTGTAGTTCTCGATCAACAATCCCGCGGGCCGATCCACGTGATCGTTATCGCCGAAGATTTGCCAATTGACGCCGACCCCGGAGAAACGCTCCATGCCCGAGAGATACAGGCGGATATCGTCGACGTGATGCGGCAGCAGAAATTCGTCCGCATCCATAAAAGCCACCCACCGGACGCGGCCGCGGCAGCGCTCGACCACGTCCGGATAGACGACGTTGCATTGCTTAAAGCGTCCCCGCACCGTGAAGACCGTGATCTGCCCGGAGGCGACAAAATCGCCCAGCGTCACCGCCACCGGGACCCGGCTCTCGTTGTCATAGACGAAGAGATGCTCGAATCCGAGCGTGAGGTGATACGCCGCCCACTCGCGGAGATCGAGTTCGTCCCGCACCATGGCACAAGCGATGGCGTAGTAATCTTTCACGGGTTGGCGGGGACGGTTTCTGGTTTTGCGTCCTCGGAAGGAGTGGGCTTTTGCAGCTTCATCATGTCACCGATGTCCTCCACGCCGGCCAAATTGTAGTCGTAGATCTCCCACTGCTGCAGGGCGCGCAGGTATTCGTGGGGCGCCGCCCATTCATGCCAGAGGACGCTGGCTTGCGGGTTCTTGCGGCCTTGTCCCATGAGCGGCCAAAATCCGCAGCATTCCAGGCCCATCGGACTCGGGTTCAACTCCGTGAACCGACGATTGGCCGGGCACCGATATTGGAACACCCGCCGGGCCGATTGGTGAAAGATCCATTCGGGAATCGAAAAAGTGGAGACGTCGGAATACTCACGAATGGTATCGAGCGCGCCGCATTGCAGCCAGGACGGAACGTGCAGCGCGAGGGCCTCCGTTCGAAAGCGAAATCCCCACACCGGGCAGGACGCGGAATAGGTCGCAAATTGCGATTCCCGCGCGATCCGCACAAGTTCGTCCTGCCAGGGAATCAAGGGGATCCACCGGCGGGAGAATTTTACCAGCAGGTCCACCTTCCTTTGTTGCGCCCATTCGAAGCCCGTGAGGAATCCGTTCAAATCGCCATGCAAATGGCCCCGCCGCGTTTCCTCGCTGAAGAAATCGGCTCCGTATTGCTGGCATAGCTGGAACAAGCGCGGGCGTTCCACGCTCGCATCGTCGACCACCAGCAGCGGAACGTCGTGGCACAGCCGCCGCCAAGCCTCAAGTTGCAAATGAATATACGGAACGGCCGCGTAGGTCCCGATAACGAGCCCGATGCGTGGTTCGCGGTTTAGTGGGTAGATCGTGTCGGGATCGTTCATAGCGCCGCTGTCTTTTCAGGTGAATTGGCCGGGTGGAGAAAGGCCTGCAGCACTTCCTCGGGGGAAATCATCCCCAACGCGGGGCAGAAAAATCGGCACAAGGGCTGATACCCGCGCTCGGGCGAATGCCAGCATTCTTTGCACGGGGCCGAACCGCCGATCGCCTGGATGTTCAACCCAGAATAAAAGTAGGACTGGGAGTATTCCGAGACGAGGCACAGCGTCCGAAAGCCGTGCAAAGCCGCGAGCTGAGCCAATCCCCCGTCGGGCGCAATCAACGCCTCGGCGCCGGCCAGCACATCGATCATCCATTCGGGGGAGTCTCCGGCCGCCCAGAACGCATGGCTGCGTGCAAATTCCTTCGTAAATTTCTCCGCCTGCTCGTCGCTGTCGCCCACGGCCACCACGTCGACTCCCTGGCGGCGCAGAAGCTCAATCAATCGATGCCAATGCGCCACGGGCCAATCACGCCCCGCGCGATCCGAATAAGGAACGATGACGACGTAGCGCAGAAAATCGAGGCGCTTTTGCCGGATCGCAATGTCGACGTACCGGGGCATGGCCGGCTGCAGTCCCTCCATCGAACCCCGGCTCTTCGCGTCCGCTGGTCCAATCCGGTTCAGCAGGAACACCGATTGGTTCGGATGCAGCAGACAAAATGCAGGGATGGCATAGTCCCCGCGCCGCGGCTCCACGGTGTCCTCATGCAGGGCGTAGGGATACGTGATGGCCAATCCGGGATGGTCAATCCGATGGAACCATGGGGCCGCGTGGGTATGCAGCACCACTTCAAAGCCGGCCTCCGCCCACGCGCAGGCGCACAGCACCATGGAGACGGCGTCGGCCAACGAAGTTTCCTTGCTCACCAAATGCATGGGCTTGCGCGCGGAAATGCCCGAGCGTCCGGAAACCTCGCTGCCCGCGAGCGCCGCCAGCGAACGGGTTTCGAGCAGCGCGGTCTGCCGGGCGATCCGGCACGCCCGCCCGCTCTCCACCCATTCCCCGGCCCAGACGCCGCCGGCCAAAGGCCGCAACGTCGCCAGGAGTTCGCCATCCGCCCCCAGGAGCCGCAGGTGGCCGGTGTGGATATCGTATGCCCAAAAATCGACCTGCATTTCCCAATGCGTGTCCACCACCCCGTCTTCGCGGAGCCACAAAAACGTCCATTGGTCCAAGTCGATTCCGTAATGGGGATCGGCGGAACGGTCCCGCAAAATCCCGCATTGCTCGAACTCCTCCTCCGCCGTCGGTAGATGCCGCTGCGTCCAATCCATGAGCCATTGCCCGGTGAACTCCTGTGGGAAGGCATCCGCTTTCCGAAACAAGCTGGGCAGCCAGTGCTCCTTTAACTGCTGCAGGAATTGCCAGCATTGGGGCTCAAACAGGCCGCCGCCGATACTACGGTTGATGGACAACCGCCAGGGCTCGCGGATTCGATTTTGAAAAATCTGCTCCCCTTCCAAATCGAAATGGCACAACCCGGCCAAGTACAGGCCCACCTCCTTGTCCATGACGAACAGCGGCAGGGGCCGCTCTTCCACTCCAGCGAAGCCACGCTGGGCCATGACACAGGCCAATTGCAGCGTGTCGGCATAATTCCCCCACAACAGCGCTCCCATCTCCTCTCCGCCGGCGAGGGCCAGCGCTTGATGAAGAAGATCCCGATGTCTTGGGCCCTCGATCATCCAGCAGGCGCCATCCACTTCCGGAGCGGCCCGCAGCCGCAAACGGAGGTTGCGATGCAGCCGGACACGCATGGCCGAGGGGGCAAATCTTGGCCAGAAAAGCAAACCGTGTTCGATAAAGGCCGCTTGCTCGAAAAGATATTCGGGCGCTTTCAGCGGCACGGTTTGCGGATCCAGGATCAAACTATACCTCGCCTCAGACTCCAATAGGGCTTGGACGCTGAGGAGCCAATTTTCCCCCGCAGGAAGCTGGCGCGGGCAGGAGACCGTGACGAGCACCACTCCTTTCTCCCCCGCCAACAGATGTTCCACGGCCTTTAGCCAGGGCGTCGCGAGGTCCACCACCACCTTCACTTTCAGACGACTCCCATGCTGCCGCAGCAAGCGAAGACAAATCCAAAGCCCGGGAATTTGCGAGCGTTCCGCCAGCGGCAGGATGATTTCGCGGTCCGCGTAAATCCCTTCCCCATCGCCCCCCGCAGGGTCCCGCTCAAGGTTGGGCCGCTCTTCAATTTGCATGCCGTGAAATGGTTTGAATGAGTTCATGCAAAACACGCTCTGGGGAAATGGTGGCCATAGCAGAGCATCCCAACTCACAAGAGCGGGTGTACCCATGGTCCGGGTTGCAGCGACACGCGGTGCAATGCGTCTCGGCCACGATCGAGGTCACGGAACTGGCTTCCCACAGGCACTCCGCGGGCAACTGTGCATGGAGCGCCAGGGTGGGTTTGCCAAAGAGCCCGGCCAGGTGCGCCGGCCAGCAGGCCGATCCCACCACGCCGGCGGCGCCCAGCATGGCATCCATGGTCCACTCCACATCCGGATTGAGGATCCACATGGTCGTCGTCGCGTCGAAAATGCCGACGTATCGTTCGGCGCTGCTCTCCGGTCCGATGGCAAACGTCTCATAGCCTTTTTCCCGCAGGAGGATGGCCAGGCGGCGCCAATGGACCTCGGGCCACTCCAGCGCCGGTCCGGACGCGAACGGAAACAAAAGAATATAGTTCGGAATTTCAAACCGCGGTGCCGTGGGCCGCAGATCCACGCGGGCCGGCCGGCGCGGGACCAGATCTCCGGCCAACAAGCTCGCATAGGCCTTCGCCCGGCTTCCACCACTGAGCGCGACCCGTCCGCGAAATTGATTGAGATCGACCTCGGGGATCGGATGTTCATGGGGCGCGGGAGGCTGCTGGGCGGTGTTCCATTGGCCCTCAGCCTCAACCTCCAATCCATCTTGATCCACGCGGCGCAACCACTCGTGAAAAGGGGTAAAAAAGTGCACTTCCATCCCGCGCTGGGCGGCGGCCGCACAAGCGTAGATGGAAACAATATGATCGCTGAGTCGTTGGGAGGAATTGCGGACCCGCAGCTTCTTTGCTTCCCCACCCGGGGCGGGAAAGTTCGCAGCGGGCCTCCACAACCGCAGCAACTTTTTGTCGGATGCATCCGAAACTCTTTGACCCGTCCACGCCCCCGATCCATCCCACCGCAGCACCGCTCCCGGTTTGCCAGGTCCATCTCCGCCCGACAAATATAACTCCATTCCCGTCCCGCTCGGATGCAGCTCCCAAAACATCAAATCGCCATCGCTCCATTTCCCAAAAGTCCCGTCGGGAGCAAAATGGACGGTCTTTTGGTATTTCTCGCCCTTCGCGGGAATCCGCTTTTGCGGACCCACCGGCGCCAGGGGTTCGGCGATCTTTTGGGACTGGGACAGCGGGACATCGTCCCGACCATCCGGGTATGGCCGCCATCCTTCCAGCATCCATCCCGGCTCAAAAAGGGACTCCCGCAAGGCAAGCGCTTCCCCACGCACCGTCTGGCCAAGGTCTGGCCGGAGCCCATAGCCGGAGGCGCGCAGTCCCTCCAGGAAGGAAAGGAAGGTGGCGCCGTAGAGAAACCCGGCCGGAATTGAGTTTTGCCCGTACGCCAGCCACGCCCCTCCCAGCAGGCGCTGAAACGCGGGTTGGTGCTCGAAATCATGCTGCACGATCGTCTCCGGCAAACAGGAGCCATTGTCCTTCGATTGCGTGAAACGTGGTTCGACCGCCGGAACGGAAAACGACGCGCCAAATTTCTGCCAACTCAGAAAACACGCCGCATCCGCACGGGGCAGGCTGGTTTCGCCGGCTCGCCTTCTCATGTTCAGTTCGAACATGAGCCAGTGCGCAAAGCAGAGAGGCTCCCAATTCATCTGCTTGCTGACGAGGAACTGGGCGAAGTCAAACGCTCCCGGGGCTGGATGCAGTTCGCAAGCCTCCCAGATCGCATCGGCCGCATCGATGCTTCCCAAACCCGGCCAGAAAATGGCCCCAGAGTCGCGAAAGGGCGCGCTCTCAAACAGCGCCTCGGGATCCACCAGCGGAATATTTCCGGCACCCAGGTACAGAATCTCATCAAACGCAGATTGCAGGATCGCCCCGAGCGGGTTCGCCAAACGACCGGCGAAATCACTTCGCCAAACTGCTCCCCAAGGAGCGAGTAGCCTTCGGTGCCGTTCGTCATTTTCGTCTACCTCGGCGGACCAGACTTCAATCGGCAACTGGCACCCGAGCGTTCGCAGCATCCGGACAGACACCCACGCATTGGCAAAGAAATACATTCCGCTACCAAAAAATAAGATCACCCGCCCTTTGGCGTTCTCCGGCGGCGGCGGAATCCGATGAATCGCGTCCGCGATCTCGGCGCGGGTAAACGTCCTTTTAGTCATTCGAAAGCGCCACGCGGTGAACGGGATTTGGAGGCGCCGGTGCAAAAGCCGCCAGGACTCCGCGCTGCACTTTGTTTCCAGGCCAGGCCACCGAGAGGGAGGACTCGACCAATTTTTCCAAAGAGGATGGTTCGGCCCGGGCCCGCAGGTTAATCGAAAGATCGGCCGAGGAGTATTCCCCGGCGCACCGCGACGTAAACTCGGGCTCGCGATCGCTATCCACCCACTGGATCACGGCCGCTCCCGCATCACGGGCGTCTTTGGGCTGACACCAGATCTTTAGGTGCGCGACCATGGTCCCCACCCGCCGGCACTCCTCCGTCATGGCTTTGGTCAAGCGCTCCAGCGCATCATTCAGGTCAAATTGCGGACCGCCCTCGATTTGAAATTGGGCGTTCAACCACCCGAGTTCGGCCTCTCCGCGCGCATAGCGGTCATAATCCAAGGGCATGGTGCTGGCCGTCTGGTGACGCGTCGTGCTGATCCTTTGCCACCAGGCTTCCAGATTCACATCTTTGCGCGTGGAGACCGTAAACTGCGTGGCTTGTGGGAATCTTCCGGCCAATTCCACCTCCAGATTTCGCAGCCGCTCGGGCGCCATCAGCTCGGATTTATTGATCACGATGATGCCGGCTTCTTCAAGCTGCTTGAGGTAGATGTAATCGACATCACTCTCCTCCGGGGCCTGGGAACGTTCCCGGCGCAGGACTCGCTCCGCCCGCAGCGGATCGAGCATCACCGTCAGCGGCGCGATGACAAAAGACCGCTTGAAGATCCGTTCCATCGGCAGACTGACGGTGGCCACCAGATCGGTGCAACTCCCCACCGGCTCGGCGATGATGACATCCGGATCGAAGTCCTGAACGATCTTGTCCGCCGTTTGCACCAGCAGATCGCTGCGGCAACAGAAGCATCCGCCGGCGATCTCCTCCGTGGGGATGCCGGAAGTTTCCATCAGGCGGGAATCCACCAACCCTTCGGCTTGATCATTGGTAATCACCGCCGCCTTCAAACCGCGCTTTCGCAGCCATTCGACGTATTTGCGGATCGCGGTCGTCTTGCCCGCTCCCAGAAATCCTCCAATTAAGACAAAGCGCGCATCGCTCATAGTAGGTGGGTGCTGGTCATGGTGTTCGTCATCCGTGGGAAAGGATTTCGGCATCGGGTGCGGCGATTTACTGGGGAACCGCCTTCTGAAAGCGTAATTCATCCATGGCGGCTCGCACGACGATCGGGTCGTTTACCGTTTTCAGCCAGGCCAGGACGGCTTGGGGATTTTTCACGCCTCCCTTGTAGAGAAGTTCCCGCGCCGTGAATTTTGTCGCTTCCTCGCGCTCCTTCTCCCCATCGATTTTATCCAGCAAGCGAGTCGCGTCCGCCGGCGAGGTGAGGATGGCTTTCGGGGCGGCATCCGCCGCGATATCGGCCACCGCCAAACTGCTGCCCCAGCTCCCGGTCAGCTCCTCCCATCTCGCCGGCTTGGCGGCCACCAGGGAGCCGAGCGCACCGACCATCATCTGATTGCGGACCGGGCTGGATGGCTGGCGCTCCATGTAACTCAACAACTGCTGCGGATCGCCCTTGCGCCCGATGGCCGAGAGAATGATCCGCTTGGTCAGGCCTTTCTCCGCCATGTCTGCTTCCGACAGGGAATCCAGAAAGGTGAGCGATTGCGTGGTGCCCTTTTCGCTCCACTTCTCGATGGCGGTAAAAACCATCCCGGACGTCGCCTGCGGGTGCCGGAAGAGTTGTCTCATCCGGGCGGCATCGGCGCGCTTTCCCCACGCTTCGCCCAACGTGAGCCCAAATTTGGCCTTGAGATGAGCCGGCATGGCCGACAAAAGATCTAGGGCCTTTGCGGGATCCGCGTCCAACGCCTTCTGAAAGGCCATGGTGAAAAGTCGGTCCTGCAGTTCAGCGTCCGTGAGATTCTGCGCCATCCGAACTTCGGCAAAGGGACTGCCGTCCAGGGCCTCGGAAACCATCTCCGGCATCAGCCATGACGTCATCCCCAGGGCATGGATGGCATTCAGGCATTCCTGGGGATTATCCTGCACCCACGCGTCCAGCGTCTTGAGCAGCACCAGCCGGGCGCCGATGGTTTTCGCCTGCGTCCGATACGCTTCGAGCACGGCCTGCCGCGCGGCTCCCTCGGCGGACGCCGGCGGCGCGGGATGCAACATCGCCGGGTCCAAGGGCAGGGCCTTGGGCTGGCCATTGGAGGAAAGCAAACCCATGCGCACCACCAGCCCCAGGACCAGCCCTCCGAGGCCGCACAGAAGAAAGACCAACCATCCCTGGGTTTTCGAGTTCATGGCCTAGTTGGGGATCAAGCGCTTCAATGTTTCCTTGTCCCCATCCGAAAGCGGGGATTGCTCCAGCGTGGCGCGCGCTCTTTCCGGATCCCGTCCTTTCCACCAATTGATAACGGACGTCGCGGCTTCGAGGCGGAGTTTGGGATCCCCGATGCCACTGGCATTCAGCAGACCGGTCTCCGGGAGATTCCGGGAGGCTTGAATCAATTCATTCAAGGCCAGATCGCGGGTGTGGCCGGGCGGAATTTGGACAATCCACTCCGAGGCCGCCCCCGGGTTTCCCGCGGACCATTGCTGCGCCAATTGTCGAACGGCATCATCATGCATTTTGGCATTCGGAAGCTGATCCACAAACGCAAGGGCTTCGGCATGATCGGAGTAGGCCAAATTCATCAGATGGAAGCGCACCGCTTGCTCAAGCAAGGGCGTCGACTTCCCCGTCTTGAGCCGTTCCTCCAGCCAGCGGCCCCGCGTTTCCGCCGGCACGGGCGACGCGTCGGGCGAAGCCAGGATGGCCTCTTCCAGGGCCGCTTTAATCGCCGGGTCGCTGGTGGTCTGATACCACTGCCACGCCTGCTCCGGACCGAACCGGGCCGAGTTCGTGGTCGCGGCCGCGAGCGCGCTTTGCCGAAACGGCGCCGGCACCTGATCAATCAGGGCCATGATGGCGTTGGGGTCCGCCCCCATTACTTTCGACTCAATATAGCGCGGATAGATCAGCTTTTCGGCCTCTCCACGCTCAGCCGCCGGAAGCATTTGAAGATAAGCCAGAGACTTTTCCAGCGGCGAACGCCCCGCGGCCCAGAGGATGGCCTGAGTCACTTGATGGGGGTCCAGACCCTCGCAGCCCGCCGCCGCATCCAGCCAGGCATCCGCCGTCCAGCCGCGCTCCCGGTTGGTGTACATCTTCGTGAAGATCTGGGTCAGGGCGGCCGTTCGCTCCCGGGGGGAAAGCGAAGTCAGCCAGCGATTCGCCTCGCTGCCCTTGGCCTGCAACAGGCCGTCCAGGACATCCAGGCGGGTAGCGGGCGGGAGGTCCTGGGCGGAAATGGCTTCCGCCAATTCGAGACTATAGCGGGAAGAGAGCCCCTTCAATTGGCCGGCATACGCGGTGACAAACCCGGCGGCCCCCTCCGCTCCCAGCAGCTGACACAAGGCTTTCAATTCCGCCGGGGCTAGTTGCAATTGGCGAACACAACGCGCCAGCTTATCGGGCGTTTTCCCCCACTGCTGAATCACAAATTGGAGCGCCAGCGTGGGATCGAGCGCTTTGGCCTCGGCGGCCAGATAGAAGACCGCCTGCTCTTTAATCTCCGGAGGAAGACGAGACAGGAGCGCGTCCAGATCATTCAGATCAAAGCGATCGGCCGCCATCATCGCCGCCGCCACGAGGAGCCGGCGGGTCGGCAGGTCAGGCTTGTGCCCGCTCTTCGCCAGCTCTTCCTTCAGCCAATCGTGGAGATGCACCACCTGGCGATCCTGATGGGCAAAAGGCGAGGCCCGGATCATCGTGGGCAAAAACGCCGGCCCCGCGTCTCGATACAAATCCGCCAACTCAGCATCACTCGGCGAACCAACTTCAAAAGCCGCCAACGCCGCGACTTCGACGGCGACAACTTTGGCCGCCTTGGGCAGCGCCGAGGCGGCCACCTCCTGGATCGCGCTTCGGATAGCGGCGGGGCAGCCCTGCACGCGCGCCAAGCCACCAAAATACTCCCGCACTTCCGCCAGCCGGTTTGCATCGGCACGCCACTCCTCCGGGCTGGCAAGAATACGCGCCACTTTTTTCTCCAAGTCTGCCGGGCTCAACCCGGTGGCCGGCAAGCCGGCAGATCGGGACGCGCCTTCGCCCCCGGGCGGTGATGTCGACGCCCCCGCGCGGGAGTTAGCCACCCCACCGGAGGACGTCTCAAACCATGCCGGAAGCAGCCAGCCAACGACGAATAACCCCAACGTCACGACAGCAACGGAAATAAAGGACTTTCGTGTCAAGACTCGCCCTCTTTGGTTTTCAGCCCACCTGAGAATGCCAGGAAAGCCAATAGAAAACTCAAAAATAGGAAACGCTAACGCCCCCGGCCAAGCGCCGGATGGCGTTTACATCACCCCGTTCCAGGAGCAGAACTGTTTAACTCCGAGAACAGGCTGGGATGATCCTCCAGGGTTGCCGTCCGTCCACGCTTGGGCGCAATCACCGTCCGTCATCAGATTGCAGTAGTGCCCCTTACTCAGCCCGGGAACTGCGACCATGCAACCAACCTCTACCAGCCCGTTACCGGGCTCGTTGATCGCGTGGTTAAGATAAATATTTTGCTTTTGGCATTCCTTGGTAATCCCTTTAGAGGGAATATAACACGAAACAGTCACCCATTGACCGCCATTTTCGTTGATGGTCGCCCGGCTGACGGAAGTGCCCAGCCCAAATAAAAGAACCGTTCCGACGGCTCGTTTGACAAATACACGGCGGGTGGTGCCGGCGCCGCCGGCTTTAGTGATCCCCGAGGGGGAATTCGGTGCGGGTGTCATATCGATGACAAGCTCAACATTTAACCCGGGAAACGTCAATCCTAATTCTAAAAATATAGTAATGCTTTGTCAGGCATATGCACAAAATAGCATATAATCGCTACCTCAAGCCTGCGCCGTCTATGAAAGTAACGGTTCTTTCGCCTTCCTTTCCTCGTCAGGCGCCTCCGCGGCAAGTTGTTGCGCGGCCCGCATGATCTCCGTGCGATGCTCCCAAAAGGGCCTTAACTCCTTCGAGAGCGTCTCCGAACCAGTCGGCAATTCCATGACGTCCAAGGCATGGATTCGGTGCTTTTTTCCATACCGCCGCGCGACGGCATAACTAAAGACGATATCCTCCCCGTTTTCCGGGTTCGTTCCAAATCGAGCATGTTCCGCCCGCGCGGACTTAATCGCACGATGCTCGCGCGCGGAAAAAAACAACGCCACCAGCGCCCGGCCCGTCAGCAGGACTCGCGTGAGCACGATGGGAACGAAGGCGTTCACTTGATCCGCGAGGTACGCGTACCGATTTTCCTCCGTCGGCCTCCGTCCGAAACATCCGTGCAAACGCTCCCCATCGGCCAGCCATGCTTGATACAGGGCCGCCAACGTGTGGCGTGGCAGCGCGAGGTCGTCGTCCTGAATCAGCACCGCCTCCGTCCTGGCCATCAGGGCGGCGGCAAACCGGGAGTCGAGGCCCAAATCCCGCGTGGCTTCGATCACTTGAACTTTGTCTCCGGAACAAATTTTGCCTTTGTCCGCCGGATTGTTGTTTACGACCAAAATCTCGGCGACCAGATCCATCGCCATATAAAGCGGAATAATCCGCCTCGTCAGATTTTCAACACGATTCCAATTTAGCAGGACCACCGTGACTCCAGGCGGGTGATTGAGGGTGTCGGTCATCCCGGTCTTCATGCGAGCCAAACGAGCTTTGTGCAATGCCATTGCGACGAGTGACGGCGCCTCATCGGGCATTTTGTCCGCAACCATGATTTCGAGCGGCGGTTCCTTAGTTAGCTATGCGCATCAAGTCTGTCCTCCGTCTCATGCTGGTGTTTGGATGGTGGTTTGCCTGCTCCTTGCTTTCCTCGGAAGCAACGGAGGCCACCGACAAGGCCGCGGACTTCGAAAACCTGCGCCAGATCGGTCAAGCGCTGACGGCCTTTCAAAAGGCGAAGGGGCAGTATCCCGATTATCTCAGCGATCTGGTGCCGAAGTTTCTGGATGCATCCACGCTCGTTTCCCCGCTGGGCGCGGAGGGCGATCCACACGCGGCGAAAGGGGAATACGATCCCAAGTTGCCCTGCAGTTATTCCTACGAATTTGGCGCCCGAAAATTTCCCAATTCCGACCGCTCGTTTCGCGCGCTCAAAGCGCTCCAATTGCAAGAACTGGGGCCGACCGTGCCCATCGTCCGGTGCTTCCTCCATGGTCCCGAGACGCTGAATCTCAGTCACGCCGGCGATCTCTTTGCGGCTCCCTCCGCGTGGGAATTCGACAACGCCGAGGTTCCGCCGCTCTTGAAAAAGAACGGACCGGGTCCGGGGATTCGCGAAGGGAAAAGGCTCGTCGTGACCGTGACGGACGAAGCCGGCCACCCCATCCCGGGACTGGTGGTGCGCGCCTCTCCCCGGCTGGTGCACGGCTTTTCGTTGCCGATGCGCGAAGACCCGACGGACGCGGAAGGCAAAGTCATCATCCCACTGGGGGCGAGCGAGCAGGCACGCGTGGACTTGGGGTCCGCCTCGCCGGACTGGTATCTTCCATCGCGGGTCTGGTCTTCGAAGGATGACCCGACTCCACCCGACCAGATGCTCGTCCCGCTGCGACTGATCGCGGAACCAGCCGGCACCATGGGCGGCGTGGTGCGCGATGCCACGGGCGCGCCCGTGGCTGGGGCGAGGCTCATCGTTTTCACCGAACCCAAGCCCGGCCAGACCGTCTTTCTGGGCCTGAAGATCACTGATGCCGGCGGCGCCTGGAGTACGCCCAGCATCCCGAAAAAGAATTTGTCTCTCCAACTCGATCTCCACCATCGCGGCTCTCGCTGGATCACCGGCGCGCCCGGGACGCATGGTCTCCCGACGGCCGCCGCCCTCTTCACGGGGCACGCGGAGATTCGGCTCGAACCACCTTTTCCCGTCCCCGGTACGGTGCGCTTTGAGGGCCAGCCGGTCGAGGGGGTGACCGTTTGCGTCGACGCGCGGTTCGCGTCCGATAGTGGACAAGCCACGACCGACGCCACGGGGCAATTCAAGCTCCGCTTGGAAGCGGAAGACAAATACACCCTGCTGTTCGTCGCGAACGGTCTCGCGCCCAAGCGCGCCACCGCCACGCTCACGCCGGACATGCGGCCACTCGCGGTCGAAATGGACGCCGGGCATCCCGTGCGCGGCCGCATCCTCAAGGGGCCAAGAACTCCGATCGCCAATGCCCCGGTGCTTTTCGTCGGCTTTCCCCGGGGAGAACAACCCCCGCCGAATGGCGTCCAGCCCGTGATTGCCACCACCGATGCGGAGGGTTCCTTCACCTGGGCGCACGCGCCGAAGGATTCCGTCGTTTGCGCGGTGTTCCCGCCCGATGGGGGCGACGCCATCAAATTCGAACTCGATGCGACCCAGGAAAACGCACCGGACGTCCATCTCGGGCCATAACCAAGCGGGGCCGCGCCGGCGATCCCCATGGCCCTTCGAAAAGGATGCCTGTGGGCGCAAGGGAGAATATATGCTTTCAAGGATATATTCTCTTGTAGGTATATTGAAAACGCGCCATGCGTTCGGCATGGAGTTGATTCGCATCTACCAATGCTTGGGCGAGCGCACGCGCATGCGGATCTTGCATCTCCTCACCCACGGGCCGCTGTGCGTGTGCCACTTTCAGGATTTGCTGGGCGAATCGCAGGTGAAGATTTCCAAGCACCTGGCTTATCTCAAACGGAACGGGCTCGTGCAGGCACACCGTCACCAGAATTGGATGATTTATTGTCTGCCCCCGAAACCACCGGGCGCATTGGAAAAGAACCTCCGCTGTTTACAGGACTGCGCGCTCTCGGATGCCGAGCTCAAGGCGGACCGACGGCTTTTAAAGGCGATGAAGCGCGACGTAGTGTGGATCGATGGCGCACTGGATTGCTGTTCGGCCGAAGAGCCGGCGGCTCAGAAACAAAAAGGCGGCCGGGGAGTGAAGAACGGGGGCGCGGCATGCCGCTAGCCAGACGATTTTTCGCCGAGTTCCTCGGAACCTTCGCCCTGGTGTTTGCCGGCACCGGGGCCATCGTGATTAACAAAGTGAGCGGCGGGGCCATCACACATCCAGGCATTGCGCTGACTTTTGGGCTCATCGTGCTGGCGATGATCCATACGTTTGGGGACGTCAGCGGGGCTCACTTGAATCCCGCGGTGACCACCGCTTTCGCGGCCGGGAAGCGTTTCCCCTGGCGGGAGGTGCCGTTCTACATCGCCGCCCAAGTCGTGGGCGCTTTCTCCGCGAGCGGGGTGCTGCGGCTGCTCTTTCCCGAAAGCCCGGCGCTCGGGGCCACGCTCCCCGCGGGCAGCGCCAGCCAAAGCTTCGTCCTGGAGTTCCTCCTCACCTTCTTCCTCATGCTGGTCATTCTCAGCGTCTCGACGGGGGCGAAGGAAAAGGGCATTACCGCTGGCATTGCCATTGGGGCCGTAGTCACCCTGGAGGCCATGTTTGCCGGTCCGATTTGCGGGGCGTCGATGAACCCGGTGCGCTCCCTCGCCCCCGCGGTGGTAAGCGGAAATGTGGAACATCTGTGGGTCTATCTCGCAGCGCCCGTGCTCGGCGCGCTCGCCGCCGTGCCTACCTGCTGTTTCGTGCGCGAGCCTGACTGCTGCGCCCACTCTCCATCAAATCCATGAACGCGACCGAATTCAAAAAAGTATTACGCGCCCACGCAAAGGCAGAACTTCGCTTCCTTCTTCCCGATGGCGGGCTGATCCCCGCGCATGCTCACGTGACCGAGGTGGGCCGGATCGACAAATCGTTCATGGACTGCGGCGGGACGTTTCGCAGCGAGTCGATCTGCCGATTGCAAACGTGGGTGGCGCAAGACACAGAGCACCGGCTCACGCCCGGAAAACTGGCGGACATTCTGAACCGCGCGGGTGAAATCCTGAAAATCGATCCCCTGCCGGTGGAAGTGGAATACGAGGACGGCTTCCTTTCTCAGTTCCCGGTGGCGGCCGCGGAGATGAGCGACGGCTGCTTGGTGATCGCCCTGACTACCAAGCACACCGACTGCCTGGCGAAGGACCTGTGTCTGCCAGCCAACGCCGCCAGTCCCTCCAGCGAGGGGGCCAACTGCTGCCAGGGAGGAGGCTGCTGCTAATGGCGGAGCCCCTCGTTCTGATCCTCTGCACGGGAAACTCCTGCCGCTCGCACTTGGCCGAAGGCATCCTGCGCGCCGCCGCGGAAGGCATGGTGAAGGTGGCCAGCGCCGGGTCGAAGCCCGCCGGCTATGTCCACCCGCTCGCGGTGCAAGTGATGCGGGAAATCGGCATCGATGTTTCCGGGCATCACTCCAAACACCTCAGCGAATTCCTCACGCAAAACGTGGAAACGGTGATCACCGTGTGCGGCCATGCGGACCAAGCGTGTCCGATGTTTCCCGGGCAAGTGAATCGCTACCATTGGGGCTTTGACGATCCGGCTCACGCCACGGGCACCGAGGAGGACAAACTCGCGGTGTTTCGCCGCGTGCGCGATGAGATCCGAAGAGTGTTCGAGGCTTATGCGGCGGGTCGGCGGGACGAAGCTCGAGCGCGACGGGCGTAACGCTACGAGGCGCATCGGCGTGTCCTAAATCGGATGGAAAGTTACCGGTCCAAATCGAACGGACCGGCGGAACCTCTGTCTGACGAATTGCCGCCGTTGGGTTCGCGCCCAGCGAGCGCGCTTCGTCCGCCCATGATCACCTCCACTCCACCATGAACGTCCCGCCAGCCTCCTGCTCTTCGCGTTTTCCAGTGCGAACCCTCGCTCTGGCCGTCGCCATGGCCGTCCTCCAACTTTTGAGCCGTGCGGCGGATGCTCCGCCGACGCCCGAAATCAAAGCGCCTGCTCCGCACGTGACGATGGAGATCCTGACCTTTGCCGGCCAGCGCCCGGGGGCGGACTTTATCGACACCCAGATGCAGTTGCTGACGAAGAACGAGATTCTTTACGAAGTCATCGATCAACTCGGGCTCACGCAGAAATTTACCCCACCGGATCAGCCCAAGGCCCAAATCGCCCAGGCTTTGCGGCAAACACTCCACATCCGGAGCGTCGCCAGTACGGGCCTGGTCGAAGTGGGGTGCACCTATGCCGATTCCGCGTTGGCCGCCAAGATCGCCAACACGGTCGCCTGGGTCTACAAGGAGCGCCGGATCAAGGACCTGAAGACGAATGCCGCGAAGACGCTCGACGAATTGAAAAGCGAAATTGAGAACCAGGAGGATCGCACGAAGAAGCTGTATGAAAAAGCCGTCGCCCTGCGCAAAAAATTTGGCCTGCAGGACGCCATCACCGAGCCCTTCGGGGCGGCCGGAGCTCCGTCGCCCAACGTCACCATCTCCGCTTTCGATCAACTCCTCGCCGAACAGGCAGCCCGCACGGATCGGGCCACCATCCGCGCCAACCGGCTGAAGGAACTGGAGCCTGCTGAATTCCTCAGCGCCCTGCCGATCTTGCAGATCGAGGACCCGGTGCTCACCCGCTCCGCCACGCTGTTGCAGGATGCGACCGCCGAGGAGGCGCGCCTTCTCGCCCTCGGCAACAAGGAAGACGATGCCACCCTCCGCTCCATCCGGGCACAGGCCGAATTCCACCGCAAAGGAATCGCCGACCGCATCACCGGGCTCCGCCACGGCCTGGACCTCGCCGTAAAAATGGAAGAGCAGTCCCTCGTTGCCCTGCAGGCCCGCCAGGAGGAGGCGCGCCATCAAAAAATCGAAGCCCCGGAAATCCCCGTCGACTATGTCGCCGCCAAATCCGCCTACCTCCAGTCCCGCGCGGTGTTGGAGTCGATGCAGCAGCGCTACCTCACCTCGCGAATGGAAAACGCCCTCTCCGTCCAGCCCATCAAAATCTGGGAAATCGCCGAGCCTGCGCGTCCGTAGCGCGATTTAAGATTGGAGTCGCTCCCTACTTCGCAGGAGTATTTTGCCTGGCATCGGCGCGGGTTGGTAAGGCTAAGCTCATTCCGGCTCAACAGCGGGGTATCGCCGCGCTGGCGGTTTAATGCATGGTGGGGTCTGAAAGCTTATTTTGTAAGGGCCTGCTCGGGAGACTCGTATTTTCCCATCGAAGTTTCAGCATCGCAAACGTATGCCCCAGCCAAACCTCCCAAAGACACCACCGCTCCTCGTTCACGCGGTGTGGGCCATCGTGGCGGCGGCCACGTTTTGCGCGGGCTACATGGGCTCCGGCGGATCGGCGCCATCAGCCTCGTCGGCCTCGGCAGCCGATCCAAAGCGGATCTCCGGCTCGGCTCGCTCAGCCAAAGCGACGGAGGGTGCCGGCGCCAACTCGGCCTTTGGCAAATCGGACGAAGAATCCAAAGGCGTGCTCACCAGCGCCCAGGCGAAGGAGAGGGTCTTCTATTGTCTGGCGAAGACCAATCGCATCGAGCGCCTGCGGCTGCTCTGCGAACTGCTGCCTTTGATGGATAAAGACAACTGGCGCGATTTTGAGGACGCATTCTCACGCCAGGAAACCAAGGAATATCGGGTGACCACGCTCGAGCGCGAGCTGCTCGCGCAGCGGCTGGGCCAGGTCGTCGGCGCGGAGGGCGTGGAGGAAGCGCTCGCGGAGAACAAGGGCAAACCTTCCGACCGGGCCGGCCTGCTGGCCCAGGGCTGGGCCAGCTCCGATCCGGAGCACGCACTTGCCTGGTATAAAAATCAAACCCCGGAACTGCAGCACGGCATCCTCGGACCATTCCTCACCGGCCTTTCCGTGGAGAAGCCCAAGGAAGCCATGGAACTCGTGCTGCCCTATGGCGAAGACGAAAAGGACTACTGCGTCTGGCGTATCGTGAACAACGCCGTGCAACGCGACGGCTTTCACGGGGCCGAGCAACTTCTGGCCTCGATGATGGCCGATCCGAGCCTGGACGGTGATGGGGACGTGCGCGGGAAGATGTTCATTTCGTTGCTCCATCGGCGGCAAGAAGTGGCGGAAGCCCATGGGCAAACGGTGAACGAATTGGAGTGGTTCGATAACTATGTGCGGCCCAACGGCCCCGCCGGACCACATGCCACCGGAATGATTATCAGCAGCGCCGCCGCGCAAGACCCGGCCGGCACCGCCAAATGGCTCGATGAACGGAGCGACCGCCTGACTCCCACCCAACAACAGGCCGCCTACGGAGCCGTTGTCGGGTGGCTTCTGAATGCCTCGCCGGAACAGTATCTTACGTGGATGGACCAGCATCAGGATCACCCGCAATATGACACGATGGTGCGGGCCACGGCGCCCGCCCTCATGAAGCGCGGCATGGCGGAGGACGCACAGCGACTCGTGCAAAACGTAAAGAACGAGCAGCTGCGCACCGAACTGCAAACGGCCCTCTCCAAACCGCCCCCAGCGCCCGGAGCCATTCGCCCAAGCCGTTAGATTGCCAGTGATCTTTGCCGACTCAGGCAGGCAACTTCACCCGTGACCGCACCGTCTATTTGTCCAGCTTCAAGCCCGGCGAAGCCCCTCCGAGCGAAAGGCTGAAGTCTTTGGACAGACTCTGCGGCTCGTCCGCGCGAGGAACCGCCGGGCCTAACGATTCGAGCAGCATCCCTGGATCGGTCGCCGGCTTGGAAACGAGAGGCTCGACGCGGACGAGCGGAACCGGAATCGGCCGCCACAGGAGATCGTGCTGTTTCCAGCCATCACGCTGCTCACGGTAACCGCGACCGGGTGCATCCAAGAGATCGGTGGCGACGAGCGGGCCGTGACACGAGATGACGGCCAGGAGAACAGCGGAAAAACGTGCGGTGTTCATGGGAATCTTAAGAAGCTTGAACCTCAAATTGGCGGTTAGCCAGTGCTATATTCCGGTCGAAGGGAGGGCGGCATCACCGGCTCGTCGGGGCGCATTGGGGGCCTTCGCTCGGCCCCACTCCATGCAGGCCCGCGCTACTTCCGCCCCGCAGCGGCGCCCCAGCGTTTCACCGCCGCCTGGTCGTTGCGCTGCACGGCGGCCGCAGCCAATTGAGCAGCGACCATCGGGTAGTAGGGCGTACCTTCCTGTCCCTTGGCCCAGGCCTCGGCGGCTTCCGGCTGCTTCTGTGCCCAGAGGCTCAAGACGCGTTGCAGCCCCGAGTATTCACCCTTCTCGCCACCCAGGGTAGGCTGCGCGAAATAATTGGCGGCCGCGAAACCATCGCGCTCGGCGAGTCTCGGAATCAGCGCCATTTCGAAGCCCTCATCCACCACCCCGGCGGCGCGCGACGCGTTAAAAAAGTCCAGCACCTGCGGCACTGGCAGGCCGGCCTTTTGCTGAATTTGTGATTTAAGGGAATTGATCACGCCCACCCGCGCCGGTTCCGCCGGAAGGTCCGTGAGCAGTTTGTTCGCCGCGGAAATATCGGTGGCTGACGTGATGCCCCACGTCGTCGCGTAAAGCGCCGTCCGAAATTTTTCCGGGTCGAGATTCTGCCGCCCCCACGCGATCGCGGACTTCGTATCCCGGCTGGCCCACACCACCATGATGCCCTCCACGGCGCGACTTTGGTTCGCCATGTCCGGGTGCGCCAGCAATGCCGCGCCAGCCTCCGCGGGATCCTTCCGGGCCATGCCCTGGAACAAATGTTTCTCCAGCATCTCCCGGTTCGTGTAGTTCAGCTCGGGCGCGTTGAGCACCGCCTCGAGCGCGCCGGCGGGGTCCAGCTCGCCGTACCGCCGCCAAAACGCAGTCCACATCACCGGCCCTTGGTTCCCGACACTCCAGCCATTGATCGGGGATTTCGCCTTCCGCAGAATTTCGAACGCGACGGGGAAATCTTCTTTGCGCATCGCTTCGATCAGCATGAGCAGATGCCCCTCGCCCACGACGGGGTCGAGCCGCAGCGCGTCCTTGATCGCGTCGGCCACTCCGGGCGTCGGCTCGTTCGCCGCCGCCGCCGCAAATTTCGCCGCAAACGGATTGGCCCATTCCCGCTGCGCGTTGCTCGTGTCCACCGTCGAACCCGGAGCCCCGGTGCCCGTCTCCGCCGCATTCGCGGAAGCCGTGGCCGGATGAGCGGCGCCGCCGGCCCCGCCTGGACTCGGGGAAGAAAGGGATTGGCCGAGGAAGAATCCACCCATGGCGCCACCGGTGAGACCAAGGACAAGAGCAAGCCAGACTTCGGGACGTTTCATGCGAGAGCGTGGGAGGTTGGTGGGCGGGCCGTCGGTGTGTGGTGAAGAAACCGGAAAATTTAGACCCCATTCCCGAGGCATCGTTCAAGCACGGCGATGCCAAACTTATGCGCCTTCCGCAACCAATACCGCCGCCCGTGGTTTCCCGGTGTCGCCCCGCGAGCAGTTATGCAAAACCAAAAATACGTCTCGCGGACTCAAGAGAAGGTCACACACTCCACCCAACATGAAACGGCGTATCTTCCTCCATTTCCTTGCGCTTCTTTCTCTCGGCACCTTGTCCGTTGCGGCTCAGGAGGCCTCCTCGTCCTCCGCTCCCGAGCCCACCACGCTGAGCCTGGCCAACGTGGCCAATCAAAAGCTGACGGACGATCAGCACGGCTTCAAAGGCAACAACCTGGCCAAACTCGAATTGGGCCGCCATGATTTCGCGGGCGTGCCCTTCCAAATTGATCCCGGCTTTGTCTCGCTCGATAACGTGGAGGAAAAACCCCGCGGCCCGCAAGGCGCGCCGGATCCCAAACCGCAAAGCGTCACGGGCATCAAAGTCGGCGGCGCGGTCACCAAGCTCCATTTCCTGCACGGCACGGGCTACGGCGAGGCGGGCGCCAGCGTGGCGAAGGACGCGACGATTGCGGAGTACATCGTGCACTACGCCGACAAATCGGCCGCCTCGATCCCGATCGTTTACGGCCAGGACGTCCGCGATTGGTGGGCCTGGGGCAAGCCCCCCGAAGTAACCAAGGGCAAGATTGCCTGGACCGGCACCAATGAAATGTCGGAGCGGCAAAATCAAAAAATCCGCCTCTATTTGACCACGTGGGAAAACCCCAAGCCGGGCATCGCCATCGAAAGCCTCGACTACAAAATCCGCGAGGGCACGGCTGCGGAACCTTTCTGCATCGCCATCACGGCCGAGCGCTAGCCAGAGTGGCGTGCGGCTCAAAACTACGGTTCGGCCGGCGCAACCAACGTTGAAAACGGTGGTTTGTTTCAGCGACCGCGGTTGTCTTTTGTCGTTCGCATGAAACCTACGCCGGTGCTGTTCAACGGCTTTCCGAATACGGAGTACGGCCGCTTCGTCATGCCCACCCAGCCCGTCGTCGCCACGACCGACGACCAAGGCCGCTTCACTTGGCCGCACGCACCGCGGGATACCGTGGAGTGCAGTGTGCTCCTGCCCGGCGGTACCGACCCGCAGCCCTTCGAATGGGACGCGAACAAAGACGATCCGCTCGAAGTGCACTTGAAGCCATAAGCTCCAATCCCTCCCCCAGCTCCGCTGCCACGCTTCCGGGAAATTTGCGGTTTGAGAGCGTCCAACGCGTCGCACCTTCGAGCCGGATCTTGGATTTACCCCAGAAGGAAGCCCTCTTCAGCGCTTCGGCGGCTCCCATTCCGCGACCAAGTCGTCCGCTCGATTCCATTTGAGAAAATCCACCACCGCCTGGACGGCGGCATCGTGCTCGGAGCCAGGCGGGAGGGCTTTCACCCATTGGCTGGTGTCCGGAAAATCGTGGTCGCACCATTCCTTCACCAAGTGGGTGAAGAGCGCGCCGGTGGGCCGGTCCCCGGGGCGCTGGATGAGCCACCGCCAGCGATCGGCCGCGGTCAAATCACGCGAGCCCAGCGCAACTTCGTAGCGCAGATTGCCCGTCGGCTCATCCGCCGAATGCGGACTGGTTCTTTGAAACGGCGGGGTGCCAAACGACGGCACGGCGTCCGCCATGGCGGCAAGTTTTGCAAAGGGTGTCCTCTCCGTCAGGCGATAGATATATCGGCCCATGTCCTTCACGTTCCCGCCGGTAGCCGCGTGGAGGGTTTGCAAAAGTCGCACCCGTGCTTCATCGGAAGGGAGAAGCTTCGCCACCAATCCAATCGCGCTCTCCGCGGTGTAAGATTGAAAGGTGCACAAGCGCCGCATCGTCTCCGCGCTCGGGTCATGCAACACGTTAGCCGCCGCCGCCCACACGGCACATTTTTCATCGCCGGAAACCGCCGGACCCGCAGCCTGCGCCCATTGCCAGAGGCCAGCCGGATCTGCCTGGAGCCAAAGTTGCAGGGCGAACCCTGGGTCACGATTCACCAGCGGCACCCGCCCCTCCTGCCGATCATCAAAATAGAGCTGGGCCAAGGCGGCCGGATTCACGCGCTCGACCATCATCACGAAAGAGCCGCTCGCGCTGCCAAAGCCTCCCATAATCGTCTTTCCACCGCTCCAGGCTTCCAGCACCGAGCGGAGCTGCGCTGAATTCAGTCGCCGCAACGATTCGCAGAGGCCCGGCACGGCGATCCAATCTCCCGCCGAGACATTGGCGAGTTTGAGAAATCTCTTTTCCTCGAAATCGCCCCGGTGCGCGAGCACCTCGTCCGTGAATTGGACGAGTTCCGTTTCTGAAAGACCCGTCGCCATCCGCTCGTCCTCCTGCGTGGGAGCTGCGTCGCGCGCCGCCTCGACACCGTCGACCTGCACGGCAGATGGCTTCTGCATGAGTGTCCGATCCGTTTCGCGCAGTTCGCCGAGTCGGTGGCGCTGCCAGGCGATAATACCGGCGCTTACCACGACGATCGTGATCAGGGTGGTCTTCATCGTTTCTTTTTTGAGCGCGCCGCCGCAATCGCCGGTTCGAGGGCCGTTCGATCCGCAGCCGACAACTCTGGAATGGAAAGAATCTTCTGCGCCTCCTCGGGTGCACTGCCGTGGAGATCCGTCCAGGCCTTCCCGAGCAGCCGCCCCCGTAATTCCGGATCTTGCACCCGGGTCGCGAGCCGGAAGCCCGTGTCGCCCTGCCAGCCGCCAGAGAGCGCGAGCTTATCCTGGCGCCATTGCAGATCCGCCGACTCCACATAGCCGGCGATGATTTGATCATCGTGCGCCTGGTCCAACGCCGTGTTGAGCACCACCAGGGCCGCCTTCGGTTCGTAGAAATGCGCGAGCGCTCCCTGCGCATACGCCTGGCGTTCCTCGGGCACATACTTCGCGACCCACTCGAGTTGCTTGGTCGGGACTCGATGAGCGTCCTTGAGCGAGTCCGGACCAAGATCCCGCGCGCAGCGCATGGCCAGCCAAAAGCTCTCGTCGGCACTGAGAGGTAACGTATCGAGCACGCGCCCCACATTTCCCAGGGGGTCACTTTCGTCCGGCCAGCGGGCGGAAAGCAAGGCGCTCCGCACAAAGGCGCGCCGTTTCTCCACGTCCGGCAGCCCGCTGGCCCATTGGGCAAAATCCTCCGCCTGCTTCGGATCCTTGATGGATGACTGCCACAAGACACTCATGGCCTCCGGCAGCGGCATCGCTTCCAGCTTGGGACGCGCGCGCACCGGGTCCACCTCGAGCAATTCCGCGGCGGCGAGCACCGCAAAAGAGGTCCCTCCGAGCGTGGCCCATTCCGAGCCATGGCTCGCCGCCCAAGCCTCGGCTTCCGCGGGATGTTCCGTGACCCAACTGCGATACGTCCGTTCCGCTGTCCGGGACAAACTCACGGAGTAATTTGAGTAACTGCGCGAGACCACCCGCGGCGGATGCGCGAGAACTTTCAAGTCCTGACGCGCACTTGGTTCAAGATGCGGCGGCGATGCTCCAGAATGGTGTGGCAATGGGAATGGAAAACTCTCTGCGTGAATTCCTACGCTTGAACGGCGTCGATCCTGATACGGAGAAAGACCGAGTTACCACCTTCTCTAGATAGCTCGGGCGCCTCGCCCCGCCCCGCAGCAGCGTCCTTCGTGCCCTAAAATTGGCGGGACTCAAGCCGGAGAGATTCCCGGGCGAAAAGGCGGCCGGCTGCCGCTGAGAGACGCCAACCTTCCTCGCCCGTCAATGGCCAGAAAACGGACCGATGTAACTGAGGTAAGCTTCGAGGGCCGCTGCCGACCACTAGTTCGCAGGGATTTTAACAAAGCTCACAATGTCGGTCAGCGAACGCGGTTGCCTCCCAGGATGCAGCTTCCCAGCGACTTTGACATAAGCGCCGTCAGTCATGTGAGCGTCGTCAGCGGCATCGTATTGGTCCGCCGTGAGATTTGTTCGTGCGCGGACCGTCTCTCCGTCAGAGAGCAGGAGTGCAAGGATGACCTCTCCGGCCCGGCGTCCGTCTGCCTGCATTTCGCCGTCGAGTCTTTCCACTGTGCCGATGAAAGTATCCTCCTGATGCTGCTCTTCCGCGCGCAAAGCCCGACGAACCTCTTCGATGCGAGGAAAGTAGTCGCGCTGAATCCGGATCTGGGCCGTTGCCGATTCACCGGCTGGCGGGGGCGTCGATACAGCCCACGAGATGCCGACTTCCAAAGAATTTTTCAGCGTATCGTCTTCGAAGCGGGTAATCGCCTCGCATAAATTCGAAGAAATCAGCGGCGTCTCGGCCGCTTTCGCGTGCTCGATGAGTTGCGGCAGCGTGTCCGCTTCGATTGCCGTGACCAGTTCACGGAGGGCCCGCTTCACTGTCAGCGTTGCGCGCCGGACGAATGGCGCATCCGGTTCGCCCGGAAAGAGGGGCGACTGAACATCGAGGGCGTTCACCGGACACGATACTTTGACGACAAAACTGCCCGGTTCGGTGTGTCGGAACTGCGATGCCTCGATGAGTTGCTGCGCCTCATTCCGGCTCAGACGGGGATGATGGCTTTGCGGCTTCAAGACTGTGCAAGCGGCAGCGAGCAAAAGCTGCTGCGCGCCAGCGACGATTGAGCCAGCGAAAGCGAGAGGCAGAGTCTTTTCATCATCTCGCGGCGTTCCGATCCGAAAGCGTAGCGTGTCGTCATTCACTTCCTGTAAAGCGCGCAACACCGCAGGCACTGGACGCCCTTCGAGCAGTGCCAGTTTCTCGACGGCAAGCATGACAGCCTCTGAGTAGTCGGGAGCCGTCGTGTCAATTGGGAAGACCAGCTGGCGCAGCTCAAATTGCGGGTTACTGAGTACGAAAAGCCGGTCCTGCACCGCCTCCGGCAGTAGCACCCAGCCACGCGACTTGGCGTAGTCGCGAAGATCAGTGGGGGCGACGAGAAGTCTGTTCTTCATGGTGCTTGGTAAACAGGAAGGTCGCGCCGGGACAGTCGAGAAGCGAGCTGCCGTAGCCCAATTGGACTGAAGATTTGCGTTTTCGGCAGATAAACCGTCGCACCGGTCCCATTGTTCGTTGCCGCCGCGCCGCGGAGGCTGACCCAATAGCCGCACCGGCGCATCGCGAGTTCATCTTCGGTCTGCTCCAGCCAGTTCGCCGCGTCGGGCGGAAGAAAAAGCACCAGAAGGATTCGCGCAACGTCCACCGTGTTAGCGCGCAGATCGTCATATCGGCTAACGCCACGCAGGAAATAAAAAAGGTGTGTGCCATTGTCGATGGGCACCTCTATCGTCGCCTTCAACTGCACCTTGAAGTCGACTTCAGTGAGGTAGCCTCCGTTATCGAATGGGGCCCACGCAGTGACGCCCGCATCGATGCCATTATTGTCTTCGTGACGGCCGGCCTGTCTGCACGCCATACCGGCTTTCGACGCTACAGCATGAAGATATGCATAGCTCAGCTCGGATTCGATGTTGGGTGGAGAAAGCGGAGACATTCGTAAAGGCGGGCGTACGCTACCGATTTGTCGACTTCTTGCCAATCGAGTTATTGTCAACGCACTCATCCGCAACGGCGCTGCCTTCGAGAACGAGGAAAAGCTCCGCGCGAGCGGACACTGCCGAAGCCAGTCCTGACACGCCCGAGGCGCTCTCGCACAAAGCCAAGCGAAGCCTCGATTGAGTTTTGCAGCATTTCAAGCTCCGGAACCTAAAACTTGGCCAAGATTTGGCCAAGGGCGCTTTTTTACCTCTACTTGTCGCCTATGGTTTCCTGGTGTAAGTGGCTACCTTTCAATGGAGTGCAGCCATAAGGAGTCGAACCTTAAACCTTCTGATCCGTAGTCAGAGGTCAAATATTTCATAAAATGTTCACCTTAAAGATATTACTACAAAATATTATTCTGATTGAGGCACATTTTTGTGTCTCGCCCCGAGTGGCGCCACGGGACGTGCTCCGCCACTCTTATGGGTCCTACTGGCTGGTGAAACACAAGAACCGGGCGCAATTGGCCGAAAACATGGGAACTCCGTCCAGATCATCAAAAAGCACTACAAGCAGGTGGTCTCAAATTCCGCCGTAAAGGAATACTGGAGCATCGTGCCGGGATACGATGGTCAGGGTGTGGCGAAAGAGTTACCGTCAAAAGAGGACATCAGGAAGGCGCGCGGTAAACGAATCGCGGAAGCCCTCAAGCGAGCGAGCTGACCGAAGGCTGTCAAAAATTTTTAAAAATAGTTGCAACAAAACGGCGCTCTGCGACGTCATACCCCTTGCACGAGCGGCCAGATTGTCCAAAGGCCGACGATATACGACTCGTTGCTCAACTAGAATATAGCCTTCGATAGGCGGAATTCAAACGACTCAGGGGGGATCCAAAAGCGGCCTGGAGTCGGGACATTGACGCAACAGACATGCAAACTATCAATTGCGCCGTCGCCGACGGTGCCGCGGTCAGCGAGACCGCAACGAACCACAACGAAACCACGCGTACCGACGCCAAGAGAAAACCGGTCGGTCGACAGAAGAAGAACGCCGAGGATAAAACGGCCCCTACGCCGAAGAACGAGCAGGATGCGCCCAGCAAAACCGCCAGCGCGCAAAATGCCGCCGAGCGAGATAAACCGCGAGAACTCACCGAGGAAGAACTGACGCGGCTTCAGGATGCAGAAAAAGAGATCAGCAGCGCAAGGAAGCATGCCGAGACTGGATTCGCGGCGATCGCGAAAGCGATGTATGCAGTCCGGGAAGGTAAACTCTACCGGAAGGATTTTGCATCCTTCCACGCTTATGCCTCCCAGAAATGGGGATACTCCCGAAGCCATGCCAACCGGCTGGCGGACGCGGGTAAGATGATTGAGGAACTGTCTCCGCTCGGAGACACGATCAAAAAATTCACCAGCGAGTCGCACATGCGCCCGCTGAGTGCATTGCCCCCCCAGGAACGACAACAAGTGCTCGCGGTGATTGAAAAATGGGAGGAATGGAGGGCCGACCTCCCCATCACGCCTCACCTTGTGGAGAGCGCCGTCGCTCAAATTCGGACGCCTGCGGGTCCCAGAGATGAAGATGAGAACGAAAATGCCCAGCTCGAAAAAGTCCGAAAGATCCTGAACGAAGGTGAATCAAACCTGCCCGAGGATACCACGCCGGAGGTGAAACAAGTCATTGTCCAAATCCGAAAGAAGGTGACTGCCCTGTTCAAGCTCCACCGCTCTTCCGGCATTGATTGGACGGAAGCGACGTGGAATCCGCTCCAGGGATGCACACGCGCTTCCAAAGGCTGCGACTATTGCTACGCGGCGAAGCTCGTTGCGACGCGGCTTGCCGATGTGTATCCGGGCTTGGCGAAGGAAAAGATGACTGCCGACGGGAAGAAATACGTCTTCACGGGGAAACTCCTTCTCCTACCGGAAACGCTCGGGGTGCCCCTGCGGGACCGCATTCCCAAGCGGTGGTTCGTCAATTCGATGTCGGACCTCTTTCACCCGGACGTGCCGGACGCGTATATCGCAGCCGTGTTCGATGTGATGGAGCGCGCCCACTGGCATCAGTTCCAGGTGCTGACCAAAAGGCCGGAACGCATGGCGGAATGGACGACAAAGCGATACGCTGGCAAAGAGCCGCCGGCGAACGTCTGGCTTGGTACGACGACAGAGGACCAGGAAGCGTTTGATAAGCGTCTCCCACACCTCCTGAAAACGAAAGCGGCCATTCGCTGGCTGAGCGTCGAGCCCCTGATCGGCGCCATCAAAATGGAGAAGCTCGATGGTATTGACTGGGTGGTTGTCGGCGGCGAATCCGGTTCGAACCGTAAGATGGATATCGAGTGGGTTCGTGCCATTCGCGACGTGTGCGAGGTGCAGGGCATCGCCTTCTTCTTCAAACAATGGGGCGATTACGGGCCTGACGGCAAAAAGCTCAAAAAGGTCAAAAAGGACGGTCTCACGCCGCCGCCGCTGGATGGGGTACCGCATGACGCGTATCCCCTACTGACGGCTCCGCAACAGGATGACGCTGCTGAACCCGAAGTTAAGACCTCGCCCAAGAAGTCGAAAGCAACCGCGAAGAAGTAACTCACACTCAGCGCGGGTCCGACCCCCGCGCTGAGTTTTCATTATGGACACTACATTCAACGATTTCGGCTATTTCGAACGTGAGGAACTTGATGCCTCGGCCGATTTTACTATCAGAAACTATCCGCTCCTCGGCGTGGTGCACCTTCACCGCGGCCCGAAAAGAACGCGAATAATTTGGAAACCTCTGAGCAGCCTACGCGCCAATGCGTCGGAGCCGCTCAAGATGATGATATCAAATGTATTCCTGACTGCTGCGGTAAAGCTCAGAAGGCCGGGCAACGGAATCCAGGTGAATAAAACACAAATCAAGGTCTCGGTTCCAACTAAAAACACCGGCCTAGAAACGCTGGAGGCGCTCGCTGAACCCCTGACCGCCATCTGGAACATGGCGAAAATGCTTGCCGTAGAGCTTCCCGCCGAGATTGCAGCACTCAGATAAGAACTGCGGCTAAAAGATGAACAAAGCAGAGGCTAGCGGCCAAGCGTCGCTAGCCTCTCCTTTTTCGCAAACATAAGCTTTCGCATCATTCTACGCACAACTTGTTCAATAAAACTTATAAAAACCCGTTGACAAATCTAACAGGTCGGTTATCTTGCGCGGTTCGGACAGGACAAATGTGTCTATCACTCAGAATCGGCAAAAATCGACAGGGCAACCTGGGAGCAAAACTCCACTGAGCAAGATACCCAATGCGAGTGCTGCGGGACAGTCCGATTTGAGATAAATGAACGACAGAAGAAATGATAACGCGAACAGCGAAGTAGAGGACAACAACCCCACCACGGCGACCCCCGAGAGCAACCCACCCCAAGGCAATGAAGATACAAATCCCCAGACGGACTATCACAATGCTGTCCGAGATGTCCGAGAGCTACTTGGCGAAGACGTAGTGCTGCTGCCGGTGGTTAGAGGCGAGAAGAGGCCGAGCATTGACGACTGGCAAAACGTCACCATTGAGCGCATGAGTGACCCAGAATATCTGGCCCGCTTGGCGACGGGAAATATCGGCGTGTTGCTTGGCTCACCGTCCGGCGGGTTATGTGCAATTGATATCGACGATGAGGCCGAGGTTGAACCATTCCTCGACTTAAACCCCGACCTACGGCGGACGCTGTGGACGCGTGGTGCAAGGGGCGCTCAGATTTGGGTGCGGATCGTAGGTGACTTCCGAAAGCTGACGAAGATCAGAACTATCGACGGCGAAGAATGGGGAGAGTGGCGCGCCGACGGTGGGCAATCGGTCATCCACGGCCAGCATCCATCAGGTGTCCAGTATAGTATTCTCCATAAAGCAGAGCCGCTGGCCATCCGGTTCGAAGACATTCAATGGCCGGAACATCTGGTGCTGCCGTGGATTAAGACTCCGTATGACCTGCTGGTTGAAGGAGAAGGTGAACCGTTTGCCGTGAGTGAACGCGGCGCCGTTACCATCAACCAAGTGTTCTTTGTCAGGAAGTATATCCTGGAACACCACGTCCTGTATGATTCTTCACTCGGAGACTTTTTCGAGTATGAGGCCACCTCAGGGTTGTGGGAACGTCAGAGCGTGGAAGCCTTGAAGCGCCGGTTCCTCGCAGACCTGACAGCGGCCGCGAGAAAGACTGGCCTAAAGCAGGTTTTCACGAAGCGAAATGATGGCCTTGTGAGTGGGCTGGTGGCGCTTTTGAAGGCACAAGTGGAGGAACACGACGCCTTCACCCACCGGCCAGAAGCTATCCACGTCGCAAATGGAATGATCTGTTTCGAGGGCGATGAAGTGGTGCTGAAGTCCTTTCACCCCAACTTTCGTTCCCGGAATGCCTGCCCGTATGAGTTCAACTCTAAGGCCGAGTGCCCGCGCTTCCTCAATGAGCTTCTGGGCGCTGCTCTCGACGCCGAAGATGTTGAACTATTGCAAAAGTGGTCCGGCGCAGTCCTACTCGGGCGGAATAAGGCGCAGCGATTTCTGCTGCTGCTGGGGATGCCAAACGGCGGAAAGTCTACCGTCGTAAACATTCTGGAGCGCACGATCGGATTGCCAAATGTGGCGCAGATTCGAACCGAGCACCTGGCCAACCAATTCGAGCTGTATTCGTTCGTAGGAAAAACGCTGCTCACCGGTAAAGACGTGTCGGCAAACTTCCTCAGCCAAAAGGGTGCGTATGTCATCAAAGCGTTGGTGGGCCAGGATCTAATCGACGCTGAGAAGAAGGGGTTCAACCAGCGCGTGCAAATCCGCGGCGACTTCAACATTGGCATCACCTGCAACACCGACCTGAACATCAAGCTGGAAGGCGATGTGGGAGCGTGGCGTAGAAGGCTGCTGGTTCTCAAATACGAGCGCCCAGCACCGACCAAACGTATTGCTGACTTTGCCGATCAACTGTTACGTGACGAAGGTCCAGGTATCCTCCGTTGGATGGTTGAAGGCGCCATTGCCTTGACCGATGATATCAGTGAGACAGGCGACTACCAATTGTCCGGGAAGCAAAAGACACGCGTGGACAAGCTTCTCGACCAGTCTGACAGTGTGCGGCGATTCGTGACCGAGCGCCTGAAATCTACCCCTGCATCTGATTCGACGTTGAAGGAACTCCGAGGAGCCTACTACGACTTCTGCGAGGGACGTGGGTGGCATCCGTTACCGCCTGATCAAGTGCGTGCACAACTGCCCCAGGCTATTCTGGAGATTCACCGCACCACTGACCGGCATGATATCCAGCGCGAGGGCAAGGACCAGCGCGGATACAAGAACCTGATGATTCTGGAGGTGCACAATGATCGATAAAACCAAGCTCCAGAACATAAAAGAGAAGGCTGATGGTGCCTACACCGCCCGCTGTCCCGCTTGCGCGGCCAGCGGTGCGGACGAAAAGGGCGAACACCTTATTGTGTATGCCGACGGTAGGTTTGGGTGCGTGGTTTACCCCCGCGATCGTGAGCACCGTGGCGTGGTTCTTAAGCTGGCGGGTGACAAATCCAAGCTGCCCAGAATCATCCCAAAGGTCGACGTTTCTCCGTTGAAGACAGAAGCGACTAGGCGCCTGGATGTCGTCGGACAACTCGGACAGAAAAAACGGACCGCGGCCAAACTCGCGCAAGTTGTGGAGCCGCCTATCGCATCTGCTCCGCCTCCATGCAGTGCCACCATTCTTTGCCCACCAATCAGTGAAGTGGGCAAAGAGGTCGAAGCAAAGAAATATCAGCCGTGGAATGAAGCAGGTCGTGACCCACTGGAAGCGGCGCGGGAATTCTTGAACCACAAACCGTAACTCCCCCCTCTCGGCGCTGGCTGCCTTTAGCGAGTCGGTCAGCGCCCCACTTCCCCCTCTGCACAATTTCCAACTGCGGTCAGAAAATGTTGTCCGTTTTGTCCGAGATGTATTCGGCATTGAATGTCCCCACGTGGGGACATTGGGATGTTCAGGCACCACGAGAGACCCCCAACCTTCTCCCGACGCACGAGTGCCATAAGTTCGTCCAGTCCCTCCCGGCTTGCCTTGGGTCCCGAAGCGGTGTCCGGGGACCAACGCGCCCCCTGCCAACTCCGTCGCCGGCAGCAGTCCTCCAACTCTGCCAGCTGGTTGTCGTGAGACTGCCTGGTTCGTGGAGACCCGAAGGTAGGCGGCAATCCTCATGCACGAAGAATCGCTAAAAATCATCCCCTCGTTGACGGTCCGCTCATCATCTGATGACCGTGCGCCCGCTGCGACCGCTGAAAAACGTTGGGTTCTCGTCAACGGCAAAGACCGACGACCATTACTGACTGCCGGGATCGAGGAGTACGCTCCCGCTGTAACTGGCCGGCACGACGTCACCGGGCCGGGGCGGGCTGAGGAAGTAGCCGCAGCCGGCTTTGTTCGCTCCTTTATTCAGCAGGATGCCGCCGAACTTCGCTTTGCTCGAATCAGCGAACCCGGCGCCCGCATAGAGAAATACGCCAGTGAAGACGCCGGTCGTGGCATTCAGAGTAAACTTGTAATCGACGGGGCTACTCGTCGGTATGCCGCCGATGACGGGCCGAATAGTCTTCACTTGGCCCGCATGAACCGGGCCGGGGTCGATGCTCACCCGTTCTGTCGCGTCGGCGGCGAGTGTGCCGCCGTGGAATTTCAGAGTCGCGTTGCCGAGCGCTGGATCCGCAGCGCCTTGGCCGAAGTCCAGCGACGCGGGTTTGGAATATTTCGTTCCCATGACATCCACTCGGATGCCGGCAGGCCAGCCGGCAGCATAAACGATGGGTGGCTTCCTGGTCCCCTGCTGATCCGGGCGCAGCCAGAGTAAGCCCGTGCCGCTGACATCGGTGTCCGCGAGATCGGCCAAGGTGAGCTCGCCCTCCAAACCGCCCTTTTTCGCATAGAGCGAAGTGAAGAGCGCCACCGTCCCATCCGCGCGCAACGCACCCGACGCGGTGTATTTCGTCCCATCGGCGAGCACGCCGGCCAGCTTGATCGAACCAGTTTTGGTGAGCGTGAGCCCTGCGTAGCCATCCCCCTGCGGATAGGTGCTCGTGTTCACTGGCGGTGACTGTGCCTTGCTCGCAAAGACCACAGTATAATAGCCTTTCGAAGGCGTGCCTGTCGCGGGTTGGTTCAGCAGATCGGCGGGCACCGGATTCTTCGTGGTATAAGGCGAAACTTTTCCCACGAACTGCGCCAACGCGCCACTTTCACTACTCAGGATACCGTTCAAGCCCATTGCAGAATCGATTGTGAAGCTCAGCGAGCCGAGCGAGGTCGTTCCATTCACGAGCGCAAGCGCATCCATGAACCCAGTCTTCGCCTTAAAGCGCGCAGTTCCATCGTTGCGCAGGATGCCGCTAAAGGGCTTGCTCACGCCGCCAAGCATTGCCTTGCCGGTGAATGCCCCGGTGGCGGTGATTTTGACGGAGACAAGGCCTGCCGTGTCATTATCAGACATGCCGGTTGGCACGAGCAGCGCGTTGTAGCTGCCCACCGCGGCGGCGAGACCGGGATTCACGTAATTGAACGCCTTCGTCGCCTTTCCCGGAGGATTGCCCGCAGCATCTACGGCGGTCACCACAAAGCTGTTCACGCCATTTTCGAGGGTGAGGCCCGGAAGACTCCACTGAATGGCCGCGCCGCTGCTCGGACTGAACGTGGCCGGAACCGCCTGCCCACCGTTCACGCTCACGCTTACACTGGCGAGTTCCACGGTTTCCGTCACCGTGCCGTGGAGAGTAAAGGGATTGGCGATCTCGCTCTTCGCCGGGGTGCTGATGGTCACCACAGGCTTGACCTTGTCATGGGGGCCGCCGCCGCCACCTTGGCCGCCACCATCATCTCCGCCGCCCCCCCCCGCAGAAGCCCGCGTGACCGTCACGGTGTACGCCTTGATCGTCGTCCCGTCCGGGGCCGTCACTTGGACGTTCACGGTGTTCGCTCCCACATTCAATGCCAGGGCGCCACTCGTGCTTCCAGAGCCCACCGCGGCGAAGCCACCATTATTCACCTTCACTTCGATGGTGGCATTCGCATCCGCCGCCACCGGCGTTACCGTCACCGAATTCGTCCCATTGCCCACACTGGCCGTGTAGCTCGTCGTCTCGGTTGCGAATACGGGACTCAGAACACCGGCACTCAACATCAAAGCAGAGAGATTCGCGTTCGCGGATGCATCTCCTTCGTAGCGAACCAGCGCGAAGGCATTGCCGGCGCCTTTCGCGGAATACCCCGCCAAAAGGATTCGTCCATCGCTTTGAATGGCCACGCTCGTGCCAACATCGCCAGCCAGCCCAACCTGGGTCGTCACCTTGCCGCCGCTCCCGAAGGTCGTGTCCAACTGGCCGGTGGTGGTGTAGCGCGCGAGTGAATAATTATTGGTGCCGCCAACCGACGAGTACCCACCGACCACGATTTTCCCGTTCTGCTGGAGCGCCACACTGTTGCCGGTATCGGAGAGGCCGAGTTCCGTGGTGACCTGTCCGCCCGTGCCGAAGCTCACATCCAGCGCGCCGGCGCTGGTATAGCGCAAGAGCGCAAACTTGGATTTGTTACTGCTCGGGTCCGTGTATCCGGCCAGGAGAATCTTTCCGTCGCTCTGTACGGTCAGGCTTTGGCCGGATTCGTTAAAGCCGAAATCGGAGACGACTTTGCCCCCATTCCCAAAGGTCATATCGAGCACTCCCGCGCTCGTGTAGCGGGCGAGCGCAAAATCAAAGTCACTTCCATTGTCGGAATAGCCGGCCACCAGGATCTTGCCATCGCTCTGCACCACCACGCTATACCCACCGTCATTCGTTGCCCCGACGGCGGTCGTCACCTTTCCGCCGGTTCCAAACGTCGTGTCGAGCTGTCCAGCGCTCGTATAACGAGCCAGTCCGAAGTAGGAGCGCGAGCCATCCTGGACGAAGCCGGCCGCGAGAATCTTTCCATCCTGCTGCAGGGCGACGCCATAGGCTTCGTCATTATACCCCCCGAAATCCGTTCGCACTCTGCCGCCATTGCCAAAGGTGGCGTCGAGCTCACCGCTGCTCGTATAGCGGGCCACCAGGAAGTCCTCGGTATTCTGATAACCATCCCTGCTGTAGCCGGCGACAATGATCTTTCCATCGCTCTGCACCGCAACGGCAGTCCCGTTGCCACCGGGAGTAATCACTTGTCCATTGTTTCCAAATGCTCCATCCAACACCCCACTGGCAGTGTAGCGGGTCAGTGCGATGCTGTTGTTCTGAGGGTTGGAAATATTCCCCTCCATCGCGGTGCCCGCCACAAGGATGCCGCCATCGACTTGCAAGGCCACGCTGAGGCCTTCGGCCGGCAGCGTGGTGCTCGGGCCGAACGAGGAATCCAATCCACCGCCGGGCGTATAGCGCACCACCGCAAATTGACCAAGGCTGCCATGCACCAGATCGCGATTGGCAATGCCGGCCAGCACGATCCGTCCATCGCCGTGGACCACGAAGCAAGGGCCGAAGTCGTGAGTGCTGAAACTGGTGGCCGCAAACCCTCGGTTGCCGAAGCTTTCATCCACCAGGCCGGCGGCTGTGTATCGCAATAATCCAAATTTCCCATCCCCCACCAAGATTTTTCCATCACTCTCCAGCGCGACGCCGAAACCGCCCCGGCTCACTCTGCCACTGGTGCCGAAGGTGGTATCCAGCACCCCACCCACGGTGTAACGCTCCAGCCCGGAACCACCTGCCACCAGGATCTTCCCATTACTTTGGACTGCGACGCTATAGTCGTCTGAATCACCGCCGGCTCCGGTCACCACCTCGCCTCCGCTGCCGAAACTCGTATCCAGGGCGCCGGTGCTGGTGTAACGCGCCAGGACCGTTGAAATCACCGCGACGATTTTGCCGTCAGCCTGGAGACAGACGCTGTTAACGTTGTTGCCAGGATTGGCGCTGTAAAACTCCAGATCCGTGGTCGCCTTGCCGCCACTCCCAAAACTTGCATCCAGCGCGCCTGCACTGGTGAGACGGGCGAACGCCAGATAACCATCGCCTCCACCAGCGACGATGATCTTCCCGTCGCTTTGCAAGAGGAGACGGAATGCTTCGGCGGTATAGCCTCCAAAGTCGAAGACGACCTTGCCGCCGCTTCCGAAACTCACATCCAGCGCGCCGGCGCTCGTAAAGCGCGCCAGAGTGACGGATTGGACACTCGTGCTCTGATTATACGAATAACCCGCGGCTATGATCTTCCCGTCGCTCTGCACCACTACGCTATTGGCCCCGTCATCCTGGCCGCCAAAGCTCGTGGTGGCCACTCCCCCGCTACCAAAACTCGTATCGAGCGTTCCCGAACTCGTATACCGCGCCAGCGCCATATCGTAGTTGCTGCCGTTGAAGGCAGCCCCGGCCACAACGATGCCGCCATCGCTCTGCACGGCGACACTGTAGGCTTGAGAGGCGCTTCCGATGGCCGTGGTCACCCTTCCCCCACTCACGATTGACGTGATCGCTTTGCCCCCGGTGCCAAAAGTACCGTCAATACCACCAGGTGCAGCGAGGAGGGAGGTGGAAAAGAGGCCGAGCACAGCAAGGCCGACGTGGAAGTATCTATGCATGGGGTGGGAAATCGGAAGCTAGTGACGGGTGGACGAGCGAGGTTCAGTTCTTTGCGATAATGGTGGCCACTGGTTTTCGTGGACTGCGGCTTAAAGAGCGTGCACGATGGAATTCTTCTCGAGCAGCACGCTTCCTCCCTGGCTCGAGACAGCCGGCGCGGGAGTGCTCAGGAAATAGCCTTTGCCTCCCCGATTGCCGCCCTTGTTCAAGAGGATGCCTCCAAACTTCGGCGAAGTCCCGTCGCTGTGTTTGAAGATCCCCGTGAAGATGCCGGTATTCGCATTCAAGCTAAACCGCTTCGGACTCCTATCAGACGGGAGCAGCGTCACCCTGCCGTTCGCGGGGTTGAGGTTCAATTCCTCCTCGATCGTCCCTCCGGTTGCGGGTTGGTTGATCAACCCGTCTGTGAAGTAAAGCGCCACGTTGCCGTAGACACTGCCCGACGGCGAATCCTCGCCGAAGTTCAAGGACGCGGGTCTCGCATACTTGGTCCCGACCGCATTCACCCAAAATCCAGCGGGCCATCCCCGTGAATAAGCGTTTGGAGGAACTTTGGCGTGGCGAAGGTTCGGCCGCACCCAGAGGAAATCCACGCCGGTGACATCGCTATCCAAGGCATTCGGTTCAAAGTAAAAGTCGCCTTCAAATCCCCCTGCGTTCGCGTAGAGGGAGGCAAAGAAAGAAACCGACTGGTCCGCGCGTAACACGCCGGCGGCGGTGAATTTGCTTCCGTCCGCCAGTGTGCCTGCGAGCGAAACGGCTCCGGTCTTTTTCAGAGTCAGGGTCGCATATCCGTTGCCCTGTGGAAAAATGCTGCCCTCCGTGGAATCTACGGGGGATTCCGATCCGTTATCGTTGGTGATGATCGTGGAGTAGAAGTTTTTGGTGAAAGCAATCGTGTAGAAGCCCCTCGTGGGTGTCCCCGTGGATGGCTGGTTCAGCAATTCGACGGGAACCGGATTACGCGGACTGTATTGCCCGCGCCGCGCACTGAACGCGGCCTGACGGTCGCCTGGGGCCGTTCCATAGTGAATGGCGCCACTCAGGCCCGTGGCAGCATTCACGGAAAAGGAAAGAAAGCCATTTACCTGGTGAGCCAGGTCTTCGACCGGGTCCCGAACAGTCAAAGCCCCGATGATGACGGTCTCGCTGAGCCCCGGTTTGAATCGAGCCTGGCCGCTGTTATCCAGGACGCCGCTGATGGTTTTGGTGTGCCCCCCAACCTGAATCTTTCCGGTAAAGACGCCGCCTGCCGTGACCTTGACCGTTATGACGCCGATCGTTTCCACGCCGACCGTGCCGCCGGGGGCCAATCGCCCGGTAAAAGTCCCGGCCAGCTCGGGCCGGCTGTTCACATACACCACCGTATTTTTCAGGCTCACCTTTCGGCCGTTTACATCCACCGCCGCCGCCACGACCGTATTTATCCCGTTTTCAAGTTGAACGCCCGAGACACGCCAGGGCACTGTCGAATTCGTCTGGAAGGAAAGGGGTGAGTCCAGTGTCAAGGGGACGCCATTCAATGTCACCGTAAAGGATGAGAGCGCCACGCTGTCTCTGACCGCGCCGGAAATCGCCGCCAGTACTCCGGAGGCATCCGGCCTTCCAAGCGGGTTGACCGTGACCGACAAGTTATTGGGCGGGGCAGAGTAATTATTACTCGCCCAGCGGTCCAGGGTGTAAACCACGGCCTTGGCGATGGAACCACTGTTTCGGAAGCACAAATAATAGTTTCCAACGGGCAGGTTCAACTCGTAGTACCCGGGATAAGACGAATCGTTTTGCGCACCGTAATCCGGGTATTCCTGAAATCCTCCTCCGGACGCGAAATTCTCCAATTGGCTGGCGGGGATGATATGGGTATCGAGGCCACTGTTGCCACCGTCGAGGAAGTATCGGAAGCCGTTCTGGATTGTGAACGGCTTCGCGAGGTAGCTGTGCGGGGAGATCTCCTTCGCCTCGTCGAAATAGATATCGTGAAACCTGGCCCCTGGAACGGAGGTCTGTTGGTGATCGAGCTCGAGGTCGTATTGATTGGCCGCATTGGTGTCGTTCCGAACTGCCACGTAGTAATCGCCTGGCGCGAGCGTGACATAGTGCGTTCCAAACTGTTTCGAAAACCCGGTGTATGCGTCATAGCCATTTCCATCGATAAAGTTGCGAAACTCACTCGCTGGGATAATCGCAGCATCCGCGACGTAGTCCGAAGCAAACCGAAGGACGTAACGGGTGGTCGAATAGACCGTAAATTCCTCATACCAGTAGGAACCGAAGGCGCTCAGTGAGCTTTGGCTCGAGATGAAAAACGTGCCGTCCGCAGACTGTCCCATCGCCTGTGACGATCCGAATCCAAAGATCGCGATGAGCAGGAAACATAGAAGGTGGAGACCGCCCCCTTTTTTGAGCGCGCAGGCACCTTCGATTTTCAGGAAATGGCTTCCAGTTCGCCCAACAATGCCGCCGAGGACTTCACACACGCTTCCGGTGGGGGTGGTGAGGAGTCGCGTGGAAGACGCCGCACGCTTGCCGCTGCCGCGCAGTTTTCGGCCGGGATTGGGGTGAGTTGCTTTGGCGTTCATGGGCTCGGCGCATCCGGTAATTCGCAGGTTCCGGGAAGGCGGGCCAATTTATGGGCGCCCGGACAGCTGCCTATAGCTGGAAATGGGTATCTTCCGACCAGTTGTGGTCCAGATCCGCGTGTGAGATGATGCATTGACGCGGTAGATTCTTGCCGAGAACTTGCTCGACCGCTATTCGCGAGACCGCGTATTGACTCGCGGCTCGCATCTGCACCGACAATGACTGCGCCTTTGCCCATTTGCTTGTCTTGCGAACGTCCGACTGGCTCCCGACGTTTCCTACAGTCCGTGCGCAACCCGCACCGAGCGCATCATAGGAGCCAGCAAGGACGACTGCCGTGGACCTAGCTCGCTTTTCCAAGGCGGTGTTGACGCTTGCGGATTGCATGGCTCCCGCCGAACTCGGGCAGACCGTGCTGCGGGCGATGAAGGTGCTCTGCGACTCGGATCTGCCGGCCGCGGAAACATTCCATGGGGCACGGATCAGCGTTCACGAAGACGAAGTGGGCATCCCCCCGGTGTTGATCGACGCGTTCAATGCCCATGTCGGTCAACATCCGCTCATTCCGATCATCAAGGGACAACAGGGAGCCCCAGCCGCCGGGCGATGGTCCGATTTCGCCGCGCTGCGATCCTTCAAACGGACCGCTCTCTACAACGAGTTCTTCCGGCCCATCGCCATTCACCGCCAGCTCGCCTGCCGAATCGAACTCGACGGCGGCGCCTGGATGGCCCTGGCCTTCAATCGCACCGGCAGCGATTTCCAGAGCGAAGACGTGGCTCTGGTCGATCAATTCCTGCCCCATGTCGGGCGGCTCATTCAACGGCTCATCAGCCGCATGGAAGTGGAAGAGATGCTGGCGCTGAGCGAGATCGCTGCAGCAGACGAGGCGGTCATGGTGGTGGACCAAGATTGCGCTTTGGTCTTCGCAACCGAGCGAGCGCGACGGCTGGCCCGCGACTACTTCTCTCTTCACATGCCGGACGGGCTGCCGGTGGAAATTCGCTTATGGCTGCAAAGTTCTCCCCTTCCCGGAAAAGTCCGCACGTGGCAACGGCCCGGCGGCAGCCTCTCCTGTGCGTGCAGCGACTTCGTCCGCCGCGAACGCCTCGTGTACGAGATTCTGCCAGGCAACACGCGCCCTCTGCTGCTGCGCCGAGTGCGCTTAGCCGAACGCCGTGCAGAGCAATCCACCGAAGCCCTGCAATCCCTCGGCCTGACACCGCGCGAAGCCGAGGTGCTCTACTGGATGACGGAAGGTAAACGCAATGGAGAGATCGCCGTGATCCTGAACATCAGCGAGCGCACCGTGGACAAGCACCGTGAACATCTCTTCACCAAACTTGGCGTCGAAACCCGCACCGCCGCCGTCGCCGCCGCGCAGAGCGCGATGTGCTTCCCAAGTTAAACCCACAGCCGGTATTCAAGTTGGCAACATGACCGGATCTTTTTGGAACGCTTGTCATCTTCCACTTCGCTCCTTTTCCCGGAGGAAACCATGCGTTTTTTTTGGCGGCCAGGTCACCGGAGTTACCATTTGGGGTTAACGTCCCAAAATTCACTTTTCATACTCCGATTACAAACACCTTATTTCAGTAGTTTAAGTTTGTATGGCTGGCGGGATTCGAACCCGTGGCCGCTTCGTCCACAACAATGCGGCCCACTTTACCAGAACTGGCTCCGCCGGTGGACCACAGCAGGAGAAGAGCACAGAGTTCTATTCGATACCCGGGGTCCGATCTCCCAGCGGAGGCTCGCTGGGTTTCATTTGAGACTGCACCGTCTCCACACCGGAGGTTGCAACTCTACTCAGCCCCCACAAGCTGACAAATTCGCGTCCGAAACGTCCGGGTTTTCTCGTAGCTGGTTAATTCCTCCCCATCGAGCAACCGATTCCAATCCAACCGTGCTGTGCCTTACCTCTGTCATCCACCACGTCGTGTCTGTAACCCAGCTTGAATTCCTCTCTGATGACCTGTGCCACCAAGTCCTTGAAGTCGTTACGAGTAAGCGGTGGCTCTCCTGACTCTTTGCAGAACTGGTAGTAGCCGTTAAAGGCGTCGTGAATCGTGAGCTTCGCCTCCGGCTGGCGCGTAAGGGTCTTCTTCACGAATTGCACGTAGGTCGGCTCAGCGTTGGCCTCGATGACTTTTCCACTCACCAGGCGACGCATTCCCTTGTCCCCAGTGAAGAAATTGTCGGCACACGCCAGGATCGTTTTGGCTTTTCGAACAACAGCCTTCAACGTCTCTGGCTCTCGGAACTTTACCACGAGCCGGTCAATATCCACGATTGGCGGGCAAGCCTCCGCACATCGCATCAACGTATTAGAGACGAGCAATTCCACTTTCTCGATGGACGTAGGGCTATAGGCTCCGCCTTCAGCCGCCTGTGGGTCGAAGAAGTAAAACTGGGCTTCAGGTGGAAAGTAGACCATCGGAACCTTCTCACCCAACGCGGCCGCCCAAGCGTCTTCGTTTAGTGCTACGGGAATGTAGCGTGTATCGCCATCTGCGCTCTCATATCGACCCTCCAAGAGCCCAGGGCCAAATTGCTCCACAGCTTTTGGAAACTGCTCAAGAAACCACGTATTAAAGGGTGCGGAGTCACGGAGTTCAGGTTTGGGGAGACGATAGCGCATTAAATTTTTGATCCCTTCTCTGCCGGTTTACTGGGCTGGATAAAGCGCAGCAGTTCGCGGACAGGCTCGCTCTCGGCGGACGCCTTCAGCGCCTCCTGTTCGCGTTCCTGTTTGGCGCGTTGTTCCTTTAAGCGATTGATTTTATGGGCGGACACCCCTTGGTCGAATAATTGAAAGCTCATCCAAGAATTTTATCGAATGTTGGAATTGAGTACAAGGCCAAAAGGTAAATGGCGCCGATATTCCGTAGCCGTGTCGCCGATCCACTCCACGGTGTCCGCTTATTGCCGAACTCAGGGTGGAGGGAGGTGTATGAGCTACTTCGGTGGGATTGGTACAAATTTTACGTGACAGTGCAGGTTATTCGCCTTTCACTTGAAGACGTTTGGGACAGGTATAATTCCTGATAACGCAGCTGATAAGGCATGTTTTCTTTACGTCTGGAAACGCTCCTTAAGGCGTGAGGGTGCCAGCGGTCTGTCTTCCTCCTCAGATGGAACATTCCCTCCGCAATCGTCTTCCCCCCAATCGCTTCCAAAGCGGCGCGAATCTGTTGGCCTAGCGGAAGGCTGTGATCCATTGGTCCATTGAATTCGCTAGAGTAGCTCAAATCGGTCGCTACCCTTTTTCCTTGAGTTAACCGTTACAACGGACGAATTTGAACTTTCAAACGGGTAATTGACAATACGCGGTCATTCTTGCTCCCTTTCAATGTCGAATGCCCGAATAAATTTCGCTTCAAAGGATAAGGTTCTTCAAGTTGATATGTAATTTGGAACATTTTTTTAGGTGCGATCTCAAGCCATTCGGTCTGGATGCCCCCTATTCTTGAATTTATGCGTACACTATAACCTTCCGTGAGGCGCTCCACTTCGGAGCGTGTCATTCCAGGATGAATGGCCGCCTCCGGAGCCTTGTTCTTGTAAACTGCCGCTTTCCGCCCAGTTTCGCCTGAATCGGCGCAGCCCGCGAGTAATAGTGTAAGTAAGATGCATGTTTTCATTGTGGTGTGACGTTTTGGCCCTTCTGAGTCACCTCATCAATGCTGGATGGTGTTGCTGCCTGGCCACAAGGAACTCTACCGCTCGTGAACCACCACTCGATCATTTACCGGGGATGGATGCTTGAGAAGGCGTATGAATTGACCCATTAGAGAGCGGGCTTCTCTGGGTTAGGAAAAGTGCTGCTTCCCATGCAAAATCTCTACTTCAAAGACTCACGTAGCTTCTTCGTCTCCTCATCCTCGTTGGGGTCGAGCTTGAGGGCGCGATCGAGAAGTTCCAAGGCGTGCTTCTTCTGATCTGTAAGGATGGCAGCGATTTTTGCGATGAGCCGTGCGGCAAGGCGGAGGCCGTGAGGTGATGTATCGACGGAGAGACGTTTGAGACCGAAATCGATCAACCACCTCGCGCGCGTCGCAGAATCGGAGCCGCCCCCCGGCTCTTTGGCTTCCGCTATGCTCAAGGCAAATGGGAGTAACGGATGGGTTGGATCGAGTGCAGTGACGTCTGTGAGAACGTCAAAGTACTCGTATTCGTCACGGGCAAGAGAGTCCAACAGGGTGGTGGTATTTTGCGTCAAAGTGACGTCCGATCGGGGTGAAATAGGGATGGGCCGCCGCCCCATTGGGTGAGCTAGTTGAGCGGCAAAACGCCATTCCGGAAGAGTAGCGAGGACCGGTTGCAGCTCCCGCCAAAGACGAAATCGTTCATCGAACGAAAGTAATTGGAGTCGCCCTGTTCGCGAATCCAAGCGGGCACCGCAGACGCAAGCGGTGTAGGACTCTGCCATCGGGCCAAGTAACTCCTGGGTCATGATGTCGGCCACAAAGCCGACGCCGGAAGAGCCGGCGCAAGCAATCCGCGTTCCGTCAGGACTGAAACTGACCTGCGAGGCGTCATAATCCAGCATGAGCGGGATGCCAATGGGAGCGCCTCCCTCGGCAGACCACAAACGAATAGATCGGTCGCTTCCGAAGGAAACAAGGCGGGTACCGTCGGGGCTGAACTCTGCCCCGCTAAGAAAATTGGCGCCCCCCTTGAGGTGCAATGGAGGAATTAGCGGCGCGCCAGTTCGGGCGTTCCAAATCCGGAACGCTCCATCTTCATCCGGTGCGACGATATCCCGTCCGTTTGGACTGAAGGATGCGAAGCTCAGGGATTGCTGTTGCCGGAAAGGGGTCCCAAGACGTTGGCCGGTTCGAGCATCCCAGACGGACGCTGCATTGGAAGTAAGGGTAAGAACCAGGGTGCCGTCTGCGTTGAACGCGGCTTTAGATACGGAATCCTCATGCTGAAGCGGCGGGCAGACAGGCTGGCCGGTGCGTGCATCCCAAATCCGGGCGGTATGATCCTCGCTAGCGGTTACAATGCGCAGGCCGTCCCTGCTAAACGACGCAGTGTAGACGGCATCATGGTGGAGCAGCGGCGGGCCAATCGAAGCGCCCGTAGCTGCGTCCCAGAGACGTGCAGAACCGTCGTTACTGGCCGTTACGACCTTGGTGCCGTCAGGGCTAAATGAAGCACTTCGCACTTGGTCCTCATGTTTCATCGGGGCGCCGAGCGGGGAGCCTGTAGAAACATCCCAGAGCCGGGCCGTTCGATCAAAACTCGCGGTCACCAAGCGAGATCCATCGGGAGAGAATTCCACAGACTGCACATAATTTCCGTGCAAAAGAGTCGGACCAAACTGTCGCCCACTGCGTAAATCCCAAAGGATGGCAGAGTTTTGTCTCGTTCGAATGGCGAGCTTGGAACCATCGGGACTGAAAACCGGCGCCTCGATACCGCCTGGATGGAACAACGCGAGAGGCGGAAGTTTTCTGCTGCGAAGATTCCAAATAGCAGCCGTGTGATCTTCACTTGCGGTAAGGATGGAAGATTCATCGGGACTGAAAGCGGCGGCGATGACTGCTCCCTGGTGCTGAAATGGAGCGCCAATGACGCCACGATTATTGACGGTCTGTGGTCGCATCTTTAGTGCATTAACAAGTGCACCATTCCCAACTCGCCAGAGTTTAGCAGTCCCATCAGCGCTGGCAGAAAGGACCATGGCACCATTCGCACTAAATCTGGCACTCGAAACCCAGCTTTGATGAGGGAGACCCGTTCCATTGCGAAGGCCTTCTTGGCTCCATATCTCGGCATGGCCGGTCATTTCTCCGTCGACGGTGGTGTCACCACTTCCGATCGCGAGGCGAGTTCCATCGGGGCTGAAATTTACACTTTCGATAGACCCGCTCACAGGAGTGGAGTGCGCCGCAGCCGCGCCCTTCCGAACATCCCAAAGTTCAAAAGTCTTACCGAACATGACGACAGTAGCGAAAAGTGCTCCGGTCGCGTTAAATTCGGACACCTTGATGTAACTGTCGCCCAAAAGAGGCGGGAAAATCCGCCGGCCAGTGCGCGCTTCCCAAATGCCCGCGGCTCCATCATTGCGTTCTTTCTGGTCAAAATGGTATGTCCCTCCACTGGCGAGAATCGAGGTTCCGTCCGGGCTGAAGCGGATGCGCTTCACCCCAGTGCCGAGGCTCAGTGGAGCACCGATGGGGTCACCGGAACTGGCGTTCCAGAGTTGGATCTGCTCGTTGCAACCCGTGGCGACCAAGGTTCCGTCCGGGCTGAAGGCCGCGTCAGTCACCTCCCCAGCATGGTTCAAGGGGGGCAACAATGACTGGCCGGTTAGAGCGTTCCAAACGCGTGCAGTGTGATCTTTGCTAGCAGTGACGACCCGAGTGCCATCCGGACTGAAAACCGCACTCGAAACAGGGCCATCGTGTTTCATCGGTGCGCCTAGTTTCGCGCCAGATCGCGCATCCCACAGCAATGCGGTCTGGTCTTCACCCGTAGTGAGAATGCGCTCACCGGTTCGTGGATCGCGCGTCTCTGAAGTCGTGAGCACACGGGTGCCGTCCGAGCTAAACTGAGCGCTCCGCAACTCGCATTCGTGCTTAAACACGACATCTGGCAGGCGTCCGCCATCAGGTTCGCCGTAAACAAGAGAAATCCAGAGTGCATCCCGAGCCTCCAGGTTCCCGGGATCGTAGCGGATCGCCCGTCCGAGATAGGCGACCGCTTCCTGCCATTTTCCCTCCGCCAGCCGCTGCTGGGCGGTGGCTGCATCGGATCGACTGGCTTCCTTCAAGCCATCCAAGGCGCGCTTTTCATTGATGTGGGCAAGAGTCTCCTGTGTCTGCGCCTTCTCACGCTGTGTTTCGGCGACGTGCCGCTGCCAAAGCGCGAAAGTAGTGAGAACAACTGCCACTGCTGCAACCACGAGAGAAATAAACTGCCGACGACGGGCTTTTTTAAGTCGGTAGGCAGCGTCCCGATCGCGAAGATTTCCGAGCGGCACGCCGAGCAATCCTGCAATGATCTTCAACCGAGCTAGATTTAGGCGCTCCTCGTAATCCGCAGACAACTTACGAGCCGCTTGGGGTGCGGTCCCAGCTCTCTCTAGTGCGAGCCGATATGCGGCGCCACTGGTGTAACCTTGTATCGGGCGCCCTTCAGGGCGAGCGTCCGCAGCGATGGGCTCACAACGTTGGTTCCAATCCAAAGGACCATTCTCTTTTTGGACTCCAAAGCGAAGAGGCTGCGGCAGACATTCCACCATGCCTCGACCCATCTTTCCTGGGTCATCACTGGCATTGGGCTCGCCATCGAGCATCAGCGCCAGAATCTTTGGGCTCTTTCCGAGTTCCTTGAACGTTCGGATTTCGTCAGCGACAAACCTGCTCTCACACGCACGCGGGCTACAGAGTACCACGAGTGAGGTGCTATTCCGGAGTGCTCGGTGAATATTGTCGGACAAATCCGCATCCGCTGGCAGTTCCTCCTCATCACGAAAGACCGGATACAGCGAAGCTGGGATCGGCTCTCCACGTGTATTCGGCTTTCCCACCAGATCAGCGGGCACCTCATAGGTCTCAATGGCCTGGTGGAGCCATTCCGCCCACCTACGCCCCTCCTCCTTGTTGTCCGCATGCCGATAGCTCAAAAATGCCGTGTAGCGGCGCTCGGTGGATGCTGGGGTAAGGAGATCTGCCATCAGTGTTCAGATGAATGCACAATCGCGCGTTCGATGGCAACATCCCGCCCCGTTATTGACTGGGCCCCCTCACTCCGCCCCAACGTCCCGCCACGCGTTCAATTCCTCTGCCATGTCGATCTTGCGTTCTGTCTCCGCCAAGAGTTCGATCGCCTCCCGTGTTCCAATGTGATCATCTCCAAACGAAGCCCGGAAACCCTTCACGGCTTGCTCCAGGAAACCCGTTGCTTCGCTCCACTGGTTGCAATTGGATAGTGCCTTTCCGAGGTTCATTGCTGCCAACGCCACTTCCGGGCGGGTCGCAGGGAATCCGCGCTGCGCATTCTCCAAGCGTCGGCGATAGAGCGGCTGTGCCAACTGCCACTTGCCCATTCTAGCATACAAGCCGGCCAGATTTTCCACCGTTACCCAGGTGTGCTCGTGCTCCGCACCCAATACTTGCTCCGGTCGGCTCAACACGTCGCGAAAAATGTTTTCAGCTTCTCCAAGTTTCCCATCCCTCTTCAACGCCAGTGCGAGATTGTTCCCGCTCATCAACGTCTCGGCCGCGTTCTCACCAAGAACTTTTTGCTGCGTTTCGTAGATGCGCCGGTAAAGCGGGACCGCCTCGCCATACCGTTCCATCCCCTCGAAGGCGCGGGCCAATCCACCAAGGCATTTGAGCGTATCTGCATGTGTCGGACCCACCGCGCCCTCGGCAACAGCACTAGCATTATAGAAGCAATTTGCCGCGTTCTCAAAATTGTTCGCTTGAAGGGCCAAGGTTCCTACTGAGAGAAGGCTTTCGTATTGGGCTCCGCCTACTCGTTCTCCTTTTTCTTCGCTGTTCCCCTCTCCCACTGCAAACTTCGATGGTTGTTGGGCGATCTCCTCCGAACCAGTTTTGGGTGCTGTCCGCTCTTCAGTTGCTCGATCTTCCGGTTTGCGTGCTTTAGCTCTTCGTAGCAGCACAAACACCGCTCCGGTTAAGAAAACTACAGAAACCCACTTCCCTGCATCACCAAACTCTTCTACGCCTACCGTGAACGAAATGCCGCTAAGAATGAGTAGCGCAACCGCCGCCAGAAGTCTCAGTGGAGAAATGGTCATTGGTGACGCGGATTATCAGTAAAAGGTCGCAGGGGCAAGTTGTCCATCCTGCGGCGGAAGGCCCCCTCTGCCCCACGCGTTGAACCCCGCCGGGAACAAATGGGGCTCGCCGTCGCTCGTTTAAGGTAAGGTAGTCCCAAATGGCAGTTCCAACCCGTTGTTCTTCCGCGGTGAACCCGTCGCCCAGTTGGCGAAAACCGCGACACACGGGAATCTAGCAGGCTGCTGAAAAACGCCAAGGAGGAGAGGAGTCGGAGATCAAAGGGGAATGCGGGGACGAAAAACGCAACAAACGAACTTCCTGTGCACCTTGAATGTGGAGAAACGGATTCCGAAAGGGCATCC
>Ga0207639_10000076_pt1 | contig 87381 bp, 61 predicted proteins | sample KBSCornC32_FD_184299 | JGI IMG/M metagenome (GOLD analysis project Ga0207639, IMG submission 184299) | Corn rhizosphere microbial communities from Kellogg Biological Station, Michigan, USA - KBS Corn C3-2 (SPAdes) (version 2) | ecosystem: Host-associated > Plants > Roots > Rhizosphere > Soil ... | reverse complement strand
TTTAGAGCAAATTGCGTATCGCTGTGCAGTAGCCTTCCAAGGGCCAAAGGCCCGACAACATACCAGCCTGGGCCGGAGGCCCAGGTTCATGATGGCAGAACATGAAAGGGCTGAAAGCCCGACACATAATTCTCGCTGCATACCATCGAGAAATCTGCTTTAGCTCTGCGAAAATCCCAGCAAAATCAAGGGGCTTTAGCCCCGGGCCGTTCCGCAAACGCTACCTGACGCACTTTTTCCGCAGCCTGTGAAGGCCCGACATATAGAAGGCCGCCTCTACAGCCACCGCAACAACAAACTCGGCACACACCCCAGCACCACCACTCCCAACGCAATCACCGCCAACACCACCTGCTGAACCACCGGCACGCGCACGGGAGCCTCACCCGCAGGCTCACCAACATAAATACTCTTCAACACCTTCAGGTAGTAGTAGAGCGACACCGCGCTCATCGCAATCGCCAGCACTACCAGCCACAACAACTCATGGTCAGCATTCAGCGCCGAAGCGAACACATAGAACTTGCCAAAGAATCCAGCCAGCGGCGGAATCCCGGCCAGCGACAGCATAAAGACCAGCATGCAAAGCGAAACCAGCGGCGCGCGCCTGCTCAGCCCCGCAAAGTGCGCCAGCGTATCGCCGCCCGTTACCCGCTCCACCACAGCCACCACACCAAAAGCGCCCAAAACGGTCAGCGCGTACGTGATCGCGTAGTAAAGCAGGGCCGAAAAGCTCTGATTCGTATGCGCAAGAATGGTCAGCAGCATATACCCCGCATGACCAATCGCGGAGTAGGCAAGCAGCCGACGCACACTCGTCTGTGCAATCGCGACAAGGTTGCCCAGCACCATCGAGAGCGCCGCAACAATCGCAACCACCGGCATCCACCCTGCGGCATATCCATGCCACGCGCTGCTTCCTTTCGCACCGGCCAGACCCAGCACCAACACCTGATACAGAATGAAGAACCCCGCAACCTTCGAGCCCGATGCAATCAGCGCCGCGCTCGACGCAGGCGCGCCTTGATACACATCCGGAGCCCAGAAGTGAAAGGGAACTGCGGCCACCTTGAAGCCAAGCCCAACCAGCGTCATCATGATCGCAACCAGCAGCAGCGGATCGAGCGGTGCGCCATGCAGCATGTTCGCAATCGTGCCAAGGTTCGTGGAGTTGGACACGCCGTATAGCAGGCTGAATCCAAACAGCAGAAACGCCGCCGAAATTGCGCCAAATAAAAAGTACTTCAGCGCCGCCTCGGCTGACCGCTCACTGCGCTTGTCAAACGCTGCGAGCACGTAAAGCGACAGGCTCAGCAGCTCAAGCGCAAGAAAGATCAGCAGCAGATTCTGCGTACTGACCAGCAGCATCATGCCCACGGTGGCCAGCAGCATCAGCGCAAGATATTCACTGATATGCCGTGTAAAGTCCCCCCCCGATGCGAGCAGCACAGTCAGCATCGTCAGCGCCAGCAGCGCAATTTGCACATGCTGCGCCACCGGGCCAAGCACAAGCACTCCATCGCCGAAGCTCACAGTCAGCGGCGCGCGAAGTATCCAGCCAATCGCCGCCGCGCAACCGGCAACCGAAAGCAGCGTTGCAACCATGCTGCGCACGCGCGCCTCCGCGCCACGCAGCCATGCGAGGTCTGCAGAAAGTACGCACAATGCGGTGATGACGACGATCACCTCCGGCGCGACAAGCCGCCACATCTCTATGTAGCCCGCGGTCATCGCACGCCGCCTTTCCACAGCCCGTCAAACATCGGCGAGTGCAGCGCCGGAATGATGACACGCAGAAGCAGTTGCGGATAAAGCCCGACGACGATGCTCGCAGCAAGCAGAAGCATCGCGGCGATGCGCTCAGGAATGGAGATGGGAGGATAAGCAGCGGAGCCGACCGAACTGTTATGCGAAGCGCCAAAGAACGCCATCTGCATTGCCCGCCACGTATAGGCGATGCCAATCACGATGCCCACACCCGCAATCACAACAAACACCGGGAAAGAGCGCCACGTTCCGATGAGCACCTGCAACTCAGCCACAAATCCGCTGAAGCCCGGCAGCCCAATCGAAGCCATGCCTGCAAGAACGAATGTCGCCGCGGCAAACGGCAGCACCTTACCCAGGCTCATCTTCGACAACTCGGTGAGATCGCGCGTATGCGTGCGGTCGTACACCATCCGCCCGACGACAGCAAACAACAGCCCGGCCAGCACGCCGTGCGAGAACATCTGCAACACCGCGCCATCGAGGCCAATCTGTTGCAACGTCATCAACCCGAGCAGCACAAACCCCATGTGGCTCACGCTCGAATATCCGATGACAAACTTGAAGTCCTTCTGCACCAGCGCCACCATCGCGCCGTACACAATGCCAATGAGCGCGAGCAGCGCGAATACCTCGCGCCACGAGCCAAGTCCCAGCACATGAAATCCCCACGGATCGAGCCCGCGCGGAAACAACATCATCGCCACTCGCAGACAGCCGTAGGCCCCCAGCTTCATCACCACGCCCGCCAGCAGCATCGAAGCGGCAGTCGGCGCTGCAACGTGTCCGGTCGGAGCCCACGTATGAAAGGGCCACAGGCCCGCGAGAATTCCAAAGCCCACAAACACTAGCGGAAATGCCCACATCTGGAAGTGAACCGGGAAAGGGAACTGCGAGAGCTGCACCAGGTCCATCGTTCTCGCGCCGGCCACCACATAGGCTGCGATCAGACCAATCAACACCATCGCGCTGCCGACGAACGAGTAGAGCGCCAGCTTCATCGCCGCATACTCGCGCCGTGTAGATCCCCAAATGGCAATCAGAAAATACTTCGGAACAATAGCAATCTCGTAGAACACAAACAGCAGCAGCAGATCGAAGCTCAGAAACACGCCATACACGCCGCCGATCAGTGCCAGGTAAAACGCAAAAAACTCATTCGCCCGCTGCTCGATGTTCCACGAAAAGAGCACACCGGCCACCGCCACGATGCCCGTCAGCAGAACCAGCGTCAGGCTGATTCCATCCGCTGCCAGGTGATATTCCAGCCCAAGCGAGCGTATCCAAGAAACCTGCACGACAGTAACAAGTTCTCCGGATGGCCGCCGCGCAAAGTCGGCCACAGCAATCGCAAGCCCAGCCAAAGCCGCCAGCAGCGCGACAACGCGCGCCGCACGCACGCCGCCCTTCGGCAAAAGCATCAGCACCAGCGCGCCGCCAAACGAGATGTAGATAGTCCAGGCCAGCATAGTTGCCGTTGTTTAGAACCTCAGGTGTCGCACAAACTGCATCACGGTACTGTTGGTGAATCCAAGCACAAGCTGGGGATAAACGCCCAGCACAAACATCAGCACAAGCGGCGGAGCCAGCGCCAGCCGCTCCGACAGAGTAAGGTCGTGCATCCCGGCCCACTTGCTATTGAGCGGCCCTGAGAACACACGTTGCAGAATCGTCAGGATAAAGATCGCCGTCAGCAGCAGCCCAAGAACCGAGACGGACGTGGGCGCAATCGCCAGCGGGAACGCTCCCTTGAAGATAAGAAACTCACCGACAAATCCATTCAGCCCCGGCAAGCCAAGCGACGAGAAGAGCGCAATCCCCATCATGCCGCAAAACACAGGCGCGACTTTGCGCAGTCCGCCGAAATCGTCGAGCCCGCGCAGCCCGCCGCTGCGCTTCTCCAGCAATGCCACAAACCAGAACAGCGTCGCCGCCGTCAGCCCGTGATTGAACATCTGCAACAACACGCCATTGAGCGCAGCCGCCTTCTCCGCTGCAAGCGCAGGATTGTCGCCGGTCCACTTCAAGATGGAAAAGATGCCGAGCATGCAGTAGCCCAGGTGATTGATCGACGAGTAGGCAAAGATGCGCTTCAAGTCCTTTTGCGCGAGCGCCGCGTAGGCAGAAAGAACAATCGTCGCGACAGCCAGCCAAAGCAGCGCCGTCCTCACCTCACGCAGTTGCGCATAAAAAATCGGCAGCAGGATGCGCAGAAATCCATAAACGCCCATCTTCGACATCGTGCCTGTCAGCAGCATGGTGACGCCCGCAGGAGCCTCCGCATACGCACTCGGCAGCCACGTGTGAAAAGGAACCAGAGGCACCTTGACGGCAAAGCCAAGAAACGCGCCGAAGCAAAGCAGCAGCGCGACTTTTCCTGCGGTGAGGCTGTGCCATGCGAAGCCCGCAGCGAGCGAGGGAAGCAACTGCCCGCTCTGCGCCAGCGCGGCCAGGTCCATAAAGTCGAATTTGCCTGTGCACAAAAACAGCGCGAGAAACGCCAGCAGTAGCGCGACGCTCCCGACCATCGTATAGATGAAGAACTGCGTCGCTGCCGCAGCGCGTTGCGTCCCACCCCAGAGCCGTATCAGGAAAAATGCCGGGATAAGACTCAACTCCCAGAAGAGAAACCAGTGAAAGAAATTGAGCGCGGTGAAGGTGCCGAACAGACCCGCCTCCAGCATCAGCACAAGCGAGTAGTAGAGCGGCGCGCGTGCCTCAATCCGCGACGACGCTGCCATCGCCATCGGCACGACGATGGCCGAGAGCAGCAGCATCAGCAGGCCCAGCCCGTCGATGCCTACGTGATACTCGACGCCGAGCGCAGGAATCCACGCATGAACTTCTTCGAACTGAAGTCCACCGGCTGTGGGATTGAACCAATGCCACAGGATGAGAACGACTGCGAGCGCAAGGAAAGCAAAGGTGAACGCCAGCACGCGCGCCAGCCTGTTGTCCTTTCTGCCGAGCACCAACACCGCAGCAGCGCCCACCAGGGGCACCACTGTCAGCAGGGAAATGGGCGGGAGCAGATTCATCGCGCACCGCTCCAGAGAAGAAGGAGGACCAGCAGCGCAAACGCTGCCCCAAGCAGGCGCAGATAACTCTGCGCGCTTCCATTCTGTATGCGCGACAGCACCCTGCCGCCAGCGCCTACGCTACGGCAACCCTCATCGAAACTCGCGTTCACGGCGTATGTGTCCGTAGAGCGGGCCAGCCAGGAAAGCCCCAGCACAACGCGCGAAATCGTCCATACTGCGCCGCCCCAAATCCATCGGTCGAGCCAGCAGCTCGCGCGCGCGAACACTGTATTCCAGCGAATGAACGTAGCTTTGTACAACTCGTCTACAAAAAATTTGCCGCGCAGCAGCCGGAACATCTGCGGCTGAATCGTCTCCAGCGCATCCGGCGCGTCCACGCTCTGCGCAGGCCTGTGTCCATAGAGCCACCATCCCACCCCAAGCCCCGCAAAGACAATGATCGATGACGTCAACATCACAGGCAGGATGCCGTGTTCAAGAAAGCCCGCGAAGTTGAAACTCGCGTGCGCGCCATTGAGGAAGGTGTCAAACCACGGCCACGCCGGCGTGCCGATGATGCCCAGAAGAACTGCGAACGCGGCCAGCAACGCCAGCGGCACCGTCATCACCGCGGGACTCTCATGCGGAGCCCCTGAACCGGCATGACCGTGATGTTCGTCTGCCGCCAATCGCGACTTGCCGAAAAACACGTAGCAAACCTGCCGCGTCATGTAGAAGGCCGTCAGCAGCGCGCCAAACGCTCCCAGATAAAACGGCGTGCGCGAAATACTCCAGCCGCTTGCCGCGTGCAGAATCGCGTCCTTGCTCCAGAAGCCGGAGAAGAACAGGGGAAATCCACACAGCGCCAACATGCCGATGGCATACGTGGCGAACGTGATTGGCATCAGCCTCCTCAGCCCGCCCATGCGGCGAATGTCCTGCTCCTCGTGGCATCCGTGAATGACCGACCCTGCGCCGAGAAAGAGCAGCGACTTGAAAAATGCGTGCGTGATGAGATGAAACATCCCCACAGCCACGCCACCAACGCCCAGACCAATCATCATGTAGCCAAGCTGCGAGATCGTCGAATAAGCCAGAATGCGCTTGATGTCGTCCTGCGCCACGGCAATCAACGCGGCAAAGACAGCGGTGATTGCGCCAATCCACGTGACCACCTGCAAAGCAGTCGTCGTTGCAGGCAGCAGTCCGCCATGCACCGACATCAGCGGATAGACGCGCGCCACCAGGAAAACGCCTGCCGCCACCATCGTTGCGGCGTGAATCAGCGCGCTCACCGGCGTCGGCCCTTCCATCGCATCGGGCAGCCAGACGTGCAGCGGCACCTGGCCTGACTTGCCCATTGCGCCCGCGAAGATCAGCAGCGCAATGCCTGTCGAAACAGCCATGCCGATAGAAGTTGTCTGCGCCGCCAGATGCAGAAGCGCCGGACCCTCCATGCATCCAGCGCCGTGGTTATAAAAAAGCAGCGTCCCCGCCTGCGAATACAGCCAGACCATCCCGATAAGAAATGCAAGATCGCCGATGCGCGTTGTGATGAACGCTTTCTTCGCGGCGGCCGCAGCTTCCGGCTTGTGATACCAGAAGCCAATCAGCAGGTACGAGGTCAACCCGACCAGCTCCCAGCACATGAACAACAGCAGCAAACTGTTGGCAATCACCACGCCCATCATCGCCGCCGCAAACAGCGAGAGGAAGCAGAAGAAGCGTGTGAAGTTTTCGTCATGCGCCATATAGCCAACGCTGTAGACAAAAACCATCAGTGCGACAAACGACACCATCGCCAGCATCACGGCAGTCAGCGGATCGAGCATCCACCCAAGCCTCAGCCACGTATCTCCATACTGGAGCCACCGGAAGTTGACGACCTCCAGCGACGCGCTGCCGGCGCGAAGCACATGCCCAAACGCGCACAGCGAAAGCAGAAGCGACAACGCCATCGAGCCAATCGCCAGCGACGCCGCGAACCTCCGGCTGCGTTGTTTGGCAAGAGCAGTCAGGCCCGCAGCAAGCGCAGGTAGCGCAGGAATCAGCCAGAGATGTCGGACAATCCACGTCATGTCGTCTTCAGAAGAAGAGAAACACTGAACATCATGAAGTTCAGTCAGGGAGACTCGGAACAAGTCCCAGCTTTGAAAGGGCGTGGCTCCAGCCATGCCATCAGTTGCAAAAGAGCGGTGGGCTTTAGAGGGTGTTGAAAAAGTCGCTGCGATTGCTTTTGGGATTGGCGTGGGGCTTCAGCCCCACGAAAAAGCCGGCAAAATCAAGGGGCTTTAGCCCCAGATCTTTCCCCAGTTAACGCAACCGGACGTTTCAGCATCCTCTTTAGCCCCCGAGGGATTCCGCAAAGTCTATCCGCTCATCGAGTTCACCTCGTCAATATTGGCGCTCTTCAGATGTCGATAAAGCGAAATGATCAGGGCAAGCCCAACCGCCGCCTCCGCGGCAGCAACCGCAATCGAAAAGACTGCAAACATCATCCCGGTGAGCGCCTCCGGATTTGGTCCATAGCGCCAGAACGCAATGAAGTTCAGGTTGGCGGCATTCAACATCAATTCAATCCCGATCAGCACAAGGATGGAGTTGCGGCGCACAAGCGCGCCCGCCAGACCAATAGCGAAGAGAAGCGCCGAAAGCAGCAGGCAAGCCGTCAGCGGAGTCATCGTGCCTCCTTCTGCTCACGCAGTGCAATCGTGACCGCGCCAATCAGCGCAGCAGTCAGCAGCAGCCCAATCACCTCAAGCGGCAGCGCGAACTGTTGCATCAGCGCACTGCCGATCTGTTGCGTAGAAGTCGCGGGCTGCGGCGCCGCTGCGCCGTGGGAGACGCTGCTGTTGTGAATCGACCATGCCAGCACAGCAAAGACGCCCGCCACAACCACGCCGCTCCACGCCCACGAACCGCCGATGCGTGCCCCTGTTATATCGCTGTTTCGCGTCAGCAGAATGGCGAAGACGATGAGGATCGCCACCGCACCGATGTAGACAAGCACCTGCGCAAACCCGACGAACTGCGCCCCAAGCAACAGATACACGACCGCCAATCCTGCGAAGGCCACAATCAGCGCCAGCACGGAATGAACCAGGTTGCGAAGGCAGATAGCCGCCGCCGCTCCCGCTACCGTCACTATGGCGAAGATCGTAAACAGCAAAGGCATTCCTTTCACATCATCATAGGGGCGAGCATTGAAGCCATCGTATTGCAAACACGCGATTGCAGTTGCGTTCTCAGTCCGTCGTCCAGGGAGTTGGCTTTTCAGGCTGCAGCAAACTCGATGTTTGCGTTTTCCGGTGGGAGCGCAGGGCTTCAGCCCTGCGAAGTAGCCTGCACAATCAAGGGGCTTCAGCCCCGGGCCGTTCCTCCTTTGCCTCCGAAAGCACTTCTCCGCATCCTCTTTAGCCGCTGAGGGAACGAATCTCGATCCGTCTCACTCTAACAGTCTCCTCTTGCTTACTCGGCAAAACGATACACTCTCTTCTCCAGCTTCCATCCCCGGGCCAGCCCACGGCCCAGCAGAACATACGACACAACCACCAGCAGCGAGCATGCAATCCATCGCACCGCTTCGTTCGGCAAAAAGCGCCACAGCCCGGCAGCCACAAGATCAATCAGCGCCAGCGGCAGCATAAACTTCCACGCAAAATTCATCAGTTGGTCCATGCGCAGCCGCGGCAGCGTGCCGCGAATCCAGATAAACATTGCAATCAGAAACAGTAGCTTCGCAAAGAACCAGAGATACGAAGGCACCCACGTCAGGAACGAGAGCGGAGCAGTCCATCCGCCCAGAAACAGCGTAATCCCCAACCCGCTCATGGCAAACATGCCGATATATTCGCCCAGAAAAAACAGCGCGAACTTGAACCCGGAGTACTCGGTAAAGTATCCCGCGATAATCTCCGACTCCCCCTCAGGCAAATCAAACGGCGAGCGGTTCGCTTCAGCCGTCGCCGCAATCATAAACAGCACAAACCCGGCAAAGCCCCAGGGCGTCAACACGAACCAGTGCGGCAGAACTCCCGTATAGCCGGCCTGCTTCTCGACAATCGTTACCGTCGAGAGCGAGCCCGCAGCCATCACAACCGTAACCGCCGCAAGAATCAGCGTCACCTCATAGCTGATCATCTGCGCAATCGCGCGCATCGCACCCAGCAGCGAGTACTTGTTCCTGCTCGACCACCCCGCCATGAAGATCGAAACCTCCATCACCGAGCTGACAGCGAAGAAAAATAGCACGCCCGCATCCAGGTTCGCCAGCACCATGTTGCGCCCAATCGGCAGCACCGCATACATCGAAAACGCAGCGACCACCAGCACCAGCGGCGCGAAGAAGTGAACCCACCGGTCCGCTGCCAGCGGAACAATGTCCTCCTTCGTCAGCGACTTAATCCCATCCGCAAGCGGCTGAAGAATCCCAAACGGCCCCACGCGGTTCGGACCATAGCGATTCTGTATCCGCCCCAGTCCCTTGCGCTCAAGAACGGTCGTAATGGCAAACAGCGAAGCAAACACCGCAAGCAGAGCCACAACTGAAATCACATCCGCAACCACAGGCCGCGCAGCCGCCGGCACATGCGCAACAATCCAGCGTTCAATCAGCACAAAAAACTGGTCCGCCGTTTCAGCCGCCGAGTTGGATGCGAACAGAGTCATGCCGTCGGCGCGACTCCCGTACTTGCCGCAAGCGTGCTGCCCGCCGGATTCGCTTTTGTCTCGGCAGCGGCCTTTGCTTTGGCCTCTGCCTTCGCCTTCTCCTCCGCCAGCCGCGCATCCACCTCCGCAGCCTCCGTCGGATGAATCCCGTGGTAATACTCGTTCGACCGCGCCAGCCGCTCTCTATCCCACAGCAGCCCGCAGAAGCGATCATCCGTGCTCAACTCAAATTCCGTATCCATTTTGATGGCCTCAAACGGACACACCTCCACGCAGATCTGGCAGCTCATGCACACCGAAACATCAATATTGAACACCGTCGGATAAAACTGCGGCTTGCCCACCGCATCCGGCTTCTTGTCCTTGCTCTTCTCAATCAAGATGCACTTCGGCGGACACTCCTTTTCGCAGATCTGGCACGCCACGCACCGCAGTCCGGCCTTCCAGTCCTCGCCGTCGAACACCAGAAACGGAAAGTTCCGCGCCGCCTCCTGCTGCGGCAGGCGTTCCTCGGGATACTCGACCGTCGTCAGCCGCTCCCGGCTCACATAGCTGCCGAAGAAGTTCCTGGCGGTTTCAACCAAACCCTTCGCGATGCCTTCACCCAGCATGATCCAGCCCTTACCTCACTCTTTCGACATCACGAAACCGCGCACATCTCCGGCACCGGAAGTCTACCGGTCAACCTCGCCCAGCACAATATCGATGGTGCCGAAGATGACAATCACGTCCGCAATGTTGTACCCGATGCACATATCCTCGAGCACAGTCAGATTAATCAAACTCGGCGGACGCACCCGATACCGATACGGATTCGCCCCGCCATCGCTGATCAAATAAAATCCCAGCTCGCCCTTTGCCGACTCGATCCGTCCATACGCCTCACCCGCTTTCGGCTTGAATCCGCGCAGCTTCGTCTTCACGTCCACAATCGGCCCGCCCGGAATATCGCGCAGAGCCTGCTCCAGAATCTTCACCGACTCGCGCATCTCCAGCATCCGCACCATGTAGCGGTCGTACACATCGCCGTGCTCGCCCAGCGGCACGCGGAAATTGAACCGCTCGTAGATGCCGTACTTATCCACCTTGCGAATGTCGTAGTTCACGCCGCACGCCCGCAGCACAGGCCCCGTGATCCCACCTTGAATCGCCAACTCCTTCGAGAGCACGCCCACGCCCTGCGTCCGTGCCAGCAAAATCTCGTTGCTCGTCAACAGATTTTCAAACTCATCCAGAAACCGCGGAAACTCCGCAACAACTTTGCGCGCCTGCTCCATCCACCCGGCAGGCAGCTCACACCGGCAGCCGCCAAATCGCATGTAGTTGCACATCATGCGCGAGCCCGTCAGCGCCTCGAACAAATCGAGTATCTTCTCCCGCTCGCGAAATCCATACATCAGCGGAGACCCGCTTGCGCCCATCTCCTGCAACAAGAAACCAATCGTCGAGGCGTGATTCTGCAACCGCGTCAGCTCCGCCGTAATCACGCGAATGTACTCCGCGCGCTCCGGCGCCTGAATCCCCGCCAGCTTCTCCACCGCCAGCGCATAAGCCCAGTTGTTCGTCAGCGAGCCGATGTAATCCAGCCGGTCCGTATACGGCATCGACCCCAGATACGACGCCGTCTCCGCAATCTTCTCGTGGTTCCGGTGCAGATACCCAAACACCGGCTTTAGCTTCATCACGCGCTCGCCGTCCAGCACCACATCCATGCGAAACACGCCATGCGTCGAAGGATGATGCGGCCCCAGCGAAAGCTCCAGCAAGCCCTCGCCGCCGGCGTTCGTCGTGTTGCCCGTCATTTCCTGCTCTGTAGCTGCTGTCATCTCTGTCCCTTGCGTTCGCTAAAAATCACGTGGTGAGAATGCTGAAAATCCCGTTCTGCTTAAGGGCACGGTTGCCGGAACTCGCGTGAGAACCCGACGGATCGCAACGAAAAGCGCCAAAGGCGCGATATATACCAGCCTGGGGCGCAGCCCCAGGTATCGATGCAACCCCGGAATCCAAAGGGCTGAAGGCCCGCCCCATACATTTCTCATTGCGCAGACGACATATCCTCATTCTTGTCATCCTTCCGCCGCGCGCGCGGCCTTCGCCTTCTCCAGCACCGCATCATGCGCAGTTGGCTCATACTCATAATCATTCGGCTCCACATAATCCCTGCGCATTGGGAAATCCTCGAACCCATCCCACATCAGAATCCGCCGCAGGTCCGGATGCCCCTCGAACACAATCCCGAACAGGTCAAAAATTTCGCGCTCCTGAAACTCCGCGCTCCGCCACACCGGCGTCAGCGAAGGCAGCGTCACCCGCTCGCGGTCTTCCGTGCGCATCCGCATCACCACCGGCCCATGCTTCTTCTCCATCGAGTACAGGTGATACACGGCTTCCAGATAACCCGGCACGCGCGTCTTCCGCACCTCATCGACTTCCTGTTCCACACCGTCCACCAGCTTCTTCACCTTCACTTTTTCCGAAGTCTCCGTGTCCAGCCAGTCCACACCCGTAGCGTTGGAACAGTAATCCAGCCGCAGCTCCGCATCGTCGCGCAGAAACCGCGCAATCTCCACCGCGTGCTCCCGCCCAATCAAAAGCGAGTGCTGCGCCGAAGGACTCGCGTTCAGCACAACTTGCACCGAAGCCCCCGGCACCGCCGCCTCAATCCCCGACTTAATCTTTTCGATGTCCATCGTCACCCACCACACACGGCTCATTTGGAGCGTTCTTCAGCGTAATGTTCCACAGCTTCACATTCTTCGCAGGCACCAGATCGTGCGCGCCATACTGCGGCACCTCAAACTCGCTCGGAGCCTCCGGGTCCAGATGCCGCGGTCTCTCCGGTCCCGTCAGCGACTGCGCCTCAATCTTCTTCTGCAGCGTGATGAACGCATCCATCAGCGCCTCCGGCCTCGGCGGACACCCCGGGATATGCACATCCACCGGAATATACCGGTCGATCCCCTTCAGCACGTTGTACCCCTGCTTGAACGGCCCGCCCGAGATCGCGCACGCGCCCATCGCAATCACATACTTCGGCTCCGGCATCTGGTTGTACAGCCGCACCACCTGCGGCGCCATCTTCTTGGTCACGGTCCCGGCCACGATCATCAGGTCAGCCTGCCGCGGCGACGGACGAAAGACCTCCGCCCCAAACCGCGCCAGGTCGTAGCGAGCCATCGTCGTGGCAATCATCTCAATCGCGCAGCACGCCAGCCCAAACGTCAGCGGCCACACACTACTCTTGCGACCCCAGTTGTAGAGCTCTTCCAGCGTCGTCGTAAAGATGCCCTGCCGGCTCAGTTCGGTCCTCAGTTGCTGGTCCATCAATCCCGCCACCGCTCCTCATTGGTTAGACTCAATCCGCAGCTCTTTGAGCGCCAAGGGCGCGTCCCATACCAGCCTGGGGCGAAGCCCTGGGAAACAAAGACATGTGGTCCGCAAGGGCTGAAACAGGCTGCTGAAAAAGTCTTTGCGGTTGCTTTTTGGGATTAGCGTGGGGCTTCAGCCCCACGAAAAACCCGGCAAATTCAAGGGGCTTTAGCCCTGGGCCTTTCTGCAAACGCTGCCGGACGCACTTTCTCCGCAGCCCATCCAAACCGTCCAAAGCTAAACCCAAGTCAACACCCCCTTGCGCCATGCCCACACCAACCCCTCGGCCAGCAGCAAAAGAAACACCAACATCGCCACCACGGCCCCCACGGTCAGCCCGGAAAACGCCACCGCAAACGGAAGCAAAAAAATCGCCTCCACGTCGAAGATCAGAAACACGATCGCGTAGATGTAATACTCCGGCCGAAACCACAGCAAGGCATTGGACTTCGCCTCCAGCCCGCACTCATACGTAGCATTTTTAAGCGGCCCCGGCTTCTGCGGCGAAATCGTCCTGGCCCACAGCCACGCCAGCGCAAGCGGCGCAACCGCAAAGCCGACAGCCGCAATCATCAGAATCGCAACGGGCCCGTAAAGCCTCAGGAAGTGTGCATCCATACAAATCGAAATTCCGCGCCTTGTTTGCTGGCAACAGACTACGCCACATCCGCCGCCTTCGCACTTCAAAATCCACCGCAAAATTCATTGACACCGTAAGAGAAACGGCAGACAATCCACCCAACAGGTACCCGAACCAAGCCAGTTACTCCCGCACAGGAGGGTCCCATGCCCAGCATCCAACCTCACCGCCCCGATGAAGGAATGAGCAAAGGCGCAGTCGAAAACGATGCCTTCTCCGTGCTGCTCACCAGTCCCCGCTCCCTAAACGGCTACTTCGTCGGCCAACTCGGCCACCGCGACCAGGACGAGATGCTCAAAGACAACGACACCGACTTCCCCGGCCTCGACGCCGAAGCTGAACACACCGGCCGATAGAGTCGCATTGCGTCCTTCTTCCGTTCTGCGGTATTTTGCATTTCCCTTCCGCAGCCTTTTGTATTTCCATTCCGCAGCCTCTTGTACTTCCATCCCACAGTCTTTCGTATTTCGATTCCGTAGCCTTTTTGTATTTCCATTCCGTAGCGAAGCGGAGGAATCTGCTGTTTCTTCAATCGCCACCAAAGCCCGGGTGCCCCATCCATCGCAGCTTCTTCGCGATGGGTGGGAATGAACGCATTCCCCCGCGCCACCTTTTGTAATTCCATCCCACAGCCTTTCGTATTTCGATTCCGTAGCCTTTTTGTATTTCCATTCCGCAGCGAAGCGGAGGAATCTGCTTTCCTTCCAGCCGCCACCCAACCCACGTCATCTCAACCGGAGGCGGCACTTTTGCCGCCGCAGTGGAGAGATCCCCGCATTCCTCCCCGGCGAGCACCCCCAAACCCGTCAAGCCCCCATCCCTGTGGAAAACCCCACAACCTACACACCCAAAGCACCTTATCCTCGCCCCCTAAATGGCGGTTTAGTTCCCCTCCATCCCTTAAAATAAAAACATAGCTCAGCAAGAGAGCCAGGCTGTGTTTTCCCCAAGCATGCGGAGCTAACACAAGCATAATGAATATTTTACGAAATTAACCCCGCGAAAATCAGGACTTCCGCTACCAAGTCCGAACCTAACCCCTTTAGAACATGGAATTTGCACAAAAAGCAGGGGGGGAGGGGGGTACTAGGGCGCATCGACCTTGCGCAGGGTGCAACTCGCTGATTGACCAATGAATCGACCAATGAATTGTCATCCTGAGCGAAGCCTCTCGCGGCTTTATCGCGAGAGGCGCAGTCGAAGGACCTGCGGTTTGCACCCTGGCCAATTTGCTTTCGCGCCAAAAACAGCGCATCACGGCTTCATTGATGTCGCTCTCTATGTCGATACAGCCTAAGCCGGACGCGAGACCCGCAGATCATCCTGCAACCCCTGCGTGCAATCGACCCGCACAAACAGAATGGCCGCCACCAGCACCATCCCGGCAATCGCCCGGACCGGCAGATTGTAGTCCCCGGTCATCCCCACCAGATAGCCGAAGGCCACCGTGCAGACCCAGCCGCCCAGGTTCCCGGCCGTGTTCATCATCCCGGTCGCTGTCCCGCCAAACTGCCCGCCCAGGCTCATGCACATCGCCCAGGCGGCAGGCAGCATCAGGTCCATTACACCGAACCCCACCGTAGCCAGAGCCACAATCGCCCGGTGGTCCCGGACCAGCGACATCGCCAGCAGAATCCCCGCCGTCACCACCAGACAAACCGCAGCGATCCACCGATACGAACTCCGCCGCCCGTACCGCTCCACCATCCGCTCAGCCATCGCGCCGCCCGCCAGGTTCCCCGCAATTCCCATCACGAAAGGGAACGAGGCGAACACACCCATCTGGGCCACGGAAAACCCGGCCCCCCGCACCAGCCAGGTCGTGAACCACCCAAAGTAAAACCAGCTCCCGAACGCATAGCAAAAGTACGCAGCGACAATCAGCCACAGATGCGGCAGCCGAACCAGCCGCGCCCACGGCACCGCCGCCCGCTCACCGTCCACCGCCCCAATCTCCACCAGTTCGCCGGCCGTAATCCCAGCCATCTCCTCAGGCGAGTCCCGAAACCACCACCGCCAGACCACCGCCCACACAATCCCCACCGCGCCCAGCAGCCAGAAGATGGCCCGCCATCCGAACCGCGCCGCAAACGGCACCAGCGCGAGCGGAGCCAGAGCGCCGCCCAGCCTGCTCGCCGCCCACACGAACCCCTGCGCCTGAGCGTGCTCCCGCTTCGGAAACCACCGCGAGATCACCCCCGCCGCATTCGGATAGGCCCCCGCTGCGCCCACGCCAAACAGAAACCTCGACGCGGCAATCTGCCAGAAGTTTCTGCACCACCCCGTCACCGCGGTGAAGACCGACCACCACGAAACGATGCGTGTCAGCTCCAGCCGCTGCCCGTGCCGGTCGCCAAACGCACCCGACGGAATCTCAAACACAGCATTCGCCAGAACATACGCACTCAGCACCCATCCCCACTGCTCCGGCGAGAGCCGCAGGTCCGCGCGGATTCCCGCAGCGGCGACAGGAATGGCCAGCCGATCGACAAACGTAATCACCGAGACGCAGCACAGTAGTCCCAGCACGCCATGCCGCTTCTTCAAGCCGTCGCCCCCGCAAGCCCCATCAGAATCTCACGCGCCCGCTGCACCGCAAGCTCCGGGCTCGAGAGCACCGGCATCTTCAGCGACCCCGCAGGCATCGCATGGACCACCCGCGCCATCGACGCCTGCGCCAGCACCACCGCATCCACACCGCGCATCTCGTCCATCAGCGCCGTGCCTACAATCCGGTCGTGAGCGGCCGTGTCGCCCGTCAGCACCGCCTCAAAAGCCCCATCGCAAAGGCACTCCACCAGCTCCACCTTTCTCCCCATTGAAGCCGCCTTCTCCCGCAAAAGCGCCGCCGTAGGCTCCAGTGTAGTGCGCAGCGTGGCCATGACGCCGAGCCGCTCTCCGGTCCGCACCGCAGCCTCGGCCATCGCTTCATCCACCCGGATGACCGGAAAGTCGAAGATCTGCTGCGCCAGCGTAACCGCCTCGCCAATCGACGAGCAAGTCACCATCACGGCGTCCGCTCCGGCCATGCCCGCCGACTCGATCATGCGGAGCATCCGCCGCACCGTCACCTTCCGCACCTCGCCTGCGCGGATGGTGTCGCGGATGAGGCTTTCGTCCACCATGTGGAACACCTCTACGCCCGGCATCTGCGCCGCGCATAGCTCTCCGAACATCGGTGTCAGTACCGGGCTGGTGTGAATCAATGCAAGCGTCTGTGCCACAATGTCTCCTCTGGGCTGGTCCGTGCCTGCATGGAAAAGCGTGCGTGCAGCCAGTCATGGTCTTCTACTCGTCCATCGCTGCCTAGTAAAGCACAGGCGGCGGTGCCCGGAACCTGCGGGACAGGCATTATTCACGGCGTTTGATGAGTCCACATAGCGGAACGACGACAGCCCCGGTCACAAAAGCAACCTGCTCCGCTTAGCCGCGGAATAACAATGGAGGGAGTGCTGTCTCATCCCGAACGGGCGAGGTCTCTTTTGCCGCAACACGCTCCGCGCAACGCATTCATTTCTCTCGTACTGTTGGCGGCATGTGCCTTTGCCGTTGCACAGCCTGTGCCCTATGTAACCCCGCACGCCCCGCTGCTTGGCTCCGCGTGGTATCCCGAGCAGTGGCCGGAGTCGCGCTGGGACGCCGACCTCCAACTTATGCAGGACGCGCACATGAACGTCGTGCGCGTCGGCGAGTTCGCCTGGTCCACCGAAGAGCCCGAGGAGGGGCATTACGACCTCGACTGGCTCGAACGCGCCATCGCACTGGCAGCGAAACATCACATCGCCGTCGTCATCGGCACGCCAACCGACGCGCCGCCTGCCTGGCTTACATCGAAGTATCCCGACACGTTGGGCACTGACGCCAATGGCCGCGTGCGCCAGCATGGCAACCGCCGTCAGTTTTCATACTCAAGCCCGCGCTATCGTCACTTCTGCGAACTCATCGTCACGCAACTTGCAAAGCGGTTCGGTCACAATCCCAATGTCCTCGGCTGGCAGATCGGCAACGAGTACACCGACGAGTCCTTCGACGCCGCAACGCGCAGGCAGTTTCAGGAGTTCCTCAAGGCGAAGTACAAGACGCTCGACAACCTCAATCGCCGCTGGACCACGGCGTACTGGTCCCAGACCTACACGGCGTGGGACCAGATTCCGCTGGTGAACACAGGCGGCAATCCCGGCCTTCTGCTCGACCACAAACACTTCGTCACCGCGACGTGGCGCAGCTTTCAGCAGGACCAAATCAAGGTGCTGCGCGACTTCATCTCGCCCGCGCAGTTCATCACCACGAACATCGGCGGCCTCGGCTGGAGCGATAACTGGGACCACTACCGCATCACCGAAGACCTGAACCTTGCCAGTTGGGACGAGTACGTTGGCGAAGGTCACTTGAAGGTTGCGAAGGAGGCGATGCTCAACGACTTCGTTCGAGGCTGGAAGCGGCAGAACTTCTGGGTGATGGAGACCGAACCCGGCTCCGTGAACTGGGCGCCGATCAACAATGCGCTTGACAGCGGCGAGACGCGCGCGCTTGCATGGCAGGCCGTGGGCCATGGCGCGGACGCGATCCTCTACTGGCAATGGCGGAGCGCGCTGAACGGGCAGGAGCAGTATCACGGAGCCATCGTTGGCCCCGACGGCACGCCGCTCCCGATCTATGCGGAGATTCAGCATCTAGGCGCTGATTTTGACGCGGCAAGAGGCGTTCTTGCGGGCACGACTCCACACTCGAATGTTGCGCTCATCGACACCTACGACAGCCGCTGGGCCATCGACTTCCAGCCGCACACGAAACTTTACGATCAAGAGGAGGTGCTGCTCGACTTCTATCGCCCGCTTGAGTCCATCGCGCAGTCGGTGGACATTGTGGAAGCAACGGCAAATTTTGATGGGTACGAATTGGTCGTGGCTCCCGATCTCAATGTCATCGATGAGCCGCTCGCCGCGCATCTGCTCGCGTATGTTCGCGCGGGAGGGCATCTGATTCTCGGCCCACGCTCCGGTATGAAGGACCAATACAACGCACTCAACACGGAGCGCCAGCCCGGCCCGCTCGCCCGAGAGCTTGGCGGCCGCGTGGAGCAGTTCTACGCGCTCGAATCTCCCATCCCCGTCGGCAGCGGCACGGCGAGCATCTGGGCCGAGCAGCTTTCCACCACCAGCCCCGCCACAAAGGTCGATCTGCGCTACGGAAAGTCCAACGGCTGGCTCGACAACCAGCCTGCCATGATCTCTCGCGACATCGGGAAGGGAAGCATCACTTACCTCGGCACAATTCCAGACCCCGCGCTGATGCGGTCGTTGATGCAATCGGCGATCACCGGAGCCAACATTCACTCGGCATTTGGCGCGGTTCCGGAAGAGGTGGAGGTCTGCCGCCGCGTCGCACGTGACCGCACCGTCTATATCCTCATCAACCATGGAATGACGCGAGAGCAGGTGCGACTTCCCAGGAGGATGCATGAGGTGATTACCAATCAAGACCTTGGGGCCGTCACGCTCGTATCGCAGGGCGTGGCTGTTCTTACAACTGGAAATGAGCAATGAAAGAAGGCCGCCTATCGTGCTTCGTGCCAATGGCGTCTGTCACATGCTCCGTGCTCGCTCAAGCCTTGGTGGCGCGCTAACTCGGCTTCACCATAAACCGGTGTGTTCCTGAAGTCACGCGGTACACGTCCGATCCTTCTTCGGCACCCAACTTTGTCGCGTCTGCCGCGTTTCCGCCCGAGACGACGGATTCGCCTGCGCGCACCGGCACCCAGACCGTAGCTGAAGCGTTAGCAGGAACCGTGATCTCCAGCGTCAATCCGCCGTCTTCACGCATCCATGCGCTCCGCACCATGCCAATCCGTGAATCGTAGCTCGACCGCACCCAGTTCACGCCACTGACGACGCGCGGGCGAATCATAATCCGCTCATCCTTCGCGCGCGACATGTCGAAGTCGATGCCGCCGAGGCCGAGATCGAACCACTCCTCCGCGCCGCCCAGCATGAAGTGGTCCTGCGAGCTGTGCGGGTTCGCGTCCCAGGCCTCAGTCAACGAGGTGGCTCCAGCCGCGAGTTGCGACCCATAGCTGGGCGGGTCCTTGCGCAGCATCATCGCCATCAACAGGTCGTTTTCGCCATTGTCCATCAGGGCGCGAAGCATATAGGGATACCCAACCTCGCCTGTCGTCACGTGGTAGTTGTGCGCGTGAATGTCGGCGACGACGTGCGCCAGCACTTCGGCGCGATGGTCCGCAGGCACGATTCCTAAATCGAGCGGCATTGCATTCGCCGTCTGGCTGCCGCGATCGTACTCGCCGGTCGTCGTGCGGAAGAACTTCGCATTGAACGCGGCGGCAGTTTGCGCAGCCTGTTCTGCATACTTGCGAGCGTCGTCGTCCTTGCCCAGCACACGCGCAATCTTCTCCATCGTCTTCTCATCCTGATAGAGCATCAGCGTGCCGGTCACGCCGAGCGATGTGTTCTTCGCCACTCCCGGGCTGCCCGGGCCGATGTCGTACCAGTCGCCCAGCCCATACGCGACGATCCCATCCTGCGCTCTGCCTGCCAGATATTTCACATAACGCTGCATGACCGGGTACTCGCTCTTCAGTGCCGCGGTGTCTCCATAGGCGCGGTACGCTGCCCATCCGCCAAGCACGCTGGCCGAGCCCCACTCGGGTGAGTCATCGAAGACGCCGTAGCCTTGTTTGGCAAACACGGTGTACTCCGGGGCGATGGTCGGCACCATGCCGTCGGGCTTCTGCTCGTCGGCAATGTTTTCTTCCGTGGCACGATACAGTCCGCGCAGGTCGTTATTGAAAAGCAGCCCGGGAGCGACAAGGTGCGTCTCTTCAAGCCAGCCCAGCTTTTCCCGGTGGGGACAGTCGGTAAAGATGCTGACTTCGTTGTTGTACATTGCCTCGACAATCAGTTTGTGAATCGCGTTCAGCATCGTGTTCGAGCTTTCAAACTCGCCCGTCTCCGGCGACGAAGAGTGCACCGCGTCTCCGCGCAGCGAGAGCACCTCGCCCGCCCCGGAGGTCCACTCTACCTGCACGTAGCGAAAGCCGTAGTAGCCAAAGTGCGGATGCCACTGCTCCTCATCGCCGCTCCTGCCAACCGTGTAGCTGTACCACTGCGAGCCGCGCCTTCCCGCTCCTGAGCTTTGCTGTGATACCGTGCCGTCGGCGTTCAGCAACTCCCCCGGCGTCATCTTCAACACCGCGCCAGCCGTGCCTTTCACGCTCACATCAGGCCAGCCTGCAAAATTCTGTCCCAGGTCGTAGACCGCGATCCCCGGCTTCACTTCTGTCTTCTTTACAGGCGCGTAGGTCTTCATCACGCGGAGAGGCGGAGCGACTTCCGCGCGGAGTTGACCGCCCGGCCCCTGCACGACTTCCGCGCGCTTCCATCCCGTTGCTTGAAAACCGGCGGAGTCCCAGTCCGTCTGCGCCTTTGTGGCGTCGTAGTCTTCGCCTCCATAGGTTGAAGAAAAGGTGATCGGCCCCGGCGCGGTCTTCCATGTGCGGTCGGTTGCCACGACCTGCGAACTTCCATCCGCATAGGTCAGGCGCATCTGGGCCAGCACCATGGGCCGCCCAAAGCTGTTCACCAGTTTGGTGAAGCGATGCGGCGTCCGCACGACATTGAACATTCCATTGCCCACCATCACACCAATCGCGTTCTTCCCCTCGCGCAGAAGAGAGGTCACGTCATAGGCGTCGTACCGGATGGTCTTGCGATAGTCAGTCCACGCCGGTGCCAACTCAGCATTGCCCACCTTGACGCCGTTCAAATGCACCTCGCCCTGGCCAAGCGCCGAGACGTCGAGCACCGCGCGCACCAGGTTCTTCTTCACGCGAAAGTCGTGCCGGAACAGCGGCATCTCAGCCGTCTCATTTGTTGTTCCGCGCTGGGCAATCCACTTCGCCGTCCACGTGCGAGGGGCCATGGTCCAGGTTGCAGCACCGCTCCAGCCTGCGGCCTCTCCGCGTTCGTCCCAGACCATCACCTTCCAGAAGTACACGGCTTCCGGCTGCAAGGTTTTTCCGCGATATGGAATGCCGAACGTTGCGTCGGAGGCGACGCGGCCACTGTCCCAAATATCGCCCGTATCGGCGTCGAGCAGCTTGCGCGAAGAGGCGACCAGCACGCGATACGCGCCCTGCCGAACTCCGTGGGCATCGGCTGATGCGGCAGCTAAGCGCCACTCCAGTTGAGGCGCGGCGCTCTCGACGGCCATCGGCTGCGTCATCGCATCGCATTCTAAATTGTTCGCGGGAAGCAAATGGCTTTGTGCCCGTGCACTGCATTCCACACCAGCCAGCAAGACAAACGCGATTACCACTGCCGCGCGGACACGACGCATTCAACGCTCCTCTACGATTATTCCGTGTTACAAAACTACCCTGCACTCTGCTATCGTGTCGCCGTGAATCGGAAAATCTTCGCCGCCACGCTCGCTGTCCTCGCGACATCCATCGCCTTTGCTGAAACGCCCCGGCATCCTGACCTCTCCGCAAACGTCGAGCGACAGGTGGCCAAAGTCCATGCGGACAACAGCGATTCCACGCACCGCAATCTCTACAAGCCCACATGGAACTCGCTTGCACAATACCGCACTCCTGACTGGTTTCGTGATGCGAAGTTCGGCATCTTCATCCACTGGGGCGTCTACTCCGTTCCGGCATTCGGAAACGAGTGGTACTCGCGCAACATGTATGTGCCGGGCAGCCCTGCGTTCGAGCACCAGGTCGCTGCCTACGGCCCCGAGACGAAGTTCGGCTACAAAGACTTCATCCCCATGTTTCGCGCCGAACATTTTGATCCGAACGCATGGCTCGATCTCTTCGTCCGCGCCGGCGCAAAGTACATTGTCCCCGTGGCCGAGCACTGCGACGGCTTCCCCATGTACGACTCTGCGATGACCACATGGGACGCAGCCCGCATGGGGCCGCGCCGCGATGTCGTTGGTGAACTCGAAAAGGCCACCCGAGCCCGCGGTCTTTACTTTGGCGTCTCCTCGCACCGCGCCGAACACTGGTGGTGGTACGGTGCCGGTCGCACGTTTCCTTCTGACGTGCAGGACCCAACCAACGCCGGTCTCTACGGCCCAGCCATGCCGATGTCGCTACCCAGCCCTGATGGCAAAGTCAGCACAAAGGAGCCTGACCCGGAGCATCTCGAACGCTGGCTCGCACCCAATCAGGCGTTTCTCGACGACTGGCTCGCCCGCAGCACAGAAATTGTCGATAAGTACCATCCGGATTTCTTTTACTTCGACTGGTGGATCGGCCAGCCCGCCTTCAAACCCTCTCTCCAGCAGTTCGCCGCCTACTACTATAACCAGTCCGCGCGCCGAAACCAGCATCCTGTGCTGACCTACAAAGAGGAGGCGATGCCCGCGAATACGGCGACGCTCGACATCGAGCGCGGAAAACTCGATACGCTGCGCCTTCTCCCCTGGCAGACGGACACGTCCATCAGCATCCACTCCTGGGGCTACGTCGAGCACGACCAATACCGCACCGCAAAATCGCTCATTCAACAGCTCATCGATACCGTCAGCAAAAACGGCAATCTTCTGCTCAACGTTGGCCCCAAGGCAGATGGCACAATTCCCGAAGAAGCCCGTTCAGTCCTGCTCCAGATCGGCGCGTGGCTTCGCGTGAACGGCGAAGCCATCTATAACACCCGGCCCTTTGCGGTCTTCGGCGAAGGTCCCACAAAGGCCGCTGCCAACTCCACCGAAAAGAACCACGACATTCAGAGCTACACCGCCGAGGACATTCGCTACACCGTACCCAAAGATCCACGAAGCCATATCCTTTACGCAACAATGCTTGGCTGGCCGGAAGATCATCAGGTTCTTCTGCACACGCTCTATGCGGGGAACCCCTATCTGTCAGCGTCGATCTGTTCGGTGGAGCTTCTTGGCGCTCCCGCACAACTTGTCTTTGAACAGCGCGCCGATGGATTGCTCGTTACGCTTCCGGCTGTGCCTCCCAACGCCATTGCCTATGTTTTGAGAATTAAGACAGAAGCCTGTGGCACACGCCGGAAGTAGCTCTGCCGTTCTGTAGGCTGGTATATCGAGGCAAGCAAACGGGTGGTCTACTCTTCCGGCACGTCCTTCAGCGGCATTCGGAGGAACTTAATCGTCTTTCGGTTCCACGTGTAGGTCATCAGAAGATCGCCGTCTTTGGCCTGAATCAGCGCGGGGTAGGAGAACTCTCCCGGCGTGTTCTCCAGCGTGGCGAAGATGCGGAAGTGCTCGCCGTCGCGGCTGACCGCGAGGTTCAGCGGAGAGCGTCCGCGTGTCGTGTCGTTGAAGATCAGCACGATGCGTCCGTCTCGGAGGCGTACGGCGTCGATGCCTGAATTGTTGTTCGGCAGGTCGAGGAACCGGGCCTGCGTCCAGGTCACGCCGTCGTCCATCGAATCAGCGACGGCGATCTTTGAGGCCAGCGTCTGCGACCGCGCATACATTCGCAGATGGCTGCCGCCGAGCGAGACGATTGATGGCTGGATGATGCCGACCGTGTGCCGCGTGCCTTTGCTTTTTGCATCGAATCCCGGGTCGCCGGGCTTTGGATCAGGAGCAGGCGTCTCCGCTTCGTCCACGGCAGGCGAGATCGTGATGGGCCCAATCTTAGCCCAGGTCTTGCCGCCGTCCGTGCTGCGCTCCACCCATGCAGCCCAGGTTTTATAGGCCTCAAACGACGTACCGCTGACGATGGTTCCATTGGGCAGCACCAGCGGCTTTGCGCGAATCGGCCCAAGCAGTCCCGCGGGCAACTGCTCCGGCTTCGACCACGTCAGGCCCTCGTCGTTGCTGAACGCGCGTCGCGCCGACCACTCCCCGGGTGAAGGCCCGACCTTGTAGTAGAGCCACAGCGTTCCGTCTTTCGTGTGAAACAGCACTGGGTTCCACGAAGGCATGTCCTTCTCGCGCTCTAGTTCCACGGGTGCGCTCCACACGCCCTTTACGCAGCGCGCCCCCCAGATCGCCACATCCGGCGCGCGCTCATGCGTTCCTCCGAACCAGGCAGCCATCAGGTCGCCGTTCTTCAACTCCACGATGGTCGAAGCATGGCTCGACGGAAACGAAGTGCTGCCCGGTTGAAAGATGAACTCTCCTACAGGGAGCATTGGAGCGGTTGCAGCCGTCGAGCACGCCGCCGTCGCAACGCACGGCGACTTGCCATTGATCAGCACACCCGGGCCATACTGCACGGGGGCCCCCGAAGCCGGAGCAACCGTTACGTTCGACTCTGTAACCTGCGCCTCTTGAATGAACATTCCTTTGGCTGCTGCGATATGTATATTTTTGAGCGTCAGGTCCTTGATAGGGCTCTCGGGCAATCCCATGACGAGCGCGGCCTGCTTTGCACCGGTCGCGGTCAGGTTCTCGATGTCGATGTCGTGGAAGCGCGGAGTGTGTTCCGTCACAGCCTGCGCTGCATCGTTGCTGGAGCGGCCAGTGTAGTAGGCAGTGATCTGGATCGGCGTTTCCACATCCTGCATGGTGATGTCTTTGTAGGTGAAGTTGCCGATGTCGTTGCCGCGCCCCCGCGCCGATTTGATGCGGATGCCCTGGCGCGTGCCGCGAAAGGCGACACGTTCTACCGTCACATTGCGCACGCCTCCCGCAGTTTCAGAGCCAATCGAAAGTCCATGCCCGTTCAGAAACGTGCAGTCGCGGATGGTGATGTCCGTCGAAGGAACATCCGGGTCGCCGCGTTCGACCAGGCCGGACTTGATGGCCACATTGTCGTCACCCGTGTCGATGGTGGTGTGCTCAATCAAAACATGGCTCGTGGAAAACGGGTCAATGCCGTCCGTATTCGGCGCGCCGCGGCCGGGGTTGCGGATGGTCACGTTGCGCACCGTGAGGCCGTCCGAGAGAAACACCGCAATGTTGTACTGCGGCGAGTTCTGGATCGTGATCCCTTCAATCAGGATGTTCTTCGAGCGCGTGATGTCGATCAGCAGCGGACGAGGGTTTTCAGGAGAGCCCTTTTGCCGCTTCAGTTGAGCATCCCACCAAACCTTACCGTTGCCGTCGATGGTGCCCTGGCCGGTGATGCTGACGCCGGTCGCGTGGTCTGCGTGCAGCAGCGAGATGCGCCTCCAGGGAGCATCGGTGCGGATCGGATAGTCCGCCATGTCGGGCGAGCCGAGCAGCGTCGCTCCCTCATCGAGCACAAGATGCGTGCCTGATTTGAGCTTGAGCGGGGCCGAGAGATACGTCCCTCTCGTGAAGTGCACCGCCGCATTGTGGCGGGCGGCGCAGGCGTCGATAGCCGACTGAATGGCGGTCGTGTCCTTCGTCACGCCATCGGCCTTCGCTCCGAAGGCGCGGGGATTGCATTCCTGCGCCGGGCAGATGGCCGTAAGGCCAACAAGCGTAACAAGTCCAAGAGCAAGGCGGGTGAACAGGCTCAACCGAGGCAGTTTCATGTCCATATAGGGTCCGGTCTCTCCGGTAAAAGCTGGATTCAGTTCGGTAGCGATTTTTTCAGAAATGAGTATTATTTTTCAATATCAGATTGATGAAGGTCAGACCACGCTTGTATAGTGCTTCCATTCATTGAGGATAGGATGAAGCGAAGAATTTGTAACTGGCTCTGCGTAGTAACGGCGTTCGCGCTGGCGGTTCCGGCCATTGCGCAGCCTAGGCAGGCGGAGGAAAATGCAGCGACGGGAGCCGCAGTCTTGCGTCCGGTCTCGTACCGCCACTACGTGGAGTTGTTCCGCCAGCAGGAAAAAGAGGCTACAGGCACCGAAGGCACGGACTCGTGGCCGTGGATGCAGCAGGAGATTCCCTGGTTCGATTCCTCGAACAAGGCCTTCGAGGAGATGTACTACTTCCGCTGGTATGCGTGGCAGAAGCATCTCGTCAAAACTGACCACGGCTATCTGATTACGGAGTGGCTGCCAAAGCCAGCCGTGAAGGACTTCGGCGCGCTGCCCGACGCGGCTGCATTCCATATAGCGGAATCCCGCTGGCTGCGCGACCCGAAGATAGCCGAAGACGACGCGCGTTACTGGATGTCGCCGGGTGCGCGACCGAGGCTCTACAGCACGTGGTTTGCGTGGACCACGCTGGGGCTGGTCAAAGCGACGGGAGACGTTGCGCTCGGGACGGAGTTGCTGCCCGCGCTTAAGGAGAATTACACCGCGTGGGAATCGAACCAGCGTGACGCGAACGGCCTCTTCTGGTCGATCGATACGCGCGATGCGATGGAGAAGTCGATCAGCGGCGACGGCTACCGGCCAACGCTGAACAGCTACATGTACGCCGACGCGCGTGCGATTGCAGAACTCGCGGGCGCGACGGGAGACTCTGCCGCGCGGACCGAGTACGAACGCAAGGCGCAAACCCTGCACGGCCTGATTGAGACGCGGCTCTGGAGCCCGAAGGATGAGTTCTACGAGGTGATGTCACCGGCGAAGAACTCCGGTATCCGCAAGGAGAAGAAGTTTATCGATCCCGGCACGGCGATGCAGCTCTCCGGCGTGCGCGAGTTGATCGGATACATCCCGTGGATGTTCGGGATTCCAGCGGCGTCACACGACGTGGCATGGAAGCAGTTGTTTGACCCGCAAGGCTTCGACGGTAAATATGGGCCGACGACGGCGGAGCGACGCAGTCCGCGCTTCCGCTTCGCCAGCTCGGACCAATGCACGTGGAACGGGCCGAGCTGGCCCTATGCGACCACGCAGACGTTGCTCGCGCTGGCCGCGTTCGAGCATGGTCCGCAGCAGGCCGTGATGACGAAGGCCGACTACTACAAGCTGTTTTCGCGCTATGTGCTCTCGCAGCATCTGAAGCTCGCAGACGGGCCCGTCATCGACTGGATCGATGAGGACCTCGATGCCGACACCGACGAGTGGATCGCCAAGGACATGCTGATTGCAAAGCATAAGCAGGTGGGGCGCGGGAACTATTACAACCACTCAGGCTTCGCAGACCCGCTGATTACGGGGCTGATTGGCCTGGAGCCGCGCTCCGATGCGCGTGTCGTGGTGCGGCCTCTGCTGCCTGCGAATGAATGGACCTACTTCGTCATCGACGGGCTACCGTATCACGGACACCTGCTGACCATTCTGTGGGACGCGGACGGCAAGCGATATGGGCGCGGTGCAGGGATGCTGTTGATGGTGGATGGAAAGACAGTAGCCCGGCGCAAGACGCTGGGTGAGTTGACTGGAGTGCTTCGGTAATGATGACGAGATGGATGAAATGGTTGAGCGGTTGTGCGGGTATTGTGCTGATGGCAGCGGTTGCGGTGGCGCAGGATGTTCCGCCGGTGGTGCAGGTGAAGGCAGGAAGTTTTGTCATGGGCGCCGACGAGGCCGCGCTGCCCGATGTGGTGACGGATGGGTTCGGCGTCATGTCGCGTCGGCCAGTGCACGGCGACTTCGACGAAGTGCCGCGGCATAACGTGACCCTCTCGCACGATTTCAAGATTGGCGTGACGGAGGTGACGGAGGCGGAGTTTCGTGAGTTCGATCCTTCGTACCGCGCTGGCGTTAGTTCTGAGTCGCGCAAGCAGGGCGCGGAACCGAAGGGGAAGTCCGGTGGCGATCGTGCGGTGGCGGTGTTCAATGGCTACGCTGCGGGAGTGAGTTGGGACCAGGCGATGGCTTACTGTGCGTGGCTCTCGAAGAAGACAGGCAAGCCTTACCGTCTCCCAACGGAGGCGGAGTGGGAGTATGTCGCGCGCGGGGGACACGCGGGCTTTGAGCCTGCTCCTGCTCTCGATCAGCCGAATGCGTTCGGCGTGAAGAACATGGGTGTGGGCAGGCCGGAGTGGGTGCTGGACTGGTACGGTCCCTATAGCGCGGCGTCTCAGGTTGATCCGGTGGGCCCGGCGAGCGGCTACACGAAGGTCGTGCGCGGCGGCGGGCTGGACTTCCGTCACTCGAAGCCGGGACAGATTGTGCCTGCTGAGTCGCCTTACTTCGAGCGGGCAGCGAACCGTGCGAGCATGGCGCCTTCGTATGCGCCGGTGGATGGGAACATCGGCTTCCGCGTGGTGCAGGCAGCGATGCCTGCGACCAAGCCTGTGCGGGCGGAGCGGCCGTTCTTCGAGACGGCGGTGAAGCAGACAGCGGACCGCATCGCAGACGGTCCGAATCCTGAGAAGCCGTGGTATCACGTGCATGAACTTTTTCCTGACCTTGCGGGCAAGTCGATGCCTGAGGTTGGCTGGAAGCTCGGGCTGGCGCGCGGGCTGGGCATCAACTATCACAACAGCGCGATTCAGCAGTTGCCGAACGGCGACATGCTTGCGGCTTATTACAACTCGCCGAATGAGGAGGATGATCCTGATCAGACCGTGCTGGTGATGCGTCGCCGCGCTGGTTCCGAGGACTGGGACATGCCGGAGCCGTGGCCTTACTTTGCCGATGCAGCAAATGCGGCTCCGGTCATCTGGAATGATCCGGGTTACAAATCCGGCAACAAATTTCAGCCTGCGCGGGTGTGGTTCTTCTGGGGATATCCGCGGCTGATTGGCGCTCCTCCGTTCTCGTACATGACCTCGACGGACAATGGGGCGGACTGGTCGCAGGTTTCGTTCCCTCACTTCCCGGCGAAGATCGGGCGGTACGTCTCGCAGCCGATCAACAGCGTGGTGCGGACGAAGGATGGGACCGTGCTGATTCCGACCGACTCGACTGGCCGCGATGATGATGGCAACGGCAGCATCAGCGCGGTTTGGGGCACGCATGACGACGGGAAGACCTGGTACGACACCGGCGGTCGAACAGCGGGTCGTCACACGACGCTGGTGGTGGCGAAGGATGGCGAGACGCTGCTCGGCTTCGGCGGCAAGAACTCGGAGATCGGCGGCAAGATGCCGCTGGCGACCAGTCACGACGGAGGCAAGACGTGGGTGAAGAGTAAGACTCCGTTTGATGAATTGATGAGCGGCGAGCGTCCGAGCGTCATTCGGCTGAAGAGCGGGCGGCTGTTCTTCGTTGCTGATTACAATCCGACGCATCAGAAGCATCTGCACAAGGACGGTGCTTACGTTGCGTTGAGCGATGATGACGGCGCGACCTGGGTGATGAAGCGTCTGCCGGCGAACATTCTGACGGTTGGCTATGTGACGGCTACGCAGAGTGCGGACGGCGTGATTCATGTGGTGACGTCGAAGAACAAGACGAACTACGAGATCGAGTTGAATGAGGCTTGGATTCTGGACAAGGACGCTGGTGCCGATGTTGCCGCTGCTGTTTCTATCTCCGAGGTGAAGCAGTTTTCGGAGAAGTATGCGGACGGCAAGTTGAAGGCCAAGTGGAGTGCGGGACGCGCCTCCGACGGGCGTGTGCTGCTGGACGGGCCGGAGACGTTCTACTATCCGGGCGGGCGCGTGATGTGGTCGGTGACGTTTCACCTCGGTAAGAAGGTTGGTGAGGAGAACTACTTCCGCGCGGACGGGACGCGAGTCTGGACGAAGACTTACGGCGCGGACGGCGAGTGGACATGGGTGAACTTCGATGCTTCGGGCAAGCGAGTTGCGACTTCGCACTGGCGCGGGAAGACTCTGCTTTCGAGCGATGTGGCGGAGGGTCGATGAAGCGGCTTCTCGCGGTGCTCTGTTTGCTTGCGTGCTCTTCGGTCTGCTTTGCAGCGGATGCGTATGTGTTTGCTTACTTCAAGGAGCCGGGGACGAGCGGCATCTATCTGGCTCTGAGTCGTGACGGTTACAAGTTCGTTCCTCTGAATGATGGGCAGCCCTGGGTGAAGCCGGAGCAGCCGGGCGAGATCATGCGCGACGTGTTCATCACGCGGAACCCTTCGGGCGACGGCTTCAGGATGGTGTGGACGTGGGGCTGGAAGGGCAACTCGCTGGGGTATGCGGAGTCGAAGGACCTGATGACGTGGTCGGCGCAGCGGGAGGTGCCGATCATGCGGGAGTTTCCGGCGGTGCGGAATGTGTGGGCTCCGGAGACGTACTGGGATGCGAAGGCCAAGGAGTGGCTGATCATCTGGTCTTCTGCTTTCAATGATTCGGATAAGGGGAATCGGATCTGGGCTTCGAGGACGCGGGACTTTGTTTCGTTTTCCAAGCCGGAGGTGTTCTTCGATCCGGGGTTTGTGGTGATCGATGCGACGATGTTTCATGGCCTCGTCGCTGGGCGGGAGCAGTGGGCGCTGGTGGTGAAGGACCAGACCGAGGAGCCGTTGCGGTATCAGGTGCGGTGGGCGGCGGGGCCGTCGGTCGAGGGACCGTGGGGGCCACTCTCGGGGCCGATTACGGAGAGCTGGTCGGAGGGGCCTTCGGTGGTTCAGGTTGGGGATGAGTTTGTTGTGTACTACGACCACTATCGCGCTCCCCGGGCGCGGTATGAGGGGGTGGAGACGAAGGACTGGGTTCACTGGGAGTCGGTGAACGACCGGATGAGTTTTCCACAGGGGGCGAAGCATGGGAGCTTCCTTCGCGTGAGCGAGGCGGAGGCGGAGCGGCTGCTCGGGCGGCACGACGGTGCAGGGCGGTAGGTACCCCCTCCCCCTGTTTTTGTGCAAAATCCATGTTCTAAAGGGGTTAGGTTTGGACTTGGTGGCGGAAGTCCTTATTTTTGCGGGGTCTATTTTGTAAAGTATTCATTTTGATGGTTTTAGCTTTGTCGATTGAGGGAAAATGCAGCCTGGGTTTCTGGATGGCTATGTTTCTATTTTAAGGGATGGAGGGAAACTAAACCGCCAGATTGGGGGGTGAGGATAAGGTGCTTTGGGTGTATGGGTTGTGGAGTTTTCCACAGGAGTGGGGGGCTTGACGGAGTTGGGGTACCCGGATTTGTGGTGGGTTGGAGGAAAGCAGATTCCTTCGCTTCGCTGCGGAATGGAAATGCAAGGGTGCGGAATGGAAATGCAAGGGTGCGGAATGGAAATGCAAGGGTGCGGAATGGAAATGCGGAGAGGGGTCTTTCTGTGCGGGTTGGAGGAACGCAGATTCCCTTCGGGAATGACAACAAGAAGGGCGAATGCAAAAGCGGAATGCAGATTCCCTTCGGGAACGACAACAAGAAGGGCGAATGCAAAAGCGGAATGCAGATTCCCTACGGAATGACAACAAATCTCGCGCTAGTTCTCGAAGAGCCAGTCGAGGTTGGGGGGCTGGCCGGGGGTGGAGGCGGCGGTGAAGGGGATGTGCGCGTCTTCGGGGACGAAGCCGAGGACGATGTAGGCCCCTTTGCCGAGGTCGAGGTCGTTGCGGCCGGAGGGAATTGGTTTGGCCCAGACGGAGATGGGGAGCGTCCTGCCGCCGGAGGGAATGACTGCGTTGGGCATGACGAGGTTCCATTGTTCGGTGGCGGGGCTGACGTTGAGGGCTTTGTGTGAGCTGGATTTGAAGAAGCCGACGAGGATTTGGGCGGGGGCGGCGAGGGTGAAGTGGAGCGGCTGTTCCTGGTGGGTCGAGACGCGGATTCCTTTGAGGCCGTCGAGCGCGGGGGAGACGGTGGCGATGGTGGCGTGTGGGTCGTCGGTGTAGAGGGGCTGGCCGGGGGAGATGGTGAAGAGTTCGCCTGCTCCGGGTGCGAGGGTGAAGGGGATTTGTGGGAGATGTGTCGGGCCTTCAGCCCTCTTTTGTGGGGTGGACGCTACCTGGGGCTGCGCCCCAGGCTGGTATGTCGTCGCGCCGTTGGCGCTTGTGGTATTGCCTTCCAGGTGAGGCTGCGAAGTGCGAGGCGACTGGTTTGAGGGAGATGGTTCATCCCACCCTTCGCGGTGAGGCTGCGAAGGATGGGGCACCCGGAGATTGGTGGCGCTCCTATCCCAGGTCTCAGAAGCGAGACCTGGGGCACCCGCACCCGATTCTTTGAGTGATTTGAGGCGGGATTGGAAGGTGGATAGTTCTTTTTCGTAGACGGGGAGGAGGTCGCGGAAGTGTTCGGTCGAGGGGCCTCCGGTGACGGGGATGCGGCGCTGGCTGGTGTGCATGGCTGCGGCGTCGAGATAGGTGTTGTCGGTGAGGGCTACGAGGTCTTTGAAGTGGGCTACGGATTCTGCGAGCAGCGGCTCGGCCTTTTCGAGATCGCTAAGGTTGTGGTCGTAGCTGTATTGCATGACGAGCGCGGCGGCCTGCGTTTTGGCGTTGTAGAAGGCCATGAGTGCGGCGATGGACTTCATGTCGTTGACGATGCGGTGGTATTCGGCCTGATTGTGGGTGATGCCGGGTGCGGCGGCTTCGGCTTCGGCGACGGCTTTGGCTGAGCTGGCGGCTACTTCTGCGGCTACGCCGATGGGGGTTTCGCCGTGGTGGGGTTTGTGCGCGACTTCGTTGGCGACGTAGTCGGTGAGGCGCTCGCCGGGGGGCGCGTCGCCGGTCCAGAGGGTTTCGGCGGGGCTGAAGCGGGCGGCGTCGATGAGCTGCGGCATGGTCATGCCGAGGGAGAAGACTTCGCGGTTGCCTTCGGTGATGCCGATGCGCGGAAGAAGTTTGGGAGCGCAGATGCCGGAGAGTTCGTAGGCGTTGAGGAGGTGTTCGCCGGCTTGGAGTTGGGCTGCGGTTAGATGTGTGGCGCTACTATCCCAGGTCTCAGAAGTGAGACCTGGGGCACCCGACAACTGGGCTGAGGGAGATTGTTCATCCCACCCTTCGCGGTGAGACTGCGAAGGATGGGGCACCCGAACATTCGTGGCGCTACGATCCCAGGTCTCAGAAGCGAGACCTGGGGCACCCGACAACTGGGCTGAGGGAGATTGTTCATCCCACCCTTCGCGGTGAGACTGCGAAGGATGGGGCACCTGAACATTCGTGGCGCTACTGTCCCAGGTCTCAGAAGCGAGACCTGGGGCACCCGGATTTGTGGCGCCATCACCCGGATTGGTGGTGGTGAAGCGTTGGGCGAAGCGGGTGATCCAGTAGGTGCGTTCGGTTTGCGGGTTGCGTTCGGGGTTCCAGGCGTAGCGGGCCCAGGCTTCGTACCAGATCCAGTCGCGGTCGGTTTGCTGGAGGCGCGGCGTGGTGTTGTCGGCGGAGAAGGGCCAGTCCCAGTAGCGGAGCGGGTAGAGATGCAGGCCGCCGATGCCGATGCGGATGAAGTTATGCTCGGTCTCGCGGATGAAGGCGGGGTCGCCCCAGCGGAAGGGTTCGAGGTTGGAGAGCAGGTGGATGTTGGCGATGGTGACGTTCGAGCCGGCAACGAGGTCGCTAAAGCGCGCGCGGACGGGGCCGCGGATGTTGGTCCAGGTGAGCGACTCGCCGTTCCACTTCCACATGGTGTCGATGTTGGAGTAGAGGGGGTGGGCGGCGGCCATGACGTCCTGAATGTCGGTGGCGTGGGCGCGGACGATGATGGGCGGCTCGGGGATGGGGTGGCCTTCGCGCTTTGCCAGCGCGGCGACGCCGTCTTTGACGCCCGGGATGATGGCCTGGGTCATCCACTGAGGGCCGTAGTGCGGGCCCATGGCTTCGCCGAGCGTCATGAAAATGCCGACGTGCGGGTACTGTTCGATGAACTGGGCGAGGCAGTAGCGGGTGTATTCGGTGCTAAGCGGCGAGGGCGCGGAGAGATGGTCGGGCAGCTTGTGCGCGCGGGCGAAGGCGTGCGAGAGGTGGATGTTGTAGAAGCCCTGCAGGACCCAGATGCCGCGCTTGTCGGCTTCGGCGGTGAGCCAGCGGAACATGGCGATGTTCCGGTCGAGCTGCGCGGTGGGGAGTTCCTGCGCTTCGGGATATTTCGGGAGCTTGAGTAACGACGTGAAGGGGTGGCCGTTCCAGAGGAAGAGCGCGTTGTAGCGGTTCTGGACGAGGGAATCGAGGTAGTGGGTCCACCAGACCTTGTCGTAGAAGAAGGGGAAGTCTTTGGGGGTGTAGGGGTAGTCGTACTCGGCGCCCTCGTAGGTGATGGAAGGCTTCTGCATGCCGATGGCGACGCCGCGGAGTTTGAGCTGGGGATGGTCTTCGTCGTCGAGCTGCTGCGGGATTTTTTTGTCGGATTGGATACGGGTGATGAGTTCGAGCGCGCCGTAGAGTGTGCCGGAGGCGTCGTAGCCGGTGACGATGATGGTGTTGCCGAGGCGGCGGAGGAGGAAGGCTTCTTCGGCGTTGGGCCAGAAGTCGGGGATCTGTTTGTCGTATGGGGTGATGAGTGCGTCGTGGCGCTGGGCGAGGAGGATGGTTTCGTTGGTGGGGATGTTGGCGACGGCGGCGCGCAGGCGGGTGGCGGCGTATTGCTCGCGCGGCGTGGGGTGCGATGAGGTGATGATGCGCGGCGTGGCGAAGGCTGCGGCGGTGAGGAGTGCGAGGGCGATGGCGAGGAATGATTTCATTTGAAGTGCAGCGATTTTAGATTGGCTGTTGTAGGTGCTCGGAAGGAAAAGCAGATTCCTCCGCTACGCTACGGAATGGAAATATACGAGGCACGCGGAATGGAAATGCAAAACGTGAAGATTAATCGAGGACCTCGGGTTTGGCGGGTTCGGTTTTGGGGTTGTGGTTGTCGGAGATTTTCTCGAAGACGATGGCTTGGTAGGGCTTGCCGGGTAGCTGGATGCGCGATTTGCCGGAGTGCGTTCCGGGTACGGGTGTGACGGTCATGTTCCAGGGATCGATGAGCGTGGCGCGGAAGTTGGCTGTGGTGGGTAGCGGAAAGTCGTAGCGGGCGGGGCGGTGGTCGTCGAGGTAGTAGAGGTAGAGCTGGCCGGGTGTGCCGGCGTTGAGGTAGTACGGGTTCTCGGGTGCGTTGAGGCCGGTGGCAGTGATCTTTTCGACGAGCGCGCGGAGGAAGGCGATGCGTGCGGGCGAGTCGCCGCGGAGGCGGCCTGCGTCGGACCAGCTTGCTTCGCCGTTTTCGGAGATGAAGACTTCGCCGTGGCTGCCGTAGGCTCCGTTGACGAGGGCGAGCCAGAAGCGGCGGGTCATCTCTTCGGCGGAGAGATTGCCCCAGCGGCGGTCGATGTCGCCTTCGTACTGCATTTCGTCGTAGATGATGGGCTTGCGCCAGGCGGCGCGGCGCTGGGCGGTGTTCTCGAAGTCGTAACGCTGGAGGCTGGCGTGCGTGACCCAGGGTTTGGAGTTGTCGTAGATGGGGCCGGAGTGGTGGATGGAGCGCAGGTGCGAGTAGGGGTCTTCGGCGACGGTGATGCGGAAGAAGCGGTCCCAGTCGGACATGGTTTTGGATTTGACGAGGTCGTACTCGTTGGCGATGGCCCACCACACGTTCCGATATGCGGAAAGGCGGGCGATGGCGTAGCGGAGGTAGAAGTCGTCGGCTTCGTCGGGCATGGACTTGTAGCCCCAGGCGTCGTAGGGGTGGAAGAGGATGAGGTCGGCCTGAATGTTGGCTTGTTGGAGAGCGAGGAGGCGCTTTTCGAGGAGCTGGAAGTAGGCGGGGTTGAAGCGGGTGAGGTCGTTGATGGCGTTGGCGCGCGGGAAGGGGAGGATTTGTTTTTCCCTGTCGCCACCGAGCGGCTTGGGCAGGACGCAGATGCGGGTCTTGTTGAAGCGGGCCTGCTTCATGCCTTCGAGCGAGAGGCCGGCGTTGGCGTCGGAGGTGAAGAGGTAGGCGTAGGTGGTGGTGCCGAAGGGGAAGTAGGGCGTGCCGTCGGCGTGCTGGAAGTGGTACTCGTGCCGGACGATAACAGGGCCGTGGTTGCCGGGGGTGGTGGGCGCGGTAAAGGTGAAGGCGCCGGTTTTGCCTGCGAGTTCGGGCGCGGAACTGGCGGTTTGGTAGGTCCAGCGGCCTGTGGCATCGGGCATGAAGCGGATGCGGTAGGTGGCGTCGCCGTCGTAGAAGCCGGTGATCTGGACGGTACGGTGTTCGAGGGTGAAGGTGGCGGTGAGGGTGACTTCTTTGAAGGGGTTGCCGGTGGAGGGGCCGGGGAGGGTGATCTCGAAGAGGCCCCATTGTTCGACGGTGGCGGCGGACTCGGGGGCGGTGGCTCGGGCGATGGCTGGCGTGAGGCCGGTGGCGAGGGTGGCTGCGCCTAGTTTGAGCAGGTCTCTGCGGTGCATATCGGTGGTTGTCCTTGGCTTGAAGGCAGTTCTACCAACGTCTCGGAGGGGTGTCAAATGGAATTGGAAATTATCTTACAAAAACGAAAAGTCAGGGCGAGTCCGAATGTGCAGAGGAAGGGCCGTTCTAAATACCGGAACAGCAACTACTACAGGGAAACATTAGGATTCCAGTCGCACGGCGGGAATCGTTGCTGTTGAGCCTTGTCAGGGGAGGAAGGTGAAATCTCTGAAAGTTAACCGGGCAGGTGGCACTGATTTGAAAAATAATTTTTGAATTCGTGCTTGACAGCGGAGGACTGCGTGGCTATGTTTTGGGTCAATCGTGAAGTCCTACCAATTTTCAACTCTCAGGAAAAACTATGTGTGCAGATGACTTGATGGGGTGCCGTATGAAACGTATTTCGTTGTTGCTTGCGCTGGTGATGTTGAGCGTGATGTCGTTCGGTCAGGAGACGCGCTCGACTTTGACGGGCCGCGTGACGGACAGTACAGGGGCCATCGTCCCCCACGCGCGGATTGTGATTACCAATACGGACACAGGGACGAAGACTTCCCTTCTTTCCAACAGTACCGGCAACTTTACGGTGCCGTTTCTGGTGCCCGGGCCATACTCGATCTCGGTCTCGTCTCCTGGATTCAGGAGCTTTCTCCATACCGGCATCACGCTCCAGACGCAGCAGACGGTGACGGAGAACGTGGTGCTCGAGATAGGCGAGGCAAGCCAGTCGATCACGGTATCGGCAGAGACCCCGCTGGTGGACACGGCGACGGCCTCTACGGGCCAGGTGCTGACTTCCGACGAGGTCGCCGATCTGCCGAGCAATGGCCGTTCGCCGCTGGGCTTCGCACGCAATGAATACGGCGTTGTGGCCAAGGGAAAACACTCGCAGTCGCAGACCCGGCCCTTTGACAACAGCGCGGCCGATGATTTTTCAATGGGCGGCGGCAACTCGTCGTCCAATGAACTGCTGATCAATGGCGTTCCGAATATGCAGGACAGCAGCCGTCTGGCGGGATACAGCCCGCAGTTGGACTCGGTGGATGCGATCCGTGTCGATGAGTTTTCGTCGGATGCATCGACGGGTGACACGTCAGGAGGCACGGTCAACATCACGACCAAGGGTGGAACGAACCAGTTTCACGGAAGCCTTTCGGAGTATTACTATGGCTCCGCTTTTTCGGCGCTGCCTCATTTTCAGCCCAAGGGTTCGACGGTCCCGTCAACGCACTACAACCAGTTTGGCGTGACGATCGGCGGGCCTGTGCGGATTCCGCATCTCTTCAACGGGCGCGACAAGCTGTTTTTCTTCTATGCGTTTGAAGGGTATATCGGATCGCTGCCGGCCACGACGATTGCGAGCGTTCCGACGGAGGCTGAGCGGAATGGAGACTTTTCGGCGCTGCTTGCGCTCGGTTCCAGCTACCAGCTTTACAACCCCTACACCGCGACGCAATCAGGGTCGAATGTGGTCCGTTCGCCGATTCCCGGAAATGTTTTTTCTAACGCCGGATTGTCGGTCGACCCGATTGCAAAGGCTTATTTCAAATACATTCCTCTTCCGAACTACAACGGAGCGACGACCAAGCCGGACGGGTCGAATAACTTCTTTGTGAACGACCCAACCACCAATAACTACAAGTCGAACTCCGGGCGAATCGACTACAACATAACGGATTCCAATAAGCTGTACGGCGAACTGCACCGCAGCACGTCGCTGACGAGCCAGTCCAATGTGTTCAGCAATCTGGCTTCCGGGACGACCGGCAAGGTCCTGCTATGGGGCGGCGTGATTGACGACGTGCAGAACTTCAATCCGACGACGAACCTGAATGTACGACTTGGGTTCAGCCGCAGCGGGAATACTTCGAATCCGAACAGCATTGGATTTGACCCGACGGCGATCGGGTTTCCGGGGTATATCAAGTCCAACGCGAGCGCATTGGCGATGCCGAGGCTGAGTTTCTCCGATTCGGCGTCGATTCCGAGTCTGAGCACAGCGCCAGGAAAGTCGTCCTATTTCGACACGATCCAGTTCTTTGCCAGCCTGAATAAGACGTGGGGACGGCATACGATCAAGATCGGTCCGGATATTCGCTTGAACAAGGACTCTGTGTTGTCTCCGGGCAATGCGGTCGGCTCGTACAGTTTCAGTGCCTCCGGCGCAGACTTTGTGACATCGGGAACAAAGGGAACAAAGCAGCCGTTCGGCAATGCACTTGCGTTGCTTGCATTGGGCCTTCCTACCAGCGGATCGTATGACGTGAATACGAAGTTCCAGTACAACAACTGGTATGCCGGCATGTTCATTCAGGACAACTGGAAGGTGGCGCACAACTTTACCGTGAGCGCGGGGCTGCGCGTTGAACATGAATCGCCGATTGTGGAAAGCGGCAACCAGATGACGGCGGGTTGGGACCCGACGATTGTGAACGCGGTGACGGCCCCTGCGATTGCTGCGTATAAGGCGCATCCGAATCCGGCATTGCCGGTGAGCCAGTTCAATCCGACCGGCGGCTTGTTGTATGTGACGCCGTCGAGCCGCCATGCGTATTCGACCGCGGCAGCGTATCTGGGGCCGAGAGTCGGATTTGCCTACTCGCCTGATTTTTCGAATGGGAAGATGGCCATTCGCGCGGGGTACGGCATCTATGTCAATCCGCTGAATGACTATTACAGCAGCCAGACATACGGGTTCTCGCAGACCACGGACATGATCACGACAACCGATAACAATCTGACCCCTGCGACGACTCTTTCCGATCCCTTCCCGACCAATGTCAATCCGATTGCCCATCCGGTCGGGTCGGCGCTTGGGATCAACACGAACCTGGGGAGCAAGATCGTGTACTACGCGCCGAATACAAAGGTTGCGTATTCGGAGAGGGCGAGCCTGGACATTCAGCAGCAGTTTGGCAAGAGCTGGATGCTTGATATTGGTTACATCAACAACCATCAGGTGCATCAGTACTTGTCTAATGCGATCAATGCAGGTTCCGGCTCTGTGCCTGTGCAGTATCTGAGCCAGTCGCGGTACTTCGATCCGACGGCCACCAGCCTCTATGGAGGCTCGACGACCAATCCATATAAGGGATTGATTCCGGGGCCGAGCACGTCGTTGAATACGGCGTCCACGGTTTCTCTGTCGGCACTGCTGTGGCCTTACTCGGAATACTCCAGTGTTACGGAGCAGCTTATTCCCGTAGCCAGCGCGAACTTCAATGCATTACTGGTTCGCGTAGAAAAGCGGATGAAGGATGGGCTTCAGTTCAATGTGAATTATGAGCATTCGCGGAACCTGGGCGCACAGTCGCAACTCAACCAGGGCGGCGCTCTGTGGTACGGCGAGACGTCTTCGGACTTCCCGGACCATGTGGCCTTCACGGGCATCTATCTGCTGCCATTCGGTACCGGGCGGCCTTTCCTGAACACGAGCTCCAAACTGGTGAACGAGCTGGTCGGTGGATGGACGGTTTCGTCGATCTATTCCTTCCTCTCGGGCACTCCGTATGGCTGGGGGAACGTGATCTATAACGGCAACTGGCACGACATCAACAACCATCCTCACCAGACCACGAATGTGTTCAATACGGCTGTGTTCGACAGGCGGACGCAGGTCTCCGCCACGGACAAGACGGCTGTGCAGCCGAACGCCTACAACAATCGCACCTTCCCGCTGATGGCGTGGCGGGCGGACGTGACGAACAACTTTGACTTCTCTCTGCTCAAGAACTTCCAGGTGTACGAGCGCGCCCAGATACAGGCGAGATTCGATGCGTTCAATGCGTTCAACCGCACGCAATTCAGCGCACCGAACCTGAACCCTACGTCCAGCACGTTCGGAACAAGCAGCGGGCAGCAGAACAGCAGCCGTCAGCTACAGGGCGGTGTACACATCATCTTCTAGGCTGTATTCCTGAAGGTGTTGTGCGTGTGCACGGAAAGGCAAGACGCAGATTCCCTTCGGGAATGACAACCAAGAGAAGCAAGAGCAACGGCAACAGCAGATTCCTTCGCTTCGCTACGGAATGGAAATGCAAACAAACAAGCAGGAGAGGAAGCGGGAGGCGCATGGCGTCTCCCGCTTTGCTTTGGACGAGGATGAGATCAGGCGAAGTGGAGGGTGAAGACCTCGCCTGATTTGGCGGGTAAGGAGATTTCAGCGGCAGCGTGAATGGACGAGATTGCCGTGCCGCCTGAAGTTGTGACCGATGCGATGGTCTGGCCTTTTGGAGCGGCGATGTGGTGTGTGCCCGTGCGTGTGGAGTGGAGTGTGGCTTGCGTGGCCTTGCCGTTGTGCCAGGTGAGATCGACTTCGAGGCCGCCTCGGGCGCGTAGGCCGCGGAAGGTTCCTTCGGGCCATGCCTCTGGAAGTGCGGGGAGGAAGCGGACGATGTTGGTGTGTGGGTCAGTGCCGCTGGGGTGCGACTGGAGCAGCATCTCGATGATGCCGGTGGGGGCGCCGAGGTTGCCGTCGATCTGGAAGGGCGAGTTTTCTTTTTCGCCGCAGACGTCGAAGAGATTGCCGCGCGTGGACTTGCGGAAGAGGTGAAGGATGCTCTCGTATGCGGCATCTCCGTCTTCGAGGCGGGCCATGCAGTTGACGATCCAGGAGCGCGACCAGCCAGTGCTGCCTCCGCCGTGGGAGAGGCGCGCGTCGAGTGTGGCGCGGCAGGCTTTTGCCAGCTCAGGTGTGCGGCGTGGCGTGATCTGGTCGCCGGGGAAGAGCGCCCAGAGGTGCGAGATGTGGCGGTGGCCGGGCTCGTGATCGGTGTAGTCTTCGGGCCACTCCTGGAGGCGGCCGTCGTGGGTGATTTTGAAGGGCGGGAGTTTGGCGAGGGCGGTACGAGCGCGGGTGAGGAGGTCGGTGTCTGTGACTGTGCCCGGATTCATCTGTGACCCCACCTTAGCGGCGATAAGGCCGCCGCGAAGATGGGGCACCCGGGCGTCCGTGGCCAGGTTCAGTTGTTCCGCGATGCGGAGGGTGAGGGTGAGGACGGCGCGGGTGATCTCGATGTCCATGGTGGGGCCCATGCAGAGGTTGTAGCTTTTGCCGTTGGGGAGCTGGTACTTGTTCTCGGGCGAGCAGGAGGGGCCGGTGACGAGGTAGCCGGCGTAGGGCGTGCCGGCGGGCGCGGGCGTGAGGTAGTCGAGCAGGAAGAGGGCGTTTGCGCGGAGGCGCGGCCAGGCGCGGTCGCGGAGAAAGTTGCGGTCGCCGGTGTAGTCGAAGTGCTCCCAGAGGTGGGTGGAGAGCCAGGCCGCGCCCATGGCCCAGATGCCTCCGCCGAGTGCGTCGATGGGGGAGGAGTCGCCCCAGATGTCGGTGTTGTGGTGGACGACGTAGCCGCGGGCTTTGTAGTAGTCGCGCGCGGTGTCGGAGCCGGGGCCGCGTGTGGAGTCGATGAGGTCGAAGAGTGGGGAGTGCAGGTCGCTGAGATTGGCGCGCTCGGCGAGCCAGTAGTTCATCTCGGTGTTGATGTTGATGGTGTACTTGGAGCCCCAGGGCGGATCGACTGACTCGTTCCAGATGCCTTGCAGATTGGCTGCGAGGGTACCGGGGCGCGAGCTGGAGATGAGCATGTAACGGCCGTATTGGAAGTAGAGCGGGATGAGGTGGAGGTCTTCGCCGCCGTCTTTGATGTGTTGCATGCGCTGGTCGGTTGGCGTGGCGGCGTTGGGGTCGGGTGCTCCTTGTTGCCCGAGGGAGATGTCGGCACGGCGGAAGAGGCGCTGGTGGTCGGCGATGTGGCGGCTGCGGAGGTCGGCGTAGGCGCGGCGGCTGGCGTTGGCGATGTTGCGGCGCACGGCGGACTGCATGGCGGCGGTGTCGCCTTCGTTGAAGCGCGCGGTCGTTGCGGACCTTGAGGGATAGCGGAAGCTGGTGGCGCAGTCGAGGAAGAGGGTGACGGCGTTGGCGTTGGTGATCTGGAGCGCGTTGTTGTTGGCGGTGACGGTGCCGCCTTCGGCGAGGGCGTGGAGTTCGGCGTAGAAGCGGATGCCGACGTGATGCTCTTTGACGGTGTCGCCGGGATTGTCGTTGACGGGGAAGGCTTCGCCCGAAAGAGTGAGGCGGTTGGGCGCGATGGTTGTGGTGGTGAAGTTTGCAGGGCGGTCGAGGCTCGCGGTGAAGCTGAGTTTGCCGAGCTGGCTGGCGGTGAGGCGGATGACGATGGTCTGGTCGGGCGCGGTGCTGAAGACTTCGCGCGTGTAGCGTGTGCCTGCGTGGGTGAACGTGGCAGCGGCGATGGCGGTGTCCAGATTCAGTTCGAGGCGGTAGTCTTCGATGGCTGCGTTGGGCGTGAGGCCGCTGGGGGAGAAGTCGAGGTGCAGGTCGCCGAGGGTTTGGTAGCAGGGCATGCGGCGCGGGACGGAGAGCATGTCGGAGTAGGCGAGGGCTTCGGCTTCGGCGATCTTGCCTGTGAAGAGCAGCTCACGGATTTTGGGCACGGCTTCGCCTGCGCGGGGGTTGTTGCGGTCGCGGATTTCGCCGTCCCAGATGGACTCTTCGTTGAGCTGGATGCGGTCGAGGGAGGGGTTGCCGAAGACGCAGGCGCCGAGGCGTCCGTTGCCGACAGGGAGCGAGTCGGGCCACTTTGCGGCGGGCTGGTTGAAGAAGAGTTTGTAGGGGGTGGGGTCGTCTTTCTGTGTTTGCTCGGGGATCGCGGCGAGCGCGCGGTGCTGGGTGAGCGCGGCGGCTGCGGCGGCGGTGCCGGCGAGGAAGCGGCGGCGTGTGGTGCGTGTGGTCATGCTTGCTCCGTGGGACTTGAAGGCTGGTGTGTGGGCTGGGGAGATTTTTACATTCCCACCCTTCGCGATGAAACTGCGAAGGATGGGGCACCCGGGGTTTGGTGGTGCGTTGAAGGAAAGCAGATTCCTCCGCTGCGCTGCGGAATGGAAATGCAAAAAACCTATAGGGTGTACAGAATCGCGCTGCGTGGGGGGATTGCGAGATGCGTGGTGCGGGGCACGGTGATGGGGTTGTAGTCGGGTTTGGATTTTGAGTCGAGTGCGGGGCCGGTGAGTTGCACGGCTTTTGATTCGGTGCGGGTTGGGATTGAAAGCGTGAGGGGTTGATCGTCTTTGTTGATGACGACGAGGGAGCGGCGGCTGTGGTGCTCGAAGGCGTAGGCGTTGACGCGCGGGCTTGCTCCGGTGAGCGTGGTTTTGAGGAAGGTGTGGCCGGTGAGTTGTTGCGCGAACTGGATGCCGTAGTACTCGGGCCGCGCGATGAGGCTGGTGGAGGGTGAGCCGGCGATGGGCGTGTAGAAGCCTTCGCCGCCTCCGTGGAGATTGACGCCGACGGCTCCTGCCTGCGCGAACTGGAGCATCATGTCGGCGCACCAGAGTGCGGAGGCGAGCGTGTCGGAGACGCCGGGTTTCCCTCCGTCCCAGCAGGAGTTGCCTTCGGTCATGCGGTAGGGAAGGTGCGTGGCGCGCGCAGAGGCCATGATGGTTTCGAGGTTGGCGGCGAGTTTGGGGTCGGGGTCGAGCAGGCGCTGGAGCGTGGACTTCGGGCTGCTCGCCGGACCCATGGTGTAGTAGTGTCCGGTGAGCAGGACGATGTCGTCGTAGAGATGCGCGTCGGCGGCGAAGCCGGTGATGTAGGCGACTTTGTTCGAGGGATCGGGGCCGCCGAATTTTGCATTGGGAATTTTGACGACGATGGCGTCGTGGAGTCTGGCCCACTCTTTGGCGTAGTCCTGGTAGGTGAAGGTGGCGGGACGGTAGCGGTTGCGCCAGGCGTCGGGCTCGTTGCCGAGTTGGAAGCAGAGGAGGCGCGGGCCGATGATCTGATGCACGGCGACGGCTTCGGCGACGGCGTTTTCGATGGTGCCGCGCGCGGCGTTGAGGCCGTAGATGAGCGTCCAGTTGGTGGCGTCGAGGAAGGCGCGGAGGTTTTTGATGGCGCGCGGCGTGTTGGTGGTGGGGAGGTCTGCGTGCTGGTGCGTGGCGGGGCCGGTGGCGTCGAAGGGTGGAGGCGTGGTGAGGTCGGTGGGGCTCCAGGTGGTGAACTCGCTGGTGTTGCCGCCGAGACGGAGGACTCCTTGCGGGCTGAGGCCGCGGAAGAGGTTGATGAGGACCTGATTTTGCGCGGAGAAGAAGGCCGGGTTGGCTAGCTGCGCGGTCTCGTAGGAGAGGCCGGTGAAGTCGAGCGGGATGGTGGGGCCTGTGGCGGCTCGGTCGATGGAGAGCTGCGCGGAGGCGGCGGGCTGCGCGAAGCCGCGCATGGACGTGGCGGCGGTTGCGGCGAAGGCGGTAAGGAAGTTTCGGCGGTTCATGTGTTTCATTTGAGCAGAGCGGCTTTCATTTGTGAATATGGATGAAGAGACGGACTACTCTGGTAATAGGTTGCAGGGAGGTTTGTCTGTGGGTGAATGGACCCCGGAGTCGGTGGAGTGGATGCGTGCGTGCGCGCTGGGGGCGGGGTTTGACGCTGCCGGGGTTGCGGCAGTGAGCGATGATCTGCGCGATGCGGAGCGGTTTGCGGATTGGGTGGATGCGGGGCGAGCTGGCGAGATGGAGTATCTGAAGCGGCGCGATGACGAGGGCGTGTTGCTGCGGAGCGGCGTGCGCGTGGCGATGGGGTGGGCGCGGTCGGTGGTGGTGTGCGCGATCAATTACAACGGCGACGGGCCGCGGTCGATCGAGGATGCTCCTGCGGGCACGGGATGGATTGCGCGGTATGCGTGGAGCGGGCGCGTGGCTGAAGACGGCTCGGTTGCACCGAGCGATTATCACGATGAGTTGCTGGGGCGATTGCGGCGTGTGGAGTCGGCGCTACAGGAGCGGTTTGGGTGCGAGACGAGGTGCTATGTGGACACCGGGCCGATTGTCGAGCGCGCGGTGGCGGCGAAGGCCGGGATTGGGTGGATTGGGAAGAATACGTGCGTGCTGAATCAGCGGCTGGGCTCGTGGCTGCTGCTGGCGGTGATTGTGACTTCGGTGCCGGTGGCGGAGGGTGCTTCGCTGGAGGTTGCGGCGGACCGGTGCGGGAGTTGCACGCGCTGCATCGATGCCTGTCCGACGGATGCGTTGGTTGCGCCGCATGAGATGGATGCTTCGCGCTGCATTGCGTATCTGACGATTGAGAAGAAGGGCGCGATTGCCGAGGAGTTTCGTGAGGCGATGGGGCGGCAGGTGTTTGGCTGCGACATCTGCCAGGATGTCTGTCCGTGGAACCGTCGCGCGCCGGTTGCGGTTCAGGATGGGATGCGCACACGCAGCGAGTTGGTGAATCCCGCGCTGGAGTGGCTGGCGGAGATGGATTCGGCGGCGTTCAGGCGATGGTTTAAGGGGTCGCCTCTTGAGCGGACGCGGAAGAAGCGACTGCATCGGAATGTTGCGATTGCGATGGGGAATAGCGGGGACGCGGGGTTTCTGCCTTTGTTGGAGACGTGGCAGGCGAGCGAGGATGAGGTGCTTGCGGAGAGCGCGCGGTGGGCTGTGGGGCGGATTCGCAAGGAAGGCGAGTGTGGTGAGTCTGACGTGTAGAGCGGGCCGATGCGAGACGCAGATTCCCGACGGGAATGACAACAAAAAGTGGGCGGAATCGAAACGCGGATTCCCTTCGGGAATGACAACAAAAAGTGGGGCCCGATGCGAGACGCAGATTCCCTTCCGGAATGACAAACAAAAGGGGTGGGATGGAAGCGCAGATTCCCTTCGGGAATGACAACAAAAATAATGACAACAAAAGTAGGGACTGCCTTGGGGGTGAGGAGTTTTCGGTAGGCTGTGAGGTCACGTTGTATTGAGAACTGCTATAGCATCAGCATAGTGAAGCTCCGGGGTTCGCTGCTGCGTCCAAACAACTATGCCGTTGAAGGTTTCCGACAAGCCTGCTGTGCCGTCTCTTGCTGAACCGGAGTTGCCGCCTGAGCCGATGGAGAAGGTGCGGCCTGTGGTCGTGGCCGATGGGCTGGGCTCGCAGATGGCCGCGCTGGCGCGTTACATGATGCGGACCGAGGTGCATACGTATGCGTTCAGCGTGGCGGCCAATGCGATTCTGTCGCTGTTTCCGTTTATTGTGCTGCTGCTGACGATCTGCCGGACAGTGTTTCATTCGCGGGCGATGGAGGTGGTGGTCAGCGACATGATGAAGACGTTTCTGCCGGTTGGGCAGGACTTTGTGATGCGCAACATGCAGTTGCTGACGCATCCGCATAAGGGGACTGAGGTCTTCTCGCTGGTGATGCTGCTGATTACTTCGACCGGTGTGTTTCTGCCGCTGGAGGTGGCGCTGAACCATGTGTGGGGCGTGAAGAAGAACCGGAGCTATCTGCACAACCAGGCGATCTCGCTGGGGCTGGCGTTTGCGGTGGGCGTGCTGGCGATTGCGTCGGCAGCCTCGACTGCGGGGCAGGAGGCGATTTTGTCGTGGGTATTCTTTGGTCATACGCAGAACATTGCTTATCGTTTTCTGTCCGTTACATTTTTGAAGTTTGCTGCGGGGTTTGCGAGTATTCTGCTGTTCTTCCTGATTTACTGGGTGCTGCCGTACCGGAAGGTTCCCGCGCGGGCTGTGCTGCCGACGGCGATTGTGGTTGGATTGTTGTGGGAGCTGGCGAAACATCTATATGTCGGGGCGCTGCCCTGGATTGATTTCCGGTCGATTTACGGGCCGTTTTATATCTCGGTCGGGCTGATGATGTGGGCGTTTCTCTCCGGGTTGTTGTTGTTGGCGGGAGCGCATTTTTCGGCCACGCGGTATACGCTGCGGCTGGCGCGGCAGGCGAAGGCGAAGGAGTAGCAGGCGATGGAGAGCGGGCTGCGGTCCCGAATCTCGGGCTGGATGAAGGCGCATGTGCCGACCGGGCTGGCTGGCGCGGCGTTCTGGCTGGCGGTGTGGTTCTGCCTGCTGCTGGCGCTGAGCCGCGTGCCTGGCGGGTTCGGAACGTTCTTCGGCGTGATGGAGTTCTTCGTCGGCGTGGCGCTCGGGGCGGTGGCTCTGGCGCTGGCGTGGCAGATGGTGCGCAAACACATGCTGTGGAGCCTGCGCAACAAGCTGGTATTGACGTATCTGCTGATCGGCCTGGCGCCGGTGGTGCTGTTCATCACGCTGGTGCTGATCTCGGCGTATATTGCGGCGGGACAGTTTGCCATCCATCTGGCAGACACGCGGCTACAGAGCGAAGTAGAGCAGATGAGCGTGGAGAACAGCCATCGCGCGGACCTGGTGGCGGGCGCGCTGAATGGACAGTTGCCGGCATCCGCTTCCTCGACCTTGCCGGTGGCGGAGAGCGCACAACTGGATACGGCGAGGACGCGGATGCACCAGTCGTCGGAGTCGTTTGTTGACGGCGTGCAGGTGTCGCTGGGCACGGACGTGGAGGGCAAGGTGCCGCTGGGGCTGCCTCCGTGGGCGACGATGCTGTCGAGCGGCGAGTTCCACGGGTTGGTGCTGGACGGCCATGACGTCTATCTGGTTGCTCTGAACCAGCAGAAGTTGAAGGACGGGCGCATGTTTACGCTGATGAGCAGCGTTCCCGTGGACGAGTCGCTGATGAACGGAGTTGCGAGTGGATTGGGCAGGGCAGTGCTGTTTCCGCTGACGATTGAAACGACCGGCAACAGCCGGCAGACGAGCGGCGCGGCGGCGACACCGCGCGTTCTCGAACGCACGAGGCGTGGTGAGCGTGCCGATGCGGTGCGAGATGCGATTGCAGGCGGCAATGAACCGGCCGGTATGAACGTGGCGGATATTCGCGTCCGGTTTCCGTCCACGGTGGCGATGACGGATTGGGACACGGGCGGAACCTACAACGTGGCGATTGCGGTGGACTCGCGTCCGTCGCTTTTGTACCGGCAGTTGTTTGGAGCGTCGCTGGGTGGAATGGTGACGAGCGTGATCCGCATCGGGCTGGTGGTGCTGTGCGTGGTGCTTGCGCTGATTGAGATGCTGGCGCTGTGGATGGCGGTCCGCTTGAGCCGGACGATTACGGCATCGGTTGCGGATCTATATCAGGCGACGAAGGAGATTGATCGCGGGGCGTTGCATCATCGGATTGGTGTCGAGCGCACCGACCAGCTTGCGGAGCTGAGCCGGTCGTTCAACAAGATGGCCGAGTCGCTGGAGCGGCTGCTTGTCGAGCAGAAGGAGAAGGAGCGGCTGCAGAACGAGATCTCGATTGCGCAGGAGGTGCAGGCGAACCTGTTTCCGCAGCGCATGTCGAGTCTGGAGAAGCTGGAACTGCATGGCGTGTGCCGGCCGGCGCGCTCGGTGAGCGGCGATTACTACGACTTTCTGCTCTTTCACGAAGAGGCGCACAATGGGCACGCCAGCCGCGAGACGGGCGTGGGGATTGCGATTGGCGACATCAGCGGGAAGGGAATCTCTGCCGCGCTGCTGATGGCGACGCTGCACTCGGCGGTGCGGGCGTACCGGTTTGCCAGCGAGGAGCTGGTCTTCAGCCAGTCGGTGACGGATGGACTGATGGCCAGCCGCGACGACCGCAGCGATTGCGATGAGCTGTTCCACTCGCCGGGACGGATTCTCTCGCTGCTGAACCGGCATCTGTACCGCAGCACGCAGCCGGAGAAGTATGCGACGCTGTTTCTGGCGCACTACGATGCGGCGTCGGCGGTGATGACCTACTCGAATGCGGGGCAGTTGCCGCCGCTGGTGCTGGGGAACGACGGTTCGGTACGGCGGCTGGATATGGGCGGCACGGTCGTAGGGCTGATGGATGGGATGCACTACGAAGAGGGCAGGGTGCAGATGCAGTCGGGCGACATCCTGGTGGCCTACTCGGACGGCGTGACGGAGCCGGAGAACGACTTCGGCGAGTTTGGCGAAGAGCGCATGATGGAGGTGGTGCGGCGCTACCGCAACCAGCCGCTGCATGTGATCTCGGCGCAGGTGATGAACGCGCTCGATGCGTGGATTGGGGCCGAGGAGCAGCCCGACGACATTACGCTGGTGCTGGCGCGGCAGGTGTGACGGTGGTTGGCGCTGCCTATCCCTTACACTGAAGCAGAGCAGCGGAGCGCGCCAGGAGCATGTCGATCAAAAAAACCGCACTGCAACTCACGGCCGGCGCGATGAAGAATGCCGAACGCCTGCTGCGCGGGACCCGCCATGATGGCGCGCCGCGGAGCGTTCTGGTTCTTGAATACATGCTTCCGCTGGGCTGCTGCGTTCACCTTACGCCGCTTTATGAGGCGATTAAGCTGATCGACCCGGGGATTGTTCTCACCGTGGCTACACGCGGACTTGGCGCGGTGCTGCTCCGGCATCATCGTTTTATTGACCACATGATTGAAACGCCGGACCCGCTCACGGACATTCGTGCCGCAGCCGCGGGGCTCAGGAGCGAATTGAGGCGGAAAGGTCTCCGGCCGGATTGCGCGCTGACCGGGGCGTCTGACCAGCGCACGCGCATTGCGCTGCTCGCTCTGCTTGCGTGTCCAGGCTGGCGCGGGGGATACACGCTTGCGCCCGAGCTTTATCATTGTCCGCTGGAGTATCAGGCCGGACTGAGTTTGATCGACAACAATCTACGGATTGCTTTGCTGGTGGGCGGCTCCGGCGAGCATCTGGAACCGCGCGTATTTTTTTCGCAGGCGGACGTGGCTGCGATGAGCGTGCTGGCGCAGCAGGCCAATCCGGACGGCAGGCCGCTCGTTGTCATGGTTTCGCAGAACAGCGGAGGGCAGCGCACGGGCTGGCACAACGGACGCTTCGCGCAGGTGATTCGCCATGCGCATGACGCGCTGGGCTGCGCGGTGGTTTATGTTGGCACGTCCGGAGATGCCGCGGCTGTTGAACAGATTCGTGTGGAGGCCGGAGGCATCGGCACATCGTTGGCCGGAAAGACCAGCGTCACCGAACTGGCTGCGTTGCTGGCGATGAGCGATGCGGCGGTCTCGCTGGACACCGGGACGATGCATATCGGACGCGCGGTTGGAGTGCCGATGGTTGTCATCGGTCCTTCGTGGCAGAGGCCGCTGGAGTGGCTGCCGCTGGGCCTGCCGCAGGTGCGGATACTGCGCGGCGAGGACCGTCTGGATGTTCCGGAGAACTATCGGCTCGATGAGGTTGATGTGTCTGCGGTGACGGAGGCGCTTGATGATCTGTTCAAGGCATATCCGCCTGATCCGGGCCGCCGCGCTGAGCGGATCGCGGCGAGCGTGTCGGAGGTCGATCATCGCAGGCGGTCCGGAGCTTAGGTGGGTGGTGAGTCTGAGGTTCGGCGCACGATAGGGCGGGCCTTCAGCCCTTGGTTTTATGCTGCGACCTAACCTGGGGCGTTGCCCCAGGCTGGTATAGAACGGGCCTTTGGCCCTTTGGCATGTGAAACGAATTTAGAGCGGTTTCGGCCTCGTTGTGACAGTCGAGTCGGAGAGCGGTGGTCTCCCACCCTTTGTGCAAAAGACGCACAAAGGATGGGGCACCCGCGAGCCGATGCGAAACGCAGATTCCCTTCGGGAATGACAAACAAAGAGGGGCGGAATCGAAACGCAGATTCCCTATGGGAATGACAACAATTCCTGCATAGCAGAGACTGAATCAGAGTTTTCTTAGCGCACCGAGAGTGTGTCGAGCAAGGTGAAGAACTCCGGGAAGGAGATAGCTGCGGCTTCGGCTCCGTGGATTTCGGTGTCGCCGGTGGCGCGCAGGGCGGCGATGGAGAATGCCATTGCGATGCGGTGGTCGGTGCCCGAGTCGATGAGCGCGCCGTGCAAGGACTGGCCGCCGGGGACGGAGAGGCCGTCTTCAAATTCGGTGACTTCGGCTCCCATGGCGCGCAGGTTTTTGACGACGAGGGCGATGCGGTCGGACTCTTTGACGCGCAGCTCTTTTGCGTCGCGGATGGTGATGCCGTCGCGCGTGTAGGGGCCGATGGCGGCGAGGACAGGAAGCTCGTCGATGACCTGCGCGGAGAGTGCGCCGGCGATCTCGATGCCTTTGGGGCCGTCGGCGGGTGCGTTGACCTGGATGGTGCCGACCATCTCGCCGTGCTGCTCTTCGACGTGCAGGACTTTGATCTTTCCACCGAGCGCCGCGATGATGTCGAGCAGGGAAGAGCGCGTCGGGTTCATGCCCACGGCGTCGAGGACGAGGTTCGCGTCTGGAAACAGCAGCGCGGCGCAGAGAAAGAATGCTGCCGAGGAGAGGTCGCCGGGAACGGTGGCGTCGATGGCTTTGAGCGTCTGGCCGCCGGGAATGCTGAGTTTGGTGCCTTCGCGCAGGAGCGTGGCCCCGAAGGCGCGGAGGGCGTGTTCGGAGTGGTCGCGCGTGCGGACGGATTCGGTGAGGCTGGTGGTGCCTTCGGCCTGAAGGCCGGCGAAGAGGATGGCGGTTTTGACCTGCGCGCTGGGGATGGGCGTGTCGAAGTGGATGGCCGTGAGCGGGCCGCCGTAGATGGTGATGGGGGCGTGGCCGTCGATGAGGTCGAGCTTCGCGCCCATCTGCATGAGCGGTTTACGGATGCGTTCCATGGGCCGTAGCGTGAGCGAGTGGTCGCCGATGAGGGTGTAGATATGCGCGTGCGGCGCGACGAGGCCGGAGAGCATCCGCATGGTCGAGCCGGAGTTGCCGCAGTCGAGCGACTTGGCGGGTTGACCGAAGGAGCCTGCCGTGCCGGTGATTTCAATCGTCTTTTCGTCCTTGCGGACTACTTTTGCGCCGAGGGTCTCCATGCAGGCGAGCGAGGAGTGCGGATCCGCGCCGGTGGAGAAGTTGGAGAGGCGCGTCGTGCCCTCGGCCACGCCGCCGAGCATGGCGTAGCGGTGCGAGATGGATTTGTCTCCGGGCAGGGTGACGGATCCCTGGATGGAGCGGGCGGGACGGATGGTTTGAGTAGACATTCGCTTTCTAGTGTAGCCAATTGCGGCCAGATGTTGCGGCCAAATTCCTGGCGCTTCGTATTCCTGACGCTTGTGGTGTGCGTCTGGTAGACTTCGTGCGCGGACGAAAGAGAAACGTGCCGGGTGGGCATTTTTTACGCCGCAATGGGGCCTCAGACGATAACCAGTTGAACAGGAGATTTCCGATGAAGCTATTTAAGAGTGTGGTTTTGAGTGCAGTGGTCGCGGTGTCTGCAACGCCGTTGTTTGCCGACTTCAGTTACACGGAGACGACGCAGATGACCGGTGGGTCGCTGATGGGCGTGATGAAGATGGCCGGTCACTTCAGCAGGCAGGCGCGCGAGGCCGGTGAGCCGATGGTGACGACGGTGACGGTGAAGGGCAATCGCATGTCGCGCGTCAGCCCGGCCAGTACGCAGATTATTGACCTCGACGCAGAGACGATTACGAACATCGACATGCAGAAGCGCGAGTACACCGTGATGACCTTCCAGCAGATGAAGCAGCAGATCGAGGCCGCTGAGGCCAAGGCTGCGGCCGAGCAGAAGAAGGCCCCCGCCGAGCAGCAACAGCCCTCGAACACGAAGGTGGACTTTGTGGTGCATGTGCGGAACACGGGGCAGTCGAAGGAGGTTTCGGGACTGAGCACTAGCGAGTCGATTATGACGATGAACATGAACGCGACCGACACGTCTTCAGGACAGACCGGCTCGATGGCGTTCACCAACGATATGTGGATGGCGCCGGAGGTCCCGGGCTACGACGAGGTGAAGGAGTTCTACCAGAAGTTTGCGCAGAAGATGGGTACGGTCTTCAGCACGAGCACGATCAACCCCGCGATGCTGGCGCAGTACAAGGGAGCGAGCCAGGGGCTGCGCGATATGTCGGAGGAGATGTCGAAGCTGAAAGGCACGCCGATCCTGCAGGTGATGCGGATGGGCACGACGGCGAACGGGCAGACGATTCCGCCGGCTTCGGAGGTCCCGTTGCCGCAGAGCCAGTCGCCGAGCGCGGGCGATGTGGCGAAAGAGTCGGCAGCGGATTCGATTGCCGGCAAGCTTGGCGGGCTGGGAGGCTTCGGCGGATTCGGGCACAAGAAGCAGCAGCCCAAGCAGGAGCCTGCTCCGGCCAGCTCGGGCTCGGGCGCGCAGACTGCCTACGCTGTGCTGATGGAGACCAATACGCAGATGGGGAACTTCTCGCGCACGGCCAGCGATGCGAGCTTTGCGATTCCGGCAGGGTTTAAGCAGGTGCCGGTGAGGGGTGTGAATTAATGTCCGGTGCGGGGCAATGCGAAACGCAGATTCCCTTCGGGAATGACAACAAAGTGGGGACCTGAAGTTCGGGAATGACAATAAAAGTGGGAACCTGAAGTTCGGGAATGACAACAACAAAGTGGGGGCCTAAAGGGCGCGGAGAATGACGAGGGTCTCGTCGTCGAAGTGCTCGGTGCCGGATTGGAAGTCGCTGACGGCGTTCAGCAAGGCTTCGACCGCTGAGGCGGCAGTGGGGTTTGGCAGCGCCTGGAGCACCTGCTCCAGACGCTCGCTGCCGAACATCGCGTGCTCGGCGTTTTCGGCATCGACGATGCCGTCGGAGAAGAAGACGATCAGGTCGCCGGGCTGGGTGGAGAGGGTGAACTCCTCGTAGGCGGCGTCGGGAAAGAGACCCAGCGGGAAGCCTTCCGCATTGATGGTCCGTACACGCGGCCACCCGGCGACGGCAGGGTTTGCTGAGACGAACAGCGGCTGCACCGAGCCTGCATTGGCAATCTGGAGCGTGCCGTTTTCGTCGTCCCATACGGCGATGAGCATGGTGACGTACTGCGCGTCGAGTTTGCGCTCGAGCAACTGGTCGTTGAGCGCGGCGAGCAGTTCGGCAGGCGAGAGATGCTGCGGCGCGAGCGAGCGCAGGATACCGCTGACCAGTGCGGCGTAAAGCGCGGCGGGCGCGGCTTTACCGCTGACATCGCCAATGGCCAGCGCGATGCGGCCGGGGCCGTAGTTGAGGAAGTCGTAGAGGTCGCCGCCGATGGAGCGGGCGGCCATGAACTGCGCGGCGATCTCGGCGTGCTCCAGCTTGGGCGGACGACGCGGCATCAGACGAAGCTGCACCTTGCGCGCCATCTCCAAATCGTTTTCGAGGCGCTGCTCCTCTTCGGAGATGCGCTGGTAGAGCCGCGCGTTGGCGATGGAGATGGCCACCTGCGCCGCCAGCGTGGAGAGCGTGCGCTGGTGGTCTTCGTTGTAGTAGTTGACGCGCGTGTGTTCGAGGTCGAGCACGCCGATGACCTCGCCTTTGTAGATGAGCGGTGCGGCCAGCTCGGAGCGCGTCTCCGGATTGGCCGAGATGTAGCGCGGGTCTTTGCGCGTATCGGGCGAGAGCACCGGTTCACGCTGCTGAGCGGCGAGGCCGATGATGCCCTGGCCTGGAGGAATGACGCGGTCGAGCGTGATGCGTTCGCCGTAGCGCGAGCTGAAGCGGTGCTCGAACTGCCCGGTGCGCTCGTTCCACAGCAGGATCGAGAACATCTGAAAGTCGATGACGCGCTTGAGCAGCAGGCCGATGCGTTCGAGCAGGTCGTCGAGATCGAGGATGCTGGTGATCTCGCGCGAGATCTCGTTGAGCACGGCCAGCGTCTGGGCCTGGCGCGAGACGCGCGTGTACAGGCGCGCGTTTTCGATAGCAACGGCCATGCGCGAGGCGACCAGCTCGATGAGCCGCTGATGCTCGAGCGTGAAGTAGCCGACGGTCTCGGACTCAATATCGAGCACGCCGATGACTTTGTTTTTGACGATGAGCGGAACGGCAAGCTCGGAGCGCACGTTGGGGTTGACGTCGATGTAGTGCTCCGCCTTGGTCACGTCTTCGACCAGCACGGATTGGCGCAGCAGCGCGGCCTGGCCGACGATGCCGCGGCCGAGTTTGATGCGCATTCGCTCGACCTCGGGCGTGTGGCCGACCTGAAAACGCATCCTGAGGTCCTGCGCGCGCTCGTTGATGAGCAGGATGGCGAAGATGCGGTAGTCGATGACGGCGCGGACAAGGTCGGCGACGCGATGCATCAGCGTGTTCAGGTCGAGCGTGGTGTTGAGCGCGTCGGCAAGTGAACGCAGGAAGTCGACCTGGAGCGGCTCGACGCGGATTTTGGGGTCGGCGGCGTGGGGATGGAACAGCGCCTTGGACGCGGTGGGGCGGTAGTCGCCTTCGAACGGCTCGCTGGGCGCGGGCGCGCCGGTCTCGTCCGGTTTGGAACTGCGAGGTTTGATGGGAGATGACATGCCGCGTTCGGATGATATTACCGGGTGCGTTGGTGGTTTGTGGAGTGCTTCCCTGGTGCGAAAGGCTGCGTCAGCCCTGATGGCCGGCAAGTTCGGAGACGATCCGAACGCTGGCGCTTGCGCCGATGCGCGAGGCGCCTGCCTTGAGCATCGCGGAAGCGTCGGCCAGGGAGCGGACGCCGCCGGAGGCCTTGACGCCGACGCGGTTGCCGTAGGTGCTGCGCAAGAGGGCGAGGTCGTCCGTGGTTGCGCCTCCCGTGGAAAAGCCGGTGCTGGTCTGGAGGAAATCGGCTCCTGCGCTCAGTGCCAGCTCCGCGCCGCGCAGCTTTTCCTCGAAGGTGAGCAGGCAGGTTTCGAGAACGACTTTGACGATGGCCCCGTGGCCGTGCGCCTGCTCGACGACGTCGCGGATGTCCTGCCGGACGGCGTCGTAGTCGGCTGCGAGGCCAGACTTGAGCAGGCCGATGTTGAGCACCATGTCGATGTCGTGCACGCCGAGTTTCAGCACCTCCGCCGCTTCGGCCTTCTTGATGCCGGCGAGGTTTGCGCCCAGGGGAAATCCGAGGACCACTCCGACGGGAATGCCTGTGCCCGCGAGCGCAGCAGTGGCCAGTGAGACCCAGCACGGATTGACGGTCGCGCAGGCAAAGCGGTATTCGGCGGCCTCGCGGCAAAGCTCCAGCACCTTGGTCCGTGTCGCGTCGGGCTTGACCAGCGAGTGATCGAGCACGGCCGCCAGCTTCCCGGGCGACGAGAGCGCGTGTGCGGCAAACGAGGCCGCGTCGAACTGCTCCGGGCCGTTGGGGTGCGGTTCAGAGATGGTCAGGGTGCTCAACAGACAGGCTCCTTCGGCGATGGGGAGTGCTCGCCGCGCAGTCTCTATCATACCGCCGTGGGGTGTGGGTTTTGCGGCTGAATGGGGTGGTTCAGTGTCCGGGTGTGTCTTCGGGGAAGAGGCGGATGTCGTCCACGTTGCGGTAGCGTTCGGCGAAGTCCATGCCGTAGCCGATGACGAACTGGTCGGGGATTTTGAAGCCCACGTAGTCGGCCTCGATGGGGACGAGGCGGCGGTCGGGTTTGTCGAGGCAGGTGGCGATCTTGAGCGAGGCGGGCTTGTGCTGGAGCATCAGGCCGCGCAGGTAGCTGAGCGTGAGGCCGGTGTCGAGGATGTCCTCGACGATGATGACGTGCTTGCCTTCGATGGGGTTGTCGATGTCCTTGATGAGCTTGACCGCGCCCGAGGAGACGCGCGCGCGTCCGTAGCTGGAGACGGCCACGAAGTCGAAGGTGGCGTCTACCGTGATGGCGCGCGCGAGGTCCGAGAGAAAGATGGCCGCGCCCTTGAGCACGCCGATCAGCACAATCGTCTGGCCTGCGTAGTCGGCGGAGATCTGCCGTCCGAGCGCCTGAACGCGGTCGGCGATCTGTGACTTGGAAAAGAGGATGTCCATCGAGGCGGCGGGCGGGAAGACAGGGGCGGTGGTGGTGGCCATAGTGGACAGCGTAGCGCGAACGGGGCTGTGAGGGGAAGGCCGGTATACTTGATAGAAGCGAGGACTATGTATCCCTATATCCATCTTGGCCCACTGCACCTGGGCACGTTCGGGCTGCTGTTGTGGCTGGCTGCGGTGGTGGCGACCGTCGTGCTGCATAAAAACTTCGTCCGCAACGGCGTGGACGCGGATGCGCTGACCGTAGTGGCGTTTGTGGTCATTGGCGGGATCATCGGTGCTAAGGCGTGGCATGAGTTACAGGACGTTCCCGCTCTGCTTGCGGCCATGCACCAGGTCGGCGCACCGGGCTGGGGTCATCCGCTGGATGTGGTCATGGGCTTTCTGCACTGGTTTCAGGCTGGATTCGCGTGGTTTGGAGGCCTGGTGGCGGGCATCGCCGTGCTGATGTGGCAGGGAGCGGAGGCGCGTCCTGAAGGTACGCGCGGCTGGCTGGCGGGAATCAGGATGTTGGATCTGGCGACTCCAGCGGCGGCGATTGGCTACGGCGTGGGGCGCATCGGCTGCCTGACCTCGGGCGACGGCGACTACGGGATCAAGACGACGCTGCCGTGGGGAGTCCACATGAAACCCGACGCGCTGGTGCCGACGCCCGATCTGGTGCAGCCGACGCCGGTGTATGAGCTGCTGTTTGGGCTGGTGTTGTGCTGGATCCTGTGGCGGCTGGGCCAGAAGTACCGCCCCATTGGCTGGCTGACCGGGCTGTATCTGGCGCTGAGCGGGCTGGGGCGTTTTCTGGTCGAGTTTGTGCGCATCAACCCGAAGCTCTACTTCGGCATGAGCAACGCGCAGGTGGCGGCGCTGGCCTCGGTCGTCGTGGGCGTGGTGGTGATGCTGGTGGCCAGCGCGCTGAAGACACCTGCTGCGGTAGAGGCGAAGGCCGGCCCGCCGCAAAAAGCCGCTAGCTGACCTCAACGCTGCTATAGGCGCTTGAGGTAGGCCCTGGCCTCTTCCAGTTGCGGGAAGAGCCGCTCTTCGGCCTGGAACTCGCGCGAGTGGACGCAGCGGCGGCCGCCTTTGACGCGGACGGGATGCTTCAGGTGCAGCATCTCGTGGTAGAGCAGATATTCGACGGCGTAGCGCGGCGTGTCGGGCCGGTCGAAGACGCGGCTGACGACGATGGTGTTGTGCGCCGCATCGTAGTGGCCGAGCATCCGGCGGGCGTGGTGCGCGCTCCACGTCAGCGTGGGACGGCCCATCAGTCCGTGAAAGAAGCGCGCGTTGAGCGACTCGAAGACCTCGTCGAGATGGTAGTGATGTCCGCGCGCGGTCAGGATGCGCTTGCGCCCGCGCGTCTGGCGGACGTGCTCGGCCTGCTTCGAGACGGTTTCGGATGAGGCGTAGCGGCGATAGCGGTCGGCTTGCACAGGCGCGATGGGCTTCTTGTAGAGCTTGGCCAGCAGGATGTGCGCGATCGCGTTGTGGACCGCCTCGGGCGCGTGTTCGAGGATGTCGGAGAGGCGCACGTGCAGGCGTCCATCGCGCAGGCGGATGGTCGTGTTGAGCGAAGTGAAGCGGCGGAAGCGGATGTCGAACGGCGGCATGGGCGCGCGCGGACGCAGCGCGCGATACTGCTCCTCGAAGATGGTGGCGAGGCTGGGGCGGACGTGGGCCGGCGCGGGGTGAAGAGGCAGGAGCAGGGCGGGTTCTGGGGAGATGGTGGACATCCGTCGTTAGTTTACTTGGATGGATGGGCGCGCGGGTGCTCTGCGCCTGTGGAAGCAGCGGATTCCTCCGCTTCGGCGGCGCTCAGGGTGCGGAATGGAAACGCAGATTCCCTTCGGGAATGACAAACAAAAGAGTGTGGGGTGGACATACAAAAGGGCTGCGGAATGGAAATGCGGAAGTGTGCATCCGGCGTCATGGATAGAGCTTCGCCGGGCGAATCTCCGGCGCGGCTTCGCCTGCGTTCGCAAGCAGCTTGAGAAGTTCCTCGCGCAGCGCATTGGCCTGCTTGCGATACTCCTTGCGGCCCGCGAGGTTCGTTTGCTCCGCCGGGTCGTTGCGCTGGTCGTACATCTGATACTCCTGATAGACGGGCGCGGCGGGCTGGTTGGTCGTGCCGGTGATCTCGGCTACGCAATAGGTCCATTCGGGAGTGCGGATGGCGCGGCCTGTCATGGCCTCGCTGATCTGGATCAACTGCTGATTGGGCCAGTCGGCGCGGGCTTTTGCGTCGCGGATGAGCGGCAGCAGGCTCTTGCCCTTCATGCCTGACGGGATGGGAGCACCCGCGATTTCGAGCAGCGTAGGCGCGAGGTCGATGATGCCGACCATCTGGCTAATCTGCTGCGCACTCTCGAAGCCGGGGCCGTGGAAGAGCAGCGGGACGCGCGTCGAGGCATTGTGGACGCTGCGTTTGTACTCGGCGTTGCGCGTCTCGAAGTGGCAGCCGTGGTCGCTCATAAAGATGAAGACGGTGTTGGCGGCGAGGTTCTCTTCCTCCAGCACGCGCATGATGCGGCCGACGGAGTTGTCGATGCTCTCGACCGCACTGTAGTAGTCGGGCAGCTCCTGTTGCCAGTTGCCGGGCAGGTTGCGCAGATCGTGCGGAACATACGAGTTGGCAAATCGTTCGGCGGAGCCTTTGGGGCCGATGATGTTGTTGCCCATGTCGTTCTGTTGGTGCGGCTCAAGCTGCGAGACGAAGAGGAAGAACGGCTTCTCCTGCTTCTGGCGCAGGAACCGCTCGGCGCGGTCGGTGATGAAATCGACGCGGTACTCGTCCTTGTAGGCGATCTCCTTGCCGTCGTTGTCGAAGATGGCGCCGTAGTACGGGTGCGAAGTGTGTTCGAGTTCGTTGGCGCCCTCCCAGAGATCGAGGAAGCCTCCGCGCCATTCGGGACGGACAGCGCCGGGGCCGCCGCCTTCGGCTGCGGTGTGCGGCGAGAGGTGCCACTTGCCGATGAGGTTCGAGGTATAGCCTGCCTTGCGCAGCTCTCCGGCGAGCGTCGGGAGCGACTGACTCATGGGCAAGCCGTTGCGCCAGACGCCGGTCTCTGTGGCGTAGCGACTGGTCATCAGCACGGAGCGCGAAGGCGCGCAGACGGGCTGGTTGGTCACGGCGTGAGTGAAGTTCTTGCCGTTGGCGGCGAGCGCGTCGAGGTTCGGCGTGCGCGTTGAGCCGTTCAGGCCGTTCGCGCCGAGGAAGTCCCAGCGGAACTGGTCGGAGAGGAAGAGGATGATGTTGGGCTGCGACGGGACTGCCGGTGCGGGCGCTGCTTCCGCCGCAGCGCCGAGGCCGAGCGCCGCGCCTGTGGCTGCTCCGGTGAGCAGAAATTTACGCCTGTCCATCTGGATGCCGTCGCGCTGCCGGGCCATGCTGCTTCCTCCGTGAGTTAACAGTATGCACGGTGGGACGGAGGCGGTTCAGCGGGGGATGTCGATGACGCCGTTGTTCTTGTCCTCTTTGGGTGGAGGATGGGCGGCGAACCAGGTCTTCTGCTCAGCGATGAGGTCGGCGGTGTCGTCGTGGACGTCGCGGATGGACTCGAGCGCGAGGCGGCGGGAGACGTTGTAGGTTTCGTTGTCCGGCGGGGTTTTGATGGCGGTGGACCAGCGTTCGGTGGCCTCGACGAGCTTGGGCAGCGATTTGCGGACGTCGCGGTGGCGCGTGCTGTAGTCGTCGAGGTTGTCTTCGAGTTCGTTGACGATGGAGTTGAACTGGTTGAGCAGGTCGTGCGTGTCCTGCTCGCGGCCCGGTTTGCGCGGGTGGGCGTAGAGGTCGTCGATGGCTTTGGCGCGCTCGTCGAGCAGCTTGATGAAGAGTTCGATGCGTTGGTTGGGATAGTAGGCGGTGTCGCGCAGCTTCTCGATCTCGGCGTTCGAGAGCGAGTGGTCGTTGTTCTGCGCGTGGAGCGCGGGGACGAGCAGGACGAGGGCGGCGGCGAGGCAGAGTGCGCGAGTCATCTAGTGGCTGAAGACCTGGTTGAGGAGCTGGTTCTGCACGCCGTCGAGTTGTTTGAGCGTGGCCTGGACGTGGGTGCGCTGCTCGCCGGAGGTGAGGTGCAGGGCTTCGGTCAGGTGGGCGGTGGTGCGGTCCATCAGGATCTCGGCGTTCTTCAGCTTCTTGGTGTTCTTGAGCAGGGTGGTTTCGATGAGGTGAGCGTAGCGGTTGACCTGCTGGAGCGTGGTGCTGGCCTTGTCGTCGTCTCCGCTGGCGATCTGTTTGATGGCGACGTTGGTCATGGTGTGGACCAGCTCGGTGTAGAGGTAGCACTGGTCGCGGGGGTTGGCTTGCTGGGCGCGGAGTTCCATCTGGGCGATGGTCTGGGCGTCGGGAACGGGTTCATCGATGGCGGCGGAGACTGAAGGTGTGATGGACAACAGAAGGGCCGGGGCGAGGAGGAAGGCGGAGAGGCGAAGTGTCGATTTCATAACGCACCTCGAAGGAGCGTTTCAATGCGCGTGCTCGAGGGTGAGAAGGCGGTGGCGGGCCTCCCATTCCTCGTCCGGGAATTTGCCTCCAGCCACGGATAGGAACTGCTTATACAGGTCTGATGCCTGTTTGACCTGCTTGAGTTTGTCGCGCGCCGTTGCTTCGAGGAAGATGTCCGACGGCGACTTTGGCTGCACTTTAGCACTAATCGCCAAGGCTTGCAATGTGACTGCCGGGTCGTTGTTGGCGGAGGCGGCGAAGGCGAGGTGGCTGGCGGCCAGGGCGAGGTCGGCTTGCGTGGGATAGGCGGTGGGCTGGGCCAAGGCGCGCTTCAGGATGGCTTCAGCTTCGCTGAAGTTTTTGAGGTGCATGAGGGCGTCGGCGCGGTCGGTGACAAGGGTTGGGTCGGCGGGGTTCGCTGCGATGAGGGCGGCGTAAAGCGGCTCGGCTTTGTCGAACTGGTTGTTGCGGCTGTAGATGCGGGCGAGCAGGCGGGTCAGGTTCGAGTCTGCGGGGTGGGCGGCGTGGAGCTTCTCGACGATGGGGAGGGCCTTTTCGGGCTGGTTCTGCTGCTCGTAGAGGCTGGCAAGCTGGGCGTTGAGGGTGGGATCGTCGGGATTTTTGCTGAGCGCGGCGGTGAGGGCGGTCTCGGCTTCGGCGGGCTTGTGCTCGCGGATGAGAACGTGGGCCAGGGCGGCGTTGCCGTTGGCGTTCCGCCGGGCGTCCTGCGGGCTGGAGGCCAGGAAGCGGCGGTAGGCGGTCTCGGCGGCGGGAAGGTCTTGGGAGAACTCGGCGATCTCGCCGGAGAGGAAGATGTCGTCGGGGGTCTCGGAGGAGAGCTTGAGGGCGTTGAGCAGCTCGGCGCTGGCGTCGGCGGGGCGGGTGGATGCGTCGAGCTGAGCGAGGGCACGGTAGGCGCGGGCTTTGTGGGGCTGGTTGTCGGTCTTGAGGGTGACGGCGGCGGCAAGCTCGGCGCGGGCCTCGTCGAGTTTGCCGTTGCGGGCGAGCAGGAGGCCGAGGGCGACGTGCGGGTCGAAGAAGGCGGGGTCGGCGACGATGGCGCGACGGTAGGTGGCCTCGGCGGCGGTGGGTTGGTCGAGCGCGTCCTGCGTGGAGGCGAGGTCGTAGAGGACGTGGGCGTCGGTTGGGTTCTTTTCGGCGAGGGTGGTGAGGAGCCGGAGGGCGGCGGGGTAGTCCTGCTTGTCGAGGGCGGCGGCGGCCTGGGCGCGGAGGGGGTCTTGCGGTTGCTGGACGGGTTGGGCGCTGGCGTCGGAGGTGCCTGCGGGGAGCTGGGCGTGGGCTTGCAGGGGTGCGAGGAGGGCTGTGGAAAAGATGGTGATGATGGTCAGGAGGAGGCAGAGGTTGGGGCTGTGAGAGCGGAGCACTTCGCGGTGAGGCTGCTTCAGCATCGGGTGTCTCCCCCTCCCCTATTAAAGTATCCAAAATCCTTCTAACATTGGACTTAGGTTCGGACTTCGGGTTTGGCTTAAGAGCGGAAGCCCGGCATGGCTGGCCGGGCTCCTACGGCTCTTTTTCCTGATTTAAGGATAACAGGCGGGTCAAGGGGTGGCTGTGGAAAAAGCGGATTCCTCCGCTGCGCTACGGAATGGAAATGCAGATTCCCCCCGGGCGTCTTTTAAGCAGACGGGCCGAACATCTTCAGGAACATTTCGTGGAGGGCCTGGGCTGCGGGATATTTTTCGATCAGGGCGGCGGTGTTTCGCATGAACGGATTGTTGTTTTCTTTTTCTGTCACGGCGTGGAAGTGATGGAACTTCGCGTAGAGCAGGATGCCTTCTCCGTTCGAGTCGAGAAACAGGGCCGGATCGATGGCGCCGCGGAGTACGAGCGAAGCGGCCATCTCCCAGTAGCCGAGCGTCTGACGCCAGAAGACGTTCTTGTCGGATTTCGCGTCGCGCGAGACGGCGCGCAGCTCTTCGAGCGTCTTCGGGTTGAAGTCGAAGACCATGAACCGTCTTGCCTGTCGCAGGGAGGCTTCGCGCCTCAGGTCGTAGAGCTTGAGTACCAGTTCCGCATCTGCTGCTGTCGCCATTGCTGTCCTTTCGCCGTTCAGGGAATGTTGAAAAAGTCCGTTTGTGTTGATTGGAGAGAAGCCCGGGGCTAAAGCCCCTTGAATTTGCTGGCGTTTTCGTGGGGCTAAAGCCCCACGCTAATCCCGGGCGCGGGACGATGCGAAACGCAGATTCCCTTCGGGAATGACAACAAAAAGCGGGGACGGCATTGGGGATGATGAGGTCGCCGGGACTACACCTCCAGGAAGACTGCTATAGTCCCCAAAAGCAAGCGCAGAGTTTTTTCAGCACCTTCTGAAGCCCCACGCTAATCCCCAAAAACAACCCAGAGACTCTTTCAGCACCTCTTTCAGGCCACGCTCTCGACGACCGGCCGGGTCTTTTCCGGGTCGGGCTTCTCGAGCACTGGGGCCGGGGCCGGGCCGGCGATCTTCTTCTGATACGTACACGGCGGGGTCGCCGACTCTTCGTCGGGTACGCCCTTTTTCTTCCTCCGCTTCGGCAGCGCCTCGCGGTTGTTTGGACACACCAGATACGTCCCTTTATCGTTGGTCAGTTCGAGTACGTATGGATTTTTGCACTTCGGACATATCTGATTCACGAGCTTCAGGTTCGATGCAAAATCGCATTTGGGATAGTTGGTGCATCCGTAGAAGAGGTCGCCGCGGCGGGTCTTGCGCACGGCGATGTCGCCGCCATCCTTGGGGCACTTGACGTCGAGCAACTCCTGCTTGATGTACTTGCATTTGGGATAGCCGCTGCAACTGATGAACTCGCCGTACTGTCCGTTGCGGAGCAGGAGCGGCTTGCCGCACTTGGGACACTTTTCGTCGAGCTGCACGGGCGGCTTCTGCTGCACCTTCTGGTTGAGCTTGCGGATGGTCTTGCAGGGCGGGTCGTCGTTGTAGCCGGGGCAGGACATGAACGGCCCCCACGGCCCGTTGCGCAGCACCATCGTGCGGCCGCAGTTGTCGCAGGCTTCTTCTTCCGGAGTCTCATCCGCGCCGGGCGCGCTGAGGTCGGGCTTGGCGGCGTAGTTCTCCTTGGTGAAGTCGCAACTGAAGGCTTCGGCCGTGATCTTCTTGCCCTTGCCCATTGCTTCGTCAATCGCTGAGGCCAGCTCCTTCGCGTCGGCGGCCTCTTTGGAGAAGGCGATGACGTCGTCGGTTGCCGCCTTGACGGTGATGGGGAAGTGGAGGGTTTTGGTGATCTTCTTCAGCGCGACCTTCGGGTCTTTCTTCCACGGGCCGGCGGCGACGGTCATGGGCTTGAGTTTGGTGAAGTTGGAGCAGGAGTAGAAGCTGCCGAACTTGCCCCATTTGAGAATGAGCGGAGCGCCGCACTTGTCGCAGACCTCGGAGGTCTTCTGCTCCATGCGCTTGACGTCTTCCATGTGCTTTTCAGCGACGTGCAGCTCTTTCTCGAAGTGGTCGTAGAAGCCGTTGAGCAGGTCGGTCCATCGCTCGTGGCCTTCTTCGACGGCGTCGAGCTCGCCTTCGAGCGTGGCGGTGTAGGCGGTGTCGAAGATGTAGGGGAAGTTTTTTACGAGCAGCTTGGTGACGACGGTGCCGATCTCGGTGGGCACGAATTTGGACTGGATCTTCTTGACGTAGTCGCGGTCCTGAATGGTGTTGATGATGGAGGCGTAGGTCGAGGGCCGTCCGATGCCTTTTTCTTCGAGCGTCTTGACGAGGCTGGCTTCGTTGTAGCGCGGCGGCGGCTGGGTGAACTTCTGCTCCGGGTGCAGCTCTTCGAGGCGCAGGGCTTCGCCGTCGGCAAGCTCGGGGAGACGGCGCTCGTCGTCTTCGTCGGACTCGGCCTGACCGTCGGGCTTTGCGGCGGCTTCGGCTTTCTCTTTCGCGGCCTGACGGGCGCGCTTGTCTTCTTCCTCGAACTTGAGGTGCCCTTCAAACTTGAGCACGCTGCCGGTGACGCGGAAGTCATACGCGAGCTTGGCCTGGGCGACGATGTCCACCGTGGTCTGGTCGAAGACGGCGGGCGTCATCTGGCTGGCGACGAACCGCTGCCAGATGAGCTTGTAGAGGCGGTACTGCTCGTCGGAGAGATAGCGGCGGATGGAGTCGGGCGTGAAGGTGACGCTGGTGGGGCGGATGGCCTCGTGCGCGTCCTGGGCCTGCTCCTGCTTTTTGCCTGCGTAGCTGTTGGGCTTTTCGGGCAGGTAGGGAGCGCCGAGCTTGCCGATGTACTCACGCGCTTCGGCGATGGCGTCGGGGCTGACGCGGGTGGAGTCGGTACGCATGTAGGTGATGAGGCCGATGGTGCCCTCGGAGCCGATCTCGATGCCTTCGTAGAGCCGCTGCGCGACGCCCATGGTGCGGCGGACGTTGAAGCTGAGACGGCTGGCGGCGTCCTGCTGGAGCTTGCTGGTGGTGTAGGGCGCGCGGGGATTGCTGCGGCGCTCCTTCTTTTCGACGGAGCGGACGCTCCACTTCGCGGTCTTCAGCTCGCCGAGGACTTCATCGACGGCCTTGTGGTCGGGCAGGGCGTTGGAGAGGAACTGCTCCTTGCCCTCTTTATCGACGCCGTTGGCGACGCGCGCGGGCACGCCGTTGACGCCGATGAGGCGCGCGGTGAAGCTCTGTTTGGCGGCGGGCGCGAGGTCGGCGTCGATGGTCCAGTACTCGACCGGGTTGAAGTCGTTGATCTCCTGCTCGCGCTCGACGATCAGGCGGAGGGCGACGGTCTGGACACGGCCGGCGGAGAGGCCGCGGCGGACTTTGTCCCAGAGGAGAGGCGAGACCTGATAGCCGACGAGACGGTCTAAGACGCGGCGGGTTTGTTGCGCGTCCACCAGGTTCTCGTCCACGTCGCGGGCGTGGCGGAGGGCGTCCTGCACGGCCTTCTTGGTGATCTCGTTGAAGGTGATGCGGCGGACCTTGGATTTGTCCTTGACGACGGGGGTCAACTGCATGGAGAGGTGCGCGGCGATAGCCTCGCCCTCGCGGTCGGGGTCGGGGGCGAGATAGACAGCGTCGGCTTTGGCGGCGAGCTTTTTGAGCCGCTCGACGACCTTCTCCTTGCCCGGAGAGACGATGAGCGTGGGCTCGAAGGTACGCCTCTTCAGCTCGACGCCGATGTCGTTCTTCGGCAGGTCCATGATGTGGCCGATGGAGGCCTCCACGGTGTAGTCCGAGCCGAGATATTTTTCGATCGTCTTCGCCTTTGCGGGGGACTCGACGATCACCAGTGACTTAGCCATTCTTTCCCTTCATCTCTCACAGAACGCGCCGCCGAGGCAGTTCGTTCCCGTTTCTTACCCTGTTCCCTTGCGAACCTAACACGGTTTCGAGGAACACGTCATCTATATATAGTTCCTGAACTGACGAAACTCGGCTGTGAAGGTAACACTCGACCGACACTTATCCACAGCCGCTCCACGTGCAGAGCTTGCTCGCTAAGCGTAGAGAACTATTGGGGTTACGCTATCTGCACAAGCGGCACTCGCCACCGGTCGCCGCTCCCTTCTGTTGCGGATTCAGAACGCCCGCACATAATTCTTGCCCGGCAACTGGCGAACCTTGCCGGAAAGCTCGAGTTCGAACAGGGCCGCGAAGATTTCGGATGAGCCCAGTTCCTGCTCCAGATGCTCAATGAGCTCGTCCAGTTGCGTGGCTTCGTCGTGCCGGAGCCGGTTGAAGACCTTCTGCTCGTGCTCAGTCAGGGGCTGGTCGTTAAATAAGGATGCGGTCCCGGGCGTTTTCGATTCATCGCTCCGGGCTGCGGCGAGTTCGTCTTCGAGTTGCAGCCGAATCTGGGAAGGGAGGTCTTCCCAGACATCCTCCCAGGTGGCGGTGAGTTTAGCTCCCTGTTTTATCAAGGTGTTAGGGCCCCATGCGTTCTTGTTGGTGACGTTGCCGGGGACGGCGTATACGTCCCGGTTCTGGTCGGTGGCGAGGCGTGCGGTGATGCGTGTGCCGCTGTATTCGGCGGCCTCGATGACCAGCACGCCGACGCTCATGCCGCTGAGGATGCGGTTGCGGATGGGGAAGTTCTGGGGGGCGGGAAAGGTGCCCATGGGATATTCGCTGACGATGGTGCTGCCGGTTTCGACGATCTGCTCGGCCAGCCGCTTGTTCTCCTTTGGGTAGATGACGTCGATGCCGGTGCCCCAGACGGCGACGGTTTTTCCGCCTGCGTCGAGTGCGCCTTTGTGCGCGGCGGTATCGACTCCGCGGGCCATGCCGCTGAGAATCACCAGGCGGCGCTGCGCCAGGTCGCGCGCGAGCAGCTCGGCCATGCCTGCTCCATAGGGCGTAGGTTGGCGTGTGCCTACGACGGCGATTCCGGGGCGACGGAGCAGCTCGATGTTGCCGCGTACCCAGAGCACGGCGGGCGGATCGTAGATCTCCTTGAGCCGCTCGGGGTACGCCTCGTTGTCGGGCGTGAGCAGGGTGACGCCTGCTTCGGTCACGCGCTTCATCTCTTCAACGGCCGCTGTGCGCGCCCTGCCGTCGAAGACGAACTGCGCGGCGGAGGCTGGCATCCCAGCGCATTCCAACTCGGTCAGCGTGGCTTCGAGCACCTTCTCCGCGGAGCAGAGCCGTTCCATCGCTCGCCAGATTCGCGTCGGCCCCATGCCGGGCGTCAGTGCCAGGGCCAGCCAGCCTAGTTGGGTTTTCTCTAACTGATTCAGCGTAGACTGCTCTGCTTCGCTGCTCGGCTTCATCGTTTTCCTTTGGCTTTGATTACGACCACGGATTTTAAGGATGACACGGATTGAGTGGTTGCGGGAATCTCGTGCAGCGATGAAGCGAAAAGAGTATCTCGGCGGGCGAAGGCGTCCCTGGATTTTTTCGCCGTGATGCCGTGATAAAGCGTTCGTGTGAGAACGGGGGTATGTGTCGGGCTTTCAGCCCTTGGGTGTTCTGCCATCATGAACCTGGGCCTCCGGCCCAGGCTGGTATGTTGTCGGGCCCTTGGCCCTTGGAAGGCTACTGCACAGCGATACGCAATTTGCTCTAAAGCCTTGCGCTCCCACCGAAAGGCACGCAGGTTGAGCTCTTCTACCGTTCATTGGGGCGGTTGAATCAGCCAAAGCGGGTTCGGTCTCGTTGTGACAGTCGAGTCGGAGAGTGGTGGTCTCCCACCCTTTGTGCAAAAGGCGCATAAAGGATGAGGCACCCGAAGTTTTGTAACCACTTGAACTAAAAATGCTGTAGTGTGGTGAGTCTGAAGTTCGTGGCATCCTTTGCGCAAAGCAACCGCAGGTCCTTCGACTCCGCAAACCGCAAAAAACGCGGCTTGCGGCGCTCAGGATGACAATTTTATTTATGTTGCGAACTTCAGACTCAGGACACTAGAGTCTGCGCACAACCGGGATGATGTATCGGGCTTTCAGCCCTCTGGGGACTGTCCGTTTTGTACCTGGGCCTTTGGCCCAGACTGGTATATGTCGCGCCGTTGGCGCTAACAGGCTGGCTACCAGAAATAGGTGGCTTCGATTTTGGGTGTGCCGGGTTGGCCGTCGATGATCTGGGTGCTGAGCACGACCTCGATATTTTTCTTGTTGCCTGCGGCTTGCGCGTCGCGCTCCAGTTCGGCCAGGTTGGAGGGGTCGGTGAGAAAATCGCCGGCCATCATGGTGCTGCCCTGGCCAATGCCCGCCGCGATGACCGCAAGCTGTCCGGAGTTGGGATCGACGAAGCGGGCGACGATGGCATATTCGCGATAGTTGTTCTGTGTCTCGGTGACGGGGCGGTCGGTAAACCACTCGCGGGGCTTGGTGGACTGGCTATCGGCGATCCACTCCTGGGTGAAGGTGGCGTCGTTGCCGAAGTGGAAGCGGAGCGGCCTGGTGAGGCGCATGGTCCAGGGGTTGTCGAATGCTCCGACGAAGATGGTTGGGCCGTTGCGCAGGTCGGAGAGCGTGGTGTCCGCCGCGCCCTTGATGAGGACTTCCTTCTGCCCGTGCGCGCGCAGCAGGCTGCCGATCTTGACGATGGTGGAGAGGTCGTCGAGATTGACCTCCTTCATCCAGGTCTGCACCGTCGTCTGATGTTCGGGATTGGCGGCATCCACGGCCAGGTTCGTCTCCTGGACTTGTTCGACGATGCACAGCATGGCCGGATTGCCGGCGTTCAGCACCGGGCCCCAGAAGAAGTCGATGGGCGAATGACGCATGGAGCGCCAGCCGAAGGACAGGGCAACGACGACCGCGGCCAGCGCCAGGACGGCGATCACGGTCCAGCGCCCCCGATGCCCTTTGCCAGCCGGTTCCGCAGCGCCTGCTGTCTCCCTGGCCTCTTGCGGGTACTGCTCGGCTGTTGCGCTGTGCTGGTGGGGCCAGTGGAACTGCGGGATGTAGGAGCCTGCCTCGAGCGAGATGCGCAGCTCGTTTTCGTGTTCGGGCTCCTGATAGTACTGCGCGATGCGCTTGCGGATCTCGGCTGCCGTGACCCGGACGATGGGGTCGGAGGCGGTATCGTAGTCGGCCTTGCGGCCAAAGATCTCCAGGCCCAGCGTCCGCTCTTTGAGCTGGTCGACTTCGCCGGAGAGGGTTTTTTCCACAACGAAACGCAGGAAGGCAGGGAAGCGCCTGCTATGGCTGAAGTGGCGATTGGAGAGCATACGCTCGAGCTGTTCCTCGATCGCCTGCTTCTCGATCTCGCTCACCTGAGTCGGATTAGCGGGTGCGGCATCGGCAGACATGGCTTTTTCCCTGCGGTTTGAATTGTACAGTGCGCATGGAGACTACGAGGACTCTCCCTGGAAAGACTTTTAGAATCAGCCCATTGGGGAATAATTTACCTGATAAGAAAAGGTATGGATACCGCAAAGACCTTACGTTGGACACGGCGGGGATTCTATCGTGCATTCCATTGCGAGAAGCATCCAACCGTAGATGACTTACTTTTTTCGCTTTTTGGAGGCAACCCATGAACAGCACAGCGACTTTTGTCTCGACGTTCCAGGCCAAGGAAGGCTCTGAGCGCCTGATGCAGTGTGAGTTGGAGCGTCTGGTCTCGTTTACCCGGCGCGAGCGTACGTGCCTGTACTGTGACCTGTTCCGGCTCTCCAGAGATAAATCGACGTTCGTTGTTCACTCGGTGTGGTCGAGCCGCGAGAACTGGATGAATCGCACAGGGTGGGAGGGGCATCCGGCTGGGATGGGGCTGCTGGATCAATGTCTGGAGCAGCCGATTGAGGTGGTCGTGATGGAAGAGGTGGCCTGAGCGGGGTTGTTAGGGAAGGTCTGATTAAGTCCGCGAAGATGCCCTCCGGGGCCAAAGAGGGTGCGGAAAAAGTCCATCCGTCAGCATGTCCAGAAAGGCCCGGGGCTAAAGCCCCTTCAGTTTGCCGGCTTTTTCGTGGGGCTGAAGCCCCACGCTAATCCCCAAAAGCAACCCCAAAGACTTTTTCAGCACCATCTAAAGCCACATTGAATTGAGGGATGTTATGGCGTGGCTGAAGCCACGCCCTTCAACACGAGGACTTAATCAGAGGTTCCTTAGCGCATTTTCCTGAAATTGTAGTTTGGTGCGGCCCGAAGGGAGACGCAGAGGGGCTTAGGAAGCAAAGGAGGGCTGGATGGCGCTAAAGTGCAGTGATGGCGCGGTTAAATCGCTATTTTCGGTTTTCTAAAATAAATGAGGCCAGGTTTCGGCATCTGTTGCGTTGTTTTGCGCTCGATCTGACCGCGACGCAGACCGCCGGCATGACCGGCATTTCCGTCCGTTCGGTGAACACGATCTTTCTGCGTCTGCACCGCAGGATCGCTCTGGAATGCGAACGTCAATCGCCGCTCGAGGGCGTGCTCGAAGCCGACGAGTCCTACTTCGGACCACAGCGCGTGCGCGGCCGGTGCGGCCGCGGCGCGGGCGGCAAGACCATCGTCTTCGGCCTCTTCCAACGCGGCGACAAGGTCTACACGGCCATCGTGCCCAACGCCTCCAAAGCCGCGCTGCAAGCGGTGATTCGCGGCAGAGCCAGCCTCGCGTCCGTGATCAACACCGACGGCTGGGCAGGCTACAACGGCCTCGTCGACCTGGGCTTTGACAAGCACCTGCGCGTCGAACATCAGGACAACGAGTTCGCCCAGCAGGGCAACCACATCAACGGCATCGAGAGCTTCTGGAGCTTCGCCAAACGACGCCTCGCCCGCTTCTGCGGTGTGCCCAAACACACCTTCTATCTCCATCTCAAAGAGACAGAATTCCGCTTCAACCACAGGCACCAGGACCTCTTCACAGTCCTGATACACTCTCTCGGAAAGGAGCCTCTTTAGCTCCTTTGCTTCCTAAGCCCCACGCAGATTCCCTTCGGGAATGACAAACAAAAAAGGGGAATGACAACAAAGGGGAATGGCAACAAAAAGAGAATGACAACAAATCCTGCTTCGGAGGATTCCGAGGTTCGCTAATAGGCTTCGGCGCGGTCGAGGGGGAGGCGGACCTGGAAGCAGGTGGCGCCGGGTTTGGATTCGACGGTGATGAAGCCGGAGTGTTTGCTGACGATGCGCTGGGCAGTGTCGAGGCCGAGACCGAGGCCGTGGCCGGGGGCTTTGGTGGTGAAGAACGGCTCGAAGATGCGCGACTTGATGGCCGGGTTGATCTCGGGGCCGGAGTTCCACACCTCGACGAGCGCGAACTGGCCGGTGAGGCGGGTGGTGAGCCGGAGCGTGCCGCGGTCGTTCATGGCTTCGAGGGCGTTTTCGATGAGCGCGGTCCAGACCTGGTTGAGTTCGCTGCCGTAGGCGCTGACGGGCGGCAGAGCCGGGTCGAAGTCGGTTTCGACCGTGACCTCGTCGAGGTGCGAGTTGAACATGACGAGCGTGTTTTCGAGCGACTGGGCGAGGTCTACGTCCTGGATGGGCGCCTGGTCCATGTAGGAGTAGTCCTTGATAGCGCTGATGAGGTCGAAGATGCGGACGGTGGAATCGACGACCGTTTCGGCCATGCGCTCGACGCGCAGGGAACTGGCGACGGTGGCGACGGCGACGGGGAGGATCTCGGGCTTGATGACGGCGGCGAGGTCGTCGAGGCGGTCGATGGGAATGGCGGTCTCGGCGAGCGCGGGAGCGATGGCCCAGGGCTGCGGAATCTTGTGGACTTCGAGCCAGCGGGTGATCATCTCTTCGCGGTCGGCGAGGGCAAGCGGGCTTTTGGGGGCCTTGCAGACGCTGGAGTAGGCGGACATGCGCGTGCGCGTGTCGCGGACCCAGTTCTTGTAGGTCTGGGACTCCTCTTCGGTGAGACAGAGGTTGCCGAGGCGGTACTTCTGCTCGCCGTACTCGCGCAGCTCGCCGAAGAGCGAGGCGGCGGAGCGTTGCGCGGCGGAGGCCGGGTTATTGAGCTCGTGCGCGAGGTTGGCGGCGAGTTTGCCGAGGGCGGCGAGTTTTTCGGCTTGCTGCTCCATGCGCGTGACCTCGCGGACGCGGTCGAGCAGGTGGGAGACGCAACGCTGTCCCATGGAGGGGACTGCTGCGAGCATCTCGGGGAAGAGCGACTGGTGGATGTCGAGCGCCCAGACGTGGCCGACGGCATAGCCGTCTCCGCCGTAGTTCTTCATGCGTGAGAAGGGCAGCTTGCCGGTCATCTGGCCGGCGCGTCCGATGAAGAGCGCGATGGGGCCGGATTTGCGGCGGCGCACCTGGACCTCGCCCTTGAGAAGAAAGATCATGCCCTGGGCCGGTTCGTCTTCGCGGAAGATCAGGACGCGGTCTTCGGCGACACGCTCGGCGCCGTGGGTGGCGAGCCAGGTGTACTCTGCGTCGGTGAGGCCGTCGAGCGAGGTGATGGTGCGGAGCGCGGCTACGATCTCAGCCAGCGGCGTGGGTGTGGCGGGCGGCCCGGCGAGGACTGGTTCGTTGGGCAGGACGGAGAGTGTGGCTTCGAGACTACCTGGGGTGGCGATGGGGGCCTCCTTGTTGGACCATGCAGATGGTTGACGAAGTTAGAGGACGATACGTGACATCGGGGCCGGTAGTTCACGGTTGGAGAACGAAGACGGCGACACCCGATTGGATGCCGCCGTCCGGAAGTTTGGATGAAGTTAATGTACCTGATCGAATTGGTCAGGCCTTCACTACGGCTCCATCCTTGACGACGACGGGATCGAGGAATGGCATCGACTTGCGAAGGTCGGCGCCGACTTTTTCGATCTGATGGCCGCGCTCTTTGGCGCGGAAGGCGTCGAACTCCTTGCGGCCGGAGTTCTGGTCGGCGATGAATCGCTCGGCGAACTTGCCGCTCTGGATGTCGGAGAGCACGTCCTTCATGGCCTTCTTGGTCTCGGCGGTGACGATGCGTGGGCCGGTGACGTAGTCGCCCCACTCGGCGGTGTCGGAGATGGAGTAGCGCATGTACTCGAGGCCGCCGCGATACATGAGATCGACGATGAGCTTGAGTTCGTGGAGCACCTCGAAGTAGGCGAGCTCGGGCTGGTAGCCTGCCTCGACGAGGGTCTCGAAGCCTGCCTTGACGAGCGCGCTGGTGCCGCCGCAGAGCACGGCCTGCTCGCCGAAGAGGTCGGTTTCGGTCTCTTCGGTGAAGGTGGTCTGGAGCACGCCGGCGCGGGTGCAGCCGATGCCTTTGGCGTAGCTGAGCGCGAGCTTGAGGGCGTTGCCGCTGGCGTCCTGCTCGACCGCGACGAGTGCGGGCACGCCGCCGCCTTCGGTGAAGACCTCGCGGACACGGTGGCCGGGGGCCTTGGGCGCGACCATCGAGACGTCAACGCCCGCGGGCGGAGTGATGGTGCGGAAGCGGATGTTGAAGCCGTGCGCGAACATGAGGGTCTTGCCGGGAGCGAGGTTCGGCTCGATGTCGGCGTGGTAGACCTTGGCAGCGGTCTGGTCGGGCGTGAGGTTCATGATGACGTCGGCCCACTTCGACACTTCGGCGACGGTGCCGACCTGGAGGCCGGCCTTGCGGGCGCGGTCGGCGTTGGGCGAGTCGGGGCGCAGGCCGACGCGGACTTCGACGCCGGAGTCCTTGAGGTTGAGCGCGTGGGCGTGGCCCTGTGAGCCGTAGCCGATGATGGCGACTTTCTTCGCCTGGATGAGAGAGAGGTCTGCGTCTTGGTCGTGGTAGGTCTTTGCCATGATTGTGTTCTTCTTCCTTTGGGGTTCTTTGCAAGTTTATCAAGGTTGGAGGCGATGTGAGGGAACGTGCCTCAGGGGCTAAAGCCCCGCCTTGTGTTGTTGATGCGGCACGGCTGAAGCCGTGCCCTTAAGCAAAACGGATTTTGATGCTATGCCTCGTCAGTCTCCTGTCCATGTACGTCGGCGAACTGGTTGGGGAGCGTGTCGGTTTTGCGCCGGGACGGGTGTGCGGGTTCGGTGGCATCGGCGGTGCCGAGAGCTTTGAGGACTCGGCTGGTATGGTGGCCGCGGCGCATGGCCATGCGACCGGTGCGGGAGACTTCGAGGATGGTGTAGCCGGATTCGCGGAGGACCTGGATGAGGCCCTCGATTTTGCTGGAGCTGCCGGTCATCTCGAGCATGATGGACTCGGGGGCGAGATCGACGACGCGGGCGCGGAAGACGTCGGCCAGCTCGAAGATCTGCGAGCGCGAGTGCAAGCCGTTGGGCTCGTTCGGCCCTGCGGCGACTTTGATGAGGCAAAGCTCGCGGATGACGGCCTCGCTGCGGCCGACTTCGTCGACGTGGCGCGTGATTTCGAGCTTGTAGAGCGAGGCGCGGATGCGGTCGGCGGCGTGCTCGGGCGCCTCGCAGACGATGGTCATGCGCGAGGTGTCGGCGGCTTCGCTCTCGCCCACGGTGAGCGAGACGATGTTGATGCTGAGGCGGCGGAAGAGAGAAGCGACGCGGGTAAGGACGCCGGGCTTGTCGTCTACGAGGGCTACGAAGGTGTGGAGCATTTTTTAGCCTTTAGCTGCTAGTGTGGTGTCTCGAAAGTTCTTAGCATAAATTGGAATCGCAAACCGCAGGTCCTTCGACTCCGTTTGGCGTAAAAACCGCCAAACTCCGCTCAGGATGACAGCTTGAATTATGTTGTGAACTTCAGGGACAGCACACTAGCTGATTGTTGGTTTCGAGTTTAGTTTGGGTACTCGTCTGAGTGCGGCAAATGGGTGATGGGCGGTTCGGGGTTTTTGGGGACGTAGGTTTTGGGGATCTCGAAGAGGATGAGTTCGCCTGGGTTGGCTTTGGGGTGCGCGTCGCTGCAGAGGTTGCCGGTGGCGATGCCGTTCGTGTGAATTTCGGCGATGGAGTAGCTGGTGTAGAGTTCGGCGCGCGGGCGGCAGTCGGCGTACATGTTCGAGAGGATGCGGATGATGGTCGCGTCGCCGGTCTTGACTTCGATGATGCCGTTCTTGTCGGTGGGCATGGCGACGGAGCCGATCTGGTCTTCCTTGAGGGCGACGTTGAGTCTTTCGTCGGTGATGGGGTGGTTGGTTTTGGCGTTGATGATTTTGATGGTGATGGTGGGTGGTTCGGCCTTTGTTATTGGACGGGACGGAATTGTGTGGTGTGTTGCGGGAACGGCCTTTTCCGGAGAAGATGGCATCTGGGCGCAGCCTGAGGTTGAGAGCGCAAGAGTGAGAAAGAGCGCCAAAGGCGCGGCCTTATACCAGCCTGGGGCGAAGCTCCGGGTAGCGTGCCCTACAGCATAGGAGGGCTGAAGGCCCGATTTATAATTCTGCCGATGCCCCAATCGCTCGCCTTTGTTCTGGTTCATCTGGTTTTCAGCACAAAAGATCGCAGGCCTTTCATCGATGCAGAAGTGCGCCCGGCCCTTCACGCATATCTTGCCACGGTTGCCCGCGATGCTGAATGCGAATGTTTCCGTGTTGGTGGAGTTGCGGACCATGTCCATCTCGCTCTGCGTCTGTCGCGAACGGCAAACCTTGCGGATATGGTGAAGCATTTGAAATCTGTTTCGTCGCAATGGCTCAAGACGCAGGCGCCCGAGTTGAAGAAGTTTTCCTGGCAGCGAGGGTACGCCGCATTTTCCGTAGGGCCTACGGACCTTGGCGCGTTGGTCGGGTACATCGCTGGGCAAGAGGAGCATCATCGTAAGCGTTCGTTTCAGGATGAGATGCGTGCGTTTCTGAAGCGGTATGGCGTTGAGTTTGATGCGCGTTATGTTTGGGATTAGGTGGGCATCTATAGGTCGGGCCTTCAGCCCTCCGGGGTTGGTTTGATTGTTTACCTAGGGCTTCGCCCCAGGCTGGTATAAGGCGCGCCTTTGGCGCTTTTGGATGCAAGCCCTCATCTACTCATCCTCCGCGGTTTCGAGGAGCGGGTCTTTCGTCGGCCTGCGGACCATCTCGTGCAGGGCCGCGCCGGGGGCGATCATGGGGTAGACACCGTCTTCCTTTTCTACCTGGAAGTTGATGAGGAACGGCTTGCCGCTGGTGCGGGATTTTGTGACTGTCGGGGTTACATCCTTGCGCTGCTTCACGGTTGCGCCGTCGATGCCGTGCGCTCCGGCCAGGGCTACGAAGTCGGGAGAGAGGATGGGGCTGGCGGCGTAGTTTTTCTCGTAGAATGCCTCCTGCCACTGGCGCACCATGCCGAGGAAGCCGTTGTTGATGACGGCGATGTTGATGGCGAGTTTCTCCTGCACGATGGTCGAAAGTTCGGCGGCGGTCATCTGGAAGCCGCCGTCGCCAGCAATGCACCAGACGTCTTTCTCGGGGCACGCAACCTTTGCGCCGATGGCCGCGGGCAGCGCGAAGCCCATCGTGCCGAGGCCGCCCGAGGTGATGAGCGTGCGCGGCGAATCGTGCTTGTAGTACTGCGCCTCCCACATCTGGTGCTGGCCTACGTCGGTGACGATGATGGTCTGGGCTGCTCTTCCGGCGGATTGAGCTTCGCGCCAAATGTCGTTGATGACGTGCGCGGCGTAGAGGTGGCCGTTGTCGGGCAGGTTGATGATGTCGCGGACGGCGGCGTCGCCTTTCGAGGCGTTGATGTGTTTGAGCCAGGCGTCGGTGGCGCTTCGATCCCAGGTCCCAGAATCGGGACCTGGGGCACCCAAATTGGTGGGAATCAGGGAGAGCAGAGTTTCGAGGACTTCTTTGAGGTCGCCGATGAGCGCCACGTCCACCTTGACGTTTTTGTTGATCTCGGACGGGTCAATTTCGATGTGGATTTTTTTGGCGTTGGGCGCGTAGCTGGCGAGGTTGCCGGTGACGCGGTCGTCGAAGCGCATGCCGAAGGCGAGCAGCAGGTCGGCTTCCTGAATGGCGTTGTTGACCCACGATTCGCCGTGCATGCCCATCATGCCGAGCGAGAGCGGATGCGCGGCAGGGAAGCTGCCGAGGCCAAGCAGCGTGCTGGCGACGGGGATGTGGAGCTGCTCGGCGAAGCGGATGACTTCGGCTTCGGCGCCGGAGTGCGTGATGCCGTGGCCGGCGAGGATGACGGGCTTCTTCGCGGCGCGGATGAGTTCGACGGCCTGCTTGATGGCGGAGCTTTCGGCGCGCAGCATGGGGTGCGGGCGGTAGGGCGCGGGCGCGGCGGCGGCGAAGTCGTAGATGGCGGAGTTCTGCTGCGCGTCTTTGGTGATGTCCACGAGCACGGGGCCGGGGCGGCCGGACTTGGCGATCTGGAAGGCTTCGCGGAGCGCAGGGGCGATGTCTTCGGCGCGGGTGACGAGGAAGTTGTGCTTGGTGATGGGCAGGGTGATGCCGGTGATGTCGACTTCCTGGAAGGCGTCGGAGCCGAGGACCTTCGAGGAGACCTGCCCGGTGATCGCCACGATGGGGATTGAGTCGAGCATGGCCGTGGCGATGCCGGTGACCAGATTGGTCGCGCCGGGGCCGCTGGTGGCGATGCAGACGCCGGTCTTACCGGAGGCGCGGGCGTAGCCGTCGGCCATGTGCGCGGCACCCTGCTCGTGGCGCACCAGAATGTGGTGGATGGGGAACTTGCGCAGAGCGTCGTAGGCAGGCAGGATGGCTCCGCCGGGATAGCCGAAGACCTTGTCGACGCCTTCGCCGGCCAGCGTGGCCCAGAGGATCTCGGCTCCGGTCAGGGTGGGGTGTTGATTTTTGTCTGCCATGGGTTGCTCCTATTACAGAAACCAGAGTTTGTGGAATTTCAATGAATCTTTATATTTCGGATCAAGAGTTAAAGTCCAAAAGCCAAAGGTGTTATCGAGCATTGCATATACGTTGCTATCAGTGACTGCTTCGGGAGATGCTCCAAGAAAATCCGTGGAGAATGCGATGCCAGCTTCCCCAAAGCGTCTCCACGATCCGGTAGCGTGTAATGTCGTTCGATCATTCTTCGAAACTTCCTGCGTAAACCTATGGTCGCTTCGAAGAACAAGTACATCGCTCTCTCCGTTTGACCTCGCTACATACTTTCCTGCGACGAATTGATCGCTGAAGTCCCAGCTCATCCACCACCAGCAGACACAGAGCAATGCGAAAGCAATGAGTGCAACTTTGAGCCTTGGTGATCGTGGTTGCATGAGTACCTCGGGGGCTAAAGCCCTTTTTCCTTCGGTTAATGTTGCGGCACGGCTGAAGCCGTGCCCTTAAGCAAGGCCTGAACCATGAGCTGGGAGACTTTCGAGGTGCGGCTTTAGCCGCTGAGGTACTCCTTCCGACAGTTCGAAGACACTGACTTCGAGCATGTGCCATGATGAGGTTATCTCCTCTGCAATGAATACTTTACAAAACACGCCTCTTTGTTATCAATACTTTAGCTGCGGAGTCCAGACTTAAGTCATTTACTTTGAATACTTTATGACTTAAGTGCGGGGAGGGGGTACTAGGTTGTGACGGCTCCTTCCGATGCGCTGCTGACGGTGTTGACGTACTTGGCGAAGACTCCGCGCTTGTAGCGGGGTTCTGGTTGCTTGACTGCTTTGAGGCGTTTGGCGATCTCTTCGGCGGGGACTTCGAGGCGTAGCTCGCGGTTGGGGATGTCGAAGGTGATGGTGTCGCCTTCGTGGACGGCGGCGATGGGGCCGCCGAGCTGGGCTTCGGGGGCGACGTGGCCGGCCATGAGGCCGCGCGTGGCTCCCGAGAAGCGACCGTCTGTGAGGAGCGCGACGGTTTCTGAGAGTTCCGGAATGCCTTTGATGGCGGCGGTGACGGCGAGCATCTCGCGCATTCCGGGGCCTCCGCGCGGGCCTTCGTAGCGGATGACGAGGACGTCGGAGGGGTTGATCTTGCCGTGCTCGACGGCCTCGAAGGCGGCGTCCTCGGAGTCGAAGACGCGGGCGGGGCCGGTGTGGTTCAGGCGCTCGTGGCCGGCGACCTTGACGACGCAGCCTTCGGGCGCGAGGTTGCCCTTGAGGATGACGAGGCCGCCGGTTGGCTTGAGCGGAGATGACCACTCGCGGATGATGATCTGGCCAGCGGTCTCCTTTGCGGACTGCGACTCTTCGCGGAGCGACTTGCCGGAGACGGTTAGGGTCTTGCCGTGGAGCAGGCCCTTGTCGAGCAGGCGTTTGGCGAGGAGGCGCGAGCCGCCTGCGTCCTGGTAGTCGCGGGCAACATACTTGCCGCCGGGTTGGAGGTCGCAGATGAAGGGCGTCCGCTCGCTGATGCGGTCGAAGTCGTCCATGGTGATGGGGATATTGAGTTCGTGGGCGATGGCGATGAGGTGCAGCACGGCGTTGGTCGAGCCGCCGGAGGCGCAGACTGCGGCGATGGCGTCTTCGAGCGACTGCTGAGTGATGATCTGGGAAGGCTTGAGGCCGGAGCGGACGAGGTCCATGACCATGCGACCGGCGGCGCGGCTGGCCGCGTGCTTTTCTTTGGACATGGCCGGGACGCCGGTGATCTGCATGGGCGAGATGCCGAGGAACTCGCCGGACATCGCCATCGTGTTTGCGGTGAATTGGCCGCCGCAGGCTCCGGCGCCGGGGCAGGCCGAGCCTTCGACTTCTTCAAGCTGCGCGTCGGTGATCTTTCCGGCGGCGTGCGCGCCGATGGCCTCGAAGACCTGCTGGATGGTGATGTCGATCTCTTTGCTGGAGCCGGGCTCGGGGGTTTTGCCGTCGGCGGCGACGTGCATGTGGCCGGGCGCGATGGAGCCGCCGTAGAGCATCATGCCGGGGATGTCGAGGCGGGCGAGCGCCATGATGGCTCCGGGCAGGTTCTTGTCGCAGCCGGCGATGCAGACGAGGCCGTCGAAGGAGTTGCCGCGCGTGACGAGTTCGATGGAGTCTGCGATGAGGTCGCGCGAGATGAGCGAGGCCTTCATGCCCTCGGTGCCCATGGTGATGCCGTCGGAGATGGTGACGGTGTTGAACTCCATCGGCGTGCCGCCTGCTTCGCGGATGCCTTCCTTGACGGCCTCGGCGATGTCGCGCAGGTGGAAGTTGCAGGGGCCGATCTCGGTCCAGGTATTGGCGATGCCGATGATGGGCTTGTGCAGGTCTTCTTTGCTGAAGCCTACACCGCGCAGCATGGCGCGGGCGGCGGCGCGGCTGGGGCCTTCGGTGAGGACTCTGGAGTGCTGCTTGGGATCGACGTTGCTCACGGGTGCCTTTCTTGTGCTTCTATGAGTCGGGCCTTCAGCCCTCTGGGTTGTTTTGGTGCTCTGACCTAGGCCTGCGGCCTAGGCTGGTATGTTGTCGCGCCTTTGGCGCTTTATGCGGTGGCAGCCTTCGGTGCGGACCAGAAGGCTTGGTTGTGTTTGGATTCGTAGGCGTCGAGTTCGGATTCGTGGCGCAGGGTGAGGCCGATGTCGTCGAGGCCGTTCAGCAGGCAGTATTTGCGGAACGGGTCGATGTCGAAGTGGGCGTGGAAGCCGTCGGCGTCGGTGACGGTCTGGTCAACGAGCGAGATGGTGAGTTTGTGCTCGGGATTTTTTGTGCAAAGATCGAGCAGCGTTTTGACCTCGTCTTCGGTGAGGCGGACGGCGATGATGCCGTTCTTGCCTGCGTTCGAGAAGAAGATGTCGGCGAAGGTGGGCGCGATGACGGCGAGGAAGCCGTACTGATTGATGGCCCAGGCGGCGTGCTCGCGCGAGCTGCCGCAGCCGAAGTTGCGCTCGGCGATGAGGATCTGCGCGTTCTGATGCTCGGGCTTATTGAGGACGAAGTCCGGGTTGGGCTTGCCTGTGTCGGGGCCGTCCTGAATGCGGCGCCAGTCGTAGAAGAGGAACTCGCCGTAGCCGGTGCGCTCGATGCGCTTGAGGAACTGCTTGGGGATGATCTGGTCCGTGTCGATGTTGGGCAGCGGCAGCGGGACGGCTTTTGAGATGAGGATGTTGATGGGTTCCATTGTGAGGCCTCAGTTGTTGGTTGCTGGTTGTTGGTTGTCAGTGAAAAGCAGGTCCTCCCGCTTCGCGGAAGGATGACAACTGTAAATTAGTGGCTCGCCTTCCATTTGCGAATGTCGGTGAAGTGGCCGGTGATGGCGGCGGCGGCGGCCATCTCGGGGCTGACGAGGTGGGTGCGGCCTCCGCGGCCCTGGCGGCCTTCGAAGTTGCGGTTGGATGTGGAGGCGCAGCGTTCGCCGGGTTGCAGGATGTCGGGGTTCATGCCGAGGCACATGGAGCAGCCGGGCTCGCGCCACTCGAAGCCAGCTGTTTTGAAGATGGCGTCGAGCCCTTCGGCTTCGGCCTGGTGCTTGACAGCTTGCGAGCCGGGGACCACGAGCGCGCGAATCTTCGCGGCGACGTGGTGGCCTTTGACGACGGCGGCGGCTGCGCGGAGGTCTTCGATGCGTCCGTTGGTGCAGGAGCCGAGGAAGACGGTGTCGATCCTGATCTCTTCGATCGGCGTGCCGGGGGTGAGGCCCATGTACTCGTAGGCGCGCTCGAAACTCTTGCGGTCGGCTTCGGTTTTTGCGTCGGCGAGAGTGGGGACCTTGCTGGTGATGGTCGTGGTCATGCCGGGCGAAGTGCCCCAGGTGACGGCGGGCGCGAGCGTGGCGGCGTCGATGTGGAGTTCGCGGTCGAACTTCGCGCCTTCTTCGGTGGGAAGAGTCTTCCAGTGAGCGACGGCTTCGTTCCAGAGGGCTTCGTCTACTTCTACATTCTGCGAAACCCACGTCCCAGAATCGGGACGTGGGGCACCCGGCTCAGGATGACAATTTTCAGAGATCGTGCCGGGGGAGAAGCGGCGGCCTTTGAGGTAGGCGAAGGTGGTTTCGTCGGGGGCGATCATGCCTGCGCGTGCTCCGGCTTCGATGGACATGTTGCAGATGGTCATGCGGCCTTCCATCGAGAGGGCGCGGATGGCGGAGCCTGCGTACTCGATGACGTGGCCGGTGGCTCCGTCGGTGCCGATCCTGCCGATGATGTCGAGGATGATGTCTTTGGCGGTGACGCCGAAGGGGAGGTCGCCATCGACGGTGATGCGGAAGGTTTTGGGCTTCGACTGCGGCAGCGTCTGGGTGGCCATAACGTGCTCGACTTCGCTGGTGCCGATGCCGAAGGCGAGCGCGCCGAAGGCTCCGTGGGTCGAGGTGTGCGAGTCGCCGCAGACGATGGTCATGCCGGGTTTGGTTGCGCCCAGTTCGGGGCCGATCATGTGGACGATGCCCTGGGAGGAGTCCTGCACGTCGAAGAACTCGACGCCGAACTCGGCGCAGTTTTTGCGCAGCGCGTTGACCTGGGTTGCGGAGATCTGATCGACGATGTGGAGGCGGTCGTAGGCGCTGGTGGTGGGGACGTTGTGGTCCACGGTGGCGAGGGTGCGGTCGGGGCGGCGGAGCTTGCGGCCGGACATGCGGAGGCCGTCGAATGCCTGCGGGCTGGTGACTTCGTGGATGAGGTGCAGGTCGATGTAGAGGAGCGTGGGCTCGCCTGCGGGGGCGGCGACGACGTGCTGCTGCCAGACTTTTTCAAATAGCGTTTTGGGTGTTGTGCTCATTGGTCTACGTTTCGCTCCGTGTTCTGTTCCGTCAGGGGTTTCGTGTTCGGGTGCGGCTGAGTTTGCGGCAGTGTGATGGTGTTTGCGCCGAGCGTCGCGGGCGGGACGGGGTGCGGTGTGCCGTCGGGCGCGACGAGGATGGCGTTGCGAATCTTTTGCAGGATGGTGCTGCCGGAGGGTGGCTCGGCTGTCCAGCGGGCGATGCTGTGGACGAGCGCGGCGGGGATGTGGTCGGGGTCGAGCGGCTGGTTTGAGAAGACCCAGAGGGTGTACTCGGCGTCAGGCTCGCTGGGGGTCTTGTCCTGCTGGGTCCAGTTGATGGCGCTGAAGACGACCTGCGGTTCTTTGAGGCCGAGATCGACCCAGATCATGCCGCGGTCGGGGCAGAAGCGGTAGACGCAGCCGGTGATGGAGAGGTAGCGGTTGTCGTCGGTGAGGACTTTGTCGGGGACGGAGACGAAGTCGAGCACGGTGGCAGCGAGCGGCTTGTAGCCGGTTTTGGCGCTGCCCCAGAAGGTTTGGGGCGCGGTGAAGTACTGGGCGAGGAACGGGCGGAAGCGCTGGTCGAGCACGAGCGCGTTTTCGCGGCCGTTGGGCGCGGGTGTGCTGTACTGCCAGAGCCACTGGACGTTGCTTTTGGGCGGCCCGGGTTTGCGGTGGAAGAGGTCGGCGCGCGCGGTTGTCCCTGTGGCTGCGATGAGGACAACGGCGGCGAATTGGAGAGCGGCTTTCATCGGCTGCGGCGTTTGGCGTTCTGGGCTGACTGTTCCTGGGCGAGGATCATCAGCCCGTTGGCGAAAATAAAGATGATGGCCCCGACGATTAAGATGAGGTGCAGGGGCGTTCCGGTCCAATAACGATAGACAAGCGCGGCGGCGATGCCGAGGTTGATGAGCGCGACTTTGATGCGGAACCACGTCATACGGCGTGCATGGCCTGACGCTGGTCGATGGATTCGGCGAGCGCCTGGTGGACGAGCTTGCCCATCTCCTGCGTAGTAATAGACGGGCCGCCGCGTGCGATGTCGGCGGTGCGGTAGCCTTCGTTCAGGACTTTGTGGACGGCCTCTTCGACGGCTTTGGCGTCGGCTTCGAGGTTGGCCGAGTGGCGCAGAATCATGGCGGCGGTGAGGATGGCGCCGAGCGGGTTGGCCTTGCCTGTGCCTGCGATGTCGGGCGCGCTGCCGTGGACAGGCTCGTAGAGATTGACGGCTCCGCCGATGGTGGCCGAGGGCAACATGCCGAGCGAGCCGGTGATGACGCCGGCTTCGTCGGAGAGGATGTCGCCGAAGAGGTTTTCGGTGAGGACGACGTCGAAGTTGCGCGGGGTGTTCATGATGTGCATCGCCATCGAATCGACGAGCTGGTGTTCGAGCGTGACTTCGGGGTAGTCCTGGGCGACCTCGGTGACGGTGGCGCGCCACAGTTGCGAGACTTCGAGGACGTTCGCTTTGTCGACGGAGGTGACTTTCTTGCGGCGCCTGGCGGCTAGCTCGAAGGCGACGCGGGCCACGCGGACGACCTCGGCTCTGGTGTAGCGCATGGTGTTGATGGATTCATTGGTCTCGCGGTTCCACCAGCGCGGCGCGCCGAAGTAGAGGCCGCCGAGCAGCTCGCGGACGAAGAGGATGTCTACATCTTTGGTGACTTCGGGGCGGAGCGGCGAGCTTTCGCTGAGCGCGGCGTAGGCGATGGAGGGGCGCAGGTTGGCGAAGCCTCCGAGGGCCTGGCGGATTTGCAGGAGGCCGGCTTCGGGGCGTTTGTCGGGCGGCAGGGCGTTGAACTTGTTGTCGCCGACCGCGCCCATCAGGACGGCGTCGGATTCGAGCGCGGCGTCGAGCGTCGCTGTGGGGAGCGGTGAGCCTGATTGCGTGATGGCCGTTCCGCCGATCAGGCCTTCGGTGAAGGTGAAGTCGTGGCCGCCGAGTTCGGCGACGGCGCGCAGGATGTTGGTGGCTTCACGGGTGACTTCGGGGCCGATGCCGTCGCCGGCGAGAACTGCGATCTTCAAACGCATGATGTTCAATCCCTCTGGGGCATCTATGATTCGGGCCTTCAGCCCTCTGGGTTTGTGGTTGCCGTTTACCTAGGCCTTCGACCCAGGCTGGTATGTTGTCGCGCCTTTGGCGCTTGTTGTTGTGCGGCTTTAGCAGGTGTGACAACTTCTGGTATTGATCGCTCGGGCCTTTCAAATCGGTTGCGGCGCCGCTCGTGGCTAATGCGTGGCGACGGTGGGTTTCTCGTGCGCGAGTAGGCCGAGCAGGTCCTGGTCGTAGATTTTTTTCTTGTGGTCGGCGAGTTCGGTGAAGCGGTGGTAGACCTCGTCGAGTTGTTCGTGTGTGAGCGTGTGGCCGAGCTTCTTGAAGCGGTCGTCGAGGGCGCGGCGGCCGGAGTGTTTGCCCAGCACGAGATTGGTGTGGTCTACGCCGACGGATTTGGGCGTCATGATCTCGTAGGTGAGCGGATTCGAGAGAACGCCGTGCTGGTGGATGCCCGCTTCGTGCGCGAAGGCGTTTGCCCCGACGATGGCTTTGTTGGGCGCGGGGCCGAAGGCGATGAACTCGGAGAGCAACTGGCTGGTGGGGTAGAGCAGCTCCATCTTCAGGTTGTTGGTGAAGGGGAACTGGTCGTGCCGGACCATGAGGGCGGCAGCGACCTCTTCGAGAGCGGCGTTGCCTGCGCGCTCGCCGATGCCGTTGATGGCTCCTTCGACCTGGCGGGCTCCGCCGCGGATTCCGGCGAGCGTGTTGGCGGTTGCCATGCCGAGGTCGTCGTGGCAGTGCGCGGAGAGGACGACGTTTTCGATGCCGGGGACGCGGGCGCGGACGCTGCGGAAGATGGCTTCGTACTCGGGCGGCGTGGTATAGCCGACGGTGTCGGGGATGTTGATGGTGGTGGCCCCGGCCTGCACGGCGACGGTGATGATCTTGATGAGGAAGTCGGGGTCGGTGCGGGTGCCGTCTTCGGTCGAGAACTCGACGTCGGGGGTGAAGGTGAGGGCGAGGCGGATGGCCTCGGCTGCCTGGTCGAGGGCTTCTTCGCGGCTGATGCGCAGCTTGTATTCGAGGTGCAGGTCGGAGGTGGCGAGGAAGATATGGATGCGGCGGCTGGGGGCGGGCGCGAGCGCTCGGCCGGCCGCTTCGATGTCTTCGCGCCTGGCGCGGGAGAGCGAGGCGATGGTGGGGCCTTTGACCTCGCGGGCGATGGTCTGGACCGAGGCGAAGTCGCCTTCGGAGGCGATGGCGAAACCGGCCTCGATGATGTCCATGCCGAGGTCGCGGAGCTGGTAGGCCATGCGGAGCTTTTCGTCGTGGTGCATGGTGCAGCCGGGGGACTGCTCGCCGTCGCGGAGGGTGGTGTCGAAGAAGAGAATCTGGTTGGGAGCGGGCATATAGTTGATGTACTCTCGATCCTGGACGTTATCATAACGCAGGCTTATGATGACTTCTACGCTTATCAGTATTTCTAATCGTGGTATACAGAACGATTGATTTTCTGAATAGCGGCGAGGTGCGGCTTGGATCTTGTTCAAATGGAGACGTTTCTGGCGGTGGCCGAGGAGCGCAGCTTTTCGCGGGCCGCGGCAAGACTCCACCGGACGCAGCCTGCGGTGAGCCAGGCGATTGCCAAGCTGGAGAGTGAGCTGGGCGAGGTGCTGTTTGAGCGGTCTTCGCGGGACGGCACGCTGACGGATGCGGGCGAGGTGCTGCGAGAGTACGCGGCTAAGTTGCTGAATCTGCGTGGCGATGCGGAGGAGGCGCTGAGCGAGCTGCGGGCGCTGCATCGGGGACGGCTGAATCTGGCGGCGAATGAGTACACGTGTCTGTATCTGTTGCCGCTGTTGGACGAGTTCCGGCGGCAGAACCCGAGGATCAAGCTGGCGGTGCAGAGGACGCTGGCGAGCCGGATCTCGGATGAGGTGCTGATGCACTCGGTTGAGTTTGGGGTGCTGTCGTTCCGGCCGGACGATGCGCAGGTGAAGTCGATGGTGGTGTATCGGGATGAGTTGGCGTTTGTGGTGAACCCGCGGCATCCGCTGGCGCGTAAGGAGAAGGTGTCGATCCGGCAGTTGGGGGCGCAGAATTTTATTGCGCACAATGTGCCTTCGCCGCAGCGGCAGAAGGTGATTCAGACGTTCAAGCGGTATAAGACGCCGTTGCAGATGGGCGTGG
>Ga0207639_10000075_pt1 | contig 90425 bp, 83 predicted proteins | sample KBSCornC32_FD_184299 | JGI IMG/M metagenome (GOLD analysis project Ga0207639, IMG submission 184299) | Corn rhizosphere microbial communities from Kellogg Biological Station, Michigan, USA - KBS Corn C3-2 (SPAdes) (version 2) | ecosystem: Host-associated > Plants > Roots > Rhizosphere > Soil ... | reverse complement strand
TGTACTTTGCCATGTCCGGCTTCGTGATCGTAAGCGTTCCATACGCGCCGGAACCCTTGGCGTGGACGACGCGCTCCGGGATGCGCTCGCGGTTGAAGTGGGCCATCTTCTCAAACAGAAGGTAGTCGTCAAAGACGATAGGCCCGCGCGGGCCCATGGTCAGGGAGTTCTGGTTGTCGCCTACAGGACGGCCGGCGTCGGTCGTCATCACTTTGCTCTTCACTTCATTTGCCATGATTCACCTCGAAACACTACGCAGTGGAAACTGCGGCTAACTTTGCTGGCACTTCGCGCATATGCCAATCACATCGACGGAATACCGCTCGACGAGAAAGCCTCCGGGCAACCTGCCGTGCTTGCCTGAAAGCCCAAGGTCCCTTTCGCCGATGTCGGTAATGGACTTGCACCGGGAGCACACCATGTGGTGGTGCGGCTCGCGGTTCATCTCGACGCGCTGCGAGCCGTGGTGCAGGCTCACTTCGCGGAAGATGCCGCTCTCGACAAACAGATGGATGTTCTTGTAAACGGTGGCCAGCGAGACGGCCGGCACCTTCTTCTTCACCTTCGCATAGACCTCTTCCGGGCTCGGATGGCCATGCATGGTCTTCATCACTTCGTACAACACCTGCCGCTGATGCGTCATGGCAATGCCATGCTCGGCACACAGATCACGAAACGGCCTGGACTCGGTAGTCGGCACGATGGGAAGTATAGACGATAGAAGTTATCGTTGGATAGATATACCTGTGCAAAACTTTTTCTTCTCAGGCGGCCGCGCGGGCCGGCGGCCTGATGCCCTGCATCGAGGGCAGCAGAGGAAGCGCGGCAGGGGAGCAGGCGCGAAACAGCGCGTTGTTGGACGCGATGCTGGAATACTCAAACGGCCACGCATTTTCCGCGAATATGCCTTCCAGCAAAGGGCCATTCCGCTCAAAATCATGCAGTTCCCCGACAATATAGACAGCGCGCTTTTCGGAAGGGACAAACGCGCTCAGAACTTCAATCTCCATACCCTCGATGTCCAACTTGATCAGAATGCGGGACGACGGGCCATGCTCGATTGCATCCTGCAGAGTGTAGACGGGCATCTCCATCACGCTGGTGTATGGCTTTGACGGGTCGAAGCTGCTGTGAATCGCCTCCCGGCAATAAAAAGGAACCGATCTGCGACTTCCGCCCAGACACCCCCGCATCAGCTCCGCCTGCACTTTGTTGATCTCAAGATGCCGTTGAATCTGACCGGCATTTCGCGGCAGCGGCTCGAATACGACGAACCTCGCCGGTGAACCGCCGAGAGAAGCGGCGGCGGTCGCGGCGCGAAGAGTGAAGAGCCCGATATTGCCGCCTCCATCGACGACGAGGTCAGGCCTGAAGCCAATGACCGAATCCAGGTCATAGGTATCGCTGATGCCAAGCTCGAGCATCCCTAAAAGATCGCTCTCGAGCTCGGACATCCGCAGGAACATCCTCAAGGAGCGGTTGTAACAGCGATACCGCAGCGGGACCTCATCGTTGGAGATAAATGGCTGCAAGAGCCCGCGGCAAAGCCCTCTCAACCGGGGACGCGACGACGAAGCGGCAATGAGCAGCAGCTTGTAACTGCTCAAAGGGTGTCCCATCTTCAAAATCTTCTTCACATTGGGGAACATCGTGTGTTGTCCTCTGCCAGGGCTTCCATCTCGAATCGTCAATGAGTCACCGCACAAACGGGCATACCTGCCAAAGCAAAAGAACAACCAACATCTTCAGTCCATCAGTTCAGCCGCTCGCGCTCCGTCTTTCCGAACCGGGCATCCAGCGGTTTTCTGCCCGCGAACCCATCTTCCTCGGAGTGCCAGTAACCAATCTCTTTTTCGCCCAGCTTCCAGCAGAGCAGCACCGTCTTCCCATCCACCATGCACGGAAAGTCGAGCAGGCCCTTTTCCAGGTCTTTCAACAGTACACCGATAGCCTCGAACTCGCCCAGCGTATCTTTGGCCTCCTGCATCGCCTTCTCGCGCTCGGCCCGGCGACGAGCGGCTGCGGCGACATCCACATGCAGCCCACCGGAGAGAAAGATCCTCTGCGACAGCTCCTGCATCTCCAGTTCGATCTCAGCAGCCCGCGTTGCCGCTGCCTGCGCCCTCTTCAGCAGGGACTCGACGACAGGCAGCATCGTCTGCGCCTCGGCCAATGTGAACGTCTTGCTCAAGCCTTGATCTCCAGCATTCTGTCGAGCGCCACACGCGCCCACTGCTTTACATCATCGTCCACTTTGATGCGATTGACCACCCGGCCTTCGACCAGATTCTCCAGCGCCCACGCCAGGTGCTGCGGCGTGATGCGATACATCGTCGTACACAGGCAGCCCGCATCGTCGAGCGTGATGACACGCTTGCCCAACGGCGCAAACCGCTTCGCCAGCCGATTGACCAGATGGATCTCCGTGCCCACGGCAAAGCTCGATCCCTCCGACGCCTCTTCAATCACCTTGATAATCCGCTCCGTCGAGCCGATTGCGTCGGCCTTCTGGCAGACCTCCCAGCGGCACTCCGGATGCACGATCACCTGCATTCCCGGCTCTTCGCGGCGCACGCGGTCTACATGCTCGGGCAAAAACCGCTGATGTACCGAGCAGTGCCCCTTCCACAGAATCACCTTCGCCGAGCGCAGCCGCTCCGCCGTCAGGCCGCCGTTAATCATGTACGGATCCCACACCGCCATCTCACTCAGAGGAATCCCCATCGCGGAGGCGGTGTTTCTGCCCAGGTGCTGGTCGGGCAGAAACAGAATCTTCTCCGCACGCGCGAACGCCCACTCGAACGCTCCGCGAGCGTTTGACGAAGTACAGACAAGCCCACCGCGCTCACCGCAAAACGCCTTGATCGCAGCAGCCGAGTTCATGTAAGTCAGTGGCGCCAGTCCAGCTTTGCCTGTTCCCTGCTCGCTGCTCCCTGATCCCTGATCCCTATTCCCTATTCCCTGCCTTTCGAGCGCGTCCCAGCAGTCTTCGACCTGACCGATCTCGGCCATGTCGGCCATCGAGCAGCCTGCGTTCAGGTCGGGCAGAATCACCTGCTGCCACGGCTGCGCCAGCACGTCAGCCGTCTCGGCCATAAAGTGGACACCGCAGAAGAGCATGTACTTTGCATTTGCCTCCGCAGCCGCCTTGCTCAACTTGTAGCTGTCGCCTGTGTAGTCGGCGAAGCGGATGACCTCATCGCGCTGGTAGTGATGCCCCAGAATGACCGCGTCCGCGCCCAGCTTGGCGCGCGCCGCCGCAATGCGGGCATCCATCGTGTGGTCAGGCTGTGCAAGGTAGTTGTCGAGCGAGCACGCCGCTCCCGTGGTCTCTACCGCAGCCAATGCCGCGGTCCCTTCCAATAGATCGTTCACTGCACTCCGCCTTCAGTCTCTACCAGGTTGTCAGGCTCGGCCTCGGCGGCTATTGCCTTTCTCCCTTGAGACGGGGATGTTGAAAGCATCAAACTCTGAGGTTGCAGTGGACTCGCTGTGCCGGCCTCTCGACCATCACCCAATCCACGGGGGTGTTGCAACCCTTTCTTCGCCGGACAGCCCGTGGCCGCCGGTACTTCTTAAGACGAAAATCCAACCGGAAAGATACAGATTTCCGTCTGCTTCCGTCTGCTCTTCGCAAAGCGTCTTACAGCTTGATTTTACACAAGCGTCCACGCGCTCCCGCTATTTGTTCGCCCTGCGGTCGAGGCCGTATCATGGTGACTACGTATGCCTAGTTTTTCGGACAGCATTTTTATCTTCTTCATCGCGCTGCTGATCTTCGGCCCGAAGAAGCTGCCCGAACTCGCCCGCCAGCTCGGCAAGCTCATGGCCGAGTTCCGCCGCGCCTCCAACGAATTCCGTATGCAGATGGAGGACGAGCTGCGCCTGTCTGAACAGGCCGAACAGCAGAAGAAGATCGCCGCCATGGAAGCTGCCGCTCCTGTAGCGGCGGCGTCCGAAGGCGAGAACACCATCGCGCCGCCACATGAAGAAGGCTCACGCGAAGAAGGCGCGCACGAAGAAGAGCCCATCGAGCGCCATCCGCACGAGCTTCCGCCTGAGGAGTTCAACACTGTGCCCATCGCCACCTCGGGCGAGCTGAACATGATGCCTCCCGACACGGGACTCCCCGTAGCCAGCGCACCTGCAACTCAGTCCGTCTCCGCAGCCTTCGACTCGATCCCGCGCGTCTCCGATCCCGAAACGGCCGCCCCGAACACATCCGAACCCGCGACCGAGGCCCTGCATGGCTGACCTGATCGACAACGTGCGCTCTGCCGTCAGCGACCGCGCAGAGCTGCCGGGCATGAGCCTGATGGAGCACCTGGCCGAGTTGCGCAAGCGGCTGCTCCACTCCGTCGGCTATCTCGCCGTCGGCTTCTGCGTCGCGTGGTTCTTCCGCGAGCGGCTCTATGGCATCGTCCAGGCCCCGCTCGACAAGCTGGGCATCCCGCTCAACTTCACGCACCCCACCGATGGCCTCAATCTCTATATCAAGACGGCACTCTACGGCGGCGCTATTCTCGCCTCGCCGTTCATCCTGTACCAGATATGGCGCTTCATCTCACCCGGCATGTACTCCAACGAAAAGCGATACGTGCTGCCCTTCATGTTCACCACCATCCTCCTCTTCCTTGGTGGAGCATGGTTCGGCTATCACTACGTTTTTCCCGGCGCGCTCGAAATTCTCATCAACGGCTTCGCGCACAGGTTCCACCCCATCCTCACCATCGACGACTACACCGGCTTCTTTCTCGCCATCGTCCTCGGCCTGGGCGTGACCTTCGAGCTGCCTATCCTCATGTTCTTCCTGGCGCTGTTCGGCATCGTGGACGCAAAGTTTCTGTTGAAGCACATTCGCTACGCGATTCTCATCATCTTCATCGTGGCCGGCATCATCTGTCCCATGCCGGACCCGCTGAGCATGTGCATCTTCGCCGCGCCCATGCTGATTCTCTACATGCTCGGCGTGCTCGCCGCCTTCATCGTCCACCCAGCCCGCCGCAAAGCACGGAAGGCCAAAGCCGCATGATCCATTTTCCCGAGCCCACCGGCCGCAAATGCCCGGGTGCCCCATCCATCGCGCTCTCTTCTTCAACCGCCACAAACGCTCGGGTGCCCCATCCATCGCGCTTTTTGCGATGGGTGGGAATGTACATCCTTCCCCAGCCAGCTCTGCCGGGTGCCCCACGTCCGGACTCTCGGACGTGGGTTTTCACCCTGCCCTTACTTACTCTTCTCCTCGCGGCCCTTCCAGCACCGGCCCAGAAAACCGCCGCAAAATTCAACGGACAGGCCGCCTACAACCTTACCCGCGAGTTCCTCGCTGTCGCGCCGCAGCGATGGATCGGCAGCCCCGGCCACGCCAAAGCCGAACAGTTCATCCGCGACCACTTCAAGCCCGAGGCAGCCAAGGGCAACTTCGAGGCCGACACCTTCTCCGCCAACACGCCCGCCGGCTTGCTGACGATGACCAACTACATCGCCAAATTCCCCGGGAAAAAAGACGGCATCATCGTCATCGCCAGCCACTACGAGACCAACTACTGGCTCAAGGACATCCACTTCGTCGGCGCGAATGACGGGGCCTGCACCACGGCGCTGCTCATCGAGCTGGGCAACTACCTCCGCGCACATCCGCCGCAGGGCTACTCGGTCTGGCTGGTCTTCGACGACGGCGAGGAGTCCATCTCGTCCGAGTGGTCCGACGCCGACTCGCTCTACGGCACGCGCCATCTGGCCGCCAAATGGTCGCGCGACGGCACGCTCGGCAAAATCAAGGCATTCCTGGTCGCCGACATGATCGGTGACAAAGACCTCAACATCGATCGCGTCACCAACTCGACCCCCTGGCTACTCGACGTGCTTAAGACCGCCGCAAAGAACACAGGCAACTCCTCCCACATCTTCAAGTACAGCGAAGACGAGCAGGACGACCATCTTCCCTTCGCCAAACGAGGCGTTCCTGTGCTCGATGTCATCGACGCACACTATGGTCCCTCGACCGCTGCCTCGCCCGACGGCTACCATCACAATGCCCAGGACACCATCGACAAGATCAGCGCCCGCTCGCTGCAAATCTCCGGCGACCTCTTCATTGAGATGATTCGGCTGATCAATCAGCGATGAACCGGCTTACCCCACCAGAGTGTCATCCTTCCGCGTAGCGGGAGGACCCGCTTCCGTTCTTGCGCATTGTTCCCCGCAGCGCAAAAACAGCGCCACTGAAGCCATTCCGGCTCCAGTGGCGCTGGGAGATTCATTTGCTACTCGCCCGATTCGGCTCTGCGAGGCGATGCCATCCGCGTTACATCCCTACTTGCTGCAAGGATGGCCGTGGTCGGCGTGAGCGCCCTTGGCCTTGGCTTCCGCCTCGGTCATATAGGATCCTGCCTTCGTCTTGCCGTAGTACTTGGTTCCCGCGCAGTGATACACGTTGGTTGCGCTATTGACCCATACCATGCCGGCTCCTCCGCCGGGAGCCTGCGCCATCGTCGAGGCTGACTCATGCGTCCTGGCAGCCTTTGCAGGAGCCGCAGGCGCAGGAGCAGCAGCGGGGGCAGCAGCAGGGGCAGGGGCCTCCGCTTTCGCGGCCTTCTCAGCCTTCGCAGGTTTTGTTGCCTCTCCCGCGTCGGCTGCCAGCCACGTCTTCACTCCCTTATGGCCGCGGCAGGCGCCTTTTTTGCTGGGAGCAGTCGTGTATGTACCATCCCTGCACACGCCTGTCGAACCGGCGGGTGCCGCCTGGGCCACTGCCATCTGCGCGAACATGAGCCCAACCGCAACAGCCATCAACCGAATCATCGTCTTCATAAACGCTCCAAAGTGAGATTTGCCGTACAACCGTCCATACCACCGCAAAATCCTACGCCAAACCCTAATGTCTGTCATTAATGAAGCCGATAACCTGACCGTAGCCCAACCCTCACGCTCACCCAAACGTCGCATCCTATGCTTCCGAAAGGGGATAGTGGTTATCGCACAGACTCCTTACTCTCAAGTTCAGAATCGAGGTGAACCAGATGCAGTTCACAAGCATGCAGAAAACCCCCTCCGCTTCCGCCTGGCCCTCGCAGCAGACTCCGACGGGCTTCTTTGACCTTCACCCCATCGGCGCTATTCTGCGCGGCCTGCTCATGTCGTCGCTGCTCTGGGTCCTCATCGCCTTTGCGCTCTACAGCGTTTACTCCTTCGTCGTCACCAAATAGTGATGCAAAGGACGTCGCCGGCTCCTCCCCGCCGCGCGACCTTCCGGCAACCTCAGTCCGGAGTGCAACTTCCCGCCGCAGCCTGTAGCATTCTATGAAGGATGTCCAGCACACCCCTCAGCCACTGGATTGGCTTCCATGTCGCCATCATCGTTCTGGTAGCTCTTGAGTTGATCTATGTCCGGCACCAAGGGCCGGCCAAGACCCGCATCACCTCGATTGTCTCCACCACGGTCTGGATTGCCGCGGCGCTTGGCTTCGGCATCTTCATCTTCTACACCCTGGGTAGCGGGTCCGCCACGGAGTATCTGACCGGCTACGCTATTGAAGAGTCGCTCTCGATCGATAACCTCTTCGTCTTTCTGCTTCTCTTTGACCTCTTCAAGATTGTGCCTGCCAAACAGCCCCTGGTGTTGTACTGGGGGGTTGGCGGAGCCATCATCATGCGCGGAGCCTTTATCGCCGCTGGAATCGGCCTGCTCGAACGCTTCCACTGGATCAGCTACGCCTTCGGAGCCATCCTCCTCTTTGCCGCCATCCGGATGGTGATTCCCAAAGGGCCGGAGGAGGCGACCCATACCCCACAGTGGATCAAGTGGCTGTCGCAGGTCCATCCCGTCAGCATGAGGCAGGACGGTTTCTTCGTCCGCGAGGGCGGTCGCCGCATGATGACCGTGCTTATGCTTGCTCTGGTAGCCATCGAGTTGACCGACCTCGTCTTCGCCCTGGACTCGATCCCAGCCGTGCTCTCCGTTACCCGGCACCCTTTCATCGCCTATACGTCGAACATCATGGCCGTCATGGGTCTGCGCTCGCTCTACTTCCTGCTGGCCCACCTGCTGACGACGCTCCGTTTTCTACACGTTGGCCTGGCCGCGGTACTGGCTTTCGCCGCCCTCAAGATGATCTCCGCCCCCTGGATCGAGATTGCCCCCCTGCTTTCACTGGGCATCATCGCGGCCATCCTGTCTCTGACGGTGGGCGCATCGCTGGCCATGAAGACCCGGCCAACGGGGTAAAAATACCTCATCGATAAAAATCGCCGTACCGGTGTAACCGTTGATATACAAGCATTACCGGTATCTAAATACCCCCGCTGCGCTGAATTCCGATTCAGCAGGGAAATAGTTTTCCACTTTCGGGGAGACTTTCTTTTCCTTTTCCGGCCCTTTCTTTTCCTCCCCCTGAGGAAGTCCTCCGACCGATTCCGCTCTCCCCGGGCTCCAAAAGGCGATCTGTCAAGATTTACATCGCTTGCAACTATGCATTAAATCCCACACTTAGCGCACCTTCATGCACATTTATCCAAACTTAAGTCATCGTTTGGCAGGGGGCCTGCAACTACCCGGTTCACAAGGAGATACACCTATGAAAGCTGTCTACACCTTTCTCGCTCTGGTTACTTTCCTCTTCGCCACCGCTAGCCTCCACGCCGATAGTGTCAATCTCGTCATCAACGGCACAACCGTAGTTGGAACGCCGATCGCCAACGGATACGACTTCACCTACGTCGATGAGACGCTGGGCGTGTTGTCCAACGGCAACCTGCTCAACTCGGCTACGTCTACCGTCACCGCTACTTATGTGGATGCCCTTGGCACGCTGGGCGTCTTCAACTTCACCGATGTCTGCGCCAAGGTTACGGTTCTTGGACCTGCGGTTCCATGCCAGAACCTCGCGATCTCGTTCACCAACCTCACGCTTCCGATTGCGTCGATTGATGCCGCAGTCGCCGCGAACATCAACCTTGGCCTCGGCGTCAGCAATATCAACATCGACGGCTCGAACCTCGGCACGCTGAACATCCTCGACGCCAGCGTCGCCGGCGCCAGCGGAACAATCAACTTCAGCCCCGTCCCGGAGCCCGCGAGCCTCTCATTGATGGCAACCGGTCTGCTCGGCGCCGCTGGATTCGTCCGTCGCAGGTTCACCTCGAACGAAGCATAAAACGGCCACATCCTCCTTTGGCAAACTGGCAGTGGGCCGCAGTTCCATCGCGGCCCGCATCCTTTTAAAAGAGACGCGGACACCCTCGCCGCCCGCATACGAGTACGTCTGAGGGTTATCCATCTTCCCTGCACGCAATCAGCTACGTCCTTCGCGCTTCTGCGCCACCACCAACCCACGCGGTGTGGGCAGAAACACGCACGAGAGCAGACCCTCGGCTTCCATCCGGAATGCCGCGTCGCGCACTACCTTCAGGTGCGAGCTGGCATCGTGCATCAGAATCAGCCCGGTCGGGCGAATTTGCGGCAGAAACCGCTTCACCTCCTGCTCGCGGATGGGCATGTCGCTGTCGGAGAAGAACAGATCGACGGCGCCATCGACCTGCATCTCCAGACTCGACTCGTTGCGTAGCTCAATCCACTCGGCCAGCCCAGATGCCGCGACCTTCTCCTTCGCCTTCTGAAAGACGACCGGGTCGAACTCGCAACTGACGATCTTGCCGAAGCCGTTCGCCTTCAGGCCCTCGGCAATCCAGAGCGTGCTGACACCGAGAAACGATCCGGTCTCGACCACCAGCTCCGGCTTCACGGTTGTAATCAGCGTGCGCAGAAACTCGAGCACCTCCGCCTCCGCCGTCATCGAGTCGTACATGCTCCACCGCTCCGGGTGGGGACACTCCGGCGTCGCGCGATGATACTCAGCGAGCAACGCGCCCTGGGCACGCTCCGCCTGCAACATCACCTTGTGCTCCTGCTTCAGCCTCTTCTTAAAAAGCCCCATACCTCAGTTGCTCCCTTTCGCATTGTCATTCCGCAGCGAAGCGGAGGAATCCGTTTTCTTCAACACACAAATGCCAGCTTGCCCTTCTCCATCACCGAGTGCCGCGCCGACTTGCCATGCCGCGGAAAATCGTTGCGGAAATGCGCGCCGCGACTCTCCCTGCGGCCAAGCGCCGATTCGATGATAAGACCGGCAACCACATGCAGGTTCCGCGCCTCGACCGCTCGCCGCGACAGGCCGCGCGGAATCGTCCGTGCCAGCGCCAGCCAACCGCGCTTCGCACGTTCCAGACCGGCCGCGTCGCGCAGCAGGCCCGCATCTTTCCACATCAACTCGCGCAGCTCCTGAATCCACTTCTCCGTAGCCACCTCGCCCGTAACTGTACCGGAAGAAGCCGCATCGTCCTGATCCCTGATCCCTGTTCCCTGTTCCCTGCTTTCTGTAATCATCGTCTCAGCCGCCAGCGCGCCGAAGACCAAACCCTCCAGCAGCGAATTGCTCGCCAGCCGGTTCGCTCCGTGGACGCCCGTGCAGGCCGCCTCGCCCGCCGCATACAGACCCAGCAGCGAAGTCCGCCCCTGCACATCCGTCTTGACGCCGCCCATCAGGTAGTGCGCCGCCGGACGCACCGGAATCAAATCGCGTCCCAACTCCAGACGATATTTCGCCAGAAATGCCGAGATGCCTGGAAAGCGTGCCTTCAGGTCCTTCTGCACGTGGCGCATGTCCAGATACACCGGCCCGTCGATGCCTTCCATCGTGATGGCGCGCGCCACCACATCGCGCGGTGCAAGCTCCAGCAGCGGATGATACCGCTCCATGAACCGCTCCCCCTTCGCGTTCACCAGATACGCCCCTTCGCCGCGCAGCGCCTCGCTCAGCAGAAACCTCGGCGCACCCTTCATCGCAAACGCCGTCGGGTGGAACTGATAGAACTCCATGTCGCTGACCGCCGCGCCCGCACGATAGGCCATCGCAATGCCGTCGCCGGTAGCTACCGCAGGGTTCGTCGTATCGCTATAAACCTGGCCCGCGCCGCCGCTGGCCAGCAACACCGCGCGCGCCCGCACCACGCGCAGGCCGCCTTCGCCATCGAGCAGTGTTGCGCCCGCGACGCGCCCGTCTTCCACGAGCAGGTCAACGCTCGTCGTCCACTCCATCAGCTCAATCGCCGGAATCGCCCGCGCATGACGCAACAGCGAAACCGCAATCTCCCGCCCGGTAGCATCGCCGTTCGCATGGAGAATCCGCGAGCGGCTGTGCGCACCCTCGCGTGTGCGCATCAGCTCGCCGTTCTCGCGGTCGAAGCCCGTTCCCCACGTCAACAATTCCTCAACGCGCTGCGGCCCCTGCTCGACCAGCACCGTCGCAGCCTCGCGGTTCACCAACCCATCGCCCGCCGCAATCGTGTCCTCCAGATGCAGCGCCACATCCTCATCTCCGCCCATCGCCACGGCAATCCCACCCTGCGCATAGGCAGTGTTCGATTCCGCCAGCTCCTCCTTCGTCACCACCAACACCTTACCTACCGCAGCCAGACGAATGGCCGCGCTCAAACCCGCAATGCCCGCCCCGATGACCAGAAAATCCACGTGCTCCATATCTCGATGCTACTAGGTCTCAATGGACGCCCGTTAGCAAGAGCCTGAGACCTGAAACCTGAAACCTGATAGCTCATACCAAAATCTGGCCACCTGCTCAGAAATTCCCATGCGGTACGATTAACACATCGTGCCCGTCATTCCAGTCAAAACGCCCTCGGCCGCCTACGACGTCACCATCGCCTCAGGCATGCTCCGCACGCTGCGCCCGCGACTCGAAAAGCTCAATCAGGGCAAGCCGTTCCGTCCCTTCGTCGTCACCTCGCCCGAGATCTGGGGCCTTTGGCAGAAGCAGCTTCTCGCCAGCTTTAAAGAATCGCCCACGGTACTCTTTCTTCCAGCAGGCGAGCGCCACAAGCGCATGGCCAGCGTCGAATCGCTCGCGCAGCAGCTTGCCACCAGCGGAGCAGACCGCGACTCGCTGCTCATCGCCTTCGGCGGCGGAGTCATCGGCGACCTCACCGGATTCCTCGCGGCAATATACATGCGCGGCATCCGCTACGTGCAGGTACCCACCACGCTGCTCGCGCAGGTGGACTCCTCCATCGGCGGCAAGACCGGCGCGAACCTCGCCGCAGGCAAAAACCTCATCGGCAGCTTCTACCATCCGCAGGCCGTCCTCGCCGACACCGACGTCCTCGGCACCCTCCCCGCCGCCGAACTCCGCGCCGGCCTGCAGGAATCCATCAAAGCCGGCATCATCTACGACGCAAAACTCTTCGCCTACATGGAGAAGAACGCCGAAGCCATCCTCGCCGCCGAACCCAAGGCCATCACGCATGTCGTCGCGGCCAGCGTCCGCGTCAAAGCCGATGTCGTCAGCAAAGACGAAAAAGAGTCCGGCCTGCGCATGATCCTCAACTTCGGCCACACCATCGGCCACGCCATCGAGGCGGCCACCAACTACAAGCAGCTTCTGCACGGTGAAGCGGTAGGCTGGGGATCGATCGCCGCGCTCAACGTCGCGTTGGCCCGCAAGACCATCACGCTCGCACAAGCCGAACGCATGACCACGCTCATCCTCCGCTACGGCCCGCTCTCGCCCTTCAAAGCGACAGCACAAAAACTCGTAGCCCTCACCGCACGCGACAAGAAAAACCGCAGCGGCGTCCGCTCGTTCGTCCTGCCCAAAGGCATCGGCGCAACCCAGATCGTCCGCGACGTAACCGAACCCGAACTCCTCGCCGCCACCGAATCCATGCTCGCACTCATGCGCCACGAGACCGCGACAAAGCGCAAGCCATGACGCAGCAAACGCAGCCCGAACATCAACTCTCCACCGGAGCGCGCCCCAACGGCGCAGCCGACGAACACACCGCCGCCGAGAACGTGCGCGAGATGTTCGACGCCATCGCCCCCACCTACGACCGCGCCAACCACATCCTCACCTTCGGACTCGACCGCTGGTTGTGGAACCGCACCGCACGTGCGTTTCGCAAAACACTCCAGCATCCCGAAGCCGTCATCCTCGACCTCTGCTGCGGCACAGGCGACATGACGATGGCGCTCGACAAATATCGTCCTCAGCCCCAAAACCGGGTGCCCCATCTTCGCGACGGTCTTATCGTCGCTAAGGTGGGCGAGGCGCCACAAAATTCGGGACCAACCGCATCACAAATCGCACCAATCCTCGCTGCGGACTTCTCCCGCCCGATGCTTGCGCTCGCCGAGAAAAAGTTTGCCGGACACAACATCGTCGCCATCGAGGCCGACGCGCTCCACCTCCCGCTAACCGACAACTCCATCGACCTCATCACCATCGCCTACGGCTTCCGCAACCTGGCCAGTTACGAAGACGGCCTCGCCGAGCTGCACCGCGTCCTGCGCCCGGGAGGCCAGATCGGTATCCTCGAATGCAACCGGCCCGAAGGTATCACCGGCGCGGCCTACAACCTCTACTTCAAAAAAATCCTGCCGCGCATCGGCGGACTCATCTCCGGAGACCGCGCCGCTTACGCCTACCTCCCGGCCTCCGTCGAGCGCTTCCCCCGCCCCACGCGCATGTTGCAGCTCATCGGCGCCGCCGGGTTCGCGCAAGCCTCCTGGACCAGCTACACCCTCGGCGCCGCTGGCCTCTACCGCGCCACCAAACCCTGACCCAACCCTGTTCCCTCATCCCTGTTCCCTGTAGCATCTCTGCATGGGCCTCGCAGCCACCACCGCGCCAGCGCAGGACGCCAAACGTTCCGCCGCGCTCTTCAGCGTGCTGGCTGCGGCCTGCGTCACGCTGCTCAAGCTCATCACCGGCCTGCTGACCGGATCGCTCGGCATGTTATCCGAGGCCGCGCACTCGGGCATCGACGTCCTCGCTGCCGCCATCACCTTTTTCTCGGTGCAACTCTCCGGACGCCCGGCCGACGCGACCCACGCCTACGGTCACGGCAAGCTCGAAAGCCTCTCCGCCGCCTTTGAGGCCGTGCTCATGCTCGGCTCCGCCATCTGGATCATCACCGCGTCCATCGGCCGCATCACCACACGCGAGCATCTCGCGCTCACCTTCTCCGTCTGGCCCTTCGTCGTCCTGCTGCTCTCCATCGCCGTGGACCTCACGCGCTCCAGCCGCCTCCAGGCCGTCGCGCGCCAGTACAACAGCGACGCGCTCGAAGCCGACGCGCTCCACTTCCGCACCGATATCTGGTCTTCCTCAGCCGTCTTCCTCGGCCTGGCCGCCACCTACGCCGGCCGCTACTGGCACATTCCCACGCTCGAGCTGGCCGACCCCATCGCCGCCATCATCGTTGCATTCGTCATCCTCTACGTCACCTGGCAGCTTGCGCGCCGCACCATCGACGCCCTCACCGACGCAACTCCACCCGAGCTTCAGTCGTTGACCAGCGGCCTCATAGCCGACCTCGCCGCCATCCCCGGCGTGCTCTCTGTTGACCGCGTCCGCACCCGCCGCGCCGGTCCCAGCTACTTCGCCGACGTCACACTCGGCATGCCGCGCAACCTCACCTTCCAGCGGTCCGAGCAGATCACGCTCGCCGCCACCGAGGCCGTCCAGCGCCATCTGCCCGGAGCCGATGTCGTCGTCCACTCCGTCCCCACGGCGTCGCTGGCCGAAAGCGTCCACGACCGTATCCGCGCCGTCGCCGCGCGCTCCAACCTTGCCATCCACGACGTCACCGTGCAGGAGTACAACCACCAGCTCCACGTCGAGCAGCACCTCGAAGTCCCCGAGTCGATGACGCTCCGCGACGCCCACTCGCTCGTCACGCAGCTCGAAGCCGACATCCGCCGTGAGGTCCCCGAGGTCGCCTCCATCCTCACCCACATCGAAAGCGAGCCCGCCACCATCGAACGGCCCGAGTCGCTCGAACCCGACCGCCAGCTCGAAGTCCGCCTCCGCCGCGTCGCGCAGGCGTTCCCCGAGATCCTCGACATCCACGAGGTCTTCGTCACCCGCCTCAACAACCGCATCCAGGTAAGCTGCCACGCGACCCTGCCCGACGACCTGCCCATGTCCGAGGTCCACACCACCATCTCCGCCCTCGAAGACGCCTTCAAACAAGAGTGCCCCGAAGTCACCCGCCTCTTCATCCACCCCGAACCCGCCACCGACAACCGGCGCTAACCAAAGCTGCTTGTCCTTTTGCATTTCCATTCCGTAGCGAAGCGAAGGAATCTGCTGTTCACAAACTCGCTACCAACACACGTCATCTCGACCGAAGGCAGAGGCCCGCTTTGCCTTTGCCTTTGCCGTTGCAGTTTCTGCAACCGCCGCTAACGCTCGGGTGCCCCATCCATCGCGCTTTTTGCGATGGGTGGGAAAGCAGACATTCGCAGAGCCAGTTTTTGCCGTTGCCTGTTTTTTGCATTTCCATTCCGCAGCGGAGCGGAGGAACTACTATTATCAGATTTCGACCGACAGAAGGATTGTTGCCATGAACACAAACCTGTGCGAACCAACTGTAGAACTCGTGAAGACTGCCTGCGACAAATTCGATCATGAGAATGACGTCGTCGAGGGGGCGCTTAGTGAACTGTTTGCGATGTTTCCTGCCAACACCGATATTCGCCATGTCCTCCTCAAAGTCGTGACGCTCAACCGTCTGTACTCCACGCAAATCTTCGCTGTAATGGATGTTGCAATCCACATACATAGCAATGCCAACAACATCGATGTTGCCTTGGCATCTGGTTTGCCTGAAATCGTCGATAAGATTGCCAGAGTTACTATTCAAGGAAAAGAGCGCAGCTTTTTCTCGTTTGCGACCAAATATTGTAGTTGGCACAATCCTGAATCGTACCCAATCTACGATTCGCACGTTGATAAGTACCTCCGGAAATTGCAAAAGCGGAAACCCTTTGCGAGCTTCTTCAAAAGAAACGCGGACATCCGTGTCTACCCCGTGTTTCGGAAAGTAATGGTCGCGTTCAGAGATTTCTATGATCTTGGCTCATTCAGCTTCAAAGATCTCGACAAGTTCCTCTGGCTATACGGTGGAGAGTCACCTGTTGAGAAAACCGATCAACCGGCAGCAGGGGTAGATATATCCTTAACGCCATGAAGGTCCGCGTCCGCGCCATCAACCGCTTCTTCAACCTCGTCCTGGGCGCGCTGGCGATGTTCGCTGTCTTCCTTACCTCAGCCTTCATCTCGATGCGCCTGGCCATCCACGGGCGCGAGGTCACGGTTCCCAATCTCATTGGCCAAACCATGGCAGACGCAAGCGACCAGACTCGCCATCGCGGACTCCGCCTCAACCTCGAAGACCGCTTCTACTCGAATAACACCGCCGCCGGACTTGTCCTCGGCCAGTCGCCCGCGCCCGGGACCACCGTCCGCCACCAGTACGCCGTCCGCGTCACCGAAAGCCTCGGCCCGCAGCGCGTCGCCGTACCCGACCTCACCGGCGAATCCGAGCGCACCGCCTCCATCAACCTGCGTCGCCTCGCGCTCGACGTCGGCACGCTTGCCTACATGCAGGCCCCTGGCGAAGCAGGCACGGTCCTCGCCCAAACGCCCGGCCCCAACGCCAGCGGCATCGAACGCCCGCGCGTGAGTCTGCTGCTCAGCCAGCCCACAGACCCCAGTGCCGCAACCGCGCCGGCCTTCGTCATGCCCTCGCTCACCGGCCTCCCGCTGATGACCGCCGCTGCGCGCGCCTCCGCAGCCGGCCTGCGCGTCGTCAGCGCAGAGGAGATTAAACCGGCCGCTCCCACGCTTACGCCGATCACCACCGGCCCGGCGCAGCCTGCCGCACCCGCGCCCGCTATACCTGCCCCGCCCATGCCCGGCAGCTCCACCGCTGTGGTCGTTGCGCAGACACCACTGGCGGGCTACCGAGTGACAAAAGGCGACGCCGTGCATCTCTCCATCGTCTACTGAATCAATAGAATAGATTTATTCAGCACAATGCAGCCGGGCACACAGAGCACCCTGACCCAACCGGCAAGGAATGGACTGCACGAAACCATGATCGCCGAAATCATCGCCGTCGGCTCCGAGATGCTGACGCCTTATCGCCAGGACACTAACTCGCTCTTCCTCACCGGCCGTCTCAACGACCTTGGCGTCGAGGTCGCCTTCAAGACCATCGTCGGCGACAGCCTCGCGCACCTCACCACTGCCGCCTCCATCGCCATCGAGCGCGCCGACATTGTCGTCTTCTCCGGCGGCCTCGGCCCCACCGAGGACGACCTCACGCGCGAGGCCGCGGCCGCCGCGCTCGGCATCGCACTCCACCCGGACAATGACATCCTCACGGCCATGTACAAACGCTTCGCCGCCCGCCAGATGGTCATGCCGCCCAACAATGCCAAACAGGCCGACGTACTCGCGGGCGCAAACATCCTTGAAAACAAAAACGGCAGCGCCCCCGGCCAGTATCTCGACACCGTCGTCACCAACTCCGATGGTGAGGCCCATCGCAAGATCATCATTCTGCTCCCCGGCCCGCCCAACGAACTCAAGCCCATGTTCGACGAGCAGGTGCGTCCGCGCCTCGGCGCTACACTCCCCATCCGCCACCTCGCCAAGCGGATGCTGCGCATGGCCCTCATCCCGGAGTCGCACGTCGATGCCCGCGCCGCCCCAATCTACAAGCAGTACAGCGACGTCGAAACCACCATCCTCGCGCACTCCGGCGAAATTCAGCTCCACTTCCTCGCCGCCAAACCCACGCTCTCCGAAGCGCAAGCCCGCGTCGATGAACTGACCGGCAAGGTCGAAGCCGAGATGGAAGACGCCATCTTCTCCTCGCACGGCGAATCACTCGAAGAGGTCGTGCTGCTGCACCTCGGTATGCGTCACCTCACGCTCGCCACCGCAGAAAGCTGCACCGGCGGCCTGCTCGCCCAGCGCCTCACCGCCGTGCCCGGCAGTTCGCGCTACTTCCTCGGCGGAGCCGTCGTCTACTCCGACGCGCTCAAGACCGCCTTCGCCGACGTGCCCCGCGAACTCATCGCGCAATACGGCCCGGTCTCGGCAGAGGTCGCCCGCTCGCTCGCCGAAGGCATCCGCGCGCGCACAGGAGCGTCGCTCGGCGTCTCCATCACCGGCATCGCCGGCCCCACTCCCGGCACCGGCCCCGACGCCGCCAAGCCCATCGGCCTCGTCTACATCGGCCTGAGCGACGGACAAGAGACACAAGTCAAAGAGTTCCGCCTCCCCGGCGACCGCGACCGCATCCGCCTCTGGGCCAGCCAGCAGGCGCTCGAACTCATCCGCCGCCACCTTCTCTGAGCAGCCTTTTGTATTTCCATTCCGCAGCGCAGCGGAGGAATCTGCTGTTCCTTCATCCGACACGAATGTTCGGGTGCCCCATCCATCGCGCACTTTGCGATGGGTGGGAAAGTACGCTGCTCCAACCAACCATATTTCCGCTCGCATCTCTGCTTTTTCTCCGCCGTATCGCGCCCCAGTGCAGCTGCCGTAAAATCAAGCAGCCGTGAACACCAGCCTCTTCGAACTCTTCAAGATCGGCATCGGCCCTTCCAGCTCGCACACCGTAGGCCCCATGCGCGCTGCGCTCCGCTTCGTCCACGAGCTTGAAGCGAAGCATCTCCTCGACCGCACCGCCTCGGTCAACGTAGACCTCTACGGCTCGCTCGCCCTCACCGGCATCGGCCACGGCACCGACCGAGCCATCCTCCTCGGCCTGCTTGGCGAAGCGCCGGACACCATCGATCCCGCCGCCATCGACCAGAAGCTCGCCGCCATCCGCACCTCAGGCGAACTCAAACTCGGTGGCCAGCGCATCATTCCCTTCATCGAACGCGAATATCTCCGCTTCCGCCGCAACCAGATGTATCCAGACGCAGACGTGATCTCGCACCCCAACGGAATGCGCTTCGCCGCCTTCGACGCCGACAACGTCTCCGTCGCCGACGAGGTCTACTACTCCATCGGCGGAGGCTTCATCGTCACCGAAGCCGAGCGCACCGCCGAAACTTCAGCGAGCAAGCGCACCGTTCCCCACCCATTTCACAGCGCCGCCGAACTGCTTGCGACAGCAGAGCAGCACCACCTCACCATCGCCAACCTCGTGCTTAGCAACGAAGCCGCGCTGCTCAACGGCGATGCAGGCAAAGTCCGCGCAGACATCCTCAAGCTCTGGCAGGCCATGCAGATCTGCACCCAGCGCGGCATCGCAACCGAAGGCATCCTGCCCGGCGGCCTCAACGTGCGCCGCCGCGCGCCGCGCCTCGCACGCCGCCTCGAAACCGAAGGCTCGCGCGACCCACTCGCGCCGATGGACTGGGTCACGGTCTGGGCCATGGCCGTCAACGAAGAGAACGCCGCCGGAGGCCGCGTCGTCACCGCGCCCACCAACGGTGCCGCCGGAGTCATCCCCGCCATCGGCCACTACTACCTGCGCTTCATCGAAGGTGCTGAATCAGAAAAACAGGAAGGCATCCTCCGCTACTTCCTCACCGCCGCCGCCATCGGCATTCTGTACAAGGAGAACGCCAGCATCTCCGGGGCAGAGGTCGGCTGCCAGGGCGAAGTGGGCGTAGCGTGCAGCATGGCCGCGGGCGGACTCGTCGCCGCGCTCAACGGCACCAACGCTCAAATCGAACACGCCGCCGAGATCGCCATGGAGCACAACCTCGGCATGACCTGCGACCCCATCGGCGGCCTCGTGCAGATACCCTGCATCGAACGCAACGGCATGGGCGCGGTCAAGGCCATCAACGCTGCGCGCATGTCCATGCACGAGACCACCGGCCACAAGCTCTCGCTCGACCAGATCATCGCCACCATGTACCAGACCGGCCTCGACATGCAATCGCGCTACAAAGAAACCTCGCTCGCCGGCCTCGCCCTCAACATCATCGAGTGCTGAAGCGCCCCGCGTTAATCCAGTAGCGCGTATCCAGCGTCACCCCGCCGCCCACCGCATAGTGATCAAAGTACTCGCGGAAGCCCTCCACAAACTGTGCGTGCAGCGCGTCCCCTGCGAGCGGTGCCGAAGACAGCGACATCGCCATCCCATAAAGCTCGTCCCATGTAAGCGTCATCGTCCCGTGAATCTCTTCGTGGTGAAAGTCCCGCGTCAAAATATCTTCGACCTTGCGATAGATCTCGTAAATGGCGCTCACATCCACCTTCTTCGCCACTCGCTCGCCGAGGACCTTCTCAAACGCCGTGTTCTCTTCCCGACCCTCCATGGAGCGGCCAAACGCGACGATCGCAACCCAACCATCCGGCTTCAGAATCCGCCTGAACTCGGCCATCGCACGCTCGACATCAAACCAGTGCAAGGCCCTGCCCGCCACGACCATCTCGATTGAGCCATCTTCGAGCCCGGTCGCCTCCGCTGTTCCATCCACCATCGTCAGCCGCGCATCGTCCGCGTGAAGCTCCGCGCACATCTGGCGCATCTCCGCATTCGGCTCCACGCCGATGACGCGGCTGCCGTTCGCCAGAAAGACATCGCTCAACATCCCGGTTCCCGCGCCGATGTCGGCCACCGTCCACTCCGGCTGAAGCCCGCACCACTCGCGGAAGCGCGGCAACAAAACCTCCGGATCATACCTCTCCCTATACCGCGCATACTCGCCCACGCGCCCATCAAAACGCCGCACACTTTCGTCCATCGTTCCTCTGCACCTCAACAGCATTCTATTTTCTTCCGGCAAAAGAAAGCCGGTGCGCATTGCACCGGCTCATCATACAAACTCGCAATCCAGTTACTTCTGCGTCACCCTTAACGCAATGCGCCTGTTCTGCGCGCGTCCCTCCTCAGTCGAGTTGCTGGTCACCGGATGCTCCGGCCCATAGCCCTCGGACTCAAGCCGCGACTGGTCGATGCCCGCCGCAGCCAGCGCATCCATCACATTCTTGGCGCGCGCGTCAGAGAGCTTCTTATTGGCCGCTGCGCTGCCCACGTTGTCGGTGTATCCGCCGATCTTCGCGTGCACGTTCGGATACGCCTTCAGGATCGCCGCCACATTGTTCAACTGCTCCTGCGACGACGATTGCAGCGTGGCCTTGCCCGTGTCGAAGGTGAGCCGGTCGAAGTTGAACCAGGTCGTCTTATCCACCGGCAACGTCGGGTCGGAGATGAACGCGGCGAGCTTGTTTTCGATGCCATCCTCCGGCACATTCAACGTGACGCCATCCGGCAGCTTGAGTCCTACCCAACCCGCCGGCAAAGCAGCAGGAGCAGCGGCAGGCGCAGGCGTCTCCGCCACCGGAGCAGGCTTCGAGCGGTTGAAGTACCACAGCAGCGCGATGATGATCGCAGCCAGAATGATAAGCGGCCACAACCAGCGCCTCGCTCCTCCTGCTGCCGCAACAGGCAATGCTGCCGCAGCCGCTGCAACGCCGCCTGCTCCGCTTAGCAACGAACCGAGTCCCGCAGGCAGCAGTCCCGCCAGCTTCGACGCCTCGCCCTTCAGCGCATTGCCCAGGTCGCCCGCGTTCAGACCATTGTCCCGCACGTGCTTGCCCAGAAAGCCGAGCACCAGCGGCGCAACCATGCCCATCATCGCGCCCGCCTTGTCGCCCAGGCCGGAGACGCGGCCAATCGCATCCGTCACCGCCGACTGGCCCGAACCAAGCACAGCGGAGGTAAATTTGCTCCCAAGGTCGCCAAGCGCCCCGGCACCGCTGGAGCCGATATTCGAGACAGCATCCGAAAGCGCATCCGCGCTGTTCGCGGGGCTCTTAATCATGCTGAAGATCTGACTCAGAAATCCCGGCTGGTCCGCTTTGGAAGCGATGCCGGAAAGCAGGGCCGCCGAACTGCTCTCGAAGCCGCTCTGTACTGCGTCTGTCGATACGCCAAGCCGTGAAGCGATAGGCCCCACCACCTGCGGGCCTATCGTACTCATCAAGTTTTCTACGATGGAACCAGCCATAGTCTCTCCTCATGGACCAGGATTTTTCCCGTCGGAGTTCCTCGACAATACAAGACCGGACCTGCAATGGGATCCCGGCCCAGCGTCAGGCCGGACTACCCGCTTGGATGTTGCGGTTCAATAAAATAGTTGTCCATCCGGATGCAGTTTCGGAAGTAAATGATTGGCAGACGGACACTCTGGCCGCCTGCTCAGTTCCGCTCCACCGCCAGCGCCACGGAGTTGCCCCCGCCCAGACACAGCGCCGCCACGCCCTTCTTCGCATCGCGCCGCATCATCTCGTAGATGAGCGCCACCAGCACCCGCGCGCCGCTGGCCCCAATCGGATGCCCAATCGCTACCGCGCCGCCGTTGACGTTCACCCGCGCCGCGTCCAGCCCCAGTTCCTTCATCACGCCCAGGGCCTGCACACTGAACGCCTCATTCAGCTCGTACAGATCCACCTCGTCCTTGCTCCACCCCGCCTTGTGCAGCAGCTTCTGCACACCCGTCACCGGAGCCAGCATCACCCACTTCGGCGCAACCCCGCTGGTGGCCTGCGCCCGAATCGTCACCAACGGTTTCAACCCAAGCGACGCCGCCTTCGCCGTGGACATCACCACCACCGCTGCCGCCGCATCGTTCACCCCCGGAGCATTGCCCGCCGTCACTGTTCCATCCTTCTTGAACGCGGGCTTCAGCGCAGCCAGCGCCCCCAGCGCCGCGGCTGGATGATCGACCGCATCATCGCGCACGCTCTCGTCGCGCCTGACCACCGTCACCGCGCCCTTCTTGCCTGGAACTTCGACCGGCACCACCTCCGCATCGAACCGTCCTTCACGCCACGCTGTACTCGCGCGGCGGTGCGACTCCAGCGCATACGCATCCTGCTGCTCGCGCGTAAGCGAGTGCTTCTCCGCGACGTTCTCGCCCGTCATGCCCATGTGATAGTTCTCGCACGCGCACCACAGTCCGTCCCGAACCATCGAGTCCACCACAGCCGAATCGCCCATCCGCATCCCGCGCCTCGCCTGGGGCAAAAGATACGGAGCATTCGTCATCGACTCCATGCCGCCCGCGACTACAACTTCCGCATCACCCGCCTCGATGGCCTGCGCCGCCAGCGCCACCGCCTTCAGCCCGCTGCCGCACACCATGTTGATCGTCATCGCCGACACGGTATCCGCAAGCCCTCCGCGCAGCGCCGCCTGTCGCGCCGGATTCTGTCCCAACCCCGCAGGCAGCACGCAGCCCATCAGACACTCATCCACCGAAGCCGCGTCAATCCCCGCTCTGCGCACGGCCTCGCGCACTGCAATCGCGCCCAGCTCAACCGCACTCATTTCCGCAAACGCGCCCTGAAACTTCCCCACCGGCGTCCGCACAGCAGAGACAATCGCAACTTCATTCATTGTTCGACCTCACACATTGTTTGACGAAAACCAGACACGGAACGCGTCAGTATACGACTTGCACCGCCTCGCCGACACTCACACATCGGCGTCACGCTCTCTTCCCTCCCAATCGGGGTACACCTTCACTCAAAAATATTTTTCCAAAATGTCAGATTTTTCTTGACAGTTAATTTTCGTAAATCTATACCTTCGTTAGCTGCAATGTTGTGTTGTTGCAGAGTCGATGTCTAATCACTAGGGAGAATAGGCACATGGCAGTTAAGAAAGCAGCAAAGAAGGCAGCCAAGAAACCGGCGAAGAAGGCCGCGAAGAAGAAGTAAATCCAACCTAAGGCAAAACGGAACGGGGGACGCACCAAGCGTCCCCCGTTCCGTTTTCTCCGCGATCCACGCGGCTCTCGCGCTTACTTCGGCGCCTACTTTGGAGTAGACAGGTAGCCCGAGACGCTCTTCTTCTGGATGTCGTTCACCACAATCTCGTAGAGCACCGGCGTCTTGCCCGTGTAGAACTGCACCGGCTCATCCAGGCCCTTGTCCTTCTTTTCGATGTTCCGGTCGTCCGCGCTCACCATCATCGTGTACCGCGAGTGCTTCATGTCCGCCTTCTTCAACTGGATCTTGATCGTCGAGATCAGCGTCGCCTTGGCGCCCTTCTGCAGGGTGAACTCGTAGTAGTTCCGGTCGCCCTTGTGCTTCAGTAACTCCAGCTCGGACTTGTTGGTCGCAATCAGGCCGCTCATCACGCCCGCGTCGCCCACCACGCGGTTCAACTGGGTCTTCGTCGCCTCCAGGTCGCTCTTCGTGTTGGCCACGTCCGTCTTCACGCCGCCCACGTCCGTCTTCACCGAGGCGACATCGCTCGACACCGCGCCCACCTGCTTCGACGTGGCCGCCTGCTGCGCTTCCAGCTTCGAGGTCGCCGCCCGCTGCGCCGCCAGAATGCTCTCCGCCCGCGCCTCCATCTGCTTCTGCGTCATGCCCACGCTCTGGCCCAGCGTCTCGCTCGTCGCGCGCAGCCGCGCATTGGTCTCATCCAACTGCTGCGCCAGATCGACGTTCTTCTGGTTGGCCGCCTTCAACTGCTGCTCAGCCGACGACAGATGGTTCGACAGCCCATAGCACCACACCAGTGCGCCCAGCGCGGCCAGCAACGCCACCACCACGACGCCCATAAAGATTCCCGACATCGACCGCTCTGCCACGTATCCTTCTTCGCTCATCGCACTCTCCTCAGTCCTGTTATCAGTCCTGCTTTCGGTCTTCCGTCCCACCGGCCCGGCGTCCCGAAACCCGTTCCCCAAACTATACCCTGCCCCCGGCCCACTAAACTGGTCTTATGCAACATTCTGACATCCTGATCGCCGGTGCCGGCATCATGGGGCTTTCGCTCGCCCTCGAACTCCATCACCGCGGCGCGCACGTCACCGTCGTGGAGCAAGCCCTGCCGCTGAGTGAAGCATCAACCGCCGCCGCCGGAATGCTCGCCGCCGCCGACCCCGACAACCCTCCTCTGCTCCGCCCGCTTTCCGATCTCAGCATCTCGCTCTACCCCGCGTTCCTCGAACGCCTGCGCAGCCTCTCCGGCATCGAAGTCCCGCTGCACACCAGCGAGACCCTGCAAGCACTTCCTCCGCACGTCCCAAACTCCGCAGATGTGCTCAGCCCCGATGACCTCCACCGTCAGATCCCGCAACTCACCCCCGGCAACCATCGTTTTATCCATCTCAACGAGCACAGCCTCGACCCTCGCCAACTCGCCTCTGCCCTGCTCGCCTCCACCCGCGCCGCCGGGATCGACCTCCGCACCCACACTCGCGTCCTCTCGGCAAACTCCATCGGCGATGCAGTCGAAGTCAGCACCGCCGCAGGCATCGTCCACGCCGCCAGGTTCATCGACTGCACCGGAGCCTGGGCCGCCCGCGTCGCCCCCCGAAAAGGCCAGATGCTCGCCGTCGCCCTCCCGCCCGAACTTCCTCTCCGGAAGGTCGTCCGCACGCCGGACATATATATAGTTCCGCGCGCCGCCGGGCCCACCCCCATCCGCGTCATCATCGGGGCCACCGTCGAAGACGCAGGCTTCGACAAGACCGTCCACCCCGCCGACATCGCCCGGCTCCAATCCAAGGCCGCCGAACTGCTCCCCGCGCTAGCCACCGCGACCATCCTCGAATCCTGGGCCGGACTCCGCCCCGCGACCCCGGACAGCCTCCCTCTCCTCGGCCCCACGCCCAACCATCGCAATCACTTCCTCGCCGCCGGACACTACCGCAACGGCATCCTCCTCGCCCCCGCAACCGCCCACGTCATGGCGCAACTCGTCACTGGCGAACCCGCATCCATCGATCTGGCAGCCTTTTCACCATCGCGTATTCTCTCCCCAGGCAACTAGCGCATGTTCCCTGAAGATAGAGCCCTCGCAACCTCATTCATTTGTCGCCATTATTCATTTGTTGTCATTCCCGAAGGGAATCTGCGTTTCCATCCCGCCCTTTTGTTTGTCATTCCCGAAGGGAATCCGCATTCCATCCCGCCCCCTTTTGTTGTCATTCCCGAAGGGAATCTGCGTTTCGCTTCGGGTCGCACCACACTACAGTTTAGAGAACCTCTGAAAGTCCTCGTTTTGAAGGGGCGTGACTTCACAGGCTGCGGAAAAACTCGATCTACGTGCTTTTCGGTGGGAGCGCAGGGCTTTAGCCCTGCGAAAAAACCGGCAAATTCAAGGGGCTTTAGCCCCGGGCCTTTCTGGACATCCTGACTGATGAACTTTTTCCGCAGCCTGTTCATCCACACCGTAACGTCCCTCGATTCAATGAGGCTTTAGCCTCTGAGGGAATCGCCGAAGGCAGACTTAGCATGGCGCAGACCGAACGCTTTTACCGATATTCGCGCAACCCGCCGTGACAACGCTTTCTTCGCTGCGCTATAAACGAAGTACCTGCTTTTACTGGAGAAACTGCTCATGCCCACTGTTGCTGCACCGAAAGGCCTGGAAGGCATCGTCGCCACCAGCTCATCTATCTGCTGGATCGACGGCGACGCCGGCGTTCTCTCCTACCGCGGTATCGACATCCACGAGCTGGCCCAGCATTCCACCTTCGAGGAGACCACCTACCTGCTCTGGTTCGGCCGCCTGCCCAACGCCGCCGAGCTGGCTGAGTTCTCCGCGCATCTCTCCGCCGCCCGCCAGCTCGACCCGAAGATCATCGACCTGCTTCGCACCCTGCCCACCACGGCCTCGCCCATGGAGGCGCTCCGCACCGCCGTCTCGCTGCTCAGCATCTACGACGCCGACGAAGCCGACTCCTCGCACGACGCCAACGTCCGCAAATCCTTCCGACTGACCGCGCAGATCGCCATGATCGTCGCCGCCTTCGACCGCATCCGCAAGGGCAAGCCCGTCGTCGAAGCCGACCACACCCTCTCGCACGCCGCCAACTTCCTCTGGATGCTCAACGGAGAGCGGCCCTCCGAGACCGCGACCCACACCTTCGACATCGCGCTCATCCTGCACGCCGACCACGAGCTGAACGCCAGCACCTTCGCCGCGCGCGTCATCGCCGCCACGCTGGCCGACATCCACTCCGCCATCACCGGGGCCATCGGCGCGCTCAAAGGTCCGCTGCACGGCGGCGCCAACGAGGCCACCATGCGCTTGCTCTACGCCATCGACAAAGCCGGCGAAGACCCAGTCGAGCACGTCCGCCAGATGTTTGCCGAAAAGAAAAAGATCTCCGGCTTCGGCCACCGCGTCTACCACACCGAAGACCCCCGCGCCACGCACCTGCGCCGCATGTCCGAGGAACTCAGCAAGACCTCCGGCAACATGAAGTGGTTCGAGATGTCGCGCAAGATCGAGCTCTTCGTCAAGCAGGAAAAGAAGCTCAACGCCAACGTCGATTTCTACTCCGCCTCCACCTATACCCTGCTCGGCATCGACATCGACCTTTTCACGCCCATCTTCGCCGTCAGCCGCATCGCAGGCTGGGCCGCGCACGTCATCGAGCAGCACGACGACAACCGCCTCATCCGCCCGCGCGCCGAGTACGTCGGCCCCGCCTACCCGGCCCCGTACACCCCGCTCGCCAGCCGCTGAGAAAACTCTGAAGAGGCCCGAGTTTTGCAGGGGCGCGATTTCACAGGCCGCGAGGAAGTGCGCTCTTTGTGCTTTTCGGTGGGAGCGCAGGGCTTTTGAGCAAATTGCGAATCGCTGTGCAGTAGCCTTCCAAGGGCCAAAGGCCCGACAGCATACCAGCCTGGGCCGGAGGCCCAGGTTCATGATGGCAGAACATGAAAGGGCTGAAAGCCCGACACATCATTCTCGCTGCATACCATCGAGAAATCTGCTTTAGCCCTGCGAAAATCCCGGCAAATTCAAGGGGCTTTAGCCCCGGGCCTTTTTACACATGCTGCCGTATGGACTTTTCCGCAGCCTCTTCAGTCGCGCCGCAAGCCTCATTAAGGCAATGAGGTTTCAGACTCTGAGAAATCTTCGCAGGCGTATCCACGCCTGACCTCGCCCGACTCGCATCGCCTCCCGAGCAGGACGTGTGCCAAAGCGCGCACGCCTGCCCGGAAAGTGTCATACCGCGTCCCACTCAAATCCAGCATCATTGACACGACTCTTCGCGCCCAGAGTGTCTCCCCTGAGCACTCGCACTCTCCGGCGCTCCCGCTAAAGACATCTTCGGAGCAACCATGCCTGCTTCACTGAGATTCAACCGTGCGCTGCCCGTCCTATGCACGGCGTTGTTGTTCGCAGCATTCCTCGGCCCTGCGCACGTCCCCGCTCAGGCTTTGGCCACGGCAGCCGGAGCCGGCATCGTCTCGGGCAAGACCGCGTCTTCCACCAGCACTGCAGGCCCCGCCGGTGTTGTCCCCGCTGGACAAGGCTTCAACGCCTCACTCACCCAGGCCACCCAGCACGACTCCAGCAACGGCTGGTCAACGCTCTCCACACCCAATCTCGCCTACCGGTTCAACAGCCACCTCAGCGCCGATTTTTCTGTCCCCATCTACGACTCCATCAGCGTCGAAGTCCGCACAGGCGCCAAGGCCCATCCCATCTATCAAGAAGAAACAAAACACGGCATACTCGGCGACTCCGCGCTCGCGGCCCATCTCGACTTCAGCCCATCGCTCTTCGACTACACCCTCACCACTGCCGTCGGCCTGCCTACCGGCAAACCCGCATACGGTCTCGGCGCCGGGCACCCCACCTACAGCATCACCAACCATATTGAGAAAAGTCTGGGCGTGTTCACCCCTGATTTCGAACTCGGCGTAAGCGACTCCAACAACCTCACCGAGCGCCGTGTACGCAAGAGTTTCACAGCCGTTGGCGCCTTTGCCAACCTGCAGGCTGGCAGTTCCATCGACCTTCCCGCCGGAATCGAATTTGAAGCCGACGGCTACGAGCAGCTTCCCCTGAACACCGCTACGATTTACTCGACTACGGCGCGCGGCAAACGGAAGGTGTCGGCCACCACAGGCTCTGCCGAAGACAACGGCGTCCTCACCTCGCTCGACATTCCTGTCCTGCCCCACATCACCTTTTCAGCCTCCTACGATCGCAGCTTTCGCCTCCGCGACGATGTCATAGGCTTTGGCCTCACCTTCCTCCTCAAGCCGCCGCCGAAGGACACCGGTTCAGTCGAATAACAAGAACGAGAGCAGCCGCAAGGGCTGCTCTCCTTTCAGCTATCGCTGTTTTCCTGGAGGTATGGCTCCGGGAACCTCCGCATCCCCAAGGCAGTCCCATCTTTCCCCAAGGCAGCCCCCTCTTTTTGTTGTCATTCCCGAAGGGAATCTGCGTTTCGCATCGGCCTGCGCCAGGCTACACCGACATGGAAAATGCTCTAAGCTGTCAAACCTACCGATTGCTCGCCGGCGGAATCAGCCCATTCATCCTCAGGTACTCCACCATCTGCCCGTAGTGGTCGAACCCATGCGCGACCAAAAATCCGGCCATGCTCGCGCGCGTCATCTCACCGCGCACCGTCTCGAACGCATTCGCAGCCGTCAGCGTGCCTATCGCCTTGTGCGCAAAGTCGAACGACCCTTGCAACGCGGCCACCAGCTTGTCTTTATCGGTGAGCGTGGCAATCGCTTTGGCGTCCACATCAGGCTTCATCCCGCCAACCGCGCTGGCGAAGCTGTAGTTGGCCTGCGCCACATGCGCCACCATCTGACCGAACGTGCGCACGCCCTTGTCGTTGGGCGACAGATAATCCGTCTTCTGACTCTCCTGAAAGAGAGCCTGGCTCGGCGCGAAGTTGTATTTATCGGCGGGCATCGCCTTCGCCACTCCCATCATCTCGCCCTCGAAGATCGTCAACAGCGCGTCAAACGACTTCGACGGGGCAATCACCGTCCCCGGAGTCGGGCCCTTTGCCGCGCCCATCTGGGCCGGAGCAGTCATCGCACACGCAGCCAGAGCACACATCGCCAATATCCGCTTCATCCTCTTCTCTCCTCATCTCTCGGAACCGCCGCATCTGCGGCACACGCCAGCCTATCAGGTTCAGCATCTCGCCTGTGAAGACGAGGAACTCGGCAGTCCGTGCCTTGAACGTAAAGCGCGACTTCAATGACGCCGCAAGCCGGGTAACTTTACATGTTACGGAAAAACTCGCCGTCTGTGCCTTTCGGTGGGAGCGCAGGGCTTCAGCCCTGCGAACTGGCCAGCAAAGTCAAGGGGCTTTAGCCCCGGGCCGTTCCTCACACCTCAGATAACCTTTCCGCGAGTGTTGGTCCACCAAGGGAAGCCTTCGTGGAGCCGCATTACCCTTCGCATTTCAATCCCTCCTGCCTCCGAGACGTAAAATAGACCCGTGCGCGAATCTACATGAATCCACCGCATTTGCTTTTGCCCCTGAGTTTACGCGGTGTCTGTTGAGGTGTCCATAAAAACATGGACACCTCTTTATTTCTACCCCGCTTCGTCTGAGAATGTTTGGTACTTGACGTTGCCGCGAATGCCGCAGCCGGGGCATCGGTTGACGCCGGGGCTTGGGTTTTTCACGCGCCACGTGTGGCCGCAGATCGAGCACTCGCCGCGCCGCCGCCGCGCGTCTCGCACCTCTTTTTCGCGCACGTACTGCACCTCTGACTTCATGGCTTCTCACCTCCAGCCTTCCACTCTCGCATACGCGCACGCACCTCTGCACCGCCAGTTTTAGGGGGGGTCGAGGATGGTCGAGCCGGTGACGAGGTGCTTTTGCTTTTGTCTCTGCGGCCCGCCCCCGACATGACCAGCGCCTCTCGCGTCTGTCAAGGTGGGCGGCTTTATCGCCCCCGCGCAGCGGCGCGCAGCGGCCTTGACGGACGCGAGAGCATCACAGGGTTTGGGGTGGGCCGCCGGTAGCGAGTGCGGAGCGCGAGAGGTTCACGCGCGGGCGTCACTGCGGCCTGTAGCGCCGGGAAGTAGCCCGCGCAAGGGTGGCCACCGCCGCTACCCCTGCGGCGCGAAGCGGGGCCGCGTAGCGGCCCTGTTGTTGCCGTTGCGGTTGCTTGTTTTTGCAAGGGGCGCGAGCAACGCGCCGCGAGGCCGGAGGCCGACGCGCCACGGCGGGGGGTGTGGCCGCCGTGGCCCGCCGCAGGCGGGAGCGACCAGCCGCGAAGCGGCGTGCCCGCAGGCGCGCGGGCTAGCGAAGCGTGGGTCTGGCAAGGGCGCGCGCCTGCGGGCGAGCGCGGCACGCGCGAGGGAGCGGAGGCCCGCGCACCGCCGCAGGCGGCACCGGGCGGAGCGGAGCGAAGCGAGCACCGTACCGTGTGTGCCCGGAGGCGAGCACGGCGCGTGCCACGGCGGGCCGTATCGCCGTGGCGGGCGACGTGTCCGCCGGAGGGTGCGCGGGAAGCCGTGAGCACCGCCCGCGCGGAGGCGAAGCCGAGCACGGACGGAGCGGAACATACCGATCGCCTGTGTGAGTGGAGCGAAGCGAAACGGAGCGAGCGCGAAGCGCGAGCAATGCCGCGCGGCGAGCGCGACGACGGCACTCCCAAAGATGCAGGTGGCGGGCAGCGTGCGTCTTTGCTTCTCGCACGATGCCTGCCACCGGTGGGGATGCTACGACTTGTCCGGCGCGTAGCCGACGCGCTCGCGGCGGGTGGGGTGATGGCCCTCCGCGTAGCCCCGGCGCGTGAGGCGCACGGGCGGCGGCGGTGGTTGCTGCGGCTTGCGTGGGAGGGGCTTGCGTGGTTTGCTCAATGCTATGACCCTCCCGCGTTGTCGAATCCGTTCGGGCTGGCCGCCTCCGCCAGAACGGCCTGTAGAGTTTGCTGCCCTCTGGATTCGAGAGCTTCAGACCGTGACGGCTCTTCGTCTGCGGTGGGATGGTTGTGTTTGTGACCGGCTGACAGCGTCAGCTTTGTCACCTGCATGTCGCGGACGGCGGCGCGGGTCACGCGCTCGACCTCCGCGATGCACTCGGCGCAATCAAGGACGTACCAGAGCGTCACGGTGACGGTCACAGGGCCACCGCCTTGGCGCGGTGGCCCGCCTCATGCGCCGCTAGCCACGTGCGCGTGGTGGCGACCATCAGGCGTGCTTCTCTGTTGCTCAGGAAGCCTAGCTCGATGCCGCGCACGAGCGTGGCGAGGTAGGCTTGCACCGCGCCGATGTTCGTCAACGCGGGCAGGCAGACGCGGTACGCGGCTGCCGCTGCCGCCCCCGCGTCATCCTTGACGCCGCCCGCTTCCATGACTTCGTTGTAGGCTTCGGTGGCCGCTCGTTCGCAGAACGAGACGACCTCCGCAATCGTGAGTACGTTTTTCATTGGACGGTCTCCGTTGTTGGGTTGAGTTTTGCTAGTTCGAGCGTCTCTACCTGCACATCCGTCATGTGGTGGTCGAGATACCAGAGTGTCGAGTTCAAGTCTCCGTGGCCGAGAAGGGCCTGCACCGTTCGCAGGTCCCTGGTGAGCCGGTAGACATTGACCGCTGTGGTTCGGCGGAGGTCGTGTGGCTTCAGGTCACGCCTGATGCCGAGGCTTTCGGCCAGCCTTCGGAACCTTGCACGCAAATTGTTTGAGTGCATGTGGCCGAGTGGTTGGAGACGGTACGCCTTGCCCGTGACCCGGCTGCCGCGCGGCAGTTGGGCCACGTATGGCGTTTTGGGGTCGAGACCATCCGGGTTGAGCAGTTCGGCTAGTTCCGCTGTCACCGTGAGCCTCTGCCGCTCCGCGTACTTGGTTGTGAACGTGAGGCTCCGCGTTTGCTTGTCGTAGTGCTCTGGCGCGATGAGTGCCGCCGTTCCTGATCTGATGGCCATGTCAGAGCAGAGCAGAATCCAGCAGCGCATGTTCGGTGACGCCGCTGCTATGATTCGCGCCCGCTCTTCTGCCGTGGCCGTGATGTTCCTCGGGCGCGGCTTGGTTTGGTTGAAGACTTTCTCTTCGAGACGTGCTGCCCCATAGTCCGCGTGAAAGTCGCGGAGGACACGGCGGAGGGCGGTGGCGCGGGCCTGCCTTGTGAAGGGGCTTTCGCTTTTGAGCGCGTGCGCGTTGAGCGTGTGGACGTGCTGCGCGGCAAGGTCGCATGGTCTGATTGAGCCAAACTCCGCGATGAGCGTGCGTACTGCCCACCCTTGCGCACCTCGCCCCCTGATGCCGACGAGTCCGGCGAGAGCTTGCGCAATGGTTGGCCCTCGCCTTTCTTTTTTGGGCGCACGATGGCCTTCTGCGAGTCCTCGTAGGCTTGTGCTGCCGCTGCCGTTGCAAATGACTTCCGTTTGCGTTTCCCCTTGCGGTCGTACCAGTCCGCAAGATACAAGTTTCCTTTCATATACATCTGGACACCTCTGGACACCTCTGATTGAGGCAGTTCTTTCGGTCTATCATGGGTTCGTGCCCCGTGCGCGAATCTACATGGACGCCAACGCCACCACGCCTCTCATCCCCGAGGTCTTCGAGGCCATGCGTCCCTTCTTCATGGAGCACTACGGCAACGCCAGCTCCATCCACCAGCAGGGCCAGCACGCCCGCGCTGCCGTCGATCAGGCCCGCGACTCCATCGCCCGCCTCCTCCGCTGCCGCGCATCCGAGATCGTCTTCACCTCCGGCGGCACCGAAAGCGACAACCTCGCCCTCTTCGGCATCTTGCAGAGCACGCTCGCGCACACCGGCGCAAAGCCCCACCTCATCACCACCGCCATCGAGCATCACGCCGTCCTCCACGCAGCCGAGGCACTCGAAAAGCAAGGCGTCGAAGTCACGTTTCTCCCCTGCACCGCCGAAGGCCTCATCGAACCCGAAGCCCTCAAGTCCGCGCTCCGCCCCAACACGCGCCTCGTCAGCGTCATGTTCAGCAACAACGAGACCGGCGTCATCCAGCCCATCGCCGAGCTCGCCGCCATCGCCCGCCAGGCAGGCGCGCTCTTCCACACCGACGCCGTGCAGGCAGCAGGCAAGCTCCCGCTCGACCTCAGCCCCAAAGGCCCGCTCAAGGACGTTGACCTCGCTACCATCTCAGGCCACAAGATCCACGCGCCCAAGGGCATCGGCGCGCTCTTCGTGCGCCGCAGCGTCCGGCTCGCGCCCATGATGCACGGCGGAATGCACGAGCGTCAGCGCCGCGCGGGAACAGAAAACGTCGCCGGCATCGTCGGCCTCGGCAAAGCCGCCGAACTCGCACAGCAGTGGCTGGCAAAAGGGGAACCGGGTGCCCCACGTCCCGATTCTGGGAAGTGGGTATCCACCAGTCCCGCAAATCTCGCCGCGCTACGCGACCGCCTCGAACAAGGCATCCTCGCCCAGGTCGAAGAAGCAGGCATCAACGGAGCCGCCGCGCCGCGCGTCGCCAACACCGCCAACCTCTACTTCGACCACGTCGAAGCCGAAGCCCTCGTCATCGCACTCGACCTCAAGGGCCTCTCCGTCAGCGGAGGCAGCGCCTGCCAGTCCGGCGCCACCGAACCTTCGCACGTCCTCACCGCAATGGGCCTCACCCCGGCCCGCGCCCGCGCCAGCATCCGCTTTTCGCTCTCTAGGCTGACGACCGAAGACGAGGTTGACGAAGCAATCAGACTGGTCCCCGCCGCCGTAGCCCGCCTGCGTGAACTCTCCCCTACCTACAAGCCAACGCTCGCTGCTACGCCGTAGCCTCACAAATACCACGGAATATTCACCACCACAATCCGCTGGTTCCCCTTGAGCAGGAGCAGCAGCTTCAGCAACTGCACCCTCTGGTTGTGCAGCGCGTTCTCCCACCAGTGCCGCACCACCAGCTCCGGCAGCAGCACCGCCACTTTGCGGCCCGGGTTTTCCTCCTCCAGCTCCAGGATGTAGTCCATCAGCGGATGAATCACAAACCGGTAGTGCGACGAGATGACCTTCAGCTCCGGCTCCGGCAGGTGTGCTTTCCGGATCGGCTCCATCACGTGGTCTTCCCAGACCTCGTCCAGGTGCCCATCCTCGTCATCGGTATGAATGTGGACCACCTTGATCTGCTTCGAGAGCACCAGCCCGAACCGCATCGCTTTTTCGGTAATGCGGTCCCAGCGCGCCATCGGAATCACCACAATCGGCTCTTCCAGGTTCACCAGGTTCAGCGGAGTCATGTCAGCCATCTCGCGCTTCACTCGCGAGTAGTGCCGCTTCACCCCGTACATGATGCCAATCAGCAGCGGAATCAGGATCGCCGTCACCCACGCGCCCGAAGTGAACTTCGTCACCAGCACCACGATGGTGGTAATTCCCGTGGCCAGCGCGCCGAACCCGTTGACGAACATGTGCCACCAGTGCCGCCGGACGCCGCCCTCCTGCTTCCTCCAGTGCACCACCATACCAGCCTGCGACAGCGTGAACGCGATGAACGCGCCAATCGCATACAGCGGAATCAGCTTGTCCGTCACGCCGTCAAACAGAATGAGGATGACTCCCGTGAATCCGGTCAGCGCGTAGATGCCGTGCGAAAACAGCAGCCGCCGCCCGCGCAGCAGAAAGACGTGCGGCAGATATTCATTGCCGGCAATCGCCCGCGCCAGCCGCGGAAAGCCGGCGAACGCCGTATTCGCGCTCAGCGACAGGGCTATAAAGATCGACGCCATCGTCAGGTAATAGAACCATCCGCGCCCCATCACGGCCGTGGTCAGGATGCTGACCATGCTCTGATACCCATGCGCCGTCGGTTCCATCGCCGTGATGCCATACGCCCGCGCCAGATACGTCGTGCCGAACAGCAGCACCACCAGCGTGCCGATGATGACTGCCAGCGAAAACTGCGCATTGCGCGCGCGGGGCTCCTCGAATGCGTTCACCCCGTTCGACACCGCCTCGACGCCGGTCATCGCGGCGCAGCCATTCGAAAATGCCTTCAGCAGCAGCCAGATGCCCGCATACTTCATCACCGCCGGCAGCGCAGGCGGCGGCGGAGCAACCGGCGTGGGATGACCTCCGCTCATGAACGTGTGATACGCGCCAATACCGATCACCACCAGCAGCGTGCCCACAAACATCAAAGCCGGCACGATAAACGCCGAGCCGGCTTCCTTCACTCCTCGCAGGTTCACCACCGCGAGCACCACCAGAACGATTAAACAAAGCGATAACGTGTCCGACTGCAATCTCGGAACGGCCGATGTCACCGCCGTCACACCTGCGGAAACACCTACCGCCGCCGTCAGAATGTAGTCGATCATCAGTGCGGCAGCCGCCAGCAGCGCAGGCCCGGTGCCCAGGTTCTCCATCGCCACCGTGTACGACCCGCCGCCGTTCGGATACGCCGCAATCGTCTGTAGATAGCTGAAGAAGACGATCCCCAGCAGGATCAGGATCGCTGTAATCAGCGGCACGATGTAGTGCAGCCCATAGAGCCCCAGCGGAATCAGCAGCGTCATCGCGGCTTCAGGCCCGTATGCCGCGCTCGTCAATGCATCTAACCCGAAGATGGGGATGCCCGCCGCAATGCCAATGCGCGCACTATGCTCCTCCTCGCTTGTAGCGAGTGGTTTTCCTATGATTGTGTCAGTGAGGGACATGCTTTATAGATATTACTGCCTCTGTCAAGTAGTCCTTATTTTACCGATAGATAGAGGCGATTTTTCGTATAATTAAAATCTATCGAGACCACGCTCAGGAGCTCCTATGCCTACTTCTATCTACGACATCCCGGTCTCGCGCATCAGCGGAGAAAATACCTCGCTCGCTGAGTATCGCGGCAAGGTCCTGCTTATCGTCAACGTTGCCTCCCAGTGCGGTCTCACTCCACAATATGACGCGCTGGAGAGACTCTACTCCCGTTTCAAGTCCCACGGGTTCACTATTCTCGGATTTCCCGCCAACGACTTCGGCGCGCAGGAGCCCGGCTCCAACGAAGAGATCGCCACCTTCTGCCGCACCAGTTATAGCGTGGACTTCCCCATGTTCTCGAAGATCGCCGTCACCGGCCCCTCGACGCATCCGCTCTATCAGGCGCTCATCGCCGCGCAGCCCACGGCCACCGGCCCCGGCCGCGCAGGCTTCCGCCAGAACCTCACCGGCTTCCTTGCCGCGAAACACAACGGCATCCCCACCAACCCCGAGCCGGGCATCCTCTGGAACTTCGAGAAGTTCCTCATCGACCGCCACGGCAACGTCGCCGCCCGCTTCTCCCCCGAGGTCACGCCCGACGACCCTGCTATCATCTCCGCCATCGAGTCCGCGCTCAAATCATAAAATCAGAGCCACAGTATTGATGGTGTCATCCCGAGCCAGGTCACTCACGCATTGATCGAGTGACGAAGTCGAAACGATTGATTCACCAGCAAAGGAATTGTCATCCTGAGCCAGGTCACTCACGCATTGATCGAGTGACGAAGTCGAAACGATTGATTCACCAGCAAAGGAATTGTCATCCCGAGCCAGGTCACTCACGCATTGATCGAGTGACGAAGTCGAAACGATTGATTCACCAGCAAAGGAATTGTCATCCTGAGCGAAGCCTCTCACAGCCTTATCGTGAGAGGCGAAGTCGAAGGACCTGCGGTTCGCAATTCGTCGAACAATTTTTCGCAAGCCCCCAAAGGTTTCCATGTCCATCCGCACAGCAGCCCTCCTGCCAATTATTCTCCTCGCCGCAACCGCCTTCGCCCAGCAGCCCATCCGCATCACCGCCGATCTCTCCGAAGCCCCGCGCAAGCTCTATCACGCCGAGATCGACATCCCCGTCCAGCCCGGCCCCCTCACCCTCACCACGCCCAAGTGGATCCCCGGCAACCACCGCCCCACCGGCCCCGTCAGCGACATCACCGGCGTCGTCTTCACCGCCAACGGTAAAACCCTCCCGTGGCGGCGCGACGATGTCGAGATGTACGAGTATCACCTCACCGTTCCCGCCGGCGTCACCACGCTGCACGCGCATCTCGACTGCATCGTCACCTCGCGCGTCACCCAGAAGCTCGCCGTGCTCGAATGGGAAAAGCTGCTGCTCTACCCTGCCAACACGCCCGTCAAAGACATCCCCATCGAACCCTCTGTCACCGTCCCTATGGGCTGGGGCATCGGCACCGCGCTCACGCCCGTCTCCCACAATGTCGGAGGAATACTGAACGGTATCGGCGACAACGTAAGTATCACGGGTAATGACACCACCCGCTACGCAGCCACCACCGTCGAGCAGCTTGAAGACTCACCCGTCATCACCGGCCAGTACTTCCACGAGTTCCCCCTCGCCCCCGACGTCACGCCGAAACACTACATCGACGTCGTAGCCGACCAGCCCGAAGACTCGAACCTCCGCCCGCAGCTTCTCGCCGAACTCGGCAACCTCGTCCGCGAGACGGGCGCCGCCTACGACTCGCGCCACTACCACGCCTACCACTTCCTGCTCACGCTCTCCGACGCCACCGACGGCGAAGGCCTCGAACACGGCCAGTCCTCCGACAACGGCACCGACGAGAAGATCTTCACCACGCAGGACAAGCAGCTCGTCGACTCCGACCTGCTCTCGCACGAGTTCACCCACTCGTGGAACGGCAAATACCGCCGTCCCGCGCGCCTCTACCAACCCACCTTCGAGACGCCCGAGCAGACCGACCTGCTCTGGGTCTACGAGGGCCTGACCCAGTACATGGGCAACGTCCTCGCCGCGCGCTCCGGCCTCAAGTCGCAGTCTGAATACCGCGACATCCTCGCCATGTCAGCCGCCAATCTCGACTACAAGCCTGGCCGCCAGTGGCGCACGACAGAAGACACCGCCATCGCCGCCAGCGTGCTGCGCAACGGCAACCCTGCCTGGGCCAACTGGCGTCGCGGACAGGACTACTACCAGGAAGGCGAACTCCTCTGGCTCGACGCCGACACGCTCATCCGCCAGCGCACCCACAACAAAAAATCCCTCACCGACTTCCTCCACCTCTTCCTCGGCAAAGGCGGCAACACCGGCCCGCTCATCGTCCCCTACGAGCGCCCCGAGATCATCGCCGACCTGAACGAGGTCCTGCCCTACGACTGGGCGACCTTCCTCCACGACCGCATCGACAACCTCAACCCCCACGCCGACCTCGACGGCATCACCCGCGGCGGCTACCAGCTCGTCTACACCGACAAACCCAACAAGTCCGCGCAGATCATCGCCGAGAACGCCCGAACCCATCCCGGCCCCAACGTCTGGTACTCACTCGGCCTCCGCGTCTCCTCCTCCGGCGTCATCTCCGACGTCCGCTGGGGCGGCCCCGCCGACACCGCCAAACTCCACCCCGGCCAGAAGATCATCGCCGTCGATGGCATCATCTTCTCCTCCGACGCGCTCAAGTCCGCCATCGACAAGGCCAAAGGCTCGAAGGAACCCATCCACTTCATCCTCCAGAGCGACACCTTCGTCACCCTCGCCGACATCGACTACCACGACGGCCAACGCTACCCCGCCCTCGTCCGCGTCAAAGACACACCCGACTACCTCGACGACATCACCGCCCCGCTCACCAAACCACAGCAATAATGAAGCTGGGTGCCCCAGGTCTCGATTCTGAGACCTGGGTCTTAGCGCATCCTCATGTGCTGAAGCATCGCCATCAACCCATCCTCAGCCGAACCACCCGCATCCTTCCCCCACGTCCAATACAGCGCCGCGTACGTATACGTCTCCGGCTGGCCCGCAACCGTCCGCCCCGCCGCAAACAACAGATCAAACCCAGGTTTAAACTCATACGACCCACCCAGGTCAGCCATCGTCGCAAAGCGCGTGCTGCCCACCGCATCGCCCATCGCGCCATGCCCGAACAACTCCATCCCCAGCATCAGCTTCTTGCTGATCTGCCTCTGCACCAGCCACCCGGCAAACGGATAGGTCTTATACCCTTCCTGAGTCACCACCGCCGCGCCGCCACCACCGTAGCTCGTCCAGGGCCCCCAGCTCTTCTGAATCCATAGCGGCATCCGGTACCACGCCTTGCCGACGCCCAACCCCTTATCCGCATTCCCGCTCGGCAGCTCGACAAATGGAAAGATCCCCACCTCGGGCAGCCGCTTCGTCTCCTTCACCAGACGCAGCTTCACCCCCAGCTCCGTATCGCCAAATCCATGAGTCACCGGCCCGCTGTCAGGAGGAAAGCTCGTCACAAACGGCACCACCAGATGCAGTTGCACATTCGGCACCACACCATAGTTCACTTCATAGCTGGGGGCCCCAAGCGCCGTTCCGCCCGCAGTCGTACTGTCCGAAAGCTCAAACGCATACATCTCGAAGTGACGAAACGCCACCGGATCAGGATCGTCTGTCTGAAACGGCGGCCCCGCAAACGCCGTCGCGGCAGCCATCATCAGCAGCCCCGCACACAGGGCGTGCAGCCCCGGCCATCGCACCGAGAAACAAGTCGGCAACCACCCCATACTCAGCCCTCCGCCAGAGTCGATAGTTTATAGCTGTTTTCCTGGAGGTATAGCCCCGGTGATCTCCTCACCCCCAAGGCAGTCCCCACTTTTTGTTGTCATTCCCGCAGGGAATCTGCGTTTTGCTTCGGATCGCACCGAACTACAGATTTGGGGAAAGTGCGCCCAAGGTGGGTTCCACCGGCGCCCCAACCATACACAGCTTGCTTCCGCGCCTCTCATCATTTCCAATCGGGAGCCGGGGAAAACAACATGAAATCTGCGAGCCTAGCTCTCCTGCTTCTCTGCGCCATCGCCGCGCCGGCCCAAACAACATCAACTTCACAATGGCTCACGCACGACGGCGCCTACGACATCCCCAACTTCCACTTCAAAGACGGCGAGACTCTCCCCACGCTCCACCTGCACTACCTCACCCTCGGCTCGCCGCATCGCGATGCGCAGGGCCACGTCGATAACGCCGTCCTTCTGCTCCACGGCACCGGCGGCAGCGCCCATTCCCTGCTCGCGCCGCAGTTCTCGAACGTCCTCTTCGGCCCCGGCCAGCCGCTCGACATCACAAAATACTTCCTCATCCTCCCCGACGACATCGGCCACGGCCGGTCCAGCAAGCCCTCCGACGGCCTCCGCATGAGCTTCCCCCACTACGACTATGACGACATGGTCCGCGCGCAGCACATCATGCTCACCGAAGGCATGCACATCGACCACCTGCGCCTCATCTTCGGGACCTCCATGGGCTGCATGCAGTCCTTCGTCTGGGGCGAAACCTACCCCCGCTTCGCCGACGCGCTCATGCCCATGGCCTGCCTGCCCATCGAGATCGCCGGCCGCAACCGCATGTGGCGCTACATGGCAATGGAAGCCATCCGCCACGACCCCGCCTGGAACAACGGCAACTACACCACCGAACCCGAAGAAGGTCTCCGCGCAGCGAGCGACTTACTCATCATCGCCGGCAGCGTGCCTCTCCAGATGCAGAAAAACGATCCCACCCGCGCCCAGGCCGAAGCCTACATCGACAAAACCATCGCTGCCGACATCGCCCGCACCGACGCTGACGACTTCCTCTACTACTTCAACGCATCGCGCAACTACAACCCCGAGCCCAAACTCTCCACCATCACCGCGCCCGTCCTCTGGATCAACTCCGCCGACGACTTCATCAACCCGCCAGAACTCGGTATCGCCCAAGAGCTCGTCAAGCAGATGCCGCACGCCCGCTTCATCCTCATCCCCATCTCCGACGCCACCCGCGGCCACGGCACCCACACCCAGGCCGCCGTCTGGAAAAACGACATGATCGACTTCCTCCACCAGACCGAACCCAGATAAGTCGCGAAAGTCCTTGCATTTCCATTTCGCCGAGGTGGCCCCACTTTTTTGTGTCATTCCCGAAGGGAATCTGCGTTCACATCCTGCTCCCTTTTGTTTGTCATTCCCGAAGGGAATCTGCGTTTCGCATCGGTCTGCGCGGGCTACACCTATTTGGAAAATGTTCCAAGGTCCGGTCATCCCTCCTGGGCGGCTACTGCTCCGGCCCCGCGACATGGAAGTTCTGCGCATACACATCGCTCGCCAACCCCGCATTCCGCTCCCTGCTCGCCAGCGCATACGCATCCTTCCGCTCCATCGCGCCACCAATCGACACCAGATAGGGCGCGCGCCCATTCGGCGAAAACACCTCCGGCTTCAGCTCCGGATGCCGCGCCGCCAGCCGCTCCACCTTCGTCTGCGCCTGGTCCTCATGGTTATAGGTAAACGCAATCACGCGCCACTCCACATGCGTAGCGCCGCCGACTGGAGCAGAAGCAGCGGCAGGAACCGACGACGCTCGTGGAGCAGCACCGGCCCCAGCAACAGCCGCATCAGCCGACGGCTTTCGCTCATCGGCGTTCACCGCAACCGCAGGCGCGCTCGCCACCGGGGCGGATTCCTGCACAGCGACTGACTGTGGCTTAGCCGCGCTAGACTCCGCCGGTCTGCTATGAAACATGCGCCACGCAATCAGCGCCAGCACCAACACACTCAGCCCCAGCAGAATCTTCACGCCCATCCCCGGGCCGGAAGAAGGCTCATCCAGATCATCCACCGTCCTGCGCACCGGAGAAATCGCGGCAATCTCCGGCTCATCGTCCGCCTCCGCAACAGGAGCCACTTCAACCGCACCCTGCGCCGCAATCTCCGGCAAAGCCGCCGGGGCCAGCGCCGCCGCGATTTCGCGCAGTCCCCAACTCCCGCTCAACCCATTCCGCACAATCCCATCGAACGGCGCAGCCAGCGGCAGTTCGCCACGCGCCTCCTCCAGCGTCCGTCGCCCGGTCAGCGAGCGCAGCAGCACCGCAGCCAGATCATGCACGTCCCGCCGCTTCAGCGCGTGGCCTTCCGCGCCCTCGGGAGTCTCTCGAATGCAATCGCTCCGCAGCTTGATGACATCGCCCACAGCCAGCACATTGCCCGGAGCCACATGCTCATGCACAAACCCGGAGTCGTGCAGCGCCGCGAGCGCCGCCACAAGGCTCTCGGCCACCTCGCGCGTCTCGTCCACGCTCAACCGCCGCTCGGCAATAATCTCACCCAGGTTGCCGTCCGCCGGCTCCATCACCGCGTAGGCCAGCGGCGCGCCATCCATCTCCACCTTGCCGAACTTTTTCAGCTTCACCAGATTCGGATGGTCGAGCGCGGCAATCCCTCGCCACCGCGACAGAATCACGTCGTCGTCAAAGTGCGACTCGATCAGCCGGATCACTGTCGGCTTGCCCGACCCGTTCGGTGTCAGAAAAAACGCGCTTCGCCCCTCGGGCTCCAGCAGTTTTGTCAGAAGAAATGCGCCATCGATCGTTCTGCCTTCGTACTCTGTCCAAAGTTCCATAAGGTCCAGTCCTGGTCATGGATTCCAAGGAGAAAGCCGTCATCGGCGAGCAATGCAGTCCTGCAAAACTTCAGCGGCAGCACAAAGTCGAGCAGCACCCACCCCCACCATTATGCTTCATCGCCCAACGCGAAACCAGTTCTCCGTTGTCGGTTCTCAGTTGTCAGATGTGAGCCATCAACTGGAAGTTGTCATCCTTCGCCGAAGGCGGAGGATCTGCTTTCGCATTTCCATTCCGCAGCCTTTTGCATTTCCATTCCGCCCCCTGAGCGAAGCCGAAGAGGAAGGGATCTGCTTTCCCCTGCAACCGCCACCAAAGCCGGGTGCCCCATCTTCGCGGCGGCTTTATCGTCGCTAAGGTGGGGTTACACAAACCCTAACTCCCCGGAGTCATCACCATATACTGCTCCAGCTTGCCATCCGGCTCCTCGAACGTCGTCACCCGCAGTTGCCTCCCGGCAAAATCGGCGCGAAACGCGCGAAACGTCATCCCCCCGCGTTTCAACTCGGTCGTCTGTGTAAACCCGCTCGGCGCGCCCAGCGGCTTCAGGCTCGCCGCATAGTCCTCCACCGCCTCTGTCGTAAAGTACGCATCGCACAGCGCCGTCAACTGCGAGCGGTCGATCTTCCCCTCCTGCAATCCCACAAAGATCTTCAACGCCCGCGCCTCGGCCGCCTTCACCGCCGCCGGGTCTTCCTCGCTCGCCGTAGCCAGCACCAACGGAGCAATCCTCTGCGCCAGCGCCCCAGCCGCGCTCGAAGCATCTTCATTCGTCAACACCGTCACCGCAACCTTATCGTCGGGATACACAACGTTCTGTGCCACAAACCCCGACACCTCGCCCGAATGCGCCACAAACCTGTGGCCATTGCGCTCGCCCACATCCACGCCCAGCCCATAGCCCGAGCCCTTGCCGTTCTTCAGCTTTACCTCGCGGAACATCTCGTCATACGATGCCTTCGAGAGCAGCGAGCGATCCATCAAACTGATGTTCCACTTCGCCAGGTCGCGCGCCGGCATCGCCAGCTCGCCCGCCGCAAACATCCACCCCGCACCCTCCGCCGGAGCAGGCCGCAGCGGTCCCAGCGCGTGCCGATAGTATCCCGTCGGGTCCGACTCCGGCAGCCGGCTCGCATCCGAGTTCAACACGCCCGTCATCCCCAGCGGCCCGAAGATGCGCTCGTGCAACTGCTCCATCAGCGGCTTGCCGCCAACGATCTCCGCAATCCGCCCTGCAATCACGTAGTTCGTATTCGAGTACTGCCACTCGGTCCCCGGCTCAAAGTCCAGCGGCTTCTTTCCCCACACGTCCAGAATGTGCTCCGGAGTCGTCGTCACCATCATCGTGGTCATCACATAGTCCTCGGGCCAGAAGTCCTGATACCCCGAAGTCATCGACAACACCTCGCGGATCGTCACGTCTCCGGCCCGCGTCAATCCCGGCAGATACTTCCCCACCGGATCGTCGATCGAGAGCTTCCCATCCTGCTGCAGCATCAAGATCAACGTCGCGGTGAATTGCTTGCTGATCGATCCAATCGAGTACTGCATCTCCGGAGTAGCCGCCATTCGCGGAGAAAGCCGCGCCGCGCCATACGCCTTCACATAGGCAACCTTCCCATCACGCACCACCGCCACCGACGCACTCGGCACACCGGTCGAGCGCAGCACCTCCGCCGTAGCCTGATCAATCGCACCCGCCGTCGCAGCAGGCATCTGCGCCATGACAGCCGTTACGCCTAGAGCCAGCAGACAAGAAACGCCGACACACCAAGTCCTCATTCGATTGCACTCCCCTTCCCAGTTGTCATTCTTCCGCCGCAGGCCGGAGGACCCGCCTTTTGCATTTCCATTCCGTACCCTGAGCGAAGCCGAAGGGGGAGGAATCTGCTTCCCCAACCTGCCACGAACACACGAACCGCTTCTGGGTACGCCAAGCCTTCAGGCTTGGCCCTCTCGATCACAACAAACAATAAGGGGCTTCAGCCCCTGGGGTATGCTCCCATAACATGACCCGGCAATCCATCCAACCTCCGGGTGCCCCAACCACGCGCAGCTTCATCGAGCATGAGTCGATTGCACCAATCCGCACTCACTCCCCAACCACAGGCAGCTTCGCCGCCTCCCAGGCCACAATCCCGCCCGCCAGCTCCGCCACATGCTCCACCCCCGCGCGCGCCAGCAGACTCGCCGCAATCGACGACCGATACCCACCCGCGCAATGCACGGCAACCCTGCGGTCGCGCGGCACCTCCGCCATCCGTTCCTTCAACTGCGAGAGCGGCAGGTTCACGCTTCCCACAAGATGCTTCGCAGCCCACTCGCGCGGCGAACGCACATCCAGCACCACGGGCGAAGCAGAAGCCATCTCGTCGGCCAGCATCGGCGCGCTCATCTGCTCGGTCACGCGCAGCAGTTCCGGACGCCCCGCCAGCGCCACCATCCCATCCTTCAAATATCCCTTCACATTGTCGAAGCCAATCCGTCCCAGCCGCAGCGCCGCCTCCTGCTCGCGCCCCGGATCAGCGACAATCACAATCGCCCGCGCCGGATCGAGCACCGTCCCCGCCCACGTCGCATACTGCCCGCCCAGCCCCACATTGATGCTGCCCGCCACATGCCCCTTCGCATACTCCCCGCCCCCGCGCACATCGAGCACCTGCGCGCCCTCATCGCGCATCCGCAGAAACTCTTTCAACCCCATTGGCCGCAGAACATACTCCAGCGTCTTGTCCAGCGTCGGATGCTCGCGCGTATTCAGAATCGCATCGTAGGTAAAGTACTCCGGCGCATCCGGCTGGTCCGCCGTCACCAGCCGCACAAACTCCTCCTTCGACATCGGCTTCAGCGCATAGTTGAACCGCCTCTGCTCGCCCATCGTCGAGACCGTGTCCGACGAAATATTCTTCCCGCACAGCGACCCCGCCCCATGCGCCGGATACACCAGCGTCGCATCCGGCAGCGGCATCAGCTTCTCATGCAGCGAGTCGTACAGATGCCCACCCAGTTCCTCCGCCGTCCACCCCAGCGAAGCCCGCAGATCGGGCCGCCCCACGTCGCCAATGAACAGCGTGTCGCCTGTCAGCACAGCGTAGGGGTTGACACCGTCCTTCGCCAGATCGAACACCAGAATCGAGATCGACTCAATCGTGTGCCCCGGCGTCTCCATCACCTTGAGCCGCACCGCGCCCAGCTCCAGCACGTCGCCGTCCTTCATCGGGACAAAGCTGTACTCCGCCTCCGCCCGCGCACCCAACCGTATCTCCGCGCCCGCTCGGTCGCGCAACTCCAGATGCCCCGCCAGAAAGTCCGCATGAAAGTGCGTCAGAAACACATAGCGAATCGTCACACCCAGCCGCTCCGCATCCGCCATATACTGCTCCACATCACGCTGCGGATCGACCACCACGGCCGCACCGCTCGCCTCGTCGGCGATCAGGTACGAGGCATGAGCCAGACACCCAAGATAGTACTGCTTCAAAAACATGCAGCCGAGACTAGCACACCGTCCTTTTGCATTTCCATTCCGCACCCTTTTTGCATTTCCATTCCGCACCCCTTTTGCATTTCCATTCCGCAGCGAAGCGGAGGAATCTGCTTTTTCCTCAACTCGCCATCAACGCTCGGGTGCCCCATCCATCGCAGTTTCATCGCGATGGGTGGGAATGAACACTCTCCACCAGCCTGCTTCAGCATTTCCATTCCGCGGCGAAGCGGAGCAACCTACGACTTCGCCGCCCGCTCCAGCTCCGCCAGATCGATCTTCTTCATCCCCATCATCGCCTGCATCGCCTTTGGGTTCTTCACCAGCTCAGGCAGCCGCGCGGGCACAATCTGCCACGAGAGCCCAAACCTGTCCTTCAGCCATCCGCACTGGCTCTCCTTGCCACCATCAGCAGTCAACTTCGCCCAATACTCATCCACCTCAGCCTGCGAATCGCACCGCACCACAAACGACACCGACTCATTGAACTGGAACACCGGCCCACCGTTCAACGCAGTGAACCTCTGCCCATCCAGCTCAAACGCAATCGTCAACACGCGACCGCCTGGCCCCGGCACAGAATCCAACCGCCGCGAGTTCTTAAACACCGTCAGATAAAACTCCACCGCCTCTTCCGCGTTGTTGTCAAACCACAGAAACGGCGCAATCCGGGGAAAACTCTCCATCGCGCTCATCGACTCCTCCATGTACGGCTGTTCTCAGTACCACCGCATAAGACCACACCAAACTTGCAAAACGCAAGTAATGAGCACCGTTGGTCCTTTGTATTTCCATTCCCCAGCCCCTTTTGCATTTCCATTCCGCAGCGGAGCGAAGGAATCTGCTTTCCCTCAACTCACCATCAACGCTCGGGTGCCCCATCCATCGCAGTTTCATCGCGATGGGTGGGAACGCACAAATCCCACCCAGCCTCTACCCCGGGTGCCCCATCTTCGCGGCGGCATCATCGCCGCGAAGGTGGGGTCCTCCCACATCACGCCTCAGCAGTGACCACCGACTCCGCCACCGCATCGCGGTGCATCCTGCTCAACTGCCGCCACAGCAGCGCCAGCAGCACCGCGCCCGAGATCAGACTCGCCAGCCCATCCGTCATCAACAACCCGCGCACGCCGAAGTGCTTATACCCCTGCCCATCCAGCCAGGTCATATACACAATCGCCCCATTGGTCGCGGCGGCAAACAGTCCAAGCTGCGTACTCGCCACCGGGCTATGCTGTCCCACCAGTTGAAATCCCAGCGCATTGAACGCCGCGTAGACGACGCCCGCGATGCCGTTATAAACCAGCACACCAATCACAAACACTGTCGTCGTATGCGGAGTCAACGCCATCGCCAGCGCGCAGCAGCTCGCGCTCATGCCCGCCAGCAGATACATATGCCCGCGCGAGAGCCGGTTCGCCATGTAGCCGCCCACCAGCGAGCCCACCGACGTGCTGATCGCGCACCCCGCGCCCGCAATCCACACCACCGTACTCTCCGCCGTGTGAAAGTCTTTGCCCATGCCCGAAAACAGATTGATCGCCGCCACCGCGCCCGCCGGCACCAGAAACAGCGCAAACCCCGTCAGACACGCCTTCGTCTTCGAGGCGCTCCACGTCGCCTTCATCGCGTCCGTAAAAATCTGTTTGAAGCTGAACGACGACCGCACCGGCTCCGGAAACATCAGCGTCGGCACCGTGCCCAGCAGAATGCACACCCCCAGCCCTACGCCGAGCCAGTGCAAGCTCACATGCGGCGCCAGCGACATCACCGCCAGCGACCCCAGCGCCCCTCCGCCCAGGTTCGCCACATTCGTCCATCCGCTCACCGAGCCGCGCCGCGCATCCGGCGTAAATCCCGCCGTCCATCCTCCAGCCGCGCCCGAAAACATCACCATCGCCAGCTCCGCAATCAGCAGCAGCGCCGTCGCCGGTCCCATATGCGCGGGCGAAAGCACAAACAGCGCCGCGGCAATCGACACCGCCGCAATCAGCGCCATCAGCCAGCAATACGCCCGCCGCGTCAACCCCGTGTCCATCAGCGGCTGCAACAGAAATCCCCAGAACGTCGGCGACATCACCGTCGCGCTCACCCCTGCCACCTTGTCGAGCGGCACGCCCAGGTTGGTCAACAGAAACGGCAGCGCTGTAATCGTGAACCCAACCGTCAACCCAAACGGGAAGATCGCCAGCCCCACAATCCAAGAAGGCGGAAGCGGCCTCGTTATCCCATGCGATTCCACAGCCTGTGTCAAAAAAATCTCCCGCAAAGCGAACAACCAGACGGCACTATATCAGCCCAAAAGAGCACCCGTCGAACCCTCCTCTTTTGCATTTCCATTCCGCAGCTTTTTTGCATTTCCATTCCGCAGCTTTTTTGCATTTCCATTCCGCAGCGAAGCGGAGGAATCTGCTTCTGTCTTTGCTCTTCCTTCACTCAGCCAACAACCCGTGTACCCATCCACGCGCAGTTTCATTGCGCACAAGCAGGACAAGGCACAGGCGCACCCTCCAGCCCGGCAAACTTCTCCGGCCGGCAGCAAGCCCGCTCCAACCGCGCCAAATCCGCCTTCATCTGCTTGTCCTCGGCCAACGAAGCAAACACCGCATCCAGTATCGAAGCCGCCCTCCGATCAGTCGGACGTTCCAAACGATAATGCATCCACTTGCCGTCCCTCCGCGCGCCCACCAGCCCGGCTCGCCGCAGATACGCCAGATGCCGCGAGATCTTCGGCTGCCCCTCGCCAAGAATCTCGACAAAGTAGCAGACGCACACCTCGCACCCGCGCATCAGGTTCAGCAAACGCAGGCGCGTAGGATCAGCCAGCGATGCAAACATCAGCGCCAGATCAATTGGCTTTTGTGTCTTTCCCATAAAAATCAGTATATACGCCTTGACAAATATGTACACTCATCATACATTCGCTTTAGCAAATATGAAGGAGGCCGACATGGCCGCTGAACCCGCCGCCGCAAACACCCACTCCGCAGTGATCGAAAAGTATGGCGCCGCCGCCCGCAGCGTAGCCCTATCCGGCACGCAAGCCTGCTGCGACCCCTCGATCGGCTGCTGCGACCCCATCACCAGCAATCTTTACGACGCGGCCCAGCAGCGCTCGCTCCCCGAAAACGCCGTCCTCGCCTCGCTCGGCTGCGGCAACCCCACCGCACTCATCGACCTCCGCCCCGGCGAGACCGTCCTCGACCTCGGCTCCGGCGGCGGCATCGACGTGCTCCTCTCCGCCCGCCGCGTCGGCCCCACCGGCAAAGCCTACGGCCTCGACATGACCGCCGACATGCTCGCCCTCGCCCGCGAAAACCAGTGCCAGTCCGGCATCGCCAACGCCGAATTCCTTGAGGGCCAGATCGAAGCCATCCCCCTGCCCGCCAACTCCGTCGATGTCGTCATCTCCAACTGCGTCATCAACCTCTCGTCCGACAAAGACCGCGTCCTCCAGGAAGCCTTCCGCGTCCTCCGCCCCGGCGGACGCTTCGCCGTCTCCGATGTCGTCGTCCGTGGCAACGAAATCCCCGCCGCCATCCGCCAAAGCATGTTGCTCTGGGTAGGCTGCATCGCAGGCGCGCTCGAAGAGCAGGAGTACCGCGCCAAACTCCACGCCGCAGGCTTCGAGCAGATCGGCATCGAACCCACCCGCGTCTACAACATCGAAGACGCACGCCGGTTCCTCACCGCCTCCGGCGTCCCGGTAGACGAGATCGCCCCACAGGTCGAAGGCAAGTTCATCAGCGCCTTCATCCGCGCCACCAAACCGCAGCCGTCTTCCTGGTAAGACAGATTCCACGGCCAATACCGTGTGGATCGAAGGAGTGTCATCCTGAGCGAAGCCACTCACAGTCTCTTCGTGAGTGGCGAAGTCGAAGGACCTGCGGTTCCAGCCTCTACACCTGCCCGAGAATCTGCCCCTCACCGTCGCCAGAAGTGAAAAAGCGATAAAGCCAGCTCACCGTGAAAGAGAAGACACCGATGCCACCCCATTACAACGTCCTCTTCCTCTGCACCGGCAACTCCGCGCGCTCCATCATGGCCGAGGCTCTTCTGAACCACAAAGCGAAAGGCAGATTCACGGCCTATAGCGCCGGCAGTCATCCCCTGGGAGCAGTCCGCTCCGAAGCACTCCGTCAGCTTGAAGCCGCAGGCATTGCCGCCAAAGGCCTGCGCAGCAAGTCATGGGACGAGTTCGCCACGCCCGATGCTCCTGCCATGGACTTCGTATTCACCGTCTGCGACAACGCAGCCGGCGAAGCCTGTCCCCTCTGGCCGGGACATCCCATCACAGCTCATTGGGGAGTAGCCGACCCGGTCGCGGCAAAAGGAGACGCCGAAGCCATCGCCCGCGCATGGCACGATGCATTCTCTATCCTCGACCGGCGCATCAGCCTATTTCTCGCCCTGCCCTTGTCCACGCTCGAACATCTGCCTCTGCGAGAAGAACTTAAGAAACTCGGCAAACGATAGCTGGGTGCCCCATCTTCGCGACGGCCTCATCGTCGCTAAGATGGGGTTCTCTCTTGCCAGATTCCGTCAAACACTTGTCATTCTGAGCGAAGCGAAGAATCCCCGCATCTGTTTTCGCATTTCCATTCCGCAGCGAAGCGGAATCTGCTTTCCCCAACCAGCCACAAACCTTCGGGCCCCGTCTTCGCGACAGCTTCATCGTCGCTAAGGTGGGACAATCCTCGAAACTGCAAAAATCGCTATCATTTCCCTCCTGCATAGCAGACTGCGATCGCCCAAACGAATCATGCTGCCATTCCCGCCGGAGCGAAGACGCCCACCTTCGGAGAAATATCTGTACCCATAGGAAAGCGGCTCTATAATGGCGCAATGTTCCGGACCATCGAGGTACAGGCTCTAGCCCTCGCATGCATCATCTGCGGGACCTTTCCATTGGCCGCTCAACTCCCTCCCACCACAGCGCCGGCACGGCTACAGGACCTGGGAACGAAGGCCGTGCATGTCATTGTCTCGCAGGAGATTGTGAATCCCTACAGTCAAGACGACAAAACAAGCAAGTTTCTCCAGACAAATGGCAAATGGCAGGTCGATGCCGAGGCTCCGGCCGCCTGCACGAACACCGCTCAGCCATGTGTGCGCGTCATTTACCGCCTACCTGAGACCAGCGTTTCGTGCGAATGGGTCGTTCTCCTCTCCGGAGACAATAGCGAAGGCAGCATCATCGAGCAAAACAGCGATGCCACAAAATATTTCCTGCGGAGGCTCACAACCGATCAGGCCAGGGATATGGTGCTCAAAAGGAAGATGCCCGACTATCCGCCCATTGCCATCGCCGCGCATGTCATGGGAGACGTCACGTTAATCGTCGTCGTAGACAAAGATGGTAGGCCCGCAAATGCAGTTGTTCTCGTCGGCCCGGAGATGCTCCGTTTCGCTTCAACGAGTGCAATCAAGACCTGGAGATTCAAACCGCTCAAGATCGGCAACGATGACGTTCCATTTGAGACAACCGTCGAATTTGCATTCCGAACGACCGGCCCGCCATCCGCGAGTGTCACCAGCAAGCCATAGGGAACTCTGATTAAGTCGTGGCCTTGGGAGGACGTAACTTCAACGTCAAGCCCCATCCTGTGTAACCAACACATACCAAAGCGCATCCTCCTGGCGGTCGAGTTTTCGCCATCTGCTATACTTAAAACAGATGAGTCAGAGAGAAAAGTCCCCGTCCATCGGGGACTTTTTCCATGAACGCGCTTTGCTGTTCGTCTGCAGATAAGCGCCAAGGGCGCGACACATACCAGCCTGGGCCGAAGGCCCAGGTCGGGCGGCGTAAACACATCAAGGGCTGAAAAAGTCTGTGCGAGAATTCCATGAAGCGCAGCGTGAACAGCGCCAAAGGCGCGACATATACCAGCCTGGGCCGAAGGCCCAGGTCAGCACCACCAGCAAACTCAAGGGCTGAAAGCCCGACACATAGACCGGCATATAGCCAATAAACCTAACGTAATGAATATTTTACAGAAACCACCCCTTTGGAATCAGGACTTTGATCAGGTAGTCCAGACCTAAGTCCTTTGTTCGAAGGATTTTGCACAAAAAGCAGGGGGGAGGGGGTACCAGCAAAAACGATGCCCACCGAGCACAACAACACGATCGCCGTCGCCATGTCTGGCGGAGTAGACTCCTCCGCCGTGGCCGCGCTGCTCCGCGCCGAGGGACACGAGATCGTCGGCCTCACCCTCCAACTCTGGAACCAGCGCCGCCTCGCCGGACACGAGGGCATGCCCGAGAGTGTCCAGGGCCGCTGCTGCTCCATCGACGACGTCTACGACGCCCGACACGTCGCCGAAAAGCTCGGCATTCCCTACTACGTCGTCAACCAGCAGGAGCGATTCGAGGCCGACGTGGTGAAGCCGTTCGTCTCCGAGTATCTCGCCGGACGGACGCCCATCCCCTGCACCCTCTGCAACAACCACCTCAAGTTCGACCAGCTCCTCATCACCGCCCGGCAGATCGGCGCGGACCGCATCGCCACCGGCCACTACGCCCGCAACCGCTACGACGCCGAGCGCGGCCGCTGGATCCTCGCCCGGCCCGAAGACAAGTCGAAGGACCAGACCTACTTCCTCTTCGGCCTCACGCAGGAGCAGCTCTCCCGCACCCTCTTCCCGCTCGGCGAGATGCAGAAGCCCGTCGTCCGCTCGCTCGCCGCCGAAGCCGGCCTCGCCGTCGCCCAGAAGCCCGACTCGCAGGAGATCTGCTTCATCCCCGGCGGCGACTACAACCTCTTCCTCAAGGCCTATCTCGACGAGCAGGGCGAGGAGATGCCCGACACCTCCGGCGAGCTGGTCACGACGACCGGCGAAGTGATTGGCCACCACGAAGGCATCCAGAGCTTCACCGTCGGCCAGAGGAAGGGCCTCGGCCTCTCGACCCCGAACCCGCTCTACGTCCTCGCCATCCACCCGGACTCGCACCAGGTCACAGTCGGCCACGACGAGGCGCTGCTCTCACGCGACCTCTACGCCAACCGCCTCAACTGGATCTCGATCCCCGAGCTGACCAACCCGATCCGCGTGACCGCGAAGATCCGCCACCGCCACACCCCGGCCCCGGCCACCCTCACCCGCGTCGATGAAACCACCGTCCACGCCCACTTCGACGAGCCGCAGCGCGCCATCACGCCCGGCCAGTCCGCCGTCTTCTATCAGGAAGATGAAGTCGTCGGAGGCGGCTGGATCATCTGAGCGCTACCACCTGCTCGCAGGCTCCTGCTCCTCGGGAGCCGAGGGAGCCGAGGGGGCCTCCGGCGCGCTGCCGTTGCTCTTCTTGCGGCCCAGCAGGACGTCCAACCCGGCCTTGAGTCCGCTCATCATGCCGCTGAACTCCCGCGCCGGAATCCTGACAGCGTTCTGAAGCATCCTGCCCGCGTCGGAAGCGGTGTCCAGCACGGAGCTGACCATGCCGTCCACGCGCTCGACCTGCGCCCGCGTCTTCTGGTTCGCCTCGCCCATCGTCTGGTCCCACTCAGCGGCCTTGGCGCGAACCAGATGGCTGGTGTGCGCGAGGTTCTCGGTAATCACCTTCACCTTGGGCGAAGCGTCGCGCACCATCTCATGCGTGTTCGCAATCAGCGGCGTCACCTTCTCGCGCAGGTCTTCGACGATGCCCAGCACCTGCTTGCGCGCCTTCGCCGCCGTCACTGCCATGACGATCACCACAATCGCCTGCGTCACCATCGCCAGCGCCACCAGGCCCACGAAGATGATCAGCCATTTCACCCCGCCGGTCGAGTTCAAGTCTCCGGCCTGCATCCACATTCCAAGCAGCATGATTCCGGCCACGTTCATCGTCTTTCGCCTCGCAATCCGTATGCCCGACAATCATAAGGCCCGATCACGCACAACAATGACCGGGCCAATTCCAATTGAAACCGCAGCGTCAGGACTGAGTCTCGCTGGTCGTGTTCACGTAGGCTTCCTTGCCCGCGTCAATCGCCGCCGAGACCTTGCTCTGGTGCTCCTGCACCAGACCCTTGCCCTTTTCGACATACTGCGCCCACTGCGTGCGTCCGCGGTTGTAGTATTCCTTGCCGCGATCGGCGTAGTGTCCCATCTGCTCCTTGCCCTGGGAAGCCAGGTCGGCAGCGCGATCCTTGGCCTGCTGCGCCAGCACGGCGGCGCGGTCCTTCGCGTCGAGCGCGCTTGCTACCAGGTCCTCGCGCGTCTCCTTGCCGGCCTTCGGCGCATAGAGCACCCCAACCAGCGCGCCTATGCCCAGACCCGCCAGAAACCATCCCAATCCGCCTGCTCCGTTGTCTTTATCTGGCATGTACGTTCTCCTGTCTCATCTTCTGGTGCAAATCTCACTTCGTATGAATCTGATACAAATTCCACTTCGCCTTTATATCCCAAATTCCCTGTTCCGTGCCGAACCCTCGAGACACAATCCACCCATCCTCTTGAGGGGCAAAGATACCCATTCAGGTGGATGCGCAACGGCGGAATTAGGTTGCGCACCCGCGCTCGCCCGCACTCACTCCGAACAAGGGCATACGTCCAACGTGCAGCAAGGAAAAGTGTCCGCATCCGCAACAGGCAAATGCCCACCCACTTTACCCGGAAGTGCATCGGAGTGAACTAGAATCGTTGCACGGCCTGTCCGACAAGGCAAAGAGAGGTCTCATGTACACGTTCCGCATACTCCCCAGATCGTCCGCTTTTCTCGCCGCAACCGCTCTCGCTCTCGTACTGGGCACCTCAGGCTGCAAGAAGGCAGCACCCGCGCCGACCGACGACTCGATGACCGGCGCGCTGCACACGCGGCTGACCACGGACAGCGCCCTCAGCACCGAACCCATCCAGGCCACCGTCGAAAACGGCGTCGCCACGCTCAACGGCACCGTCAGCAACGAAGCTGCGCGCTCGCTGGCCGCCGCCGACGCCGCGCAGGTGAGCGGTATCAAAACCGTGGTCAACAACCTGACCGTCGCGCCCGCGGCCCCTGCGGTCGCAGCGGCTGCCCCTGCGCCGGAGCCGCCTCCTGCGCCTGCTCCGCGCGAGACGCGCAAACCTACTCCACATCGGGCTAAACCGGCCCCGGTCGTCCGTCAACGCCCCCAGCCAGTCCAGCAGGCCAACGTCGTTCCACCGCCTTCTCCCGGTGAAAACATGGCCGCCCCAGCGCCTGTAGAGCGCCCGGCCGCGCCTCCGGCACCCACCTTCCGTAATGTAACCATCCCCAGCGGAACCATCCTCCCCGTCCGCATCACTCAAAGCCTCAGCAGCGCCTCATCGCAGATTGGCGACAGCTTCTCCGGTGTGCTGACCAACGACATCCTCGTGGACGGCGTCACCGCCGTCGCGGCGGGCACGCCTGTCTCCGGTCGCGTCTCCGACGTGCAGGGCGCGGCGCACTACAAGGGCAGCTCCCTGCTGAGCATTCAGCTCACCGGCATCAGCCCGCGTGGGAACCGTCTCTCCGCCTCGTCTGCACCGTATACGGTGCAGGGCAAGGGGCGCGGCAAAAATACGGCTGAAAAAGTGGGAGGCGGAGCGGCGCTCGGGGCCATCCTCGGCGGCATCTTCGGCGGAGGCAAAGGCGCAGCCATCGGCGCGGCTGCGGGCGGCGGCGTTGGGGCGGGCGCGAACACTATCACCAAAGGCGAGGAGGTGCAGATTCCGTCCGAATCCATCGTACGGTTCCACCTGTCCGGCCCGGTCTCGCTTCGCGTTTCGACCGGCGGCGCACAAGGCGACGACAACGCCGCGCCATCGTCCACGCTTCAGCGGCGGTCCAGCACGCAGCCGCCACAGTAATGCCGTAAGCTGCATCTAAGTTTTTGTGCGTCGCGCAAATATACAACGCCTGTAAATATTGCAGGTGTAGACTTGGTTCTCTACCGGCCCGGCGGATCTTCTTCCAGGCCGGCCGCTTCACAACGTTCGAACGTGAGGTACTCCACCTTGACGAAGGCATCGCCCAACCAAGAGTCCCGTCCCGCAGGATTCCTCACCTTTACCCTGCACGCGCATCTTCCTTACGTCGTCAACCACGGCACCTGGCCGCATGGCATGGAGTGGCTGCACGAGGCGGCGGCGGAGACCTATCTGCCGCTGCTGCGGATGCTCAAAAATCTTGAGCGCGACCACATCCGCTTTAACTGCAATCTGAACCTCTCGCCCATTCTGCTTGAACAGCTCGCGCACCCGGTCTTCATCGAGGAGTTTCCCAACTACCTCGGGCGCAAGATCGTCGCCGCGCGCGAAGACGAGGCGTACTTCATTCAGGCAGGCGAGACGCACCTGGCCGAGACCGCGCGGTTCTGGTGCAGGTTCTTCTCGCAGGCGCTTGAGGACTTCGAGGGCTTCAACCGCGACCTCATCGGCGCGTTCCGCCACTTCAACGACACGGGCCTGATCGACATCATCACCTGCGGGGCCACGCACGGCTACATGCCCCTGCTGGGCACCGACGAGAGTATTCGCGCGCAGGTGCGCACCGCGGTCGAGACGCACATCCGCCACATCGGCCGGCATCCGCGCGGCATCTGGGCGCCGGAGTGCGGCTACCGCCCAGCCGGTTTCTGGCAGTATCCGGTCGCGTGCGCGGACGGCCAGACTCCTTCAGGCTTCGACCGCATCGGCGTCGAGCAGGCGCTCTCGGAGAGCGGCATCGAGTTCTTCTTCGTCGATACGCACCTGGTTGAAGAGTCCGTGCGCACGCCTTCGCCCTATGAACTGCTCAACGGCTCGGTGCCTGCCGATGCCGCGACCGAGCAGATGACCCACCGGCCGTACCGCAACCTCTATCAGCCTTATTACGTGGACGGCCCTTACGACAAGCGTTACGCCACGACGATCTTTCCGCGCGATCCGCGCACCGGCATCCAGGTGTGGTCGGGCGACGGCGGCTATCCAGGCGACGGCGTGTATCTTGACTTCCACAAGAAGCGCTGGCCCGGCGGGCACCGCTACTGGCGCGTCACCGGATCGAAGGTGGACATGGGCGACAAGCAGCCCTACTATCCGCAGCAGGCGGCCGAGCGCGTCAAGTCGCACGCCGCGCACTTCGTGCATCTGGTCTACGAGGCGCTCAAGTCCGGCTTCAACGATGAGATTCCGCCCATCCTCTGCTCTCCGTTCGACGCGGAGCTGTTTGGCCACTGGTGGTTCGAGGGGCCGCTGTGGCTGGAGGCCATCGCGCGCAATCTGCACGACTACCCGACTGGACTCGAAATGATCAGTTGCGCCGAATATCTGGATCGCTATCCGCGCGCCGGTTTCATCTCCATGCACGAAGGCTCGTGGGGAGCCGAGGGCACCAACCATGTGTGGATGAATCCGGAGACTTCGTGGACGTGGACCCATATTTATCCTGCCGAGCTTTTCACGCGCGAGCTTTCGACCGCGGGCCACTGGCGCGCCTCGGCACTGGGCAAGCGCATCGCGCAGCAGCTCTGCCGCGAGCTGCTGCTGCTTGAGTCCTCCGACTGGCAGTTCCTCATCACGACGGGCGCGGCGCGCGACTACGCCGAGATACGCTTCCTGACCCACAACGACCAGTTCAACGAGGTCAAGGCCATCTGGCAGACGTTCGAGACCACCGGCAGCATTACGCCCGAGCAGGAAAAACGCCTCACCGAGATCGAAGTCCGCGACGGCGTCTTCCCCGACATCGACCCCGGCCTGTGGGTAGCGGGGGCAAAACAGCCCCGCATCGAAGCCCAGCCGGCCACTCTACCGCAGGCTGCAGCCACCGCTTGAAAGGCGCAATGACCGAACCGAACCGCCGCCACTTCCTCTTCGGCAGCCTCGCTGCCGGAGCTGTCGCCACGCTCCCCGCAGCATCGCAAACCATAGCCGCGCAACCTCAGACGCAGACGCAGAACGACCGCGCCTACTGGCTCGGGCATGTGGAGCGCGTCTCCGAGCCGGTGCTGAAGGCACTCAACGAGCGCAAGCTCCGCGCCGCCATGCCCGTCGAAGCTGCGCCGGGCGAGCATGACTCGCGCGCCGTCGGCACGCATCTGGAGGCTCTGGGCAGGCTGCTCGCGGGTCTTGCGCCGTGGCTCGAACTTGACCCTTCGCCAGGAGAGACAGCGCAGGAGACGGCGCTCCGCAGCCGCTTCCGCGAGTACGCCGTTGCGGGCATCGTCTCGGCGCTCGATCCGGCCTCGCCCGATCACATGCCCTTCGGCGCGTCGTCGCAGACAGTGGTTGATTCTTCCTTCCTTGCGCTTGCAATTTTGCGCGCGCCGAATCAGCTTCTCGGCAAGCTCGACGCCACAAGCCGCCAGCGTCTCGCTGAAGCCCTCATCACTGAACGGCGCGTCCAGCCCGGCTTCAACAACTGGCTGCTATTCGCGGCCATGAACGAGGCGCTGCTCAAAGTACTGGGACGGTCGTGGGACAGGATGCGCGTCGATTATGCGCTCCGCTCGCTCCAAAGCTGGTACGTGGGCGACGGCGTTTACGGCGACGGCCCGCACTTTCACTGGGACTACTACGATAGCTTCGTCATGCATCCGTACCTGCTGCAACTGATGGACACCGTCGGCGACGAGTCCGCCGCGTGGACCGCGATGCGCGAGCCCATCCATCGCCATGCGCAACGGTATGCTGCCATTCAGGAGCGGCTCATCGCGCCGGACGGCTCCTACCCTGTCATCGGCCGTTCCATCTCGTACCGCTGTGGAGCGTTTCAACTGCTGGCCGATGCAGCGCGCCGCCGCATGCTGCCCGAAGCCGTCGCTGCGCCGCAGGTGCGCTCGGCCATCGCGGCAGTGATGCGCCGCACGCTCGAACCGGCGGGCACGTATGACGCTGCGGGCTGGCTCCAGATTGGCCTCGCGGGCCACCAGCCCGGACTGGGCGAAGGCTACATCTCCACGGGGAGTCTCTACCTGTGCAGCGCCGCGTGGCTGCCGCTTGGCCTGCCGCCGTCGGATGCGTTCTGGTCCGGAGCCGCCGAGCCGTGGACCTCGCAGAAGATATGGTCCGGCGAAAATGCGCACACCGATCACGCTCAGGATTCTTAACAACACCCTGCTGCGCGGACTAAACTTAAGGGAGTGGCTACAGCAACTCCAACCCAGCCTGCGCTTCGAGCCCTTCGCGTTACAAGGCCACTGGCACTCTGGCATCTGCTCTCGCTCGACGCACCAACGGTGGCTGCGCTGTGGACGTGGTTCATTGCGCGCGCCAGCCAGGTGCGGCTGCCCTCGGCTGCTACGGCGGCGATGGCCGTCGCTGTGTGGATGCTCTACGCCGCCGACCGCCTGCTCGACGCGCAATCCAGCCAGCAGGACACGCTTGAAGCGCGGCACATCTTTCATCATCGCCACCGCAGTGCGTTTCTCGCGAGCATCTTCGGAGCATCGATCACGCTTGCGCTCATGCTGCCACGGCTCGACACGCAATCCATCCACCTCTACCTCATTCTCGGCGGACTGGTCTTCGGCTACTTCATTCTGATTCACGCCGCTCGCAGCGCGCATCGGATGCCGAAGGAGATCGCCGTCGGCATCTGCTTTGCCGCCGCGACATTCATCCCCACGGTCGCGCGCCGACCGGACCTGCGGCTCTCGCTCGTTGCTCCCGCGCTGCTGTTTGCCGCACTGTGCAGCCTCAACTGCCTGTTCATCTATGCATGGGAGCATCCGGCGTTGCATCCCGCGCTTGATTCGAGCCATCCTCCTCACGCCGTCACGCGCCATGCCCTGCGCCATCTGCGGCCGATGACTGCGTTCCTCGTGCTCGCCGGCGCTGCGCTTGCAGTGCTGGACCCGCACGCGCCGTGGCCGATTCCGCTCGCCTCCGCCATCTCAGGGGCGCTGCTGCTCGTCCTCGATCGCTGCCGCAATTCGATTCAGCCGACCATGCTTCGCGCCGCGGCCGACTTCGTTCTGCTCTCTCCGCTCGCGCTCATCCCCTTCATCCGATGAAGCCGCCCAACTTCGACCGCATCGCGCGTCCGTATCGACGGCTCGAATACCTCACGCTCGGCAAGGCGCTTGAACGTTGCCGCCTCCACTTTCTGCCGCAGTTGCTCGACCGCCGCTGCGCGCTCATTCTGGGCGACGGAGACGGCCGCTTCACCGCCAGCCTGCTCGACCGAAACCGCACCATCGAAGCCGACGCGCTCGACCTCAGCGCGACGATGCTTGCTCTCCTCCGCCAACGCTCCGCCGCTGCTCCAAACGCCTCGGCCCGCCTGCGCACACATCATGCCAACGCGCTCGACTTCGTCTTTGAGCAGCTTCCCGTGCAACCTTACGATCTCGTCGTCACCCACTTCTTCCTCGACTGCCTCACGCAGCCCGAACTCGACGGCCTCATCGCCCGCATCGTGCCGGTGCTCGCGCCCGGAGCCATTTGGCTGGTCTCCGACTTTCGCATCCCTTCAGGCGCCATGCGCCTGCCCGCGCAGGTCTACATCCGCAACCTTTACTTCGCCTTCCGCGTGCTGACCGGCCTCCGCACAACGCATCTGCCCGACTATTCCACGCCACTGCGCAATCTGGGCTTTACGCGCGCAGACCATCACCACTCGCTGACCGGGTTGCTCACCACGGAGATGTGGCAGCGAAACAGCCCTCCCGGCGCATCCCGCATCGGATAACATAAGAGACCCATCGCGCACCCGAGGCACGACATGCCCCAGCCGGAGAACAACACCGCCCCTGAACCGGAAACGCACTCCAAGCCGGACACCCACCCCGCGCCCATACCCGACCCCGAACCGGCCAGCCCCTCGCTCGACGAGCCCGACCCGGCCGTCTTCCACCACACACCGGTGCGGCCAAAGGACTAGGGCATAGGGCTTAGGGCTTAGGGCTCATCACTAGACATATCCAGAAAGCGAGACATTTTGCGATAGCAGTGACGAAGTCGCTCCTGATTGCGCTAAACACTACGGCGAGTCCCTATTCCCTAAGCCCTAAGCCCTATGCCCTGTTCTAAAATTGAGAGGTCTATGAATCTCTTCCTGCTTCGGCACGCCAGCGCAGGCACTCGCCGCTCCAATCCACTGCTGGACGTCAAACGTCCGCTCGACAAGGAAGGCAAGAAGCATTGCCAGCAACTGGCGCAACTGCTCAATGCGCTTGACGTGCAGTTCGACCTTGTCGTCTCCAGCCCGCTCAAACGATGCCTCCAGACGGCCTCGCTGGTGGGCACCGAGACCGGCTACGAGTCCAAGATCCTCCGCTCGAACGCGCTGGCCCCCGAGGCCACCCTGGCCGACTTTCAAAAGCTCCTGCACGACTACTCCGGGAGCGAGAACCTGCTGCTGGTCGGGCATAACCCGAACATCACTGCGTTTCTCGGATCCCTCATCTCCTCGAACGGCGCCGCTCCGCGCATCCGTCTGCGCAAAGGCACGCTGGCGCGGCTCTCGCTCAGCCGCGGGCCTGCGGTGTTGCAGGCGCTGCTCGACCCACGCACGGTCCGGGCTGCCTACGCGACCTCGACCAAGAGTTCGCGGCGAAAGACCTCGCGGAAGTAAGCAGCTTCTTTCTTCAGCGACCACGCCTCCAGCTCCGCTCCACCGCGCCCCGGCACCAGTTCCAGCACCACGCGCTTGGGATAAACCTGCGCCCGCACCTTGACCACGGCGCTGGCGCGGTCCTGATTGAGCGCGGCCGCCAGCCGCAGCAGCACCACCGACCGCACGACGTGCGTGTGCTCTTCCAGCGGGACCGAACGCATCAGCCGGTCCATCGCATCGGGCCGCGTCTTGCCCAGATAGCGCGCAATCGCGCTGACCACCAGGCGCTGCTCCGGCGAAAAGCCGAATATCTCCGAGTTGGCGATGATGTACTGCGTGTGCCGGTAGTGTCCCTGGTGGTTCATGAACTTGCCGGCCTCCTGCATCATTGCAGCAGACTCCAGCCACAGCCTGTACTCGGCGGGCAGCTCATGCACGCGGCCGAGCGCGTCGAACAATTCGACCACGTGCTGGCGGACAGGCTCCACACGGCGCTGCTCGATGCCATAGCGCGCGCAAAGCTCCAGCACACCCGACCAGCGCTCGCTCTCCATCTTCTGATGCACTGAAGTCCTCAGGTCAGCCTCGGCCAGCATCTGTGCCAGCATTCCGTCTCTGAGGCCCAGCGGCGAGTACCGGAATCCCTTCAGTCCCAGCCGCTCCAGCAGGTCGGCGTACACCAGCGCGCCGCCGACGATGATCTCCGAACGCTTCGGGCCAACTCCGGGAATCGCAGCGCGCTCTGCGTTCGTCATCTTCGCCATCCCCTCAGCCAGCCTGCGCACGTCGGGAGCCTCCGCCGTCATCACGCCCACGCGCTCCACGCGCTTCTTCGCCAGCGACTTCTTCCCCTTCGCCGCAACGCGGGCGTGACCGCTTGCCTCCGCCAGTGCAGCCGCTGTTCCAGAAGTGGCAATCACCAGCCCGACGCGCGGAGTCCCCAGCTTCCGCTCCGCCTTGCGCAGTTCGCGGTCGATGTACTGCTTCAGCCGCGCAATGTCTTCTTTTGCCGGAGGATCGCCGCGCACGAATTCCTCTTGCAGGCGTACCGCGCCCAGCGACAAGCTCACCATCGCCTTGATGCGTCCGCCATCGGAGACCGTCACCTCGCAGCTTCCGCCGCCAAGGTCGATCAACAGACACCGCCCGCGTGCGCCCACCTCGTGCGTCACCACGCCAAGGTGGATCAGCCGGCCCTCCTCCAGCCCGGAGATGACTTCGACGTTCCAGCCTGTCGCCGAGCGCACCCACTCGGTGAAGGCATCGGCGTTGCGGGCGTCGCGCATGGCGCTGGTCGCCACCACGCGCACCTTGTCGGCGACGTGCGCCTGCACCGCTTTATGAAAGCGCCTGAGCGCCCGGATGGTCGCCGCCATCGCCTCGGGCGAGATCGAGCCGGTCTGGAAGACGCTCTCGCCCAGCCGCGTCACCTCGCGGTCCTCGTAGAGCGTTTTGAGCCGATGCAGTTGCACCGAGGCGATCTTCAGCCGGCATGAATTCGAACCGATGTCCACTGCCGCGAACGTTGGCATCCCAGGCGTCCCCTCACAGGAAAAGTCCCACACAAGCAAGATACATCCCGACACGCCGCACCCCGACAGGTTGCATCTGCATCTAACTGCTGCTGCGCCTGCCGACTCTCTCAGTCCGGCCTGAACGCGCCAAAACACCCCGGAGCCGTTATCCTTAAGCTATCGCCGACCTCATGACCAACTCCACCCTCTCCAAATCGCTGGACCAGGCAGAAGCCGAAGCCAGAGCCATCCGCGCTCCACGCCGCTCAACCGCGCTCGCCATCCTCACCGGCCTCTGGCTCATCATCTTCTTCAGCGCGCTGTTCAGCCCGCCACTGCTCGACGACGCCGACGCCACCCACGCCAACGCTGCCCGCTACATGCTCCAGACCGGCGACATGGTTACGCTGCACGTCAACGGCGTTCGCTATCTGGAAAAGGCGCCGCTGCCTTACTGGCTCGTCGCCGCCGGCTTCCGCATCTTCGGGTTCAATACCTTCGCCGCTCACCTGCCGCAGGCCATCGGGGTCCTGCTGCTCGCCTTGCTCGGCTTCCGCTGGGCCAGCCGCGCCTTCGACGACCGCACTGCCTTTTACACCGGCCTCGGCATTCTCACATCGGCCGGGGTCTTTCTCTTCACCCGCGTTTTTATTCCCGAGGTGCTGCTGACCCTGTTCCTCTGCGGCGCGCTCTACTGCCTGCTGCGCGCACTGGAGGTCGAGCCCGGGCGTAGCGCAAAGTACGCCTACCTGATGTGGGCGCTGCTCGCGCTTGCCGTGCTCACGAAAGGTCTGGTCGCGCTCGTCTTCTTCGGCGGCGCGGGTCTCATCTACCTCTCGCTCACCGGCGGACACAGTCGCTGGGGCGCGCTCAAGCCCTTCACCGGCACGCTGTTGTTCCTCGCCATTGCCGCGCCGTGGCACATCCTCGCCGGGCTGCGCAACACCGGCGGCATGAACGGCCACGGCTTCTTCTGGTTCTACTTCGTCAACGAACACTTCCTGCGCTTCCTCGGCAAACGATACCCGAAGGACTACAACAAGCTCCCCGGCTACCTCTTCTGGTCGCTGCACATCGTCTGGCTCTTTCCCTGGAGCCTCTTTATTCCGGCTGCCGTCGTGGTCGCGGTGAAGCGGTGGAAGTCGCGCGCCGCAACGCTCCGTGACAGCCTGCACGCGCTGAACTTCAAACAGCAGACCACGCTTCTGCTCGCGCTCTACTCCGCGCTGGTGCTCGTCTTCTTTTCCATCTCGACCAATCAGGAGTACTACACCTTCCCGGCTTATCTTTCGCTGCTCATCCTGATCGCCGCCGCCATGACGCGCGCCGAAAACAGCTACGATGCGGAGAAGTCCAGCCACCGCTGGATCACCTTCGCGCACGCCGCCTTCACCATCATCGGCATCGGCGTCTCGCTTACGCTGGCCTATGGACTCTGGCGCTCGCGGCATCTGCCCTTCGTGCCCGACATCGGCGATCTGCTCGCGCACCGCGACGTGGGCGACTACACGCTCTCCATGTCGCACCTCTTCGACCTGACCGACGCCAGCTTCGCTGCCCTGCGTCTGCCTGCTGCGCTCGCTGCGATCACCTTTGCCATCGGCCCGGCCATTGCGTGGCTGCTGCGCGCGCGACGCCGGCATCTGGCTGCGACGGCGGCCATCGCGCTCACCAGCACGGTCTTCCTCGTCGCCGCGCACATCGCGTTCGTGCGCTTCGGCACCATGATGTCTTCGGAAAATTTTGCCGCGAAGATTCAGCAACTCGAAGCTGCACACGCCATCTCGCCCGACAGCGAGATCATGATGTACGGCGACCAGGCCTACGGCTCATCGATCCCGTTCTATCTCGGCAAGATTGTCTACCTGGTCGAAGGCCGCTCGACATCGATGCTCTTCGGCTCGACCTTCCCCGATGCGCCGCACATCTTTCTCACCAACCGCGACCTGATTGACACCTGGGGACACGGCCCGCGCAAGGTCCTCTTCGTGCCGCTTGAAAAGCGCGACACGGTGGACCAACTGCTCGGCAACGATAAGGTCCTGCTGCTCGACAACTCCGGCAAGGCGCTCTACACCGACCGGCCGCTGGACCCCTGATCTACCCTGCAAGCAGCCGGCACCATCACTGCGGATTGGGGTTCGGGGGCGACGTGGTTCCCGTCGAACCGCTTCCGGTTCCATTCGTTGTGGGCGAGGTTGGATTGCCGAACCCCATGCTGTTTCCAAACGGGGACGAGGAGCCAGGACCGGAACTTGAACCGGATCCGGAACTGGAGCCGAAACCCGTCGCTCCACCACCCATCATTGCCGCCTTGGCCTTCAACTGCTCGATGCGCGGGTCGTAGATGAACTCCCACGTGTTGTAGGTCGTCTGTTCGTTCAGCGTAATAATCGAGTCGCCATCCTTCGCCAGCCCGACCCCGATGAACGGCCCGCTGTTGCCCGTGAAGTTCGAGGCCGAGATGCTTTGCATGCCGCCCGAAGAGGAAGAGGCGCCGGTCTCTCCGCCTGCCGTGTTGCTGCTCGAAGATGAACTCGTTCCCACGCCCGATGGTCCCAGCCCCGATGTAGGCGAAGACGTCCCACCCAGCGCAGAGCCGATCGATCCCGAGTTCCCAAATGCAGACCCCGGCGATGAACTCCCCGGAGCCGTTCCGGACGATCCGAACGACGACGCCATCCCCGCCGCCGATCCTAGTCCAGACGTCGGCAAACCTGCCAGCGGCTTGCCGAAGAATCCTTTCACCGTGGTTTTGTTTTCGCCTACTTTGATGATGCGCCAGTCCGCCTTGCCGGTCATCGGGTCCACATAGTCCTGGCGCAGGAAGCGAATCATGTTCGACTTGTCCAACTGCTCCATCGATCCCGGATAGTGGCCGAATTTCCTGTAGTACAACTGAATCGCACGGACGTACTGATTGCCGCGATGCACCGTCTCGACCTCGCGCTCGCGGCGCAGCTCGCGCGCCATCTTCGGGGCCGCCACGCTCAGAGTCAGCAGGATGATGAAGATGGCAACGATCAGCCCCAGCAGCAGAAATCCCTGCTCCTGCTCACGGCCTTGCACGTCGTCCTTCATCGCATCCTCAATGCCCAATCAAGGGCAGCGTCTGCTTGTTGTTGTCGGTCAGGTCCTCGACCACAATCGAGTTGGCTTTGATCGAGTCCACCTTGTATCTCCGCTTCACGATGTCGCCCTCTGAGGCCAGAAACACGTCCTCGCCGTTCAGAAGGAACGCGCGCGTGCGCCCGTCCTGCGAGGTCTCCGTCCCGAAAAACTTCAGGTCGATGGGCGGCGGAGGCGGAGGTCCGGGCGGAGGCGTATACGCCGGCACGACCGGCCCCTTCGGGCGCGCCGGAGCAATCGGCTTCGGGATGTCCACCGGCGCGGCAGTCGCCGAAAAGATATTGCGCCCGCTGCCGGAGTACACCAGCGATTCCGTCACCAGCATCGGCCCCATGTGGAGCGTCGGATCGAGCGAGGCGGCAGTCGTGCCTACACTTTTTGCTGCTGCCCCTGTCGTGGTTCCAGTGTGAGTTGTAATCACAACAGGCGGCGGCGCAGGCGTGCTGTCGTCGCGCAGATCGTAATAAAGGACGCCGGCCATCAGCACCGCAAACCCTGCAATGACGGCTGCCTTCTTCTGCATGTCGGGAGTGAACTTCATCGTCCGCCTCCCGTCGCGTTCGCGCTTGCAGGCGACACGCTCTTCTCCGTACCCTCTGCGCCCACCGGTGGCCTGAGATACGTCGTCAGCCGCAGCCGCAACCCGACCGTTCCGCTCTGCTGCCCGGTCAGCGAGACACCATCAATCAGGAAGAACATCCGGTCGCGTTCAAGCGAATTGATGAACAGCACCAGCGGCCTGTAGTCACCGTTGAGGCTCGCGTCCATCCTGACTTCGGTCAGCGCACCCGCCGATCCAGCCATCACCGGAGCATAGGTATAGCCCACGCGCGTCAGCTTCACGTTCTGCTTCTTCGCCAGCGCGCCCAGCTCGCCCGCCACCTCGGAGGTCGCAAACGGCAGCCGCTGCTTGTAGAACTTGTCAGCATTCACCGTCGTCGCCGTCAGCTTTTCGTCCAGGCCTTCGAGCGGCTTCTTTGCAATCTCAGCCGTCTTCATGGCCACGTTCTGGCGTTCGATGGCGTTCGCGTTCCGGCTGCTCGCCGCGCTCCACGCGAAGACGATATGCACCAGCAGATACAGATTCACCAGCGCCAGCACCGCTACTCCGGCAACGTGCAGGTTCAGCAGATTCATCCACCCGCGCATCGACTCGGCTGCCTGCCGGGTCTCGGGACGCTTCGTTGCGACGGTCATCGCGCCCCTCCACTCTTCTTGACAGCTTTCGCGCTCGCCGCGGTCTTCTCCGGCAGCGGGTTGTAGTCGCTCATAATCTCAAACACCACGCCGCCCGGAGCAACCATCGGGCCGCCCTGGCCGGCCGAAGGCGTCAGCGCCGTCTCTCCGCTCAGGCGAGGCGAAAGAAACCGTTGCGAGGTCTCCAGGTTCCGCACCAGTTGCACCGCGCGGTCGCGCTCGCCGCTCACCCGCAGGCGAATGTTGACGTCGCCTTCCTTCGTAATCACCGGGTCGATGCTCGTCACCTGCACGCCTGCGGGAAGCACCCGTTCGAGGTCCATCATCACGGCGGTCCAGCTAAAGCTCTTCTCGGCAAACAGGTGGTTCAGAAAGCGCGACCGGTCGAGCACCGCCATGTTCGCGGGCTGCCGCATCCGCGTCTCGTTCGTCTGACGCTCGTGCTCGAACTGCGTCGTCTTTGCCTTGAGCGCATTCATCTGCGACTCGGCCACGCCAGCCTTCGCATTCAAGGCGCGGAGGGCGAATCCCAGCCCCACGGCCAGCGCCGCGAGCAGCACCATCGCCAGCCGCAGGCGCGCATACAGGGGCCGCAGTTCGACAAAGGGCCGGGTTGCGAGATTGACCGAGATCTTCATCAGTTTCTAAGTGCCCCCCGAACACCGGCCAGCCAGCCGCGCGGCACCGCCGCCGTCGCCGCCGAAGCCTGCAACACGCTCGCATCCACCATCTCCCGCACGCGCAGGCCCCGGAATCCGCGCTCTTCCATCATGGCTGCCAGCGCGTCTGCGCCCAGCGTGCCCGCCGAGAGCACCGTCTCAGGCGCGACGCGCAGCGTGTCTTCAAAGTAGGCCGCAGCCACGCTCACCGCCTGCACGGCCTCGTCCGCTGAGCGGCCCTCGGCAGCCTCGCGCTCGACCTCCGCGCGCACCGTGGAACTTTGCATGGCCGCCTCGGCTTCGAGCGGGTCGTAAACGCCAGGCGCAGGGACAGGCACAGGCGCACGACTCTCAACGCCGGCCTCGCCGCCCATCTCCACCGAGCGATGCAGCAGCAGAATACCCGCCTGCACAATCGCCGTCGTCACCGATCCCTGTCCGGCGTTGACCACCAGCACCGGCGCATCCGATTCATCCAGTCCCGCAAGCGCGGCCAGCGTGCTGGGCAATACCGCGCCGGGCATGTACCCAGCCGCCGTCACGACTGCTTCGTACTCCGCCAGAACGTCCTTCGGCATCGCCACCGCGACCACGCGCACAGCGTCCTTTGCAGAGGACATCACCTGATAGCTCACCGCCGCCTCATCCGCGTCGAATGGCAACAGCTTCTTCAGCCGGAACCGCACCACCGGCAGCGTCTCCGCCTCCTTCGAGGGCAGCGTGTCGAAGTCCAGCAGCAGCACACGCGCCGCGGCATCGGGCACTACCAGCGTCACATAGCGCGAGCGTTCCAGCCCGCGCCCCGCTACGCCTTCAAGCGCCGAGCGCACGGCGGCGACCACGCCGGAGCGGTCCACTATATTGCCGGCCTTCAACCCGGGCACAAGGGCGCCCTCGGCAAGTCCGCCATGCCCGACGGCCGTCAGCAGAGCAGCCGCGTCTTCCGCGCGCGCGGCCACCACACCTTCGGCCCGGACCTCGACCGCCAGCCGCGGCCGCGTTCCCAATGCTTTCGGCAAAAATTCCATTCGTCCTAGACTACCTTGAAGACTAACCTGTACAGCAGTTTTCCGATCCCTGTTCCCGGGCCCAATTCTCTGCCTTACCGCCCCGCCTCGATAAACGTGACTTTATTGATCTCCTTGAGCGTCGTAATGCCGGCACGCACACGGTCCAGCGCAGAGTCGCGCAGGAACGCCATGCCCTTGTCCCGCGCCTTCTTGCGAATCTCGCTTCCGGGCTTCTTCGCCAGCAGCATCTCGCGGATCTCGTCGTCCAGCTCCAGCAGCTCGTGGATGGCCGAGCGCCCGCGATACCCCGTCCCTGCGCACTCGATGCAGCCCGCTCCTTCGCGGAAGTTGAAGTTGCGCCACTCCTCCGGCTCGAGCCCGCTGGCCAGCAGCTCCGCGTCGCTATAGCGCACCTCGCGCACGCAGAACTCGCACACCTGCCTGACCAGCCGCTGCGCCAGAATGCAGTTCAGCGCCGAGACGAAGTTGTACGGCTCGACCCCCATGTTCAAAAAACGCCCCAGCACATCGACCACATTGTTCGCGTGGACCGTCGTGAACACCAGGTGCCCGGTCAGCGCAGAGTTGATGGCAATCTGCGCCGTCTCCGCGTCGCGGATCTCGCCCACCAGAATCTTGTCCGGGTCGTGGCGCAGAATCGAGCGCAACCCGCGCGCAAACGTCAGCCCCTTCTTCTCGTTCACCGGAATCTGCGTGATGCCGCGGATCTGATACTCGACCGGGTCTTCAATCGTGATGATCTTGTCTTCTTCACTCTTGATCTCATTGAGCGCGGCATACAAAGTCGTCGTCTTACCGGAACCAGTCGGCCCCGTCACCAGCACCATGCCGTAGGGCTCTTTGATGTAGCGGCGGAATCGCTCCAGATCGCGGTCCGCAAAGCCCACCACATCGAGCGACAGCTTCTTGAACTTCTCCGACATCGACTCCTTATCGAGCACGCGCAGCACGGCATTTTCGCCATGCACCGTCGGCATAATCGAGACGCGGAAGTCAATGAGCCTGCCCTTGTAGCGCACGCGGAAGCGTCCGTCCTGCGGCACGCGACGCTCGGCAATGTCGAGCTCCGACATGACTTTAATACGCGAAAGAATCGTCTGATGGTGCTCGCGCGCAATGGGCGCCATCGCCTGCTGCAGCACACCGTCGATGCGGTACTTCACCAGCAGCGAGTCGTCGAAGGTTTCGAGGTGAATGTCGGAGGCGCGCCGTTCGAGCGCGGTAAAGATCGTCGTATCCACCAGCCGGATGATGGGCGAGATGTCGTCCTCGCTCGTCAGCCGTTCGATGGAGATGTTCTCGTCGCCCAGATCTTCGCTCGAAAGCACGTCGAACGCCAGACCCTCGCTGGCCTCGTCGAGCACGCGCTGCGACTGTTCGGTCTTCTTCAGCAACTCAGTAATCTGCGAGAGGGTAGCGACGCGCGTCACCAGCCGCTGCCCCAGCAGGCCCGAAATCTCGTCAAGCATCATCAGCTTTGACGGGTCCGAGACCGCAATCGCCAGCCGCCCGTTCTCCTGCTCCAGCGGCACGAAGTTGTAGCGGAACATCATGTCCACCGGCACGCTCTTGAACAGCTCGTGCGAGATCTTGAAGTTCTTCAGGTCAACAAACTCCGCATGATAGCGCCGCGCCAGGGTCTGCGCGCGCTCCACCTCATCGATTCCGGGTTCGTTGACCGGTATTGCCAGCGGCGCCATTGCCATATCCGTAAGACTCCCTTCCCACCCAACCGTCACTGCTACTTTCCGGTCACTCCCAGCGTGCCTGGTCCTCAAAAACCGGCGGACCGGCCATGCACGGCACTCCCCGATAACGCTTCAGGGCAACCTGAACCCTTGTTCCGGCAACCAATCCGGTGTGTCCCGGGCCAACCGCTGCTTCAGGCCGGCCAAGCCTATTATTCAGGAAGCACCGCACCGAAAGCTATTCCCTTCCACCTCCCGGATACCAGTTCATCTACACCCTTTGGAGGACATCCCGCATGAGTTCCTCGCCCAGCCCCCTCGCCGCCATCGTCCACAAGTCCCTCGGGTGGTCCATCGCCTTGAGCATCCTGCTCATCCTCTTCGGCCTGATCGCCATTGCCGCGCCCGGCGTCAGCGGGGTCGGCGTCACCATCTTCGTCGGCTGGCTGCTCATCATCAGCGGCGTCTTCCACCTGATCTTTGCCTGGAAGGTCCACACCACCGGCAGAAAGGTCTGGGAGATTCTGCTCGGCATCGTCTACCTCGTTGTCGGCATTGATCTCGCGCTCCACCCGCTCTCCGGGCTGCTGACCCTCACCCTCGCGCTCGCCATCTATCTGCTGTTTGAATCGGCGTTCGAGTTCATCCTGGCCATCCGCCTGCACCCCGCGCCCGGCTGGGGCTGGACGCTCTTCGACGGCATCATCACCCTCCTGCTCGCCTTCATGGTCTGGCGCACCTGGCCGGTCAGCAGCGTCTGGGCTATCGGCACACTGGTCGGCATCAGCATGGTCTTCAGCGGCTTCTCCCGCCTGATGCTCTCCGTCGCGGCCCGCCGCATGCTCAAGGCTGTTGCTTAATTGCGCCGGCAACCAGCCTTCTGCTGTCTCATCGAGCCATCTACCAGATCGTAGGCACTTCCTTCGATGCGCGTATCTTGTCGTCCCGCGTAACCAGGTGCAGCCCCTCGACCAGAGCGGTTGCCCCGATGATCCGGTCCGTCGGGTCTTTCGGATACCCGTTGCCGAGTTCCATCGACCGGGCCGCAATCTTCGCATTCAACGGGTACACAATAAAGTTCAACTCAACATCCCGGAGAAAGGTCTCCAGCGGCACTGCCGATGAGATCCTGCCCCGCGACAGCAGCATCGACAACTCCCATAGCGTAATGGCTGCAATCCCCAACCCACTCTCACTGCTCCGTGCATCCGTGATCGCGGCATGGGCCCGCTTCGAGATCAATCCCGGATCGCCAGCCAACCAGACAACGATATGCGTATCGACCAGGATCACTTCAACGCATCCCAATCTTCAAGAGGCACTACCGGAGAAACTACATCACCGAGAATCTTCACCTTGCCCCTCATAAATCCGAAGATCGGGTCTTTCCCTTCGACGATCGGCACCAGTTTGGCCACGGGTTTGCCGTTCTTGGTGATGACGACGCTCTGCCTTTTCTTCTGCACCTCGTCCATCACCGCGAGACACGTCGCTTTGAATGTCCCGGCCGCTATCGTCTTCATCTCTCACCTCACGACTATGGTCATCATACCATGGTCATATCGCGGGAGAGCCCGCTACTGCCCGACCCCGCCCGCGCCCAGGCTGAAGATCGGCAGGTACAGCGCAATCAGGATCGTCACCACCACGATGCCCATGATGATCAGGATCGCGGGCTCAATCAAACTCATCGCCGCCGTCAGGCTGGTCTGCACGTCTTCCTCGAAGAACTCCGCGACCGAGTTCAGCATTCCCGGCAGCGCGCCGGTGGACTCGCCCACCTCGATCATCTCCGTCGCCAGGTCAGGAAAGACTTTCGTCTTCTCCAGACTGGCGGAAAGCCCCTTGCCTTCGCGCACCGTCTCGACACTCTTGAAGACGGCATTGCCGATCTGACGCGAGTCGATGGAGCGCGCCGCCGTCTCCAGCGACGGCACCAGCGGCAGCCCGCCCGAGAGCAGCGTCGAGAGCGTCCGCGAGAACAGCCCTACCTGGTACTTCAGCCACACGGGGCCAAATATAGGCAGCGAGATCCGCACCTTGTCCAGCGCCGAGGCACCGGCATCCGTCTTCGCCCAGCGATAAATCAGAAACCCCGCCGCGCCCACGACCACGGCGGCGTAGATCCCATAATGCTGCGCGTCTTTGCCCAGCGACAACAGAAACAGCGTCAGCGAAGGCAGCTTCGTGCCCAGTTGCTCGTACAACTGCGCAAAGCGCGGCACGACAAACGTGATCAGGAAGATGAACAGCGCAATCACCATGATGACCAGCAGCGCCGGATAGATCAGGCTTGCCTTCAGCTTCTTGCGAAACGTCAGCGAGACGCGCTGGAAGTCCAGATACCGCTGCAAGACCTCTTCGAGGTTGCCCGACCGCTCCCCCGCCAGCAGCGTCGTCGTATAGACCACCGGAAACCCGCCCTGCGCCTCGAACGCCTGCGAGAGCGACTCGCCTGTCTTCACGCGCGCGGCCACATCCTCCAGTTGTGCGCGAAAGTGCGGGACCTTCTGCCGCTTGGCCAGCAGCTCCAGCGAGCCCAGAATCGGCAACCCCGCCCGAATCAGCGTCAGAAACTGCTGGTTGAAGACCAGAAACGTGTCGAGCTTGACCTTCTTGGCCGCTCCGCCCAGCGCCCCGCGCGCCTTCACCGAGTAGACGTAGTACCCGGCCTGCGTAAACCGCGCGCGCAACTCCTCGGCCGTCGCAGCCGAGTGGGTCTGCTCCTGCACGCGCCCGCGCTCGTCCGCCAGTTTGACTACAAACTCATTCATAGAAGTTGAACGCCGCTCTTGTCATCGTCGTCGGTGCCGCACAAGTTCATATTAGACGCTTCAAAAATCGAAACCATGCCTGCACGCTCACTTCCTGACGGCGGGGTTATTGACGCTGATGGTGCGGAGCTTGCCGATGTGTCCGTTGGGACCTACGACGTAGGGGAGCGAGAGTGCGTTCCAGTTCTTGTCGGCATCGGGCGGGTCGGCGGAGCTGGGTTTGAGGGCGCTCCAGTTGCGGCCATCGTCAGTGGAGATGTCGGTGCCATTGGGGCCTACGGTGATCCAGAGTTTTTGGTCTGCGTCATACGCTACCGCGCTGCGGAAGCCGTGTGGCGGCGTTTGGGCGGCGCGCCAGTTTGCTCCATCCTGGGTTTCTGCTGCTGTAGCCGAATTATCATCGGGCTTCATGTAATCACCGCCGACTGCGACTGCAATGGGAAATGAGTCTGGAGCATAACGGAACCAAAGCGAGAAGATGCCAGAGCTTTGGCTTTTATGGCCAATCGGGACTTCACGTCGAGACCCTCCTCCTGCACCGCCCGTAGCAGCAGGAAAGATTGCCCACGAATACACCATCGCGCCAGCAGTACCACCAGAGGCCCAAGCCAGGAAGGGATTCTGGCCTACAACGGCCCACAGAGCAGAGTTGCTTGCGGCGAATGCGCCCTGAGCGCGCGGATCGGCATGAAAGGTGCGAGTCTGGTATTCAAGCCACGTGTCGCCTTTATCCTCGCTGCGCCAGAGTCGAAACGAGTCATTTACGGGATCGCCCAATAGATATCCGCGCGTCGCTCTGTCTGTAAATTTGACCGCGTCCCAGAAGCCATCTTTGTCCGGGTTGGTGAAGATGAGTTTCCAGGTTTGGCAGCCGTCGGTGGTTTTGTAGAGGCGGGAGAGGTCGCCTTTGCCCGAGGACATGACGATGGCGGTGTTGGCATCGAATGCCTGCACCCCGCGGAAGTCGAGCTTCTCGGCTCCGGGAGGGATGGCGCAGAGCTGCCAGACATAGCCTCCGTCCTCGGTGCGGAGGACGGTGCCATCGGTTCCGCTGGTCCACGCGACGCCTTTGCCGACATTGTCGATGCCGCGCAGGCTGGCCGTGGTGTGGGAGTTCTGGATGTCCCACTGAGCTGGCGCGGTCGCGGCGAGCAGCGCGAGGGCTATGCTCAGGTAGATGACTCTCGTTTTCATCGGCCAGTACCCCTCCCCCTACTTAAGTACTCAAAGTCCTTCAAACATTGGACTTAGGTCCGGACTTCATCTTCAGGCTTCGATGCTAAAGCATTTTCCCCAAAACTGTCGTTCGGTGCGACCCGGAGCGAAACGCGGATTCCCTTCGGGAATGACAACCAATCCAAATGACGACAAATCCGATGGCAACAACTCTTGCTTTGGAGGATGAGGTCGCGGGGATTCTATCTTCAGGGAACGGGCTCGAAACAAAAAGCCCCGGCTCGCGGCCGAGGCTCTCCTTCTCTCTTTCTATTATCTCAAAGTGCAGGGAGTAAACCCGCCAAATCGGCGATGGAAAAAGTCGTGCTGCTGAAATGACTTACAGACTTTTTCTGCCGTCGAGGGGTTGACTTCTCCAACTGGGAGGCCCGCGCTACTTGCTCATGGGCTGCCAGAGGGCGAGGGTTGCGCCGGTCGGGTCGGTGAGAACGGTGAACCAGCCGGTATGGGGGACCTCCCGCGCCTCGACTTCGACTTTGGCGCCGAGCGACCTGGCCTTGGCGGTGGCGGCGTGGATGTCGTCAACTCCGACGTAGGCAAGCCATTGGTTGGGTGCTCCGGGATGGGTATAGATACCGCCGCCGGGGCCGCCGTCGGTCTTGAACATGCTGTAGACCATGCCGTCGCCCATGTCGTTGTCCTGGAAGGTCCAGCCGAAGAGCTTTCCATAGAACTCTTTGGTCTTCGCGGTGTCGGGGGTGTTGAGTTCAAGGTGAACGAAAGGATTTGCCATCGGTCGATGCTCCTTTTGAGGTTTTAGAAGCTGCGATGATTGAGATGAAAAAGGACAAGCTCAGGATGTGAATTTGTTTCGGTACTTTCGATGGGATGAATCTGGAAATTGTAGTTCCGTACGACCGGAAGCGAAACACGGATTCCCTTCGGGAATGACAACAAAATTGGGGACAACAAAAAGTCGGGACTGCCTTAAACAGCCGGCTGCTTCTTGCGTGTCAGGAAGTACGACAGCAGAATGAGGGCCCCGACCGTGCCTGCAATCGCCTCGGTAGCAGGCAGCCCGCGCGCGCCCCAGCGGCCGTAGCCTTTGCCGTCGAGGAAGATCATGTAGACCACCGGAATGTTGCCGAGCGAGTTGATGATGGAGTAGCGGCCGCTGCCGCTCTTGCCCGAGGCCCCGAGGAATTCGAGCAGGACTGCGGTGAACAGCGCGTAGCCTGCCCCGACGGTGAACAGGTAGAGCGTCGCTCCGATGAAGTATGTCGTGGGATGCAGCGGGCCAAGCGCGAGCACCGCCAGCGTGGCCGCGTTGATGATGCCTGCGGTGAGATACGCTACCGGGGCCGGGACTCGCGCCGGGACCAGGCTGGCCGCGAGTGCGCCCGCAGCCGTAAGGACGGCTCCGCCCAACCCGTTCATCCAGGCGATCTGCTGGCCGCTGACGCCGTAGTCCACGGCGAGGCCGGGAAGCAGGCCAATGGCCGCTCCGCTGGCTATCGGGAAGGTTATCAGGATCGTATAGGGAATGGCCTGCCAGCGGATGAAGGTGGCCTTGAACTCGCTCCAGACGCGGACCATCGCATCGCTGAATCCGTTCGTCTGGATGAAGTCCTGACGCGGCGCACCGAAGGCGATCAGCGCGGGCAGGGCGACGAGTGCGGCAGTGATCCATCCGAGGGTGCCAAGCTGGAATTTGCCTGCCAGCGACGCGAGCACAAAGATGCCGACCGCTCCGAAGGCAAGCGATCCGGCCTGGTAGAAGCTGCTGGCGCGGCGGCGCGTGGCTTCGGAGTGCAAGGTGCCCATCATGCCTCCGCAACTGGCGACGACGAGTTGGCAGAGGCAGGCGCTGAGAAACAGAAGCGTCACGGCAGTGTGCGTGGCGAGGTTCGGCTCGTGAAAGGCCACGATGAGCAGCGCGGCAGACGCAATCGAGCCGAGAATCAGCCAGTTGCGGCGCAGAATCCAGAAATCGGTGATGGGACTCCACAGAAAATAAATCGTCTGCGGCAGGTTGAGCAGCGAGATGATCGCCGCGCCCCGTGCCGAACCGACGCCCTGCTGCCGGAGCAGGTACGAGAGCACGCCCGAAATAACGCCGTTCGAGAGTACGGCAATCGGTGCAATCAGAAGGCCGAAGATCCACGGGCGCTCGGAACGAGTTGACGTAGGCTCGGCAGCGTCTTCCTGCATGGCCTTGAAAGTATCACGTCAGAGCACATCCACTTTTGCATTTCCATTCCGCGGCGCAGCGGAGGAATGGAAATGGGACGAATTGCTTTCCCTTGCCCCTATTTTCTGTTCCCTATTTCGCCTTTTCGTTCAGCCCAAGCGCCTTCACCACAAGCTCATTCGGAACGGCCTTGCCGTCCTTCTTCGCAACCACGCCGAAGCTGGTCTGGTAGTCCCACATCGCCCAGCCGACGTGATAGTGCTCGAAGGCGACGCGCATATCGTGAATCCACTGCGCGCGCATCGTCGGGTTGGAGACCGGAATATAGACGCCGAACTCGCCGCAGTAGACCGGCACGTGATACTGCTCCGACCACAGGCTCGCGAACTTAATCGTCGCGTCAACACGGTGCGCGTCCCAGCGGTCCTGCCCATACTGCGCGATGAAGAACCTGCCGTCGAGCGTCGGCTCCTGCGCAAGATTTTTGGCCACTGCCTCCGGCGACGACGGATACGGCACGTCGCGCAGCGGCTCGACGCGCGGGTCCGTCCACGTCGCGCCCTGATGCGTGAATGGGAACGGCTCGTAATCGTGGAAGGTGTAGATGATGTTCGAGAGGCCGAGCGGCTGGATCTGGAGGAGGTCATCGAGCCCGTCCCAGTGCGCGGCGGAGGCGATGATCGTATGCTCGGGCGCAACCTGGCGAATCTGGTGCGCGACAAAGTTCTCGATGCCTTGCCAGCGGTAGGGATCGCTCTGCTCCGGCTCGTTCATGATCTCGAAGAAGACAAGGTTCGGGTCGGTGTGCGCATAGTGCGCGGCGAGCGTGCGCCAGAGCGAGGCGAAATGCTGGACGCCGTCCTCGCCCTGAAAGAGCGTCGCCTTGTACTGGCTCTCGGGGTGGATGTCGATGATGACGGCCAGCCCGTGCGCCGTGGCGAACTGCACCACCGCATCGAGCTGCTCGACAAACGGCCCCGGGGCAGGCTCTGCGCGAAACGCCTCGATCAGCGGAACCGGATCGATGCTCAAACGGATGTGGTCGAAGCCGAGCCGCTTGATGAGCGCGAGGTCGTCGGGCGTCGTGAAAGTGCGGAGCCGCTCGACCGAGTAGTTGCCCGGACTCTGCGCAAACCAGATGCTGGTGTTGATGCCGTGCTGAAGATGCTCGGCGCGCGTGAACGCAAGCTGGTCCGGTTGCTGGGCGAGGCTTGTGCCTGCGAGCGGCAGGGCGAGGGCCACGGCAAGCAAGGCTGCCATCTGCTTGAGAATGCGGCGGTTTCGCATGGCATCCACTCTACCGGAGATTGGTTCGAATGGATAGGATAAATCGTTTGAGTCAAGCGGATTCCTCCGCTTCTCCGCGGAACGATGATGGAAAACAAGCAACTGCAAAGGCGGTCGAGCTGGGCTTTGTACTCTCCCACCCCATCGCAAAAAACGCGATGGATGGGGCACCCGAGCATCTGTGCAGCCATTGGCAAACTGCATCGTTTAGAAATCAGTGCGCTCCGGCGGGGCCTCTGCCGGGCTTCACCTTCTTGAAGAGCCAGACGAAGATGATGCAGAAGAAGCTCAGCAGCGAGAGCCAGCGGAAGACGTCGACGAACGCCCACGCAGTCGCCTGCTTCAGCAGCTCGCGGTAGAGCATGGCCTCGCCCGGGCCCGAGGCATTCGCATGTCCAAAGTATCCGGAGACCGCGTGGGTCGCGTTCGAGAGCGCGTTCTGGAAGTTCTGGCCCGTCTGCGGGACTGAGTTGATGATCAGATTCTGATGCACATCGGCACGGCGCACCAGCAGCGTCGAGGCGAGCGAGATGCCGATGGAGCCGCCCACATTGCGCATCAGGTTGAACAGGCCGCTGGCGTTGCCGATCTGCTCGTTGCGCAACGTGCCGTAGGCCGCTGTGTTGATGGGCACAAAGACAAAGCTCAGGCCAAAGCCGGTGATGAGAATCGGTATCAGCAGCGTCGTCGGCGAAATCTCGGTTGTCAGGCCGCCGAAGTAGAGCGTCGTCAGCCCGAAGGTGAAAAATCCGAAGGTCAGCAGATAGCGCGGGTCGGCCTTGTTCGACAGGTAGCCGATGATGGGCATTCCGCAGATGGCGCCGATGCCGCGCGGCGCAACAACCAACCCGGCGGTGAAGGCGGTGTAGCCGAGCAGCTCCTGGTAGTAGAGCGGCAGCACGACGACGGTCGAGTAAATCGCGATGCCGAACAGGAAGATGAGTAACGCGCCGATGGCGAAATTGCGGTCTTTGAGCACCTTCAAATCGACCAGCGTGTCTTTGTCCTTCCACGAGTGGCGAACAAAGTAAATGAACGCGATGACGAGCGCGAGGACTGCCCAGCGAATCCAGGTGGCGGCAAACCAGTCGTCCTCCTGGCCCTTGTCGAGTACGACCTGGAGGGCGCCGGTCCAGATGACGAGCGCGGCGAAGCCGTAGCGGTCAAACGCCGGGGCCTTCGTCTTGCTGATGTAGTGCGGGTCGTGGACGAACCGGTTGATCATGTAGAGCGCGAGAATACCGACCGGAATGTTGATGTAGAAGGCGTAGCGCCACGAGTAGGTATCGGTCAGCCAGCCTCCGAGCGTTGGGCCGAGGACAGGGGCGACGACGACTCCGAAGGCGAAGACGGCCATCGCTGCGCCGCGCTTGGCCGGAGGGAACGACTCCAGCAGAATGGCCTGCGAAAGCGGCTGCAGCGCCCCGCCACCTGCTCCCTGCACGATGCGGGCAACGAGGATGAAGAGCAGCGAAGGCGCCGCACCGCAGGCAAAACTGGCGATGGTGAAGATGACCACGCAGGCCATCAGGAACCGTTTGCGTCCAAACTTAAGCGAGCACCAGTGGCTCGCAGGAAGCACGATCGCGTTGGCAACCAGATAGCTCGTCAGCACCCAGGTCGCTTCATCGGTGGTGGCCGAAAGCGACCCTGCTATATAAGGAAGCGCAACCGAGGCGATGGCGGTGTCGAGCACCTCCATGAACGTGGCCAGCATGACCGATGCCGCGATGAGCCAGGGATTGACGCCGTGGCGAACGTCGGATGATGGGTCGAGCACGGCTGCGGCAGTCGCCATGTGGTTTTGAAGCTTCCTCTTGTACGGATTCTATTGCCTCTACAGTAGAGCGTTTTCGGGGCCAAATGGATGCTTTTTCTGCCCGCGTTCCGTCCTGCGCACAACCCGCAGTTCATCGTACAAAAAAAACGGCGCATCCATGTCTGGAATGCGCCGCAGTTCTTTCAGGAGGAAGCGATGGACTTACTGCTGCAACTGCTGATGAAACATCAATCTCTTGAATCGTACTCAGGAACCGTAGAGCGAAACGTCAGGAGCAGGTTGGCTCAACTTGACGGAGCCGTCCTCCAGCCGCCGGGCCGAGGGCGCATGCTTCAGCGGCGGAATCTTCACCGAGTCGAGGTTCGGCGGCAACCGGCTGTCGTCAAAGCGAACCGCCGTGTCGGTGCTCGCATACGACGTGTTGACAATGGTCCTTGGCGGTGCGTCCGAGCAACCGGCAAGCAGCCCGGCCAGCAGTCCGGCAAGGCCAAGGGAGGCGATTTTGATGAGACGACGGGCGGTACGAGCGGTATTGGAATGTGGTCTGGACGGCATGGACGAACTCCGAAGATACAACGTGCGATCCGGTTTGAAGAGTAGCCCGAGGTACCTACAGAGACAATGGCCCGTTTGGGGGATAAAGAGAGCCTTGGTAACACCTTTGTTTTTATAAGTTTGGATAAGAGTTTGCTAAGCCGTCGAATTTACTGTTCGCCGGGTGAAACCTATGTACGATGATGTGCATCAGAAGATTTGACAGTAAGTGACTCAAGGTGCGATCCTGAGTCTGTCCAAAAGATTCTGGCATGGGCCCCAAACGGCCCGAAATGAGGAGACAGATGGCAAAGATTATCGGTATTGACCTGGGAACAACCAACTCCTGCGTGGCCGTCATGGAAGGCGGCGAGGCGAAGGTGATCCCCAACGAAGAGGGCGGGCGCACCACCCCGTCCATCGTCGCGTTCACCAAGAGCGGCGAGCGGCTGGTGGGCCAGGTGGCCAAGCGCCAGGCGATTACGAACCCGGAGAACACGATCTATTCGATCAAGCGGTTCATGGGCCGCCGCTTCAACGAGGTCTCCGACGAGATGAAGATGGTGCCCTACAAGGTCGTCCAGCAGGGCGACCACATCGCCGTGCTCGCGCAGGGCAAGGAGTACACCCCGCCTGAGGTCTCGGCGATGATCCTCCAGAAGCTCAAGAAGGCAGCCGAAGACTACCTGGGCACCTCCGTCACCGAGGCCGTCATCACGGTCCCGGCGTACTTCAACGACGCACAGCGCCAAGCGACGAAAGACGCGGGCAAGATCGCCGGTCTCGACGTCAAGCGCATCGTCAACGAGCCGACGGCAGCCGCGCTCGCCTATGGCCTTGACAAGAAAAAGGACGAGACCATCGCCGTGTACGACTTCGGCGGCGGCACCTTCGACATTTCCATTCTTGAAGTCGGTGAAGGCGTCATCGAGGTGAAGTCCACCAACGGCGACACGCACCTGGGCGGCGACAACCTCGACCAGCGCATCGTGGACTGGCTCATTGCCGAGTTCAAGGCTGAGAGCGGGCTCGACCTGCACTCGAAGGGCAACGAGATGGCCTTGCAGCGCCTCAAAGACGCCGCCGAACGCGCCAAGATCGAGCTTTCGACCGCGCAGGAGACCGAGATCAACCTGCCCTTCATCACCGCCGACGCCAGCGGCCCGAAGCACCTGGTCCGCAAGTTGACGCGCGCCAAGCTCGAAAGCCTGGTGGACGACCTGCTCCAGAAGTCGGTCGGCCCGTGCAAGCAGGCGATGAAGGACGCTGGCGTCGATGCGTCGAAGATCGACGAGGTCGTGCTCGTCGGCGGCCAGACCCGTATGCCGAAGATCCAGCAGCTCGTCAAGGAACTCTTCGGCAAGGAGCCGAACAAGGGCGTCAACCCGGATGAGGTCGTCGCCGTGGGCGCTGCCGTGCAGGCTGGCGTGCTGGCCGGCGAGGTGAAGGACCTGCTGCTGCTCGACGTGACCCCGCTGACGCTGAGCATCGAGACGATGGGCGGCGTGGCGACGTCGATGATCACTCGCAACACGACCATCCCGACCAAGAAGACGGAGACGTTTTCGACGGCGGCGGACTCGCAGACCGAGGTTGAGGTCCATGTGCTCCAGGGCGAGCGCCCGATGGCGGCGCAGAACCGGACGCTGGGCAAGTTCAAGCTCTCCGGCATTCCTCCTGCTCCGCGCGGCGTGCCGCAGATCGAGGTCACGTTCGACATCGACGCCAACGGCATCCTGAACGTAACGGCCAAGGACAACGCTACGGGCAAGGACCAGAAGATCACCATCACCAGCTCCTCCGGCCTGAGCAAGGAAGAGGTCGAGCGGATGGCGAAGGACGCCGAATCCCACGCCGCCGAGGACAAGGAGAAGCGCGACGAAGTCGAGGCGCGCAACGGACTCGACTCCATGGTCTATAACGTCGAGAAGATGCTCAAGGAGGCCGGCGACAAGGTTGCCTCCGGCGACAAGAGCGACGTCGAAGCTGCGCTCGAGGATGCAAAGAAAACTTTGAGCGGAACCCCGAGCGCGACGGAACTGAATGCGGCGAAGGAGCGTCTAACTAGTGCAAGCCACAAGCTGGCCGAGGCCATGTACAAGGCCACGGCGGCTTCGGCCCCAACCGACGGCGCAGCCGCTGCAACGCCGGATGGCCACGAGGAGGCGAAGAAGGACGAAGGTGTCATCGACGCGGAATACGTGGACGTGGACGAGAAGAAGTAGTCGAATCCGCTGAATCCACGGAAGTGGTATGGACGTAATCAGAAGAGGGGCGTTCCTTATTCCTTAGAGGACAGGATGCCCCTCTTGGTTTCAAGAGACATGAGTTTCAAGAGGCGCTGGCGGCGAAGTTGGAATGTAGAGCAGCGACTAACCGCCAGGAAAGGTGTTCTAAAAGGTATGACTGGACGCGGCAACAATGACGATCGGTACGCAGATGTGATTTGGCTGGAGAACCTGGAACTCAATCGAATGCTGAATGGAGGGAAGGTCATGGCTGACACGATGTGGAGATGCGATCAGGTCCGTGCGGGACAACTTTATAACCGCATGATGTTCGACACCAAGGCCGAAGCTGAGGAGTTTGTGCAGCGGATGCAGCAGATTGAGCCGGACCAGATATTTTCAATCGAAGCGGTAGAGGCCCGGCAGGTCTGGAACTAAACCGTCAAGGGTGGACTTCGGTTCAAAAACGATGGCGACGGTGCTTACCGTCGCCATCGTTTTTATGCAGCATGAGAGTGATTGCCTTCTGATGAGTGCACGATCGTAACGGAGCGCGTATAACGCACAACGTGATACGCTCAACCGTATGATACGTAGCTTCGCGGATGAAGAAGCTGAAAAGATATTCAACCGACAGCCGAGCCGCCGGTATGGGTTGCTGCAAAAGGCAATTCTGAGAAAGCTGCTGATGCTTCATGGCGCACAGTCGCTGGCTGACCTGCTGAACCCTCCGGGAAATCGTCTGGAGGCACTACGAGGCGACCGGAAGGGCCAGCATAGTATCCGCGTCAACCATCAGTATCGAATCTGTTTTATATGGAGGGAGCCTTATGCCGACGACATCGAGATTGCGGACTATCACTAGCTCGGGCAGCGGTACTCGGAGGCGACAAGCCGCTTCGCTAAGCGATGCCCACCGGCTACCCCCGATTCACCCGGGCGAGATGTTGCGCGAAGAGTTTCTGGTGCCGATGGGTTTGAGTGCAAATGCGTTGGCCCTCGCCATCCGCGTACCCGTAACAAGGGTGTCGGAGATTGTGAATGAGCGGCGTGGGATTACAGCCGACACTGCGCTACGATTGGCCAGATATTTTCGCATGACCCCGGAGTTCTGGATGAATCTTCAGAGTCACTACGATCTCGAGACCGCGCGGGACGAAAAGGAACGAGTCATCCGCGAGAGTATTAAACCCGCGCCACAGGACAAAAAGACGGGCGCGTTGAAGTTGGCGGCAACTGCTTAGGTAAACACGATGGCGACGCAGACAAAAGACTATTACGGCGTACTGGGCGTGAAGAAGGGCGCAAGCGCGGACGAGATCCGCAAGGCGTTCCGCAAGCTCGCGCGCAAGTATCACCCGGACGTGAACCCCGGCGATAAAAAAGCTGAGGAGAAGTTCAAGGAGATCTCCGAAGCGAACGATGTTCTGAGCGACGAGAAGAAGAAGAAGATCTACGATCAGTTCGGCTTTTACTCGGACAACATCGACCCCGCAGCCGCAGAAGCCGCCGCACGCGGAGGCCACGGCGCGGGCGGATTCGGCGGTGGCCGCACGCAGACGCATGGCCATGCAGGTCGGGAGGTGCCGTTCGACTTCGGCGGCTTCGACTTCTCCGACTTTCAGGGCGGTCGTGCCGAGCAGCAATCGGGCGGCGGATTCGGCGGCAGCTTCCGCGACATCTTCAGCGGCATGTTCAACCGTGGCGGAGCAGGCGCAGCGCATGGCCCGCAGCCGGGCTCCGACATCGAGTATCAGGTCAGCATCGACTTCTGGACTGCCGTCCGCGGCGGCGTCACCCGCCTCGAAATCCAACGGCAGGAAATCTGTCCCACCTGCAAAGGCAAAGCCACGACCGGCGGCAGCGTCGAGTGCCCCGAGTGCCACGGCTCCGGCCAGGTGACGCAGATGGGCGGGCGGATGAAGTTCAACATCCAATGCCCGCGCTGCGGAGGCTCAGGAAAAGTGCAGCACACCTGCCCCACGTGCGACGGCGCAGGCGTGGTGACGAAGCGCGAGCCGCTTGAATTTCGCATCAAGCCCGGCACGCGCGACGGCCAGCGCATCCGCCTCGCCGGCAAAGGCAACGCCGGCACCGGCGGCGGTCCGGCAGGCGACCTCTACCTGATCATCAAAGCCGGGACGCACCCCGTCTTTACGCGCACGGGCGACGACATCTACGTCACCGTCCCCGTCACCATGACCGAAGCCGCGCTCGGCGCAAAGATCGAAGTGCCCACCATCGACACACACGAGGGCGGAGGCCGCACGCAGTTGAAGATCCCGCCCGGAACGCAATCGGGACAAAAGCTGCGCCTGCGCGAGAAAGGCGTGCCTTCGGCCTCGCGCGAGGGCAAGCGCGGCGACCAGATCGTCGAAGTCAAAATCGTGGTGCCGAAGGTGCAGGACGAACGCTCGAAAGAGATCCTGCGCGAGCTGGCAAAGCTCAACCCGGAAGACCCGCGAGATGGGCTGTTTGCAGGAATGTGATCAGGTTATTTAATAGCTATTTTCCAGGAGGTATCGTCCCGGAGACCTCTTGTCCCTAAGGCAGTCCCCATTTTTGTTGTCATTCCCGAAGGGAATCTGCGTAGGGCATCGGCCTGCTCCGGGCTACACCTACATGGAAAATGCCTTCAGGAGGCTCTGATTAAGTCTTCGCTTTGAAGGGGCGTGGCTTCAGCATACTGATGAGGATTTGCCGAAGGCAAGCTGAGAACGACAAGCAGACATCAGCTTCTCAGTGGATCGTGTTTCACATCCATTTGAGTAGCGACCTTGAGCGTGAAGTCAATCTCCGGCTGACCGGCGGGGACAGGGTTCGGCAACACAAAATGATTGGCAAGGCTGGCAATATACTGCACTGCGCCCGGAGCAATGCCTGCCGCGCGTGCGGCCAGCCAGGCCTGCGGCGTGATGGTGATCTCGGCGCGACCTGCGGCCACAGCGTGGAAAATCGTATCGGCAGCATGATTCACGCTCGCCGTGATGACTGGCATCTTTGCAGCCAGCGTGAACCATCGCTTCTCTTTTTTCGCCTGGCCGGTGAACCGGGCGTTGACCTCGCCGCCGGTGCGCATCAGGCCCGGGCACACCGTAGTCACACGAACCCCTTTGTGCCGCAGCTCAGCGTGTAACCCCTCTGAAAATCCCGTGAGCGCAAATTTGCTCGCCGTATACGGCAACAGATGCGGCACGGCAACTTTGCCGCCGACGCTGGCGATATTCACAATAGCCGCATCGCCCTGGCTGGGCTTACGGTCCAGCAGATACGGCAGCGCGGCGTGCGTCGTGTGCAACGCGGCGAAGAAGTTCGTGGCCATGGCGCGACGATAGGCAGCCAGCGGCTGATCTTCGACGGGGCCAACCTCGATGATCCCCGCGTTGTTAATCAGAATGTCGATGCGGCCGAAGTGTTCGATGGCGTGCTCGATCAGGCTCGTAGCCTGCCCCGCATCCGTCAGGTCAGCCGGGATCAGCAGCACATCCTCCGGCGACTGGACCGCCTTTTGCCTGAGCAGGGTTTCGCGGGCGCGCGTCAGCTCATCGTGGTCGCGAGCAGCGAGAACCAGCTTTGCCCCGGCACGCCCATAGCGCGCCGCCAGCGCAAGGCCAAGACCGCGCGAGCCTCCCGTGATGACGACGATCTGGCCGGAGCGCACGCGCCTGCGCTGTCGCGTGGCAAAAGCGTAAGCTGCCGAGGCGGCGGCAATGCCAACCATGACGCCTGCGGGAGCGAGGATGGCTGTGGACTTCTTCATAGACTTCTACCCTGCTGATGAGAGGATAGCTGAGTCTGGTTGACTTGCGTGTGGAGTCAGGCGCTAGACTCTGGGTAAACGTCTCGGACACGCGGGGTAACGGATGGCGACAAAGCGGAAGGGTAAGGGCGCATACATGATCTCGGCCGTGGCGGAGATGTACGAGATTCATCCGCAGACGCTCCGGCTCTACGAACGCGAAGGCCTGCTGCGCCCCTCGCGCAGCGAAGGAAACACGCGCCTCTACACCGACGAAGACCTCGAACGGCTTGAATTCATCCTGAATCTCGCGCGCGACCTCGGCGTCAACATCGCCGGAATCGCCATCGTCCTCCAGATGCGCGAGCGCATGGAAGAGATGAACCGGCAGATGCAGGGCTTCGTCGATTACGTCCGCACCGAGATGCTCTCACGCATGCAGCAGCAGCAACCGCCCGCAGCCGGACTCGTCCCCATACGGCGACCCGTCGTGGTCCCCCCCGTCAAAGTCGTTTCGGTCAGAACGAAGAAAAAATAGCCCAATCGCTTTCATCGCCGACATGCCGCGAATAGCTGCGATAAACTGGAGTTTCCAACCATATCGCGGCGTTTCCACGTGCCGCCATGCAGGAACGAGATGGGCGTAATGCTTAAAATTCTGTTCTGGATCGCGGCCGTCGGCTCGGTCACTTCCACCATCTACTGCCTGATGGTGGTCGTAGCCGCCCTACGCTTCGGCCTCCGCAAGCGCCGTGAGGAGCGCGCAGCGACCGACTTCTTTCCGCCCGTCAGCGTACTCAAACCCCTGCATGGCACCGAGCTTGGCATGGAGCGCAACATCGAGTCCTTCTTCGAGCAGGACTACCCCGAGTTCGAGCTGCTCTTCTGTGCCCGGCACGAGTCCGACGAGGGCCTACAACTGGCGCGGCGCGTCGGCCAACGGTATCCGCACGTCGATGCGAAGTACCTGACCTGCGGCGAGCCCACGCCCGAGTTCCACAATGCCAAAGTCTTCTCGCTGGCGCGGCTGGACGCGGCCGCCAAACACGACCTCTTCATCACCAGCGATGCCGACGTGCGTGTGAAGCGCGACTATCTGCGCCGCATGGTGCAGAACCTGAAGTCTCCCCAGATGGGCCTCGCCTCCTGCGTCTATCTTGGCACAACGCACGCAGGCGCCGCCGCAGGATTCAGCTCGCAGCTCGACGCCGTCGGCAAGAGCGTCGAGATGACCTCCGGCGTGCTCGTCGCCGACATGCTCGAAGGCACCAAATTCGCGCTCGGCGCCTCGATGGCCGCGCGCAAACAGTCCTTCCGGGACGCGGGCGGCTTCGAGGACCTCGGCCAGTTCTACGCAGACGACTTCGTGCTCGGCAACAGGCTGGCGGCGAAAGGCATCGGCGTCCAGATGGCCACGCACGTCGTCCGCCTCATGGTCGAAGACACGCCCTTCGCACTCTCGTTCCGCAACCAGTTGCGCTGGATGCAGAGCACCCGCCGTTCGCGCCCCTGGGGACACCTCGGTTCCGGCCTCACCTTCGCCCTTCCCTTCGGCCTGCTGGGTCTGCTCTGGGGCCTGCTCAGCGGCCACGCTTTGCTCGGCGTCGTCTGGCTGGCGGCTATGGTGGCCAACCGATGGCTCCAGGCAGGAGTCATCCTGCGCGCCATGGGCGACGAGGACTGGCTGCGCGGCACAACGATCTATCCCGTCCGCGACCTGCTCGGAAGCATCCTCTGGCTCGGCAGCTACGGCGGCGAACGCTTCTACTATCGCGGAAAGGTCTACCGCCTCAAGCACGGCGGCCGGGTCGAAGCGCCCGAATAGCATCCGACTTACTGAAAACGCGCTGCTCGCGCGTTTCGGTGGGAGCGCAGGGCTTCAGCCCCGCGAATTAGCCGGCAAAATCAAGGGCTTTAGAGGCTGCTGAAAAAGCCGTTGTGGTTGCATTTGTTGTGGTTGCATTTAAGGATTAGCGTGGGGCTTCAGCCCCACGAAAAATCCAGCAAGTTCAAGGGGCTTTAGCCCCGGGCCTTCTCTCCAATCAACGCAACCAGGCTTTTTCAGCACCCTCTTTAGCCCCGGGCCGTTTCTCAATTCTCCCAAAAGACCCGCTCGCCTTGCCCGTTGCCCCATCACCGATTGCTGAGCACGGTCTTCCCACCCGCAGATGCCAGCGCGTGCACGGGCGCATAAGCCGCCAGATCCTGCTCGCGCTGCGCCGGATGATACGTCATCAAAAAAATCCGCTGCGGTCCGGCCCAGAGACGGCGCAGGCTGTCTTCGCTTTCGAATATCCTCGGCGCGTCCGGCCAGAAGCTGCCGTACCACAGGCCATTGACGCGGCCATCGATCACGTGGACCCTCTGGCGCGTGTAGAAGACCAGCGTCGAGCCGGAGGTCAGCTCGCCGTCAATCAGAATCAAATCCCCGGGCCTGAAAACATGGTTAATATCCAGCGCGAGTTGCTTTGAGCCGAGCGTCGGATAAAAGCGGGCCAGCCCTGCGTGTGCGGCCAGCAGCGTCACCATCATCGCGGCTGCCATGGTCAGGTTCGCGGCAAACGTGCGTCCTTTGCGGCGCACAAGATAACTCCCCAGCCCAATGCCCAACATGCTCAGCGCCACAGCAACGAGCGGCCCGCGAAACAGCCCCATCGCCGCGCCCGTCAGATCGAACAAGTGGCCCAGCGACAGGTTGTAGAACTGCGGATTGGTTTGAAGCAGCGTCGAGATGTCGGTCCCCGGCGCGGGACGCGGGGCAGAGATTGCGAAGTATCCGCAGACCGCTGCAATCAGCGTCGTGATCGGCACAAGAAAGCCCACATGCCAGCGCCGCGCCGCACTGCGGGCGGTGCGAGCATAGCTGTCCGCGCCCGCCAGCAGCCCGCCGGCCATCAGCGCCAGAGCAGGGATCGCGGGCAACGAATAGTACTCCTGCCGGTTGGAGACGGAGAAGAACCCGACAACGAGCACAGCCCACAGCACCAGCGCGAGCGACGCCTCGCGCTCGCGGGAGCCGTCCTCCACGTCCGAGAGATACTCCGCGCGCAGCGTCCTGAGATGACCCGCAACTGCGCTGGGAATGAACGCAGCCCAAGGCATCACCCAGATCGCCAGATACAGCCAGAACAGCCAGACCGGCGTGAGGCCGTAGTCATGCGGAATTCGTTTACCGAGAAACCGCGCGAAGTGCTCGTTATACAGATAGAACCATGCCCAGCCTCCACGGGCAGGCAGACCCAGCCCCGGCGGCAGAGCAATCGGAGGATTTCGCATCGCCGCCAGCACGTGCCACGGCGCGGCTATCGCGAAAAACACTGCCGCGCTGACCACAGGTCTGAGCCGCCAGAGAAACCGAAGCTGTCCAGTCATGGCCAGATAAAGCAGCACAAAGCCCAGGGGAAACACCAGTCCAATCAGCCCCTTGGTCAGAACATTCAACGCCATCACCGCCGCGAAGCCGAGACACGGCACGAGAGCGGACCGCGCAATCAGTTCGCGTGCCCCATCCTTCGCGTCTTGTGCGAAGGGTGGGATGTAGTCAAATTCATGCTCAAACTTCACCCGTTCAAGCGCAATCAGAAACAGATGCACGCCAAGCGTCATCCAGAGGGCGAGCAGAATATCGGGAATG